>Ga0335082_10001926_pt1 | contig 22286 bp, 19 predicted proteins | sample Lox_Sample_41_FD_206718 | JGI IMG/M metagenome (GOLD analysis project Ga0335082, IMG submission 206718) | Soil microbial communities from Loxahatchee National Wildlife Refuge, Florida, United States - Lox_Sample_4.1 | ecosystem: Environmental > Terrestrial > Soil > Wetlands | place: USA...
GCCTTCTCTGCCGTGCTACACCGAATAACATTCGCCTTAGCTCGGGGTGCCGAATCGGCTTGCCACACGGCGGTGCCGGGATGTTGCAGGTAGCGCCGCGCATGTATGCGTCCTGACACCACAGCTGCGACGATGCGGGCGTAGTGTTACCCTATTGGCTTACTCCATGAATCGGCGAATCCGGGACTCGAGAAGTTGGCTTTTCCCCGTACGGTCTTGGGCACCGGTTTCTCTCTATCTCCTCTTGCTCGCCTCAACCAGCCAAATCGCTTTCTCGCAGACAACAGGGGCGCCTCCTGTCGCTGCGCCTCCCTCTGGGCAAGCCACCGCAACGGTTCCTTCAGCCAGTTCGACTTCCGCGCAGAGCTCTCAGTCCGAGGCAGTGAAGAGCCCCAGCGAGGCGTCCTCCCAGTCTCGAATGGCCGGTCTCCAAGTGGCCCCCAAGACGGTCGAGCTAACCGACTTCCAACAACTTGTCGCCCAGTCACTCGGCTACGTATTGCCCATCTATGGGGCCAACTTGTTTCAAGGTGCTCCAACGACCTTTGCCCCGGTCGATCGCATTCCGGTGACGTCAAACTACGTGATTGGTCCCGGCGACGAGCTCTTGATCCGTGCCTGGGGACAGATCGATCTCGACATCCATGCTCGGGTCGATCGCAACGGCACCATCTTTATTCCGAAAGTGGGTCAACTGAACGTCTCCGGCCTCCGTTTCGAGCAGCTTCAGGGGTTCCTGGCATCGCAAATCGGACGCATTTACCAGAATTTTGACCTCACCGTCACCCTGGGCGACTTGCGCTCCATCGACATCTACGTGGTTGGACAAGCCAGCCAGCCGGGACGATACACAGTCAGTTCGCTCAGCACGCTGGCAAACGCGATTTTTGCCTCCGGTGGGCCTTCACCCGCGGGATCGATGCGTCGCATTCAACTGAAACGCGGAGCCAGGGTGGTCACTGAATTTGACTTGTATGACCTGTTAATTAGCGGAGATAAGTCCCACGACGCGCTCCTCCAACCCGAAGACGTTATTTACTATCCGCCGGTCGGACCCCAGGCTGGTGTCGGGGGCCAGGTAAAGAACCCCGCCATCTTCGAGCTCAAGGGCGATACAACGCTCGCCAATCTGTTCACCTTGGCTGGCGGGCTCACCAACACCGCCTATGGCGGGAAGGTTTTCATCGAGGAAATCCTGAACCGCAACTCACGTCGCGTGGCGGAGGTGTCGCTCGACGCTGCGGGTATGGCCCGCCCTGTAAAAGACGGCGACCTGGTGAACGTGATCCCGCTGTCCCCCAAGTTTGAAAATGCGGTGACCCTGCGCGGAAATGTTGCCAGCCCGGGCCGTTATCCCTGGCGCGAAGGCATGCGCATTAGCGATCTGATTCCCAGCCGCCAGTTCCTGGTAACGCGCGAGTACTGGAAGCAGCAGAACCAGATGTCGCTCGAATCGCAGATTGCGGGAGCCAAACCCTCTGGCGCCCTGAATGATGTCCGCCGCACCGTTCCCGACATCAACTGGGATTATGCCGTGGTGCAGCGCATGGACCCGCAAGATCTGTCCACCCGGTTGATCCCCTTCAATTTGGGCCTGGCGATTCTGGAGCGCGACAACGCCAACAACGTTGTCCTTCAGCCTGGCGACATCGTGACCATCTTTTCCCAGTCGGACCTGCGCGTACCCGACCTCAAGCAGACCAAATTCGTCCGCCTGACCGGCGAAATTGTAGCCGCCGGAGTGTACCGGGTAAAGCCAGGCCAGGGCTTGCGCGACCTGGTGCGCGAGGCTGGCGGGCTGACGCCGTCGGCCTACCTGTATGGCGCCCAATTCAGTCGTGAGTCGGTTCGCGCTGAACAACGCCGCCGCCTTGACCAGATGGTGGCTGAGAGTGAGCGCGACCTGAACCGGCGCTCGGCGCAACTCATCACCACTTCGACGACTCAGGCGGAACTCGCCTCCGCCCGCGCCAACCTGGAGGTGGTACGTGCGAACCTGGATATCCTGCGCCGCATTCAGCCCGACGGTCGCATCGTCTTGAATCTCCACCCCGATGACACAACCATCGACGCCATTCCCGATCTCACTCTGGAGGATGGCGACCAGTTTCATATTCCTAGCGTGCCGGCCACCGTTACCGTAATCGGTGACGTTTACAATCAAGGCTCCTTTCTGCGCGCGCCCGGCAAGACTGTGAGTTCCTACCTGCGTAATTCGGGAGGTCCGACGCGGGAGGCGGACAAGGGAAGAATTTTCGTCGTGCGTGCCAATGGCGGAGTGGTCAACAAAGACGCTTCCTCAACATTCTGGTCCGGCGGTTTCGATGGCATGGTTCTGATGCCCGGAGACGCCATTATCGTCCCTGAGCAAACCGACAAGGGGTCGTTTGTGCGAGGACTCAAAGATTGGTCCACCATCTTGTTTAACTTCGGCCTGGCCGCCGCTGCGATCAAGGTCCTGAGTCCGTAGGAACATGGCCATTGCGACTGGACATTCGGATTTGCTACCGCACGCATCCATGATAAACGACGCTGACACTCCAGCAGGGCCATCGAATCGCCGCGACGCCGACCTCCTCGAGCTCCTCCTCGTGCTGGCGCGCGAGAAAAAACTCGTCCTGGGGGTAACGATCGGCGCGACCCTCGTAGCCGTTATTGTCGTCTTTATTGTTCCCAAGATGTACACTGCGACCACCACGATCCTGCCCCCGCAGCAGAACCAATCCGTCCTTAGCGCCATGCTGGGACAATTGGCCGGCGCCCAATCCCTTGATCTCCGCGACTTAGGCTTAAAGAATCCTTCCGACGTGTTTGTGGCCATGCTCAAGAGCCGCACGGTGGAGGACGCTCTCATTAACCGCTTTGACCTGCGCAAGGTTTACTACAGAAAGCGTTATCAGGACACCCGTAGAATCCTGGAAAAACGCAGTGAGATTGATCCTGAGAAGGAAGGCCTTATCTCCATTCAGGTGAGTGATCGTGATCCCAAGCGTGCCGCTGAAATCGCCAACGCTTGGGTAGAGGAGCTGCGCAAGTTGAATCAGAACCTCGCGCTCACCGAAGCGGCCCAGAGGCGGGTGTTCTTCGAACAGAAACTGGCACAGGAGCGCGAAGAACTGGCCAACGCCGAGGTTGCGCTCAAACAGATTGAGCAGAAGACGGGCGTCATTCAGCCCGATGCCCAGACCCGAGCCCTCATTACAGCAGTCGCCGATGTCCGCGCTCAGATCGCCGCCCGGCAGGTGCAGTTGCAGTCGCTGCGTACCTACGCCACCGAGAACAATCCCGACGTGAAGCGCGTGCAAACAGAACTCGCCGAGCTGCAGGCGCAGTATGCCAAGCTGTCGCAAATGGGGCATGGCGCTTCCGACTCCGAACAGGGCAATGTACAGGTTCCAACTGGGCGTGTCGCTGCGGCCACCCTGGAATATCTCCGCGTCGCTCGCGAGGTCAAGTACCACGAGTCGCTGTATGATTTTCTGGCACGGCAGCTCGAAGCCGCACGCATCGACGAAGCTAAAAACGCTGTCGTGGTCCAGGTGGTCGATCGCGCCGTCGAACCCGAGAGGAAGTCCAGTCCCAGGCGCATGCTCATCGTTGCCGTCACGGCCGGGCTGGCTTTCCTGCTGGCCTGCTTCGGCGTTTTGGTCCGCGAGGCCATTCGTCGTAGGGGGCAGGACCCTGGCGAGGCGGCTCGCCTCGCTCAACTCAATCAATATCTACGGAGTCCTCTCACCTAAGCTATGAACGATTCCATCCTTGTCACCGGTGGCGCCGGCTTTATAGGCTCCAATTTCGTGTTGCAGTGGCTCGCCCACGAGTCGGCTCCGCTGATCAATCTCGACAGCCTAACCTACGCGGGAAACCTTGCCAACCTGGCCTCCATCAGCGAAGGCCCACGTTACAGGTTTGTGCACGGCGACATTAACGACCGCGCACTTGTCGCCGGCCTATTTCGCCGGCATCAGCCGGCTGCCATGGTTCACTTCGCTGCCGAAAGCCACGTGGACCGCTCCATTCTCGGCCCCGAAGAATTCATCCGCACCAATGTCCACGGCACGTTTTCATTGCTCGAAGAAGCCAAGGCCTACTGGAAGGCCCTGCCGGAATGCGACCAGCAGCGCTTCCGTTTTCTGCACGTTTCCACCGACGAGGTGTACGGTTCACTTGGTGAGCACGATCCCGCCTTCTCTGAGACCACGGCCTATGCTCCCAATAGTCCGTACGCCGCCTCCAAGGCAGCTTCCGACCACCTTGTCCGAGCCTGGCATCACACCTACGAGCTCCCGACGTTAACCACCAACTGTTCCAACAACTATGGTCCCTTCCAGTTTCCCGAGAAGCTCATCCCGCTGATGATCCACAATGCGCTCGCAGGTAAGACGCTCCCCGTGTACGGCGACGGCCAGAATGTCCGCGACTGGATGTACGTGGAAGACCACTGTTCCGCCATCCGCTGCGTGCTAAGCAACGGCCGTCCCGGCGAGACGTACAACATCGGAGGCCGCAGCGAGCGCCGCAACCTCGAAGTCGTCCGCAGCATCTGCGCCGTACTCGACGAGCTTCGTCCCGCCGCGCACTCCTACGCCGATCTCATCACCTTCGTTCCCGACCGCCCCGGCCACGATCGCCGTTATGCCATCGACTCCTCCCGCGTCGAGCGCGAACTCGGTTGGCATCCCCAAGTCAGTTTCGAAGACGGCATTCGCCGCACCGTCGCGTGGTATCTCGACCATCAGGACTGGGTCGCCGCCATCACCAGCGGCAGCTATCGCGACTGGATCGCCACTCAGTACGCCAACCGGGGAGGCGCCGCCTAGCATGTCCAGCGCGCTCAAAGGCATCATTCTCGCAGGAGGCTCCGGCACTCGCCTCTATCCGGCCACGCAAAGTGTCTCCAAGCAGCTCCTGCCCGTGTATGACAAGCCCATGATCTACTACCCGCTCAGCGTGCTCATGCTGGCGGGCATTCGCGACATTCTTGTCATCTCCACCCCGCAGGACACCCCGCGGTTTGAGCAACTCCTCGGCGACGGCCTGCGCTGGGGCATGCATTTCCAGTACAAGGTCCAGCCGCGTCCCGAAGGCATCGCGCAAGCCTTCCTCGTTGGCGCCGACTTCATCGCCGGACAGCGTTGCGCCCTCGTACTCGGCGACAACATCTTCTACGGCGCGAACCTCTCCCACATACTGCAGGCCGCAGCCCAGCGTGCGCACGGAGCCACCGTCTTTGCCCATCCGGTGCACGATCCTGAACGCTATGGGGTCATCGAGCTTGATACCCAGGGCCGCGCCGTCAGCCTGGAAGAAAAGCCCAAGCAGCCCAAATCGCGCCTTGCAGTCACCGGCCTCTACTTCTACGACGACCATGTGGTCGAGCTCACCCGCGCGCTCAAACCGTCGGCCCGCAACGAGCTTGAGATCACCGACCTCAATCGCCTTTATCTCGGGCGCGCCGAGTTGCGCGCCGAAATCCTCGGCCGCGGCATGGCCTGGCTCGACACCGGTACTCACGACTCCCTCCTCGAGGCCGCCACTTTTATCCAGACCATCGAGAAGCGCCAGGGCCTCAAAATCGCCTGCCCCGAGGAGATCGCCTTTCGCGCCGGATACATCGACGCTGACCAGCTCGAACGCCTCGCCGTCGCTCTCGACAACAGTGGATACGGCAAGTACCTGCGCGGCGTCCTCGAGTCTCCCGGAGGCCCATGAGCGCCGCCGCTCCAACCTGGCCGGCGCGAGACTACGGGACGCTGCCCATCCCCGCCGCGGCCCTCGAGGTGCTCGCCTACCTCGGCATTGTTGCCGGCGCTACTCTCGCATTTCTTGCCGGCTGGCTCACGGTCAACGGAGCCGTCATCCTCACTGTCGCGCTGGTCACCACACTCGTCGTTCTCTCGTGGGTCCACCTCGGCCAGGGCCGCCACCCCGTCTTCCTGTTCCTTTGCACGCTGCTGTTGTTCCAGGGAGGCCGCCTGGTTGCCTACTGCCTCGGCAGCGTTTCCGACCCATTCCTTGTGGTCGTGATGGTCGACACCCCGTTCGGGATATCAAGAAACGACGCAGGCATCGTGATGTTGTGCATTGCCTTGTCAGCGATATGCATTTACGCTCCGTGCCGGTGGAATTACCGTGCGGTCCTGCCCCCGTCAGATGTAAACGTCCGCCAGTATTTGCCTTACTTATACCTGGTTTTCTTTTCCAGCATGCCGTTCCTGCTCTACAAGAACTATCTTTACTATCGGTATATTCAGGCCCATGGCTGGTACACAGTTTTCTACAATGACTACAATCGGCTGGCCGCAAGCGTTCCTATGATTGTCAGGCTCGTGGCGTTGTTGACGATCCCTGTTCTGGTGGCGATTTTCGTCTTCGAAACTAGGAAGAAATTGCTTTACACCGTCGTGGCCCTGTACCTCTGCAGCAGTATCGTGCTCTTGCTGACGGGTACACGAATGGGGACCTTCGGTCTGATTCTCACGCTGTGGTATGTTGCGAGAATTAAGTCGACAAGAAATGCCCGCGTCTGGCGGCTGGCTGTTCTGGCCGCCGCACTGGTTGTGGTGGCAAATCTGATAGGGCTCGCGCGCTTTGGCGAAGACGTCGAGGGCCGGTCCGCGATAGATCCCGTGGCGTTTGTCGCCACCCAGGGAGTATCACTTGCTGTCACGGAAGTCGCTGTGCTGCATAGAAGCCTGTTTCAACCCTATGTTTTTTCCTACTTATTGCATGAGCTGGAACTTCAGCTTGTCTCCAGTGACGTGTCGCATTACTTTCGTGGACGTCAGTTCGGCTTCGACGTCTCAGTTTTTCTCAATCCATTCATGTTTGAGCAAGGTTTCGCCACATCGGGAGCTTACGTCGCCGAGTCCTATGTAATCGGCGGAATCTTCGGCGTGGTCGTGATTTCGCTCCTGATTGGCTGTGGACTCCGCTTCATGCACGCTTGCAGCCGCAATGCCATAACACTGGTATTGGTGGCTTTAGTACTCCCCAATGTCCTGCTAATGCCAAGGGGGTTCCTCTTGGAATGGGGATCTGCGTTGATTCGATCTTTGATCCTGTTAGTGCCGCTTGCCCTCGGGTGGAGTTTGTACCACTTTCTAACTCCCGTCGTTAAGGCCAGGCCGGTGAGGTGAGAGTCAGTCGCAGCACTCGAACCGGTCTCCCTGACCGACGAGATCTTACTTGCCCGATGGGGTGAACTACGTGCAGTCTGGCGAGCCCAAACAGTCTTACTTCACTCAACTGCTGCGCAGCATTTTTCATTTAGGCTCCGGGGAACTGCTCGCGCGCCTGTTCGGTGTCCTCACTGTCATACTCCTGGGACACAAGTTTGGCGTCGTGATTCTTGGCATATATGCCCTCGCCCAAGGGATCTCGCAGTGCTTGCAACCGCTGATCGATTTCGGCTTGCGCCACGTCGGCGCCCGCCTGATGGCCCGCTTTCCGCGTTCCGCCTCCGAGATCATGCACCGGGTCCAGCGACGTCGCCTCGGCATGGCTGCCGCCGCTGTTCCGTTTTTTCTGCTCTATGCCGCCCTGGCTCGCCTTCCCCTTGACATGAAGGTGTTCCTCGGCTTGTTTGCAGGAATCAGTGCGATGTACGCGTTGTCGCTCGACTGGGCCGCATGGGGCAGGGAACAGCTTCGTCTCGTCGGTCTCGCTAAGGCAATTGTCCCCGGTAGCGTACTGCTCTGCGTCGTGATAGCAATCGGCAGCCAACATGTTCTCGCATGGCTGCTGGTCGGCAGTCTCTTCGGCTATAGCTTGCAGGCGATCGTTTTCTGGCTATGGTGGAAGCGGCACCGACTGGCGATCGGCGAGCAGGAGCACGGTGTGGCCGCCATCGGTGAGGCCCTGCAGTGGCAGCGCACCAGCATCATGGGGCTGGCTTGGCTGGGCAACCTGGCCTTCGCCACCATCGACATGCTGATGCTGGGCATCCTGTCGAGTCCCGACCAGGTCGGACTGTATAGCGCCGCCTATCGCGTTCTCGGCCAGGTGCTGATGACCTACTATCTGTTGACCAACGTGCTATATCCGCAACTGGCGAGGCAGTCGGCAGACGAGCGGGTGCGCATGTTGCGACCGCGCATTCTGCTGGCGATGTTCGCATCGGGCTGCGCGGTGGCCGCGTTAGTGGCGATGTCTCGCGGCCCAGTGCTGACCATCCTATTTGGAAGCGCCTTTTTGAAGTCGGCTCCGCTGCTATTGGTGCTCGCCTGCGCGATTCCGCTGGACTTCCTGGTGAATTACCTGAACAGCGCTTACATCGCTTGGTCCATGGAGCGCAAGGTGCTGGTGTGCGCCGTTGTCGCCGCCGCCAGCAATGTGGTTCTGAACTGGATCGGCATCCCTCGCTACGGCGCCATGGCTGCCGCCGTCAATACCGTTATCTCATATGCGATTTACCTTGCCTGCCTCGCAATTGCCGGAAGAACAGCCAAGGAACTGCAGCACCCGACGCTGGAAAGCGCGTCGATCTAGCGTCCACTAATTCGGAAATCTATTTTCCGCGATTGCAACGAATGGATTCCAACTCCTCCTCGGGGGCTGCCACCGAAGTGGAACTGTCCAAAGCCGCGGCTGCAAGTACAATGCATCTGGTGTCTGTGGCATGCGCTGCGTCCTTCGCAGGTGCGCGAACACAGCGCCGTCGACGAAAAATTTGAATTGCGTATTGCGCAGGTGTCCCAGACTTGCCCCAGAAGGTTCTCTCCATAATCTCGACCCTGTGGCGGTGCGGACCTACCAGCGTCCTGCACGGCATCGTGAGGAACTACGATCACGCAAATTACCAGGCGAGGGTGGCGACGCTCTCTCCCAATCCCTCCGACAGTGCCCTGGAGGACTTCCACTCAATTGGCATTCCTGTCGAGAAGATTGACCTATCGCGTCTGGCTTCGCTTCTGGTCGGCCCCCAGCGCCTGCGTGCCATGATTCAGGCCTTGAAGATTGACCTGGTCCATTGCCACGGCTTTCGGGCCGACGTCCTCTTCCACAGATGCGGCTTGCAAGTTCCCGCGGTTTCCACCATCCACGCGGACTATTGGAGCGACTATCAATTGTTGTACGGCAAAGTCCTGGGCCGATGGATGGCGCGGCGTGAATTTGCAGCTCTCCACGAATTTGATTGCGTGACTGCAGTCTCGGAAACGGTTGCCGCGGCGGTGCATGCGCATGGGTTGCAGTGCAAAGTTATCGCTAACGGCGTTGATCTGAATACTTACCATCCCTCAACGAGTCTCTCCGCAAAGCGGCTTCTGCGCGAGCGCTTGCATCTGCCACTCGGGCAAATCGTCGTGCTGCACACCGGTAGCCTGACGGTCCGCAAGCGGCCTGTTGAAGTGGTTGCTGGGTTTCTCGGCTCAAGCTTGGCGCGAAATGCCATGCTCGTGTTTGCGGGAGAAGGCCCCTTGCGTCGGCAGTGCGAGCAGGCTGCGGCCGGCGCGAAGAACATCCACTTCCTGGGGAAACGACAGGACATACCCGACCTGCTGCGCGCTAGCGATGTGCTTATTTCCAACTCTATCTCCGAGGGCTTGCCGCTGGCGCTGCTGGAAGGTTGCGCCTGCGGCACGCATCTCATCGCTTCGGACATCTTGCCGCACCGCCACATCCGGGACATGTTTCCGCAGCAGGTTTTTCTCTACTCAGGACACGGGCCTCAAGCAGTTTCGGCAGTACTGGATGCGAGCGCCCGTGAGGATATGGACCACGTGCTGCAGCCCCCGCGCGAGTCGCTGGAAGCAATTTCCGCGTTACGTATGTCGCGAGCGTACCAGCGCGTCTATGACGACCTCGGTGCTCGTGATACCCGCTCAGAACGTACCGCAACACGACAGAACTAAGGCATGTTAACACTAAACAGGAATCGAAGTGCTTCCGCGATCAGGGCGAAGTGGATGAAGCCCGGGAAGATCACATCGAGTTTCTCGAAGTGCGAGAAGATGCGGCGGAAGCCCTTGAACGGGAGGTTTCGTTCGACCAATCAAAAGGCCCCACCCAGCGCAAAATCCCTAGCAGAGGATATCCATGAACGGCATTCAGTTCATCACCGACGCCAAAGGCCGCAAGAACGCCGCCGTCATCGACCTGAAGAAGCACAAGGCACTCTCGGAGGACATCCAGGACGTGTTGGTTTCCCGCTCCCGGCGCAAGGAAAAGCGCATCCTGCTCGAAAAGGTGAAAGCTGCCCTCATCGCCAGCGGAAAGCTCCGTGGCTAGCTATCGGCTCGTACTCACATCCAGTGCTGAACGCGAACTAAAGAAGCTGCCAGCAGAAGTGGTCGCGCGAATCATTTCACGCCTCCAGGCGTTGGCCTCCAATTCCCAGACGGCGGGGCTGCAAGAAACTGCACAGCGGAGACCGCGAGCGGCACATCCCAGTTGGCGATTACCGTGTTGTCTAGACCATCGACGACAGAAAGTTCTTCGTCGAAGTTACGCGAATCCGTCATCGGAGCGAAGTGTACGATCGCTGACACGCCACTTCGGACCCACTTCACCGGTACGTAATCCCGTTCTCGTCCAGCCACTCGCGGGCGACCTGCTCGAAGGCCGCTTCACGGTATCGAGACCATACGTCTTCCAGCCCCAGCCGGTAGATGGTGTCCTTGAACCGGCGAAAAGCACCCGCCCCATGTACCGCCGAGTCCAACTCAGCGCGGAACTGGCTCTGCTCCGGCTCAATCGCAAAGTCCTGCATCATACGCCATTCATCGATATCGAAGCGATCGGGCAGAGACAACATCCGGTCGTCTTCCAGCGCCCGCTTGACCTTCGGAAGTTGTTCCCGCATCCACCCCGGAGCATGGTCCCAATCGTCACTCTCGGCGATTAACTTTTCTTCCTCGCTGAAAGTGACAGTCTCTCCTGTATCCGGATCGAGGTAAGACTGCAGCTCATCACTTTGCAGGTCAAGAGCTTCTACCACGTCGCGTAGCGAAACCACCGGCATGCGGTCTCCATGTCACCAACATCCGCGCGACCGATATTACCGCCAGCCCGACGAGAGTGCCAGTGGTAAGTGAGGGAGGAAGGCCGTTGAATTCGTGGTGGTCGCCAGGTGTGCGGCCAGGAATGGGGAGCCGTCGGCGAGCGTAACCGCGAGGAACAGGCGTTCTGCGCCACTGTATACCCGAACACTTCCATGGATTGGGCTCAAAGCCAGTGTGACGAGGTCACGCAGACCGGCGCAGGGTTGCGTCGGTTGCGCTGAGCCGCCGACACAGATAATGTCGTGCTGGAATGAATTTTCTGTTGAGAACCGACAGCTACAAGATCACCCATTGGAAGCAGTACCCGCCGGAGACGGATGGCATTTACTCGTACCTGGAGTCGCGTGGGGGAATGTCGCCCGACACCGTGTTCTTCGGACTGCAATACTACCTGAAGGCCTATCTCGAGGGCCCACGCTTCACGCCTTCCGACATCGTCGAGGCTGCCGCGTTCTGCAATGCGCATTTCGGCCAGCCGCTGTTCAACGAAGCAGGATGGACGCGCCTCCACCATAAGTTCGGTGGCCGGTTGCCGGTGCGCATCAAGGCTGTGCCCGAAGGCATGGCGGTGCCCACACGGAACGTGCTGCTAACCATCGAGAACACCGATCCTGAGTTCCCCTGGCTGACGAACTATCTGGAAACGCTGGTGATGAAGGTGTGGTATCCGATCACGGTGGCCACCCTGTCGCGCACCATCAAGAAAACCATCCTGGGATTTCTGGAGCTTACGGGCAATCCGGCGCTGATCGATTTCAAGTTGCACGACTTCGGCTACCGGGGTGTCAGCTCGGAGGAAACCGCCGCGATCGGCGCGGCCGCCCACCTGCTGAACTTCAAGGGCACGGACACACTGGCAGGAATCGTGCTGTTACAGAACTACTATCACGCGAGCGAGATGCCGGGATTCTCCATTCCCGCGTCGGAGCACTCCACCATGACGGCTTGGGGCGAGGAGCGCGAGGCGGACGCCTTTCGCAACATGCTGACGGCTTATCCCACCGGAATGGTGGCCTGCGTCTCGGACAGCTACGACGTCTATCGCGCTTGCGAGAAGGTGTGGGGAGAGCTGCTCAAGCCGGACATCGTGCAGCGTCAAGGCACGCTGGTCATCCGGCCGGATTCCGGCGATCCTGTTCATGTGCTGGCGCGGGTCTTCGACGTACTCGCCGCTAAGTTTGGCTTCACCACCAATGCCAAAGGTTATCGCGTATTGCCTCCCTGTCTGAGGGTGATTCAGGGCGATGGGGTAAACCTGTTTACGATCCAGAACGTGTTGTATCAGCTTGCGAAATTCCACGGCTGGAGCGCCGATAATATCAGCTTCGGCATGGGTGGGGCATTATTGCAGCAATTGAATCGCGATACGCAGCGGTTCGCGCTGAAGTGCTCCGCGGCGCGCATCAACGGAGAGTGGCGGCCAGTGTTCAAGTCGCCAGTGACCGACCTGGAGAAGATTTCCAAACATGGACGGCTGGCACTGACGCGGGACCCCACGGGAGAGCTCACAACGGTGGAGAACGTTAGCGAGAGCGGCGTTCAAAATGACCTGCTCGAGGTGGTCTTCGAGAACGGCGATATTGTGAGAGAACATGATTTGGACGCCATCCGGCGACGTGCAGAACTCGGTCCGGGCCAAGCAGGCCCGAACATGCTCCGTTGAATAGCATTCCGTACGGATGAAGGGGAAGGGCAGTATCTCACTTCGCCGTCGGCTTAGTGAAGCCCTGGGCTTCCAGCCAGTCATAGAAGTCCTCACTCCAGTGATCGCTGGCGGTACCCTGCTTCTCCATCCCGAACCCGTGGCCGCCGGCACTGTAGATGTGGACTTCGGGTTTCTGGCCGGCCGCCGTCAGCGCGTCATAAAACTTGACGATCGGACCGCGAACCAAGTTGTCGTCCTGCGCCCACGCCATGAACAGCGGGGGCAGTTTTGACGGAACGGCCGGCATTGCGCCAAACGGACCTCCATAGATCAAGGCAGCGAAGTTGGGAAGCGCGGCGCTATCCGCCTGCAGCAGGACTCCACTGGTCACCATGGCTCCAGCTGAGAAGCCCATAAAGCCAAGGCGGCCGGGAACGACGCCCCACGCGGCCGCGTGCTCCCGCACGACTTTCACGGCCTGAATTCCGTCGGCGATGCCGTACTTCGCGGCCTCGTCGAAGTTCATGTCCGCGGGAAGGCCTTCCTGCTTCTTCTCCATGATGCGGTACTTCAACACAAAGGCCGCGATGCCTCTCTGCTGTAGCCAGCGCGCCACCTCGTTGCCTTCCAGATCCATGGCGAGGGCGACAAATGCCCCGCCCGGAGCGATGATGACGCCGGTACCGGTGGCTTCGCCTCTTAATGGAGGGAAGGCGGTCAGCGTCGGAGTCACGACGTCGAAGACCACGGTCCCGATGGGAGTGTTCTCCGCGATCTGTTCTTTGTAGGTCCGATTCTCGGAGCCGGGAGCCACGCCGGACCACAGGTTGACAGTCTGAGCCCCGGCGCAACAGGCTGCGAGAAGAGTGACAGTGATTACGCCAGCCGTACGTAGGTTCATGCGCTAGGTCCTCACGCGTGCCTCACTCTGTCGAAGTCCCGGTTTGGGAGAAACTCCTGGAACCCGCATCTTTATCACATACATTATGCGAAAAAGGCGCTTGCGTGAAATCGATCGGGAGAGGCCCAGAACGTTGGAGGTATTGCCATGCACAAACTCGCACCGCTGATTTTCCTTCTGTGGCTGTTGCCAGTCCTCGCCTTCTGCCTGGCAACGCCCACTGGCGCGCAAGCAGGCAACATCGTTCCCTGGATGACGGGCACATTTCCAGCCTATGATGCGTTCCTGATGCTTGGGATCTATTCTGATGGGGACAGCACTTCGACCTCATATTTTCCTGGCGCTGTGTGGTTCTATTGGCTGGAAGGGAATCCGACAATCCCCGACCTGGACTGGTGGCAGGAATGTGACGAATCCGGCCACTATTGTGAACGACACGGCCAGGGTTTTATCACGGCTGGAGCGGCTGACGGCATGCTCTCCCACTGGGACGGTACCGACTTCGTGCCGGCATCCGCTTTCACCGGCTCAGTGACCGGAGGCGAAGTCCATTAAGACGAAGTGCTAATAGACGGCGTACTGATGTATTGGTCCTACCAATACGATTATGATTTTGGGGGGCCTGGTCCAACGGCTGGAAGACCTTTAGTGTGGTGGACGGGATTGATGTCACCGGTTATGAGACGGGTACGTTCTCGCTGACGACCTACTCGCTCGAGCCGACCACGATCACGCTCATTGGTCTCGGACTCGCGGCGATATCCCTCCGGTCCAGACTCCAGCGTTAGCTCTGGGCACAGACGGTGCCGAAGGACGACACTCGGATTGAACCACGGCTTCCTTCGGCGGGGCTATTTGCACTTCAACACGCGCCCAGGCTTGCCGCGCACCAGAACGTATTCGCCATAGGGTTCCTGGCTTGGGCCGGAGGTGACCACCAGGTGCAGGGTATCGCCCTGAATGGCGCCTGAGTACGTTGCCGGTGCGGAAGGATTGCCATCGCGCATTACTGGGCCCCCGTGTTCGCGCGTCAAGGCACCGTTAACCTGGAATTTGCCGAGTGCGTCAACCGTTACGGCCTTTGCGATGGTTCCGGTCGCGCAGTCGAAATCGAGGTTAACACCCTCAGCAGTGACCTCCAACTTGAGGTGCTGTCCGCCCCACACCGTACCTGCTGGTCCCAAGGCGAAACCGGCGGCCTGGGTCGGCGCGGTCGAAGTGTTTTGCGAATGCGCCAAGGCCACCAGCAGCACCAGCAGGATGCATGACACAACCCATATGCGCAAGCTCATGATGAATTCCCCTTCCGAAGATTAAACGCACGGCTTTCCGACACGGTAGCAGCTACCTCGTGTCAACCCATCCGCTGGGAGAGAATGCCATCTTACGAGACACGGACTCCTTTGGCAGTAACGTCAGGTAACCCGCCGACCGACAGAATCTAAGATTACTCATTATTTTTAGGGCGGATAACTAGGCACCTAGTATTATCGCTGGCGGTTATCCAACACAAAATCTGGCAATCGATTACGCGACAACGAGGCGGGGCGAAAGCCACGTCGGCTCGGGTGGCGCAACCTCGGCAAATAACGTGTTACTGTGCCGGGACTGTACTTCTGGGCGGAGATAACCGACAAGGCTTCGCGCCACCAAGGCACAAGTGAGGAAACCATGAAGCGAGCTCCAATGCTTCTACGCTTCGCACTAGCAGTGTCCATCGTCTGCTCGTTTAGCGTTGGGCTGTTGGCCGAATCCGGCAGTCAATCGAACGGCAGCAACTCCGCTGCATCCACGCCATCCGGACGAACCAAGAAATCAGCCTCTCAGGTGAAAGCAAACACAAAATCAACCACTCGCCGTACTTCTTCGGGGAGCACCAAGGCTGTACGGAGCAAGGCCGCGTTGCCGGCTGCGGCGAATCCGGCCGATGAGCTCAAAACTTATCGGATGGTTCGGGCCAGCCAAGTCGAGCCAGTCAGCGAATTCAATGGGGACGTTCGTGACCTTCCGCAGATGCCAGTGCGGCAGCACCCCGAGTTGGAGCTGATTGAGCCCGCCGATTACGTACATAGCAACGTTGCACTGAAGACCCCGACTGCTCTGGTGGCGCCACCGCTGGGGCCGATGCCCGCCTTGAGCGCCTATTTGCCGGGCATGAGTTATCTCGACAACTACTGCGTGGGTAGCCAATGCGGCAACGGGCATCCGCCGGACACCAACGGCGACGTTGGCTTGAACCACTACATTCAAGCCATCAATATGCAAGAGCGGTGATCCGGTTTTGGGCGGTTGGTGGCTTTATGCCTTTCAAATCGACCAGGCGCCAGTCCCTGTCAACACCCTGAACGACTACCCCAAATTCGGCATGTGGAACGATGATTGCCTCTACATGGGCGCCAACGGATTCCGCAATGCGTCGACCTTCAACGGTGGCATCGTTGCGGGCTTCGACCGGAACCAGATGTACAACGGACAGCCGGTCAAGTGGACGCTCGGCTACCTAAGCGGCGGTGCCAACTTTGGCTATGAACCGGCGGAAATGTTGGGCAAGGGGAGCAGCTTGCCGTCCCCGACCAGTCCTGAATATTTCGTCACCGAGTCGAGCACCTCGAACGCTTTCAATGTTAGAACGATTACGGCCGGGGCATGCGACACCGGTGGCATCATCAGTGCCGCAACCGCCGTAGCTCACGCGACATATAACAGTGTCAGTAGCAATATCGTTCCGCAACCTCCACCGGCCACCAACGCCAACACCCTGGACAGCCTGGGCAACCGTCTGATGCAACGGGTCCAGTACCGCCAGATCGGCGGTGTGGAATCGCTTTGGGTCAATCACACCACGCGCGTGACCGGCTCCAACACGTCTCCCCAGCGGGGCCAGATCGCGGTTAGCAACGGCACGGTCAATACCTCGATTGTTCAGCAGCGGATCTATCGACCCGACACCACCCTATATCGCTGGATGGGCAGTCTTGCGGTCGACAACGCCGGCGACTTGGCGCTGTGCTACAGCACATCCGACGGAACCTCCAACTTCCCCAGTATGCAGTGCGCTGGGCGGCCGGCCACGGACACGCTCGGCACTCTGCCGCAAGGCGAAACTGCGGCCGTCACGGGACAGGGCTCGGGCGTCTTCAACTGCGGTGGCTCGACCTGCCATCGTTGGGGCGACTACAGCTCGATGAGCGTTGACCCGGCCGATGATTGCACCTTCTGGCACACCAACGAGTACTATGACAGTCAGGCGAACGGCAGCTTAGGGAACCATCAAACGCAGATCATCGTGTTCAAGTATCCGAGCTGCACGGCCATCCTTCCAGTTGCGTCGATCGTGAAGTCGCACTCAGGCAACTTCATCCAGGGACAGGTCGGGGCCGGCTATGCGATCACGGTAACCAACAACGGTCCGGGCTTCATGTTCGGGACGGTGACGGTGACCGACACGCTGCCGTCGCCGTACCTCGTGGCCACGGGCATCAGCGGATCGCGGTGGACCTGCACTCTGTCAACGCGCACCTGCACCCGCAGCGACACGTTGGCCGCAGGCTCCAGCTATCCGGCCATCACCCTCACGGTCAACGTCGCCAGCAATGCACCTTCGCAGGTCACCAACTCGGCGACAGTCAGCGGCGGCACAGGTAGCCCCGCGACCTCCAATGACGCCACCACCACCAACCCGGCGCAAACCGTGTGCGGCACGGTGCAACTGACCACCACCGCCAGCCTGGTGAAACTGGGCAACAGCTCATCTCAGGCCACGGTGCTGGTTGTGAACAATGGCACAGGCACAGCGTAGAACGTGAAGCTGTCGGCTGCCACGCGTGGAGCCGCTATCGGAACCCCGCTCCGGCAAACCATCGGCAACCTCGTTCCCGGCGGAGGCTTAGCGACTGCGACGGTTACCTTCCCGTCGAGCGCAGGCACTTTGGGCTCGAACGTTGTGGAGAAGTATTCGGGAACCTACTCTGCTTGCCCGATCAGCGGAAGCTGGGGCGCGAGCATCCGGGCCACGTTGCCCTAGGCCGGGAGAGCATGTCATGAGGAAACGAACAACCATGAATCGCAAACTGGTACTGACACTCTCAATGCTCGTGTTGACGGCGGCGCTACTGTTCTCGCTGCCGGCTGCAGCGGACTCGATCTCCATCACTCTGGCGTCGCCGTATCAGAACGGCCACGGGAACACGACGGTGTCGTTCACGGCGACCGTGGCGGCGCCCGGTTCCAACTCAGTAACCATCTATCTGAACAGTGACAGCTACGGTGTCGATGCTCCGCTGTCAGTGGATGACACTGGGTTTCTCGTCAACTTTCCGCTGACCATGGACCCGGGCGACAGCGTGACCGATGTGCTGTTCACCGTGTTCGTGGCGGCTGGCACACCGCCCGGGCTGTACAACGGGTATTTCCAGATCCTGGGCGGCAGCGATGCCAATGCCCAGAACGCCATCAGCAACTTGGCCTCGTTTCGGGTGAACGTGGTTCCCGAACCCGGCAGCCTCTTGCTGCTGGCCTCGGGCGTGCTGGGTCTGTTTGGAGTGGCGCGCCGTAAACTTTCCTAGTCCGCAAGCGCGGATGAATTGCTCTCCCCGGGATGGCCAGAGTTATAGGTCCTTCACGGGGAGATTTTTGGTGATGAGTTCTCGGGGCAGTGACCACGCGCTGTGAAACGAAAACTCGCTCCGCTCGCCGTTAAATACGAAAGCGCCGACTGATGTCTCAGGCGGCGGCGTGCTCTGGCGCCTGCAGCCTTTTTAGGATGCCTTCGACCATCTGGCAGCGAGTCTGCAACTCGTGCTTGAATTCGCGGTGATCGGTGCGGGCGATCTCGTGAATCAGGTTCTTGTGGCGTTCCTCGAGGATTTCCAGAAGCAGCCGTTTTTCGTGATCGTCTAACCGGAGTTCCATGATGTCCTCCCGTCAGTTCGTGGAGTCCGACGCGGCGACAATGGGCGCCAGCGGGCCATCATCGCTGCGCTACGATATTAGTGTACGTCTGCCGGCGGGTGACGGAGCACTTCCGCAAGCGTGTTTTTCCCGTTTTGGCAGGCTGGCCGGTTTTGCTGATTTGCGGTCTAATCATACCTACGGGACTTGGACTCTCGACGGCGACCGGCGACGGCAAATCGCAGTCAGGAGCGCACGCACCTTCGCTTCCGCTCGCGCCGCGGCGCCGGGGGTTGACCTGTACGTGTATGCTTATGAGTCTGGCCGAAGTCGAGCGCACCGCCGCTCCTTCAGCACTCTCGATACAATTCGGCGTGTGTTTGCCCAGTCATTCGGGACACGCCGCTCACGGAGACCACATGGCTACGAAGGTCGATACTGAACCTAATTCCGCCCTTAAGACTTCCCAGTATTCGCCAAAGAGTAACTTCGAAGCCGACCTGGCGCTGGAGTTCCTGCGCGTGGTCGAGGAGGCTGCAATCGCCTCTGCCAAGACCATGGGCCAGGGCGATCGCAAGCTGGCCGACCACGTGGCTACCGAGGCCATGCGCTCCGAGATGGACTCGGTTCCCATGGATGGCACGATCGTCATCGGTGAGGGCGAGCGCGATGAGGCTCCCATGCTGTACATCGGCGAGAAAGTCGGCAAGCGCAACGGCGGCAGCTTTCCCGAAGTCGATATTGCCGTCGATCCGCTGGAGGGTACCAACCTGTGCGCCAACGGACTGCCAGGCGCCATCACTGTGCTGGCGGCTTCCGAGCGCGGTGGCCTGCTGCATGCGCCCGACTGCTACATGGAGAAGATGGTGGTCGGCCCGTCGTGCAAGGGCATGGTCGATCTCGAAGCGCCCGTCGGTCACAACCTGGCGGTGATCGCCAAAGTGCTCGGCCGGCGCGTGGAGGACCTGGTCATCGTGATCCTCGACCGTCCACGTCATGAGAAGTTAATCACCGATGTGCGCAAGGCGGGCGCGCGTATTCGCCTGATCTCCGACGGCGACCTTTCGCCGGGCGTTGCGGCGGCCATGCTGGGCTCGGGCGTACACGCTGTCATGGGTGCGGGTGGCGCCCCCGAGGGCGTGATCACCGCAGCCGCCATCCGCTGCCTCAACGGCTATATGGTTGGCCGGCTTATCGGCTACACCCCGGAGCAGGCCGAGCGCATGCCCGACATGGGCATCAAAGACCCCAAGCGCATCTACACGGCCGAGGAGTTGGCACCGGGTGAGAACATCGTGTTTGCCGCCACCGGAGTGACCGACGGTCCGCTGTTGAAGGGCGTTCGCTTCTTCGGCGACGGCGTGCGAACCACCTCGCTGGTCATGAAGAAGAGCAACGCCAAGGTTCGGTTCATCGAGAGCATCCACGTGCGCAGGAGTCCGGATGCGAAGGTGCGCATCCCGTAAGGCGGCAGGGTAGTGCGATAGGGCGCCGTTTTCGGCGCCCTATTCATTTTCCGACAGCTCCCGCACAATTCCACTCTGGTCTTGAATGCCTCCTGGCCGCGCATTTTCCGCTTCACACGCCGCCAACAGGAGTAAACTTGGCTTAGAGTAACGTAGGTGCGGCTGGAACGGTTCCTCCGGAGAGGCTGGCATGAACGTTCATTTCAGCTATAAAATTTCGAAAACCTCCGACCTCGAAAAGCAAGTCAAACACCAACTGGAAAAGCTAAACAAATACCTCCAGGTCTTTCGTCCTGATCTGGTGCACATCAAGGGCATCATCGAGGAGAGTTCGGCGCGCGAGGGATTTGTCGTGTCGCTGAACTTGCGTTTGCCTTCCGGACAAATGGCGGCGCAGGAGAAGAGCGCCGTCGCCGCCAGCGCGATCAAGGCGGCCTTCGAAGCGCTGATCGAGCAGGTCAAGCACCACAAGCAGGTGCTGCGCAGCAAGCACAAGTGGGTGCGGCATCGCGACGCCCATCGGCGTGCGGCCGAAATTGCCTCGTTTGAGAAGACCGTGGCCGTGGTGTGGCCTGAGACCGTGTCGCCGCTCGACATAGCCAGCTACATCGACGTGAACTTGCCGCGACTGCAGCGCTTTGTGGACCGCCAGATCGCATACCGCGAGAGCCTGGGAGAGTTGCTACCCGATCAGGTGGCGCCCGAGGACGTGGTGGCGGAAGCCATCGCCACTGCGCTCAGCGATGATCTGGAGAAGCCAGAGCGCATCAAACTCGAGCCCTGGCTCTACCGTCTGGCGACCGAAGCCATTGCCCGCGTCGCCGCCAGCGACGGCGAAGTCGGTGGAGTGTCGCTGGAGGGCCGGCACGGCACACAGAATGTCCAAGCCAGCGACGAGGCACGGCTGCAGTTCCACCAACCCGACGATCGTCTGCTGGAAGAAGACACGATCGCCGACGGCCATGCGGACAATCCTGAACTGGTAGCCGTCCGCCAGGAACTGATCAAGCTGGTGCAACTGGCCCTGCGCGACGCTGGACGCCCCGACCGCGAAGTCTTCATTCTTCACGCAGTCGAAGGATTTACCCAGGAAGAGATTGCCGCAATTACCAACCACACGCTCGAGGAGGTGCGTGCGTCCCTCCGCAAGGCACGCCAGCACCTGCAACGTGCCTTGCCCATCAAGGACCTTTTCAAGAGCAGACAGGTGGAGTATACCCAGAGCCCCTGACGGGGCCGCCCGCAGACGGCCCCGGAGTTTCCACGTAAGAAATCATGCAGGAGAAGCGGAATGATCACACGAGATGACATCCGAGAGTTGGCCAACTTCCACTCGCCGGAGGGCTGCGCAATCACGTTTTACTATCAGCCCACGACGCCACCCAACCGTTCGCATCGCGACGAAACCATCCTGGTCAAGGACCTGGTCAACAGCGCTCTCCGCGAGGCGGAGAAGAAAGGAAGCAAACACAAGGCCGCAGGGCCTGACCTGCAGCGGATCCTGGAAATGACGGACGCGCTGCGCAGCAACGGTCGCAAGGGCAAGGCCATCTTTGCCTGCGCGGCGCAGAACTACTGGCGGGAATTCGATCTGCCCGCCACGCTGGCCAGGAGCGACGTGATCCTCAACCAGCGTTTCCATCTGAAGCCACTGGCCGCCATCTTCGACGGCATGCAGCATGCCTGCGTCGCCCTGGTCGATCGTACCAAGGCGCGCGTCTTCGAGATCACCGACGGTGTGATCGTCGAGAAGCTGGATTTCATCAACGAACTCACTCGCCGCGGCCGCAGCGATGGATGGGGCGGCTACGACGCCGGCCACGTCGACCGCCGGGTCATGAACGAGACCATGCAGCACTTCAAAGTCGTCTCCGACGCCATCGCCGGGCACTTCGAGAAGGGCGGCTGCGAAAAATTGCTGATCGGCTGCCATGACGATATCTGGTCGGAGTTTGAGCCGCACCTGCACACCTACGCGCGGCAGCGGCTAGTGGGGCACTTCCGTATCGACCCCAAGACCGCCACTCCAGACCAGGTCAAGGAAGTTGCGCTGGAGCTGCTAAAGCGGCACGACGAAGAGCGCAAGCAGGCGATGATCACCGAGGTGATCGGCGAGGCACACCGCAATGGGCGCGGCGCCATTGGGCTGCGGCGGGTGTTGCGTTCCATCGAGGCGGGCGAGGTGCAGACGCTCATGATTGCGTCCGGCTTCCATGCACCGGGCGTGAAGTGCTACCACTGCGGCCACATGGACTTCCACATTGCCGAGCTTTGCGCCATGTGCGGCAAGCCCAACACCAGGCTCGACGACCTGGGCGATGCCATTGTGGGATACGCCATTCGCAATGGCTTGGAGATTGTCTATATCGGAGACGATGAGG
>Ga0335082_10001928_pt1 | contig 22281 bp, 14 predicted proteins | sample Lox_Sample_41_FD_206718 | JGI IMG/M metagenome (GOLD analysis project Ga0335082, IMG submission 206718) | Soil microbial communities from Loxahatchee National Wildlife Refuge, Florida, United States - Lox_Sample_4.1 | ecosystem: Environmental > Terrestrial > Soil > Wetlands | place: USA...
GCTGCCGGCCTTCCTCATCGTCCCGTTCGCCGACCGGATCGGCCGGCGCCGGGTGTTTCTGGTCTCGGTCCTGATCTTCAGCCTCAGTACCCTGGTGACCGGCTTTGCTCAGACCGCGACGCAGTTCGTGGTCGCGCAGATCGGGGCCCGGACGTTCAGCCTCACCGCCTCCGCCATCGCGTTCGTCATCGTCACCGAGGAGTACCCCGCGCTGCACCGCGGGTGGGCAATTGGCATGCTGGGTGCGCTGTCGTCGTGCGGCAACGGCCTCGGCGCCGCGCTGTTCGCCGCCATCGAGCGCCTGCCCTACGGCTGGCGCTCTCTGTACGCGGTCGGTCTGGTGCCGCTGGCGCTGCTGCCGCTGCTGCGCCGCCGCGTCGAGGAGACCCGGCGCTTCGACCAGCATCAGGCGCTCGTCGGCCCGCAGTCGGGTGGGGGGCTTTCGGGATGGTACCGTCCGCTGGTCAGCCTGGCGCGCGGCTATCCGGGCCGCGCCCTCGGCATCGCGGTCGCGGGCGGGCTCATGTCGGTCGGGGAATCGGCGGTGTTCCAGTTCGCCGGCTACTTCACCCTCACGGTGCACGGGTGGTCGCCAGCCCAGTTCTCGATGATGTTCATCCTCGGCGGCGGGGTCGGCATCATCGGTAACATCGTCGCCGGCCGGCTCGGCGATCGCATCGGCCGGCGGACGATCGGCTTCGTCGCGCTCGCCCTCTTCCCGCTCTTCACCTGGATCTTCTACCATGGTCCCGGGTGGAGCCTGCCGATTGCCTGGACCCTGTTCGTGTTCTGCAACACCGCCGGCGGTGTCGTCGTGCGCGCCTTCTCGACCGAGCTGTTCCCGACCTCGTACCGCGGCACGTCGGCGGCCTGGCTCTCGCTCCTGCAGACCTTCGGGTGGGCCGGGGGCCTGGCGCTGGTCGGGCTCGGCACCTATGCGCCGGGCGACATCGCCCGCATGACCAGCCTGATCGCGTTGGTGGTGCTGCTCGCCGGCTGCTCGGTGCTCGCCCTGCCGGAGACCTATCGCCAGGAGCTCGAGGCGATCAGCCAGGACGACGACACCCATGCCGTCGCTGCCGTCGGGTCGGATGTCGCCGGCTGACCCCGCGGCCCAGCGGACGACGACGGTGGTCGACCGCGACGGGCGCTCGCTGCGCGTGCTGGCCGGACGCCCGCTCCCGTTCGGCGCGATCGAGACCCGTCTCGGGCTGAACTTCGCCGTGTTCTCCAGCCACGCGACGGCGATGACCCTGACGCTGTTTGCGACGGGCGAGGAGCCACCGCTGCTCGAGCTGCCGCTCGATCCGATCGTCAACCGGACCGGCCATATCTGGCACGTCGAGCTGCAAGGGGTCGACGCGGGCACGCGCTACGGCTGGCGCGCCGACCGCCAACCGGACCCGCGCGATGCCCAGCACCGCTTCGACCCCCGCGACGTGCTCGTCGACCCGTACGCCACCGCGCTCACCGGCGGCAGCGTCTGGGGCGTGGTCGAGCCGCGCGACGGCGATGACCAGCCCGGCGCCTACCCGCGCCGCCGCTCGCTCTGCGCGGCGCGGGAGTTCGACTGGCAGGGCACGCGGCCCCCACGCATCGCGCTCGCCGACAAGGTCATCTACGAGCTGCACGTGCGCGGCTTCACGCGCCACGCCTCCTCGCGCGTCGCACGGCCCGGCACCTACCTCGGCCTGGTGGAGAAGATTCCCTACCTCAAGGAGCTCGGCGTCACCACGGTGGAGCTGCTCCCGGTGTACGAGTTCGACGAGCTCGAGAACCGCGCCGTCAATCCGTTCAGCGGCGAGCGGCTCTACAACTTCTGGGGCTACAATCCGATCTGCTTCTTCGCGCCGAAGTCGGGATACGCCGTCAACGGCCGCGACGGGGCCCAGGTCGCCGAATTCAAGACCATGGTGCGCGAGTTCCACCGCGCCGGCCTCGAGGTGTTCCTCGACGTCGTGTTCAACCATACCGCCGAAGGTACGCTGCCGCCGGGCACGCCGTCGCTGTCGTTTCGCGGGCTCGACAACGCCGTTTACTACATGGTGGATCCCGAGACCGGCGCGTATCTCGACTATTCGGGCTGCGGCAACACCCTGAACTGCAACCACCCGGTCGTCCGCGGGCTCATCATCGATGCCCTGCGCTACTGGGTGGCGGAGATGCACGTCGACGGGTTCCGTTTCGACCTCGCCTCGATCCTCGGCCGCGGCCGCGACGGCGAGGTGCTCGCCATGCCGCCGGTGCTCGAGCGCATCGCCGCCGATCCGGTGCTGGCCGATGCGACGCTCATCGCCGAGGCATGGGACGCCGCCGGCCTGTATCAGGTCGGGACCTTCCCAGCCTGGGGCCGATGGGCGGAGTGGAACGGGCCCTTCCGCGACGAGCTACGGCACTTCGTGCGCGGCGACGGGGGCTACACCGCGGCGCTCGCCTCGCGCCTGGCCGGCAGCGCCGACATCTTCGCGCGCTCCGGTCGCACGCCGGCCCATTCGATTAACTTCGTCACCTGCCACGACGGCTTCACCCTCGCCGACCTGGTCGCCTTCGACCGCAAGCACAACCAGGCCAACGGCGAGAGCAATCGTGACGGTATGGACGAGAACCTGAGCTGGAACTGCGGCGTCGAGGGGCCGAGCGACGATCCGGCCGTGCGCGCGCTGCGCGCCCGCCAGGTGCGCAACTTCCTCACCCTGTTGCTGCTCGCCCAGGGCACGCCGATGCTGCTCGGCGGCGACGAGCTCGGCCGCAGCCAAGACGGCAACAACAACGCGTACTGCCAGGACAACGCGATCAGTTGGCTCAATTGGGAGCGGCTCGACACCAACGCCGACCTGGCGCGCTTCGTCAGGACGCTGATTGCCTTTCGGCGCGCCCATCCGGTGCTGCGCCACCGCGAGTTTCCCACCGGCGAACCGCGCGGCGTCTATCGGCGACCCGACGTGATGTGGCACGGCATCCGCCTGGGGGAGCCCGACTGGGGTCCCGGCTCGCGCTCGCTCGCCATGCACCTGGCGGGCGAGCACGCCGCGCAGCCCGACTGCGACGTCTACCTCGCCGCCAACGCCTGGCAAGAGGCGCTCACCTTCGAGCTGCCGGCGCCGCGGCCCGGTTCGCGCTGGGTGCAGGTGGTCGACACGGCCGAACCCCCGCCCCGCGACATCGCCACCGCGGGCAAGGAGGCGAAGCTCGCGTCGCAGGCGCGCCTAACGGTCCGCGCCCGCTCCTGTGTCGTCCTGCGCAGCATTGGGTAGCGACCGCGCAGCCGCTTTCGGATTCCGAGTAGGGCCGGCTGTGCCGGCCGAAACCCCCGTATGCTTCCGCGACTGCGCGAGCGCGCGTTGCGGCCGGCGCAGCCGGCCCTACGGGACCCGGACCCGCCGGCGCATGCGCCACACGATCGCGGGCACGAGCAGCAACGGCCACGCGAAGCCTGCATCCGCCGGCGGTACGACCGTGCAGCCATTGTCGGACGGATGCGGCTTGGTGGCGGTTGCGGTCGGGTTCGGCTGTGTCGCCGTCGCGGTCGGGGACGCGCTGAGCGTGGCGGTCGGGGTCGGTACGCTGGGTGATGCCGTCGCGGTCGCGGTGCGGGTGGCCGACGGCGTCACGGTGGCGGTCGGCGCCGTGTTGGTGGGGCTGGCGGTCGGGGTGGAGGTCGGCACCGCCTCGGGGAACGTCACCGGTCCCGCGGTGACCAGGGTAGACCGGTTGCCGGCGCCATCGCGCGCGACCAGCCCGATGTAGAGCGTCCGTCCGGCGAACGTCGGCTCGATCGCGAGCAGCGACCCACGGCCGCGTCGGCCTCCCTCCTGCCCGCCGTTGGGCTCCAGATTGGCGCTGATCCGCTCGGCGGCCGCGAAGGTCGCCTCGTCGGTGATCGGTGCCTCCGAGACCCGCGCGTCGAATCCCGCCGTGCCGCAGAACAGATCGTTGCCCGGCACGTGTGCAAGATTGATCAGCAGGCTCGACGCGTTCAGCGGGACGGCGGCGACGTCTCCCGGCCGCAGCGAGGCCGGCGGCCGCGCGTCGGTCTCGTAGTTCCCGGTGCCCCATTCGTCGTGGTGCACGCGCCGCCAAGGGATGAAGCCACACTCGTCGCCGCCCGTCTTCCACACGAACAAGCGACCCTCGCGGGTCGAGGCGACCACTTCGAGCCGGCCGTCGCCGTCGACGTCGCCGACCGCGGGCGACTGCACCATCCAGCCGTTGGTGAACTTCGGCCAGCCCGCCGGCTCCTTGCCGTTGATGTCGACCGCGTGCAGGTCGTAGAGCCCCGAGGCCTCGAGCGCCTCGGGGAGGCCATCGCCGTCGATGTCGGCGACGGCGGGACCGGCGAGGAATTGCAGATCGTTGACCACGCGCGGGAAGGCGCGCACGATCTCGCGACTGCTCGGCGCGCCCGCGCCGTTGGTGATGTTCCATGCCGTGAGGTGGTTGTCGGCCGGAGTCTGTTTCGCAGGGAGCTGCTCGTCGATCAGCTTGCCGAATCCTGCCGCCGGGGCGATGAGCTGGAACCCCTGGCCGGCGCCGCCGAACTCGACCAGCGCCGAGCCGCCGAGGCCGCCGAAGGTCGGCGTGTCGGTCGAGTTGCTGTCCGCGCCGAGGTTCTCGGTGTCGAGCGTGACGTCTTCGCCGGTCGGCTGCTTGCCGAAGAAGGAGTTGCCCGTCGAGTCGAAGACGTAGACCGGCCCGACCACGGACATCGTGCCGACCTCGAGCTTGCCGTCACCGTCGATGTCGGCGAGGGCGGGCGGTCCGTTGCTTCCGGTCCCAACGGTCGGCAGCAGCTCGGTGGTGAGCAGGGCGGTCTTCACCGGCCACCCGGGCAGGAAGGCGTTCGGGTTCCAGCCGCGCACCTGGTTCGACCCGCCGTGCGCGACCCCGTCGCCGTATACGGCGTAGACGCGCGTGTTGCCGCTCTCCAACACGCCGGTGGCCTGGTAGATCTGGATGAGGAAGTTCTCGAACACCGCGTTGGGCGGCTCGACGTATTCCTCGTTGACCGCCGCGACGACGTCGAGCGTGCCGTCGCCGTCCAGATCGCCGAGCGACGGCGGCACGATGATCTTCGTGCCGATGCGGCCGTTCGCGCCCGCCTTGAGGGTGACCTCGTTGGTCACCGGATCGACGGCCATCACCTTGGTTGGGTCTTTCAACAGCACCGGCCACCCGGTGACCGGCGTGCCGTCGTCGTGCCAGGCATAGAGGTGGCGGTCGAAAGCGCCGGCGACGATTTCCAGCGAGCCGTCGGCGGAGTCGTCGAGGTTGCCGAGCGCCGCGCCGCCGAGGAGCGCGCGGCCGAGGCGGTTGTCCTTGTTGTGACGGTTGGTGCGGTCGGGCACCTGCCCCTCGGGCGTCCCGAGGTCGCGCTCGGAGCGGAAGGAGAACGAGTAGTCGGGCAGGGTCCGGACCGGAAAGCCAGGGCGGCGCTGGCCGTTGGGCTCCCAGACGTAGAGCCGGCCCTGCAGGTCGGTGGCGACGACCTCGAGCGTGCCGTCGCGATCGAGATCGCCGACCGACACGCCGCCGAGGACCGAGCTGTAGACCGGCGTGGGGATCGCGCCGGTGGTGTAGCCGGGTCCAGCGCCGTGGAGCTCGAGCGGATCGGTGTACACCGGCCATCCGGGCAGCTCGCTGCCGTCGGCACGAACGGCGTGCACGGCGCCGTCGGAGCTGCCGAGGATGATCTCTTCGCGCCCATCGGCGTCGAGGTCCGCCGTGGCGGCGGCCGAGTCGCCATCGCCGCCGAGCGCAAGCGGAAAGCCGGGCAGCAGGTCCGCATCGTGGTGCAGCGCGAGGGCGCGGCGATCCTCGGCGACGTTGCCCTGGTCGTCGGTGACGCGCACGCGAATGGTGTAGGTGAAGCGGTCGGGGTCGGGCAGACCGTCGTCGGTTGTCGCCGGACCCTCGACCCCGTGCGGCATGCGCGCGGCCAGAGCCGCGAGGTCGATCGTGCCGAGCTCGCCGGTGCGCGCCACCTGGAGATCCGACACCGACGCCTGCTCGACGAAATCCCCCTCCGCCGGCTGCACGCCGGGCGCGACCTCGAGCACGTAGCGGTAGGAGTGCGCGCGGTTCGCCGCCGCCCGACCGGTGACGGTCAGCGTCGCGGCGCCGGGGTCGGTGACGTCGAACCACGGCGGTGTTTCGATGGATGCCTCGGGTGGGATCTGGCCGGAGGCGACGCGCAGGACGGCGCGATCGGCGTTGATCCGCCCGTAGCCGAAGTACTGGTCGAAGCCGGCGATCGACGGGAAGCGCTCGCTGTCCTGCACGCCGGGGACCGGGATGGTGGTGCTGTAGTTCTGCGGCAGCGCCGGCGTGACGTCGTCGCGCGCGTCGAAGTTGATGTCGTCGGCGGTCTGGATGAGGATCTGCTTCACCTCGTCGGCGGAGAGCGGAAACGCCGCCGCGGTGCCGTCGTCGCGCGGGTAGGGCGCCAACATGCCGCGGTCGATGGCGTTGAGCGCCGCCGACACGACCAGGCCGGCGATCCCAGCGCTCTTGCCGGTCGCCTCGGACGAGCAGCTCGACGAGGGCACCGACAGCGCGATGTGGGCGCCGTAGTTGGTGCAGCCGTTCAAGTACAGATACGAGCGCGGCGTTTGGACCATGCCGCCGACGTTGGCGAACTTGGTGACCGAGTTCACCTGCACGGTGTGGTTGTAGGTGGCGGGGTAGTTGTGGTGCTCCGACTCCTCGTCGGCGGCCGAGGCGATGACCACCACGCCGTTGCGGAAGGCGTAGTCGACCGCCTCCTGGCCGAAGCGCGTCTGGTTCAGGGTGCCGAGCGCCTCCTGGATGACGCGCGCGCCGTTGTCGACGGCGAACACGACCCCTTGGGCGAAGTGGTTGACCTCGGTGACGAAGCTGTCGCCGACGCGTACCTCGAGCAGGAGGCAGCTCGGGCAGGTGCCGACGCCGCCGATGCCGTTGTTCGCCTCGGCGTTGGAGTCCTCCGACTCGCCGGTGCCGTGCCCATAGCGCACCTCGTCGAGCGGATCGTTGTCGTCCTCGAAGAAGTCCCAGCCGCTGATGTCGTCGACATAGCCGTTGCCGTCGTCGTCGACGCCGTCGGAGAAGATGAAGATCAGGTCCTCCGGGTCGATCACGCCGTTGCCGTTCTGATCGCTGACGCGCGAGTCCTGCGCGTGCGTGCCGTCGGCGAGGTAGTCGGCGATGTTGAACAGGCCGTCGCCGTTGCGGTCATACGGGTCGCGCGCGTTGGTGCTGCTTTCGGGGACGGGCAGCTCGCCGCGGTTGAGATAGAACTTGTTGACCAGGTCGGGCTGGTTCTCCGCCCAGCGGATGCCGGAGTCGAGCACGGCAACGCGCACGTCGGGCCGGCCGGTAGTGGTCTGCCAGGCGCGGTCGACGCTGGCACCCTTGACACCGAAGAGCTCCTGCGCGCTGCCGTCGATGGACGGCGTGCCGGTCGTCTCGCTGGTGAGCTTCCAGTCGTCGCCGAAGTCGTTCGGCAGGGTCAGCGGCGTGGTGGCGGGGAGGAAGAGGTACTGCGCGAAGGCGGTCGGGTCGATGCAGCCGGGCGCGGGCGCCGACCCGCTGCACGGCTCGGGGTTGCTCGGGTAGGGCATCTCGGCCGCCGCCGGCGACAGCCAGAGTGCCGCGAGCGCAAGTGCCAGCCCCGCGGCCTTCGGTCGCATCATTCGAGTCCCCCTTCTCGCTGGCGGGCGCTGCCGCAGGTGCCCCGACAGACTGTGGTGTGGATTTACCCGATGTAAGCCCGGCTGCCGCGTGAGTGTCAACGCGCGGCCGGCACCCCTTGCCCCAGTCTGGCTACCGGTCACCGTGCCTGCTAAAGAGTATCTCTCCATGCCAGCTCCTCCCCCGGTTGGAAAAGACGTCGACAGCTGGTGCACGCGCTGCAAGCTGATGTTGGCGCACACCGTGGAGTCGGTGGCCAATGGCCGTATCACCCGGGTGCACTGCAACACCTGCAACGGCCAGCACGCGTACCGCCCCAAGCCGCCCGGTCAGGGTACTGGCAGCCGGGCCCGCGCCGCGCGCGCCGACGGAGCGGCCAAGCCGGTGCGCGACTACGCCAGCCTGCTGCGCAGCCGCGACCCGTCCACGGCTCGCGCCTACCTGCTCACCGAGCGGTTCAAGGACGGCGAGCTGATCCGCCACCCGACCTTCGGCCTCGGTCTGGTGATGGCGCTGAAGGACGCGAACAAGATCGAGGTCATGTTCACCGACGGCAGCAAGACCCTGATCCACCGCCGGTAGCGGACGTTATCCGCTATCCGTTGCCCGTTTACCGTCAGGAACCAACGGACAACGGAAAACGGGCAACGGGTCTCAGGCCCCCCATGACCCTCCTGCTCGCCCTCGTGCGCCACGGGGTCACGGACTGGAACGAGCAGGGGCGCCTGATCGGTCGCAGCGAGATCGGGGTGAACGAACGCGGCCAGACGCAGGCGCACGCGATCGCGGACGCGCTCGCCGGCCTGCGTCTCGACGCGCTGCTGGCGAGCCCGCAGCGCCGCGCCCAGCAGACCGCCGCGGCGATCGCGGCGGCACAGGGGCTGAGCGTGGTCACCGAGCCCGCACTCGCCGAGGTGTGGGTCGGCCGTTGGCAGGGCAAGACGTACGACGAGCTGCGCGGCGATCCCGATGCCATTCGCTATGCCGCGGACGGCACGCACGTCTGCGCGGCGGTCGAGGACGCCGCCTCGGTGCAGCGCCGCGTCGTCGGCGTGCTCGAACGGCTGCGCGACGGATCGCGCGGATCGCAGGTCTGCCTGGTGTCGCACGGCGATCCCATCCGCCTGCTGCTGAGCCACTGCCTCGGGGCCGATCTCGGCACCTTCCGCCGGCTGCACGTGAAACCGGGCTCGCTCAGCCTGGTGCGCGTCGGTGCGCGCGGCGCCCACGTGCTGAGCGTCAACTGGCTTCCGTCGGGCGAGGGCGGCGCGGTGCCGCCGCTCTGGGAGCGGTGAGCGGGGCGGCCGAACGGTCAGCGGCGGCGCGCCGCCTTGCGGCCCTTGACGCGCCGGGCAGCCGCCCGGCCAACCGATGTGCGTCCCACCGGCCGGGGCGGCAGCAGGATCCCTTCGGTGCTGATGCCCTTCCACGTGCAGTAGCGCTCCACGCCGGGCCGGGCGAGGGCGAAGGCGAGCTCGAACACGATGGCGTCGTCGCTGGTGCCGACGCCGGGGATCCAATCCGGGATCACGTCGAGCGGGTCGACGAAGTACAGGACCGCGACGGCGAGCAGACAGATCGTGTAGTACGGAATCTGCGGGCATTGGCCGTTGGCGTGATCGCACAGCAAGCGCAGGGCGAGCTCGACGTGGCGCTCGAGGCGCGGGTGCGTGGTCCGCACGCGCTCGGCGCGCACGCGGATGGCATCGGCCTGCACGGTCAGTGACTGCACGTCTCCCGGGGCGAGCTGCTCGGCCTTCTCGCGCAGGTAGCTGGTGAAGTCGGTGGAGGCGAGCAGGGTTTTCCCCCGCACCGCGCGTCGGCCTCGGGTAATGGGTCGCGCCATGCGCGCACGCAATACGATCGGCTCGATGCAGTCAAGCGGTCGCGTGGCGGCTATCGGGTCAGGGCCAGGAAGCCGTTGAACAGCCGCTTGACCGTCGGCGTGAGACGGGTGCGGTTGTAGAGGTCGCCGACCTGGCGGATCGCTTCCGCTTGGGTGGGATAGGGATGGATCACGTTGGCGAGCGTGCCGAGGCCGACCTTCGCGACCATCGCCAGCGCGAGCTCGCCGATCATCTCGCCGGCGTGCCGGGCGACGATCGTGGCGCCCACGATCTGGTCCGTGCCGCGCTTCACCGTCACCTTGACGAAGCCCTCTTCCTCGTTGTCGACGATGGCGCGGTCGACCTCGTGGAAGTGGCGGGTGTACGTATCGACCGCGATCCCGCGCCGCGCCGCGTCGCGCTCGGAGGCGCCGACGTGGGCAACCTCGGGATCGGTGTAGGTGCACCACGGCATGTGTAGCGCGCTGAGCCGCTTGCGCCCGAAGAACAGCGCGTTCTGGATCACGATGCGGGCGGCGAAGTCGGCGGCGTGGGTGAACTTCCACTCCATGCACACATCGCCGGCGGCGAAGATGCGCGGGTTGGTGGTGCGCAGGTGGTCGTCGACCCGGACGCCCTGCCCGCGCTGGTAGTCGACGCCGACCGCCTCGAGGCCGAGGCCCTCGACGTTGGCGGCCCGCCCGGCGCCGACCAGGATCGCGTCGACCCGCACCTCGTCCTCGCCGCCGGGATGTCGGAAGCGCAGCACGCTCTCGCTGTCCTCGCGCCGGGCGCTCATCACCTCGGCGGCGAGGACGAGCCGCACGCCGTCGCGGAGGAACGCGCGCTGGACGATCTCGGCAGCGTCCTCGTCCTCGCGGCTGAGGACGTGGGCGGTGTCATTGAGCACCGTCACCTGCGAGCCGAGGCGTTGGAACGCCTGCGCCAGCTCGCAGCCGATCGGCCCGGCGCCAATCACCGCCAGCCGGCGCGGCCGTTCGGTGAGCGAGAAGACGGTCTCGTTGGTGAGAAACCCGGCCTCGGCGAGCCCCGTGATCGGCGGCGCGGCGGCGCGCGCTCCGGTGGCGATGACCGCGCGCTTGAAGCGCACCGTCTGACCGCCCACCTCGATCGTGTCCGCACCGCTGAAGCGCGCCTCGCCGAGGTAGACATCGACCCCCTTCTCGCCGGCAAATCGCTGCGCCGAGTCGTTGACGCTGATGCGCGCGCGCACCCGGCGCATGCGCGTCATCACCGCCGCGAAGTCGACCTCGGCGGGGCCGGCGCGCACGCCGAGCGGCGGCGCGGTCATCAGATCGGCGACCGCGCGCGAGGAACGAATCACGCACTTCGAGGGCACGCAGCCGACGTTGAGACAATCGCCGCCCATCAGATGGCGTTCGATCAGCGCCACCCGCGCGCCGAGGCCGGCCGCGCCCGCCGCCGTGACCAGACCGGCGGTGCCGGCGCCGATCACCACCAGATTGTAGCGTCCGGACGGCGTCGGGTTGCGCCAGTCCGGCGGGTACACGTTGGCCACCAGCGCCTGGTTGTACTCGTCGTTCGGCAACACGCGCGGCTGTTGCATGACTCCTCCTCGCACGCCGGCGCCCTTCTTCGCACCCGATGGGGATCCGGCGCCAGCGCCCCGACGCGGTACGGTCACCCGGTCGCCCGCGCCCTCACAGCGGCCGCGCGCTGCGCGCCGCCGGCTCGCCGGGCAGCTCGCCACTCCCGGCGTCGGCGAGACGGCGGAACGCTTCGTTGCGCGCCAGCAGCTCGTCGAAGGGGCCGCAGTCCACCAGGCGCCCGCCGAGGACCAGCGCGATGCGATCGCAGCTCCGCACCGTGCTCAGCCGATGGGCGACGAGCAGAACGGTCTTGGTGCCGTGCAGGCCGCGGATCGCGTCGCTCAGTGCGGTCTCGGTGGGGGTGTCGAGCGCGGCCGTCGCCTCGTCGAGCAGCAGCACGTCGGGGTCGTGATAGAGCGCGCGCGCGATGCCCACCCGCTGCCGCTCGCCGCCCGAGAGGCGGACGCCGCGCTCGCCGACCCGCGCCTCGAGGCCGTCGGCGAGTGCCCCAATCCGCGTCTCGAGCTGGGCGATGCGCACCGCTTGGGCGAGGCGGCGCGCGTCGATGTCGCGCTCCGCCACCCCCAGCGCGATGTTGTGCCGCAAGGTGTCGTCGACCAGAACGATCGATTGGGGAACATAGCCGACCTGCCGTCGCCAGCTGCGGCCGTTGCGCGGCGTGATCTCGACGCCGTCGACGACGACCCGCCCGGCGGACGGCGGCAACAGGCCGACGATCACGTCGACCAGCGTGCTCTTTCCCGCCCCGGTCGGGCCGACGAAGGCGATCGACTCGCCGCGCTCGATGGTCAACGACACGTCGGTGAGCGCGGGGTCGGTGTGGCCCGGGTAGCTGTAGGAGACCCGCTCGAGCGCGATCGCGGCGCGGAAGACCAGCGGCGTGTCCGCGCCGGGCTCGTCCGCCCCGTCGCGGCCGGAGACCAGCCGGGAGTCGTCGTACAGGGCGTCCACCGACGCCGCGCCCGAGCGGATCTCGTTGAGGCGCCAGGTGATGCGGTTCGCCATCGGGATGAGGCGGAAGCCGGCATACGCGAACAGTCCGAGCAGCGGCAACCCGTCGTTCTCGACCCGGCCGGTGAGCGTGAGCACGACGATCACCAGCAGGGCGCCCCACACGAAGACGGTCTCGATCGCCAGCGGCGGCAGCGCCTGCAGGGTGACCCCGGCGTAGCCGAGCGACAGCAGGCGCCGCTGCTGGTCGGCGTAGGCGCGGAAGAAGAACCCCTCGCGCCCGAGCGCCTTGATCTCTTTGATCGCGGCGAACGTCTGCTGCAGCGTCTGCAGCAGCTCGCGGTTGAGCTCGTGCTGCTCGCGGCCGGCGCGCTGCGCGAGGCGGCGCATCCGTCGCAGCACCAGCGTCATCACGACGCCGAGGGCGACCGCGGCGACCACCGTCGCCAGCGGCGCCGCCGCCAGCAGCACCGCCACGATGGCGGTGCCGATGAGCAGCTCCGAGAGGACGGCGGCCGCGGAGCCGAGCGCCGTGAAGACGGCCGTCACCCCGTGCGTGGTGTTGCGAATGAGCTCGGCCGAGTGGCGGCGGAAATGAAACGGGTACGGGGCGAGCAGATACCCGCGCAGGACGGCGCTGGCGAGCGCGGCGCTCGACTCGCCGACGATCCGGTGCTGCGCGTACTGGGCGCCGACCACCAGCAGGTTCTTGGCGACGTGATAGAGCGCGACCAGGACGGTGAACTGGAGAATCAGGCCGCCGGGATCCTGCCGCGGCAGATGCGGAGCGATCCACGCCGCCACCGGCACGGTGCCGACCTGTGCCGGCGCATTGATGATCCGGACCAGCCCGAAGACGGCCGCGGCGGCCGCGGCTTCGGCCGCGCCCGTCGCCACCCCCATGACCGGCACGGCCACCCAGCAGCGCCGCAGCTCTGCCGGGAGCATGCTGAGGCCCTTGCGGACCGTGCTGAGAACGGCGCCATCCGATTGGCTCCGCGCTGGGGCGGTTGGCGGTGTCTCCGGCTGCGTCACTGCGTCTGACCATCTTGCTGCAGTGGCTGAACGATTGACTGCAGCTGTGCCTCCAATCGTGCGCCGAACGCCGACAGCGAAAACTCGCGCTCGACCCGCGCGCGACCGGCGCGGCCCAAGCGGTCGGCCAGATCCGGCGCGACAAACAAGCGGTGCATGGCCTCGGCGAAGGTGTCCGGCCTCGCCGGGCGCAGGAACCCGGTCTCGCCCTCGACGACGGTTTCGAGGGGGCCGCCGTCGTTGGCGGCCAGGACCGGTCGGCCGGCGGCCATCGCCTCGAGCGGGACGAGACCAAAGTGCTCGCAGGCCGGCGTGTAGACCACGCAGCGCGCGCGCTCGAGCAGCGCCCGCAGCTCGGCGTCGGTCGGCGAGCGCCGCAGCACGACCTGCGCGCCGAGCCCGAGCGCCTCGCTCCGGCGTTGCAGCGCGTCGCCCGTGTCGCGGCTCTCGCGCAGGCGAGAGTCCTCTGCGCCGGCGATGACGAGGCGCGTCGCGGCGAACGCCGGCGCCGGCATCATCTGTCGCAGGTGTGCATAGGCCTCGAGGGCCAGCAGAAGGTTCTTGTCGGGGGAGAAGCGGCTGACGGCCACGATCGAGCTCGACGCGCCCGGGCTGGACGCGGCGGGGTCGGTGTGGCGGTCGACGTCGACGCCGGGGTGTAGGACCTCCGGCACGGCGCGCAGGCGAGGGAACGCGCCGCGCAGCGCGGCGGCGGTGAAGCGGCTGTTCACGAAGACGCGATCGGCCATTTCGGTTGCCGCTGCTTCCCAGCGATCGAAGGGGACGCGATACCAGCGGTACCAGCCGGTGCGCGGCGGGGTGAGCAGCAGGTCGGGGAAGTGACAGTAGAAGACGATCGGCACGCGGGTGCGCAGACGCAGCAGCGGGATCACCTGCGCGACCGCATCGCAGAAGATGACGTCGAACTGCCGTGAGCGGCTGATCGCCGGCCGTCCGACGGCGAGCATGCGCGCGATCGCCGCCGGCAACCGGAGCCGGCCGCCGATCTGGAGCGGCAGGCGGCGGCCGTGCACCCGCACGTCGAGCGTACCGTCGCGCGTCGGGTCGAAGCATCGCGCTGGATCGTGCTGCGCCGTGAACAGCGTCACGTGGTGTCCGCGCCGTTGCAGCGCGACCGCCGCGTTCACGACCAGCCGCTCGGCGCCGCCGACGCCGAGCTCGGGGTGCAGGAACGCGACCTTCATTGCGAACTCATGTCTGAAGAAGAATGAAATCTCAACGCGGAGGCGCGGAGCGATTCACTCCCGAAGACAAAGCGCCGACGGGCTTCGCACCAGAACTCTCTTCGTGTGCACTCCTAGCCTGGGCCTCAGCCTCAGCCTTCTCTTCCGACAGGCTCAGGCTCGCGCTGAGGCTGAGGCTTGGGTTTCCGTGTAGGGCCGTGCCGACGATCGCACCGGTTACCCGCATGTCCAAGATCTTCTCTCCAGCTCCGCGTTCTCCGCGCCTCCGCGTTGAAAGTTCTTCTCCGTCCTACGCCCGCTCGTGCGCAACAGCGTCGCCGAGCACGACCGCCGCCGCGTCGCGGCGCCAGGCATCGTCCCAACGTTCCGCGGCGGCGGCGGCCGCGCCGGCGCGCAGGCGGGCGAGCGACGCGGTGTCGGCAGGCGCGCGGCACGCGAGGGTGCAGAGGTGCTCGGCGAGGTCGGCGGCCGACGAGAAGAGCAGCGCGTTCTCGCCCGGTCTGACCACCTCGCGCAGGCACGCGCCGTAGTCCAGCGCGCACACCGGGACGCCGGCGCCGAACATGTCGGCAATCTTGATCGGCAGATCCAGGCCGGATGCCGAGCGGTGCAGGCTGAGGCCGAGGTCGGCGGACGCCAGCATCGCCGGGTACTCGTCGGGGGAGAGCCAGAGCGCGTGCGCGTGCACACGCGCGCGCGGCAGGCGTGCCAGGCGGCGCTCGTAGTCCGCCCGCAACGGGCCCGTGCCGGTGAGCAACACGAGCAGCGGCGCCGCCCTGTCGACCGCCTGCAGGCGTGCCTCGCAGTGCGCCAGCGCTTCGATCAACAAGGGAAAGTCCTCGTCCGCCGTCCAGCTCGTCGGGCTGATCACGACGGCGGGACGGCCGGTCGAATCGCAGCCGAGGCGATGGCACAGCCGCTGGACGACCGCTTCACGCCGCTCCGGGGCCAACGGCCCAAACTGCCGCGCCGGGCGGTCGTACAGTAGCGCCGCCTCGATGCCCCAGCGCTCGGCGAGCGCGCGCTGCATGGCGCGCGAGACGCAGAGATGGGCGTCGGCGCGGCGGCCGAACGCCGCTTCGGCGCGTCGCGCCACGCCCACGGCGGGATGCGCGTCGCCGAGGCGCAGCGCCAGCACGGCGTGACCGAGGTTGTGCCAGTCGATCACCAGGCGCGCCCCGCGCAACCGCGCCGCAAGCAGGGCGACCGCGACGGTCGGCAACGCCGGCGGGCTCTGCGCCAGGATCACGTCGTGGCGGCGCCCCGCCAGCGCCGTGGACAGCGCAACCGCCTGCCGCACGGCGCGCAGGAGAGCCGGCACGACGAACGGGCCGGCGTCGCCCGGCCGACCCCCGTCGCGCAGCCGGTTGAGGTGAATGTTGGGGTGCTCGCGGACGCCGGCGAAGGGCGCGCTGCCCGCCAAGCCGATCAGGTCGACCTCGGCGCCGGCGTCGGCGAGGGCGAGGGCATGGTACTGCATGCGCGGGCTGCGGCCGACGTCGCCGAGCACGACCACGGCGACGCGCGTCCGGCTGTTCTGTGGCGAAGAGTTCACCGCGCTCCAGGGCGCGCCGTTGCGCCGCTCCCGGCACGCTGGATAGACTCCGCCGATCGCAATCGTCAACCGGGCATCGCCGGAAGTGGATGGTCTGACCCTCGTGTTCCCTGCCGAACAGCAGGCGCCGCAACACGCACGCGAATCGGTACGCGGCGGCGCGCCGCCAGACGCGCTGTCGCGCGCTGGCGATGGCGGACGATCGTTCGCCGCCCCGCGGCCGCGCAACATCGCGCTCGCGACCGGCGGGACGGCGGGCCACGTCACGCCCGCCCTCGCCGTCGCGGCGGCCTATCGCGCCGCGCGCCCCGACGTGCGGGTCGTCTTCCTGGGCAACGCAACGGGGTTCGAGCAACACTTGGTCGCGGCGCACGGCTACGGCCTGGAGACCGTGCCCGCCGCACCGTTGTACGGGGCGACGGCGCGTGGTCGGCTGCGCGCGGTCTCCCAGCTTGCGGTCGGCGTTCGCCGCGCGCGTCACGTGCTCACGCGTGAGCGCATCGATCTGGTGATCGGGTTCGGCGGCTACGCGTCGGCGGGTGCCGTGCTCGGCGCGCGCAGCCTCGGGCTCGCGGCGGCACTGCACGAAGCCAATGTCGGGTTGGGCCTCACCAACCGCCTGCTCGGGTCCGTGGTGGATCGCGTCCTGCTCGGCTGGGAAGGCGCGGCGACGCGCGCCGCCGGCCGGCGCGGCCGGGTCGTGGGGACGCCGATCCGTCCCGACATCGCGGCGCTCGCCGGCGAGACCCGGCGCCCGCTCGACGCGGCGCGCCTGCACGTGTTGGTGTGCGGCGGTTCGCAGGGTTCGCCGTTTCTCAACCGGCACGCGCCCGAGCTGGTCGGCGTCCTGCGCGGCGCCGGGGTCGAGGTCGCGGTGCGGCACCAGAGCGGCAGCGGCGGCGCGGACGACGTCCGCGCCGCGTATGCGCGGTGGGCGGTGTCGGCGCAGGTGGAGGCGTACGTCGACGACATGGCCGCCGCCTATCGGTGGGCCGATGTCGCCATCGCCTGCGGCGGGGCGGCGACGCTCGCCGAGTTGGCCGCAGCGGGCCTGCCCGCGCTGCTGGTGCCGTTGGCTGCCGCCGCGGACGACCATCAGGCCGAGAACGCCGCGGCCTTCGCCGCGGCGACCGGGGTGCCGTGGGTACGCGAAGCGGCCTGGGACGCCGCCGCCGTCGGGCAGCGGTTGCTGGGGCTCCTGCGCGATCGCGATGCCTGGTCCGGCTTGTGCGAGCGCACGCGCCGTCAGGCGCGCTTGGATGCCGCCGCCGCCGTCGTCGCGCAGTGCGAGGCGCTGCTCACCAGTCGATAGCCCAGGTGGCGACGCGCTCGCCCCAGGCGCCGGTGCGCTCGTCGACCTTGCGGAAGCGCGTCGTGCCGCGGCCGTCGAGGAACATGAGCCGGGTATAGAGCGAGCCGATTGCACGGGGCCGGCCGACCAGAGCCCGGTGACGCTCGTCGTCGAGCAGCACGGCGATCGCGCCGGGCGCGGCCGCCGCCTCGTCGAGCGCCTCGGCGCCGGCCGCGCCGGCGATCACCAGCACGTCGGGTGCCTGCTCGGACTGGTGGCCGTCGGCGGCGGTCGAGATGACGCGAGCCCGCCGGGCGTAGCCGGACGGATACACGACCGCGTCGATCCGCACCCCGCGGCTGTCGAACCTGGCGACCGCGCAGCGCCGCTCGCCGTCGCTCGCCGGCTCGCACGGTACCCAGTCCGCGGTGACGAAGCCCCGCCGGCCGGCGCCGAAGGGCGGTTCGGCGGCTGCGTCGGTGCGGTTGGGGTCCCACGTGCCGAGCTGCCACCAGCCGGGCAGGATCGTCTGTTGGCTGCTCACGATCACGTACGACGCCGGCGGGTCGCAGTGGGTCGACGCGAGCACGTCGTCGCGGGCGGGCGCGTCGAGTCCGAGGTCGGCGAGGTGCCGATCGGCCGCGGCGCGATCGAGGCTCGCCAGACGCACGATCGCGTTGTACGCGGCGAGCCCGCCGAGGCCGGCGTTGACGAGCTTGGCGTCGGCGCCCTGCGCCCCCTCGGGGTACGGCTGCGCGTCGGAGCCGCAGTTGAGCATGCGCAGGAGCCCCACCGCTTCCGCCTCCGACCCTGCCAGCTGCGCGCGCCCGACCCAGTTCGGCACCCGGGTGAGCAACGTACCGCCGTCGGCGCTGACGCGCCGTTCGGCGAGAAATTCGGTCCAATAGCCGTAGTCCCACCAGGTGTCGACGATGGCGTCGGGCGGCGCCGTCGCTCGCAACTGCTCCAGCGTGTCGGCCCAGGCGGCGTCGATGACCGGCAGATACGACGCCGCGCTCGCGTACCCGAGGCGGACCGGTACGACGGCGAGGGCCAGGACCGCGGCGGCGGCGAGCAAACGCAGCGGGCCGGCGCGCGCTGTGGTGCGCTCGCGCACCTCGGCGTCCAGCCACTGCTGCACGCGCCCCAGCGCCACCCCTGCGACGATGCCGAACGGTGCGGCGAGCAGCAGCACGAAGCGGACGGCTTCGTACGACATCAGCAGCGCCGCGAGCAGCCAGGCGGCGACGATGACGCCGACGGCTGCGTCGCCGGCGTCCGCTTCACTGCCCCGCCACACGGTCGCCGCGGCGGCCGCGGCCAGCGGCAGCGCCAGGAGCGCGATCAACGTCGCGCGTCCCAGCGCCGCCGTGAGCAGAACGCGATACAGCAGCGTTGCGCCGATCAGCACCGCGAAGTGCCACTCCTCCCAGTGGCTGCGGGGGAGCAGGAGCATCAGCATGCCGAGCCAGGCGACGTAGAAGACGAGGTTGCCGTACGACTGCGCCGCGATGGCGTCGAGGGTGGGGACCGAGAGCTCGCTGACCTGCGCCAGCGCCGACGGCCACACGAGCGGTTCGCGGCCCGCGCGATCCGCGGGCGGAGCGAACGCGGCGTGCACGAGCTGTACCGGCAGGCGCACGGCGGATGGATCGGCGCCGGCGATCTGCGTGCACGCCGCGGCGGCGATCGAGTACCCGAGCGCCACCGCCGCGACCGTGCGCACCCCGGGGGCCTGCCAGACGCGCCCGCTGCGCCGTCGGATGCCCCAGTGCAGCGCCCGCAGCACAGCGGCTGCGATCAGTCCGGCCAACACGACCGCGAAGCCGAACGTCCAGCCGCGCCAGGTCGCGGCGTGCACGCCGACGGCGACGCCACCGAGCGCCCCGCCGGCGAGCTGTGCGCGCCGCCGCCGCGCCTGCAGACCGGCCACCACCGCCCACGCCATGTACAGCGGCAGCACGACGTTCCACACGTCGTCGTCGCTGCCCAGGCTGCGCTCCAGGAGCGACGGGTGCAGGCCGCTGATCACCGCCGAGAAGAAGCCGCCGACCGGGCCGGCGAGGCGGCGCCCGATGGCGAAGGCCGGCACCACCCCGAGCACACCGACGATCACCGGCACCGCGTAGGCGCTGGCGGGCAGGGGTTGGTGCGGATCGAGCCAGCTGGCGACGCGGTGCACGGCGACGATCGCGGCGGTGTGCAGCGAGCGGCCGTAGCGCATCGCCGTACCGACCGGTGCGAGGGTGAGGACATCGCGGCAGCGGCCGTCGACGATCGCGTCGCACACGCTGCCGGTGCGGAGATAGTTGCGCGCCGCGCGCAGCCACAGGTAGCTGTCGTAGTCGCCCAGCAAGACGTGGCGGCGGCCCGCCGCATCCTCGTAGTGCAGCGCCGCCTCGAGCCGCGCGGTTTCCTGCGCGACGTCGCGGTCGACCTCGGCGGCGCTGCTCCCGGCGGTGCGGCTCTCGACCACCGCGCGGGCGCGCGCTGGCAGCGAGGGCAGCGCCAGCGGCACCAGGCGAATCCAGAGGACGATCGCCGCCGCAACCAGCAGCAGCGCAGCGCTCGCCAGATCGCGGCGCCGCATCAACCCACTCGGTAGCCCAGCTTGCGAATGCCCAGATAGATGGCGCCGGCGACGGCGCCGACGATGGCGGCGTTGCCGGGGCCGTTTACGCCGACGGCCAGGAAGGCGAGCGCGCCGAAGCCGGCGCACACGCCGTAGAGCAGCAGGACGGCGCGGCGCTGGGTCATGCCGAGGTCGAGCAGGCGGTGGTGGATGTGCGCCTGGTCGGCTTGGAAGACCGACGCGACGCCCTTGACGAACGTGCGCCGAGCGACCGTCACGACCGCCTCCAGGATGGGCAGGCCGAGGGTGAGGAGCGGCACCAGGATAACCACGGTGGCGGGGCCCTTGAGCAGCGACTGGATGGACAGCACGGCGAGCAGGTAGCCGAGCAACAGGCTGCCCGCATCGCCGAGGAAGATCGAGGCCGGGCTGAAGTTGAACCGCAAGAACCCGCTCAGCACGCCGGCCAGGGTGATCGCCATCAGCGCGGCGTCGGGGCGGTTCTGGACCAGGGCAACCAGGAAGAGGGTGATCGACGCGATCAGCCCGGTGCCGGCGGCCAGCCCGTCGAGCCCGTCGATGAGGTTGAAGGCGTTGGTGATGCCGACGATCCACAGCACCGAGACGACGCCGCCGAGCGGCCCGAGCGCGATCGCACCGCCGGTGAACGGGTTGCTCACCGCGCTGAAGCCGTAGCCGCCCGCGAGGGCGATGAGGGCGGCGAGCGTCTGCAGCGCGAGCTTGGCGGCCGGCGGCACGCCGCGCGCGTCGTCGGCGATGCCGAGCCCCAGTACGAGCGCGGCGCCCGCCGCGAGCCAGCCCAGGTGCCAGCCGTACGATTCGAGCAGCTCGACCACGCCGATGCCGAGCGCCTCGGCGGCGCCCAGCGCGGCACTCCCCGCCGCCAGCAGGACGACCCCGCCGAGACGTGGCACCGGCCCGCGGTGGACGCGGCGTGGGCCGCCGCGGTCGACCACGTCGAGCTGCAGCGCGGCCGCACGCACCGCCGGGGTCACGGCGACGGCCAGCGCCGCGGCGGCGATGAACAGCGCTGCGAACCAGATCCCCACGTCGCGGCTATCGCCGGCGAGGGGAAGCGGGCGTCATCCCCGCTTCCGCCGCACCGTCCGTCGTAGCGCCAGCGCGCCGCCGGCGGCCAGCAGCAATGCCGTCGCCGTCAGGCCCCCAGCGCTCAGGGTGGGCGCGCCGATCGGGACCTGGTGGCATTGCGGCACCGCCTCGCAGGGTGCATCGACGACCTGGCCGCCGCAGACTGTGTCGTTGAGCCCTCCGCAACCAATCTCGCAGTCGGTAGGGCTGAGGGCGTTGACGCACGCGAAGCGCCCGGAACACAGGTTGCACACACAGCAGAACGCGCTCGGACCAGCCTCGCTGCGACCGACCAGGGTCAGCCACGCGACCACGAGCACCACAGCGGTCAATCCACATCGGGTTGCCGATCGCATGCTCTACGTCTCCCGCTTCGCAGTCACCGAGCCCCCTGAGTCCTCTTCGGCGCAGCGCCCTCCTACCACCCTCGGCGGCGGCAGTCCACGAAGCAGCGGGGTGCGGTAGTGTCTCAGTCTGATCCACCACAGAGGGCACAGAGGCCACAAAGGGCCCACGGAGCAGAGGTTCGGGTCGGGATCGGAATCGAGGGTCATGACGTGAATTTCGATTCCGATCCCGACCCCGGGCGCGGGCGCGCTTCCACGGGTGGGGAAGACGGCTCGTGTTCGCCCCGCCGACCGGGTACGTGTGGGCGCTGTCCGATGCCCCGCCGGCGGGGTGAGCGCCATGACCAGTCCGTGGAAGCCCGATCAGTACAACCGCTTTCGTGCCGAACGAATGCAGCCCCTGCTCGATCTCGTGGCGCTGGTGCGGCCGCGGCCCGGCATGCGGGTGGTCGACCTCGGCTGTGGCACCGGCGAGACCACGCGTCTGGTGCATGAGCGCCTCGCTGCCGGCGACACGCTCGGTCTCGACAGCTCGGAGACGATGCTCGCCGCCAGCGCCGCGCACGCCATGCCCGGGCTGCGCTTCGCGCGCGGCGACATCGCCGACTTCGATGCCGATGGCGCGTACGATCTGGTCTTTTCCAACGCCGCGTTGCACTGGCTGCCCGATCACCCCGCTCTGTTCACCCGCCTGGCGCGCGCGCTCGCTCCCGACGGACAGCTCGCGGTGCAGATGCCGTATAACTTCGAGCATCCCTCGCACACCGTCGCCGCGGCGATTGCGCGCGAAGCGCCGTTTGCCACCGCGCTCGGCGGCTTCGCCGTCGAGCACCCCGTGGCCACCCCGGAAGCGTACGCCGTGCTGCTGCACCGGTTGGGCTTTCGCGAGCAGCACGTGCGGCTGCAGGTCTACGGACACATCCTGCCGGCGCGCGACGACGTCATCGAGTGGGTGAAGGGCACGCTGCTCACCGCGTACGAGCGCCGCCTGTCCGCCGAGCGATTCGCGGAGTTCATGGAGCGATACCGCGAGCGCCTGCTGCCGGCGCTCGACCCGGCGCGGCCGTATTTCTATCCGTTCAAGCGCCTGCTGTTGTGGGCGGCGCGCTGAGCCCCGGCGCCGGCTTGT
>Ga0335082_10001930_pt1 | contig 22279 bp, 22 predicted proteins | sample Lox_Sample_41_FD_206718 | JGI IMG/M metagenome (GOLD analysis project Ga0335082, IMG submission 206718) | Soil microbial communities from Loxahatchee National Wildlife Refuge, Florida, United States - Lox_Sample_4.1 | ecosystem: Environmental > Terrestrial > Soil > Wetlands | place: USA...
CGCGAACCCGGTGAGGTTGGGGAGGATCGCGTTGCGCCCGGCGTAGGTCCACATCACGCGCCACGGGCTGAGGCCCTTTGCCCGCGCCATGCGGACGTAGTCCTCTGCGAGGACCGTGATCATGTTGTTGCGCATCGTCAGGATCCACGCGCCGATCGACGTGACGAGGATCGTGAACGCAGGCAGCAGCGAGTGCCGGAGGGCGTCGCCCGCGAACCCCCAGGACCACGCGACATTGTCGGTGACGTTGTAGCCCCCGCTCGCCGGCAGCCAGTGGAGCTTGATCGCGAACAGCCAGATCATGATCAGCGCGAGCCAGAAGTACGGGAACGCCGACACGATCACGAAGACCGGTGGCAGGACGCCGTCGACCATCCCGCCGCGACGCCAGCCCGCGATCAGCCCGATCAGGGTGCCGAGGACGAACGCGAGGATCGTCGTCACGCCGACCAGGACGAGCGTCCACGGCAGCGCCTGGAGCACCTCGTGCGTGACCGCCTGCGGGAAGAAGGTCAGCGAGGTCCCGAAGCGGCCGGTGAAGATATCGCCGAGATACGTGAAGTAGGCGCTGACCAGGCTCTGATGCGTGTTGACCCCGAACGCGACCTCGAGCGCGTGAAGGGCCTGCGGGTTCACGTGCCCCTTGTACCTCGCCATCATCGCGAGGGCGGGGTTGCCCGGCATGAGGCGCGGGATCAGGAAGTTGATCGTGATCGCCGCCCAGAGGGTGACGACGAAGAATCCGAGTCTCCGTACGACGAACCTCATGATCCGCGCCTCATTGTCGGGCTCCGGCTACCCCTTCGGCCTCAGGTGCAGCAGCATGACACCGTTGTCGGGCATGGCGTAGGCAGCCGGCTGCGCGAACGGGTTGCTCGGCGTCGCCCAGCCCGTGATCTTCGTCGTGTCGTACTGGTACCAGTCGACCTCTTCGGTGATCGGGATCACGGGCACGTCGTCGACCATCGCCTGCTCGAGCTGGTTGACGATCGCGTGCTGCTTGGCGGTGTCGGTGGTCGCCCCGTACTGATCGATCAACCTGTCGACCGCGGGGTTCGAGTACCGCTCCCAGTTCGACCCCGCTGACTGGCCGATCGGCGCGGAATTCTTCGAGTACAGCATCTGACGCAGCTCGTAGTACGGCGCCGGGCCACCGGTCTCGGCGTTGTAGGCGAGCTGGAACTTACCGTTGTAGACGTCGGCGTTGAACGTCGTCGAGGCGAGGTTCTCCGGTGTGAGCTTGATCCCGACCGCCTTCAGCTCGCTCTGGATCACCTGCACCGCGGCGACCCAGTCCGAGTAGCCGCCGATGTTGACGATCGTGAACGAGAGCGGCTTGCCCGACGGCGTGTGGAAGACGCCGCCCGACTCGGTGAAGCCCGCTGCCTTGAGCGTGGAGATCGCCTTGGCGGGGTTGTAGGCGTACGCACTCGCGAGCCCCGGCTTCAGCCAGCTCTTGAACGTCGGGCTGACGACGCCCGTCTGGTTCGCCGGCGGCTCGTAGCCGTACTCGCCGATCTGCGACACGCGTGAGCGATCGATCGCATACGCGATTGCCTTGCGCACTGCGACGTTCGAGAGGATCGGGTCCTTCAGGTTGAGGAACATCGAGACGTTCGCGATCGGCGGGAACCAGATGTGATGGTTCGGGCTCTTCGAGAGGTAGTAGTTCTTGATGTTCGGGATGAACTGGCTGCCCCACTGGGCCTCGCCGCTCGCGAGCTCCTGGTTCGCGGGGTCATTCGAGGTGAACGAGGGGTAGTAGACCGTCTCGATCTTCGGCAGCCCCTTCTGCCAGTAGGTGGGGTTCTTCGAGTACTTGACCACCTGCGGCGAGCAGCTCGCCATGCTGTAGGGGCCCGTGCCGACGGGCTGCGAGTCGTTGTAGGTGACCGGGTTCGCGACCTTCGACCAGATGTGCTTGGGCACGATCGGGGTCTGGTCGGCGATGTAATAGAAGTACGGCACGGCCGACGTCTTGAAGTTGAAGACGACCTTGTCCCCCTTCTGCGCGACGCTCGACAGCACCGACCAGACCGAGTTCAGGTCGATGCCGGGATGCGCCTTGAGCATGTTGAACGTGAAGAGCACGTCGGCGGCCGTCATCGGCTGGCCGTCGGACCACTTCACGCCCGGGCGGATGGTGAAGGTAAGCGTCTTGTTGTTGTTGCTCCAGGTGTACGCCGAGGCGAGCCACGGCGTGGGGGCGCCGCTCTTCAACCCGTCGACGAAGACGAGCTCCTCGTAGACCATCCCGAACGAGAGGATGTACACGGATGGGTTGAACGGATTGAAGCCGCACGTCCACGTAGTGCCGCTCTCGTTCGAGATCGTCACCGAGGACCCGGAGGCGGAGGTCGCGCGGGGGCGAGCGCCGCTTCCGGAGGCGGCCCAGAACGCCGTCACCGCCGCCACCAGACCGACCAGCGACAAGACGAGCATCATGCGTTTCATCATCGATTCCTCCCCGGTCGTTCTCCGACCGGCTTCGAGTTGGCTGATGCCGGACGCACGCACGCCCGGGTCCTGCGATGGCCGTTCTCGTTCACGTGCCGGGTGTTCCTTTCGTCCACACTTCGTATGACGACGATGCCTCCGCGGCCGTTGGCACCGCGTCGGTGAATTCGGGGCTCTCCGCCGCCTCGACGGCCAGCGAGACCGCTCCCACGAGCGCGGCATCGAAGGGGAAGGCCCCGAGCACGAGTTCGGGCGGGAAGGGCACCGCAGATGCGAGGGCCGCCCGAAGGGGACCCTCGAGCCGCTCCCAGGAGCGGACGATCCCGCCGCCGACGGCGATCCGCGAGGGGTTGAGCGCGACCGCGAGGTTGACCAGGTGGAACGCAAGCTCGCGGACGACCCCGTCGATCAGCTCCGAGAGGCGCGGGTCGTCAGCCTCGTTCGCGAACACCTGCGCGGCCGTCAGGTCCAAGCCGGTGCGCTCGCGCGCCGCCGCGGCGATCGCGATGCCGCTCACGACCTGCTCGAGCACGGCGTGCCGGTCGTGGCCGACCTCGACCTGGCGCAGAAGGGAGTACCCGATCTCGCCCGCGGCGCCGTTCGCCCCGGTGACGACCCTGCCGTCGCACACGATCGCCATCGCGAGGCCGGTGCCGAGGTTGAGGTAGATCGCGGGGTCGTGACCTGCGAGCGCGCCCGAAGCCACCTCGGCGGTCGCCGCGGCCTTCACGTCCGTGGCGAGCCGTACGACGTCGCAGCCGAGCGCGGCCGAGATCTCGCTGCCGAGCGCGAGCCCCTCCCACCCGGGGATCGCCGGTGCCAGGCCCACACTGTGCTTCTCGGGAATGCCGAACGTCGAGACCCCGACCGCCGCCAGCTGCCGGCCGCCGACGAGCCGCCGCGCCAGTGCGACGCCCCGCACCAGGTTGGGCCGCGCGCCAAGGGCTGGATCGGTGGCGATCGTCCCCTCCCCGATGCCGCGGCCGTCGAGGGCCGCGACCGCGCCGGCGATCTTGGTCCCCCCGAAATCGAGCCCGAGAACGATCGGCTCCTCCACGAATTAGGAAACTAACCTATCTTTTAAGAGATGACAAGCCTCCACGGCGCCCGCCCGCAGACCATCCGCTCGCTCAACGAGCAGCTGATGCTCGACCTCGTCCGGCAGTCGGGCCCGCTCGCACGCGCCGACCTCGCACGGCTCTCGGGCCTCTCCAAGCCCACCGTCGCCCAGGCGCTCACGAGCCTCGAGCGCGACGCGCTCGTCGAGGTGACCGGCCGGCGGACCGGCAACCGGGGCCGAACGGCTGCGCTCTACGAACTGCGGCGCGACGCGGGCTTCGTTCTCGGCCTCGACGTCGGTCGCGAGTACTTCCGCGGAGCGATCGCCGACCTCGGTGGAGCGGTTCGCGCGAAGCTCAACGCGCGCGCACGGTCGACCGGCGCGCGGGGGCGCGTGAACGAGCTCGCCACGCTCGCCGACGACCTGTTCCGCGCCGCGGCGGTGAGACGTTCGAGATCGATCGTGCACACCGTTGTCGGCAGCCCCGGCGTGCTCGATCCCGCACGCGGCGCGCTCACCATGGCGAGCAACCTTCCCGGCTGGGAACGGCCGGCCGTCCTCACGGAGCTCCGGCGAGTGTTCGGTCGCTCGACCGTGATCGAGAACGACGTCGACGTCGCCGCGCTCGCCGAGCGCGATCACGGCCACGGGCGCGATGTGTCCACCTTCGCGTTCGTTTCGGTCGGGAGCGGCATCGGCATGGGCCTGGTGATCGACGGGAAGCTCCACCGCGGCGTGCACGGGGCGGCCGGAGAGATCGCCTTTCTGCCGCTCGCGCCCGGTGAGGTCGACGAGCGCGAGGCGAAGCGCCACGGCGCGCTCGAGGCGGCCGCGTCGTCGGCGGCCGTCGTGCGGGCGGCACGGTCGCGCGGCCTCGACGGCCACCTCACGGCCAGGCGGGTCTTCGCCAGTGCCGCGGCCGGCGATGCGCGTGCTGCCGACGTGGTCCGCCACGAGGCCGCGCTCGTGGCGCGGGCACTCGCGTCGATCGTCGCGATGATCGATCCCGAGCTGCTCGTGCTCGGCGGCGGGATCGGCCGCGCTCCGGGGTTCGCGGCCGGCGTCGCGTCGGAGCTCGAGCGGCATGTGCCGTTCGTCCCCGAGATCCGCGTCAGCGCGCTCGGCGAGGATGCGGTGGTCGAAGGCTGCCTTGCGGCCGGGATGGAGCAGCTGTGGCAGCGGCTGCTCGAGTCGAGAGCCGACCAGCGCGCGCTCTAGGGCCGTCGTCGATAATCGGCCGGTGAGAGCCGGGACGACGATCTCGCCCGCGGTCAGGCACGCGGCGCTCTTCTCGCACGAGGACCTCCCGGATCCTCCGGACGGTCATCCCTTCCGCCTGGTTCGGCGGCCCGGTTACGCGATCGGGGGCTTCCTCGGCGCGACGTTCGGAACGGTCGGCGTCACCGCGATCGAGCCGGACGCGCTCGAGAACGCCGTCGACGACGTCCGCTCCGTGCTCGCGGAGCAGGGCATGGGCAAGGCTGTCTGGTTCGTCGCCGACGCCTCTCCGCCCGGCCTCCTGGAGGCGTTGCAAGCGCGTGGCATCGCTCCGAGCGACGAGCCGCCGTTCGAACCGCACTTCACCGCGATGGCGCTCGTCGCGGCGCCTGAACCCGGCCCGGGCGACGTCGTGGCGAGGCTCGCGGCCAGCTTCGAGGAGTTCGTCGCAGCGCACCGGATCGCCGACGACGCGTTCGATGTCGGAGAGGCCGATCGGGAGGCGTTCGAGGCGAAGAGCCGCGCGATGTGGGAGTTCGAGCTCGACGAGGGCGACTACCGGACGTACGTCGCGCTGATCGATGGCGAGGTCATCGCGTTCGCCGCCGCAATCGCCGGCGCGAACTCGACGTACCTCTCGGGAGGTGGGACGCGGGCCGACAGCCGGGGACGGGGCGCATACCGGTCGCTCGTCCGTGCGCGCTGGGATGCAGCCGTCGAGCGGGGAACGCCGGCGTTGACGGTGGGGGCCGGCGCAATGTCCGCGCCGATCCTCGAGCGGCTCGGCTTCGAGCAGGTGGGCCGAATCGACTGCCTGGTGGACAAGTTCGAATGAGAGACGTCAACGACGCAAGGAGGACGGGCACGTGCGTGTGATCGGGATCGAAGCGAAGGACTTTTCAGCGGGCGAGTTCGTCCTCGAGTCGCTGGACATTGCGGTCAAGGGCAAGCGCCTGAAGCTCGAGGACCTGGTGCTGGTGTCGAGGGAGGCAGGCGGAGAGGTCAAGATCCACCAGACAAGGGGTCTGAACCTGGGTCGGCTGCGCGACCGCGGTGTGAGCGACAAGCTGATGAAGGGTGTCGGCGAGACCCTCGAGCCGGGCCAGACGATCGTCTTCGCGCTGGGGAGCGACGAGGCGATCCAGGCGATCGCCGACCGTGTCAAGGAGATCTCGCCGGACGGTGACTTCCCCACCTTCACGGTCGATCAGCACAGCGCGAATGCCCTGTCGGAGGCAACCGCGCAGCTCGCGCGCGACGACGCAGCGGGCGCGTGACTACACGCGTTGCGTGTCGCGGCGATACGCCCAGGCGGCGAGCGCACCGAGCACGATCGTCCACGTGATCGTCACGAACCAGCCGAGCGCGCCCCACGGGCGCCCGCCGCTCGCGACGTGGCTTGCCTGCACGAGCCAGTAGGAGGGCAGCCCCTGCGCGACCGCGTGCAGGAAGCCGTTGTCGATCGGGAACCACACCCCGCCGAGGATGCTGAGGAGCGCCGTCAGGCCTCCGACCGCCGGGCCGAGCGAATCGACGGTGAGCACGTGGCCGAGCACGATCCCGAGCGCCGCGAACGGCAGCAGACCGACGAGGAGCAGCGCGACCATCTCGGCCCAGCTCTGCGCCGAGAGCCTGACGCCGAGGGTGGTCCCGGCCACGGCGAGCACCGCGATCGTCATCAGCGCCGTCAGGTACGCGACGAGGAGCTTGGTCGCGAGGTAGCTGCGCGGCGACAGCGGCGTCAGCCTCAGCTGGCGCGTCCACCCGAGGCTGCGGTCGAAGGCGATCCGCGCTCCGCCGGAGATGACCGCGTTCATCGTCCCGAACGCGGCAAGGCCGACCATCAGGTAGAGCGGCGCGGAGATGCCGCTCCCGCCCAGATCGGCCTCGTTCCGGTTCGGCCCGGCAATCAGGTAGTAGAGCGCGAGCGGGAAGCCGAGCGAGAGCACGACGAAGCGGCGATTGCGGAGCACACGGGCGAGCTCGTAGCGGATGTACGTCGTCACGCTGCCTCCCCCCGGTCCTCCCCGCGCGTCAGCTCCATGAACGCCTCCTCGAAGCCGGCGCCGGTGATCTCCAGGTCGCGGGCGTCCGGGTACGCCTGCAGCAGGGCGCGGACGGCGGCGTCGGAGTCGGTGCAGCGGAGGACGATTGCCTCACCGCGGCCGTCCGCGCTCGACACCCCCGGCAGCCGTGCGAGCGCGGCCAGGTCGGCGCCGGGAAGCGTCGCGCGAATCGTCCGCAGCCCGACCATCGCCTTGATCTCGGTCGTCGGCCCGTCGACGACCACGCGGCCGCGTGCCATCAGCACGGCGCGGTCCGCGTACGCGTCGGCCTCTTCGAGGTAGTGCGTCGCGAAGAGCACGGTCTTTCCCCGCGCCGCGAACTCGCGCATCGTCGTCCAGAACGCGTGACGGCCCTCGACGTCCATCGCCGCGGTCGGCTCGTCGAGCACGAGCAGCTCGGGGTTCGTGACGATCGCGATCGCGAAGCGCACGCGCTGCGTCTCGCCCCCCGACAGCTTCTGCGTCCGGCGCTCGGCGAGGCGGGTGATGCCGACCTGTTCGAGCACGTCGTCGACGTCCACCGGCTCGCGATAGAGCGAGCCGATCACGGTGACGATCTCGCGCACGGTCAGGTCGCGGGGCAGCGAGCCGATCTGCAACATCGCGCCGATCAACCCCTCCTTGATCGCACCGGCGGGCGGACGCCCGAGGAGGGCGACCGAGCCGGCGTCCGTCTTCGTCAGGCCGAGCAGCACGTCGATCGTCGTCGACTTGCCGGCCCCGTTCGGGCCGAGCAGGGCGACCACCTCGCCGGGCTCGATCGTGACATCGACGCCGCGTACCGCGTGGACCGGCCCCTCGGGCGACCGGAAGGTCTTCTCGATCCCCTGGAGCGACACGGCGGGAGCGTGAATCCCCATCGCGTCATGGTGCAGGCTGGCGTGCCCCCGCCGCGGCAATGAAGCGTCGACTGGTTTGATTCCGAGGGTTCCGCGGGAATGTGCCGAAGGCTCCGACGTGCTTCGCCCACTGCGTCACCCCATCCCGCTCGTCGTTCTCGCCGCCGTCGCGGCGTCGCTCGTCTCGGCGCCGACCCCCGCCCCGGCGACGACGCTGGTCGGCGACTGCACCCCCGGCGCCTCGTGGGCGGCGGCGCGCACCGACCTCGCGAACGCGGTGATCAAGCTCGTGAACGCCCACCGAGCGTCGCTCGGGCTTCGCACGCTCGCCGTGTCTCCCGCACTCACGCGCTCCGCCGTGTGGAAGGCGCGCCATATGGCGACGTACCGCTACATGGCGCACGACGACCCCGCGCCGCCCGTCGCGCGAAGCGCCGGAGAGCGAATCGCAGCATGCGGGTACTCGGGAGCGTGGGGCGAGAACATCGCCGAGGGCTACCCGACCCCGTCGAGCGTCGTCGCCGCGTGGCTCGCCTCACCGGGGCACAAGGCGAACATCGAGAACCCCTCGTACGTGGTCACGGGCTCCGGCGCCGCGGTCGCGAGCGGCGGCATCACGCTCTGGGCTCAGGACTTCGGCACGAGCAACGACAGCGGCGGCGCGCCGTCGGGCGGGGCTCGGACCGCCGCGATCGTGCTGCGCGACCTCCGGCTCGCACCCCATCGCCCGCACGCCGGCGGGGAGCTGAGCGCCCGTGTCGGCGCGGTGAGCGCCCCGTCGATGAAGCCGCTCGCGCACGCGACCGTCACGTGCCCCGGCACTGCGGGCGGCCGCCTGCTCCACGTCGTCTCGCACAGCTTCCACGGCGGCGTCGCCGCCTGCACGTGGAGCGTCCCGGGAACCGCGCTCGTGAGCGCGACGATCGTCGTCCAGAGCGGCGGTCACGCCGCAGCGGCGGCGTTCAAGACGAAGCCCTCCTAGAAGATCTCCGGGCACCAGGGCTCGGCGGCGACGGCAAAGAGCTCATCGGCCCGTGCGACGGCGCCGGGCCGCAGCTCGTCGAGCCGCAGCGCACGCGCGAGCTCGGCGAACCGGAAGCCGCCGAGGTAGACGGAGCTCAGCGCCGCGACGCCGAGGCGGATGTCGGCGTCGGCCTCCGTCCGCTCGACGCCGTCCGCTGCAACCCGGAAGCGGCCGGCGTTCCACGGCGCCGCGTCGTCCACGACCTCGAGCACGACGTCACCGCCCCCGGCGAACGGCCGCGCCCGCAGCCCCGCCTCGACGTCGACGAGACGCGCCATCAGCCCGTCCTCGACCCGGAGCGCCATCCGGCGCGGCTCGGCCAGCAGCAGGAAGAGCGGATGATCGATCGGCAGCATCGGTGCGACGAACTGCGACGTCCAGTCGAAGTCGAGCAGCCACCGCCAGAGCTCGCGCGCCGCCTCGGCCGTGGGCGTCACCGCCTCGATGATTCGCACCGTTCCGCTCGACACTCCGCCCTGCCAGTCCTGCGTGACGCGGTACAGGGCGTAGCCCGCAGGCTCGCCGTCGAGCTGCAGCAGCGCGTACGTGAGCGGCCCACCCTTCCGCCGGGCCGGGTCGTCGTCGAGGCGGCGCGTCCGCCACCAGGTATCGGTGCGCGACATCATCCCGGCGCGTCCGCGCCTCGCCTGCTCGTACAGCCCGGGAAACACGCGCGCCGCCTCCTCGGAATCGACGAGGCGAACCTCTCCCCGTGGCGCGAACGGCTCCGCGAACGCAGTCCGCTCGCGGCCGAGCGTCATCTCCCCGTTGCGCGACGCGATACCGTAGCCGTAGCGGCGGTAGATCGCCGTCTCGGACGCCCACAGGCAGGCGATCACGTCGCTGCGCTCGCGCGAGTCGGCGAGCTGCGCGCGCATCATCGCGCTCAGCACGCCGCGCCGACGGTGCGTCGGCAGCACGCCGACGATCGTGAGGCCGCCGCACCGCACCGTCCCGCCGCCGGGGACCGAGACGTCGAACGACGCCGTCCCCGCGCCGCCCACGACGCTGCCGTCGACCCGCGCGACGAGCACACGCTCGAGCTCGAGGCACTGTGCAAGTCGTTCGGCGTTGTCGGACGAGCTCGAAGCGCCGAAGTAGTGGGAGATCGGTACGAGCGCCTCGACGAACTCGTCCAGCGACGAGCACGGCCTCACGTCGACCTCCGTCAACCGATCTTCTCCAGCGGCGCGTAGTCGAGCATGAGCCGCCGCTCGCTCCCGTCCTCGAACCGCACGGTCACGACGCCGCCGGCCTCGATCGCGAGCACGATCCCGGCCCCGAGGGACGCATGCCGCACCGCATCGCCCGTCGCGATGTCGGGTAGCACCTCGCGGGGGACGAACTCGCGTTGCACGGCGCCGCCGTAGTCGGACCAGGACGCGGGCCGCAGCCGCTCGCGCTCGACGCCGAGCGTGGGCAGCTCGTCGAGGAACCGTGACGGGAGGTTCGCCTCGCTGCGCCCGAACAGGTTGCGGCGCATCGTGTGCGTCAGCGTCAGCCGCTCCCTGGCGCGCGTCATGCCGACGTAGCAAAGTCGCCGCTCCTCCTCGAGCGAGTTCTCCTCGAGCGAGCGGACGTGCGGAAAGATCCCCTCCTCGAGGCCGAGCATGAAGACCGACCGGAACTCGAGGCCCTTGGCGTTGTGCAGCGTCAGCAGCGTCACCTGCCCGGCGCCGTCGTCGTCGCCGCGGAGCGCATCCTGGTCGGAGTACAGCGAGATCTCCTGCAGGAAGCCGGAGAGCGAGGGCTCCTGCGCTGCCGTGTCGTACTCGCCGGCGACGCCGACGAGCTCCTCGAGGTTCTCGATCCGACCGCGGGCCTCGATCGTGCGCTCGGCCTCGAGCGCGTCCAGGTAGCCCGTCCGCTCGAGCACGGCCTCGACGAGGGTCGCAACCGTGGAGTCGCTCGCCGTCGCGAGCAGGGACTCCATCGCGCCGCGGAACCCTTTCACCGCCCGCACCGAGGCGGGAGCGAGCCCGGCCTCCTCGGGGTGCGCGGTCGCCTCCCAGAGGGAGGTCCCGAGCCCGTCGGCGTAGCCCTGGAGACGGGCGAGCGACGTGTCGCCGATCCCGCGACGCGGGCGGTTCGCGATCCGCAGCAGGCTGACGGCGTCGAACGGGTTGTCGAGCACCTGGAGGTACGCGATCGCGTCCTTGATCTCGGCGCGCTCGTAGAAGCGGGGGCCGCCGATCACCTGGTAGTCGATCCCCTGGCGGACGAGCACGTCCTCGAGCACGCGGCTCTGCGCGTTCGTCCGGTACGTGACGGCGATCTCGGACGCGCTCGAGCCGCTCCCGAGCAGCGCCGCGATCTCCGCCGCGACGAACCGCGCCTCGGCGTGCTCGTCCTCGGTCTCGACGACGTGCACGAGCTCGCCCTCGCCGAGCTCCGACCAGAGGTTCTTCTCCTTCCGCTCGCGGTTGTGCGAGATGACGGCGTTCGCCGCGGCGAGGATCGTGTTCGTCGAGCGGTAGTTCTGCTCGAGGGGGATCACGCGCGTGGCGGGGAAGTCGCGCTCGAAGTCGAGGATGTTCCGGATGTCGGCGCCGCGGAACGCGTAGATGCTCTGATCGGGGTCGCCGACCGCCATTAGGTTCCCGTGCTCCGAGGCGAGCAGCCTGAGCAGGACGTACTGCGCGTGGTTCGTGTCCTGGTACTCGTCGACGAGGATGTAGCGGAACGCCCTCGCCCAGCGCTGGTGGGCCTCGGGGAAGCGCTGCAGGACGTCGACCGTGAGCATCAACAGGTCGTCGAAGTCGACGGCGTTCGAGGCGAAGAGCCGGCGCTGGTACAGCTGGTAGACGTCGGCGACCGTCTGGTCGTAGAAGCTTGCGACGCGGGCCGCGTACTCGTCGGCGGAGATCAGCTGGTTCTTCGCCTTCGAGATCTGCGAGTGGATGCCGCGCGGGACGAACCGCTTCGGGTCGCGGTCGAGCTCCTCGAGGCACGCCTTGACGAGCCGCACCTGGTCGGCCTGGTCGTAGATCGTGAAGTTGGAGCGGTAGCCGAGCCGCTCGGCCTCCCGCCGCAGGATGCGCCCGCACGCGGCGTGGAAGGTCATCATCCAGATCGCCCGCGCAACCGGGCCGAGCGCGCGCTCGACGCGCTCCCTCATCTCCTGCGCCGCCTTGTTGGTGAACGTGATCGCGAGGATCTCGTTCGGCTTCGCCCCGACTGCCGCGAGCAGGTGGGCGACGCGGTGGGTGAGCACGCGCGTCTTGCCCGAGCCGGCTCCGGCGACCACGAGCAACGGCCCTTCGGTCGTCAGCACCGCCTGCCGCTGGGCGGGGTTCAGGTCGGCGAGGTAGGTCTCGGGCTCGGCGACGGGCATCGTCCGGCCACGTTAGCTTCTAGATGAGGCGTTCGACCTCGCCCTCCAGCCAGCCGCTGGCCGCCCGGAGCGCGTCCGCGTCCGCCGACTTGAGCACGACCTCGACCTGGCGGCCGTGCGGTTCGAAGCTCGGGTACGAGCCGACGCTGACCATCGGCCAGCGCTCGGTCGCGGTGACGAGCGCCGAGACGATCGTCGCCTCGCCGGTGGGGTAGGAGCGGCGCCACACGGCGATCGGCTCGCCGCCGCGGAACTCGTCCGCGTAGCGGTCGAACATCGCCTCCATCTCGCGCGGCAGGCCGGGCAGCACCCAGACGTTTTCGAGCCGAAAGCCGGGCGCCCCGCCGAGCGGGTTCTCGAGCGCCTCCGCCCCTTCGGGCAGCGCCGCCCAGCGCGCGGCGTACTCCGGAGCGGCGTGGAACCGCGCGCGCAGCTCGGCGGCAAGCTCCGGCTGCTCGCGCTGCGGGACGTCGAACGCGGCGGCGAGCGACTCGCGCGTGATGTCGTCCGGCGTCCCGCCGAGGCCGCCGGTCACGATCAGCCGGTCGACGCGCAAGCGCTCGCGGCGGACGAAGTCCACGATCGGCTCGAGCGTGTCGGGCACCGAGGCGCTGATCACGACCTTGACGCCGAGCTGCTCGAGCCGCCTCGCGAGCCACGACGCGTTGCTGTTCGGGACGTCGCCCGAGACGAGCTCGTTGCCGATCGTCAGGATCGCCGCGGTCACGCAACGGAGTATCGCGCGCTGAGCGCGGGCAGCCGCCGGCTCCTGGCCCGGCCCAGTCCCGGCGGGCATCCCACCCGCCGCTCGTTGCCGTTCACCGCCCGCGCCGCTCGGGCGCGGCCGTCTCTCGCTTCGTTCCGGTGCCTGGCACCGGCCCGGGCATCCCGCCCACCGCGATTCTGCTCCCCACGACGGGGTCGGGAGTCCCTGTGGAAGTAACGTTGCAGTTTCGTCACAGGTGCCTGCCCCCGTTACAGGGGGAACGGCTTCTTCGCGAGGGCGGCGAGGACCTGCGAGGTCACCCAGACCGGCGTCGTGACGTAGCTCGCCGAGTAGCGGTAGCTGCCGTCGGGCCGCCGCAGGCGCGCGAGGTAGGTGAACGCCGAGCGCGGCGGCGTCCGCCCCGCGGCGACCAGACCCTGAATCGCCCACGCCGTCGACTGCGCGTCGGAGCCGCGCCCCTTCGCCAGCGCGAACCCGCCGCCGCGCCCCTGGAACCCGAGCAGGAACTCGACTGCGCGCGCGACCGGGCGCCCCGTGACGTTCGCGACGCGGAACATCTCGAGCGCGGCTGCGGTGTCGTTCGAGTCGGGGTGCCCGCCGGCGCTCCACGCGAAGCCCCCGCCGCGCGCCTGGTGCGCGAGCACGTAGCGCGTGGTCGCGGCCGGCGAGCGGCCGAGCGCCAGCACCGACCAGATCGTCGAGTTGACGGTCTCGCCGATACGGCCGTCCGGATGCGCCGCCGCTGTGATCCGGGCGAGCAGCGCCTGCGGCACGACCCCGAGCGCCCGCTCGGCAAGCGCGACGAGCGCGACGTCCGAGGTCGATTGCAGGGACGACTCCTGCGACTGCAGGTACTGGAGCGAGCCCGGCGCGTCGGCGCCCGCGGCACGCAGGCCGAGCACCGCCCACGCGGTGAGCGACGCATCGGCGGAGCCGCCCGGCTCGGCGAACGCGCCGTTCGTCGCATGCGCCTGCAGGAACTGCGCCGGGGAGACCGCGACCGCAATCGCCGCGGCGACCGCCGCTAGCCCGCCCACACGACCTCGGTGCGCAGCCGGAGGCGGTAGCGGTCGAGCAGCCGACGCAGCTCGGGCCCGGCGGCGAGCGCGATCGCCACGTTGCCGGCCGCGTGCGCCACGTCGAACCAGAAGCCGCGCGCGAGCACGGCGACCAGCGACGGCAGCGTGTGCGGGAAGAAGCCCCACCACAGCCAGACGTCCATGCTCGCGCTGAACGCAAAGCCCAGCACCGCCGTCACCGCCGCCAGCGCGAAGCGGTTGCGGACGAACGGTGCGACGACCCCGCCGATCGCTCCGCAGGCGCCCCAGCCGAGCATCTGCTGAGGCGTCCAGATCCCCTGCCCGAGGAAGAAGTTCGACGCGAAGGCTGCGAGCGCTCCGGTGGCAGCGCCCGCCCGCGCGCCGAGCGCCGCGCCTGCGACGACCGCGATGACCGTGACAGGCTGCACCCCCGGGATCGCCGCGAACACCACGCGACCCGCCGCGGCCGCACCCGCGAGCGTCGCGACCAGCACGAGCTCGCGCGTCGAGCCGCGACTCGACTCGAACCACGCAACGCCAGCCGCGAGCAGCGCGCCCGACCCGAGCAGCGTCGCGAGCGCGCCGTCGCCGACGCCCAGCGCCGCTACCAGGAGCACGAACGCGACGACGAGCAGCCTACGCACGCACCGCCTCCCTCACCCCGAGCGAGACGATCCGGTCGGCGACCTCGTCGGCCCAGGCGAGATCGTGCGTCACGATGAGCGTCCCACGCTCGGGCGCCGCGGCCCGTAGCAGCCGCCGCAGCTCGTCCTTCCGCTCCGGGTCGACGCCCCGCGTGGGCTCGTCGAGCACGAGCAGCCCCGGCTCGGTCGCGAGCACCGCCGCGAGCGCCAGCCGCTCGCGCTCGCCCGACGACAGGTCGCGGGGATGGCGATCCTCGTTGTCCGCAAGCCCGACCTGCCCGAGTGCACGCCGGGCGCGCGCGACATCGGCGCCGAGCGCGACCTCGTCGAGGACACGCTCGGTGACGAGATGGCGGCCCGGATCCTGCGCGAGGTAGGCGGCCGGTACGTGCTCGACCTCGCCCTCATCCGGGACGAGCAGGCCCGCCGCGATCTTCGCGAGCGTCGTCTTCCCCGAGCCGTTCGGCCCGGTCAGCGCGACGACCTCGCCGCGGCGAACCTCCAGCGATGCGCCGGCGACCGCGAGCCGGTCGCCGTACGTATGCCGGATTCCCACGAGTCGGCACGCGAAGACGGGCTCGTGGACTGTGTACAGAGGCTTGTTCGCGCGCAGCCACGCGACCGCGTCGTCACGAGGCCCGTCGAGGACGAGCCGGCCGGCCTCCATGAAGAGAACCCGGTCGACGCGCTCGAGCGGTCGTGCCGGCCGCTGCTCCGACAGCAGCACTGCGCAGTCGAGCCCGCGCACCACGTCGAGGAACGCCTCCGCACCTTCCGGGTCGAGCTGCGAGGTCGGCTCGTCGAGGAGGAGCAGCCGCGGGCGGAGCGCCAGTGCCGCCGCCAGCGACACCCGCTGCAGCTCCCCTCCGGAGAGCTCGTGCACCGAACGGTCGGCGAGGTGAGCGGCGCCGACCAGCCCGAGCGCCTCCTCGACGCGCGGCCAGATCCGCTCCGGCTCGGAACCGATGTTCTCGAGCCCGAACGCCACCTCGTTCGCGACCTGCGACATCACCACTTGGTCCTCCGGGTCCTGGAACACCGAGGCAACCGTCCCGGCCAGCTCGGCGGGGCGTGCCCTGCGTGTGTCCTGTCCCCCCACGACCACCCGCCCCGCAAACACGCCGCCGTGGAAGTGCGGCACGAGCCCGGCCAGCGCGCGCAGGAGGGTGGATTTGCCGCAGCCGGAGGGCCCGAGCAGGACCACGTGCTCGCCGTCCTGCAGCTCGAGCGAGACGTCCTCGAGCGCGTGCGGCGCATCCGCGGCGTACGCAAAGCGGACGTGCTCGACGACGGCTACAGCCACAGCGCCCCCACGACCACCAGCGCGACCGCGCCTGCAATCGCGACGTAGTCGAGACGACGCCACGGCGGCCTGGGCGCACGCGTCCGGCCGGGCCGCCCGTACCCCCGCGCCTCCATCGCCTCGGCCAGATCGAGCCCGCGCTCGAGCGAGCCGGCGAGCAGCGGCGACAGCAGGCGGACGGGGCCCAGCTCGACGTTCCGGCCGCGCAGCGCGACCCGCAAGTCGCGCACGTCACGCTCGAGGAGCGGAACGAGCCTCGTCGCGATCGCTGCGGCGAGGCTCGAGCGTCTCATCCAGCCGGACGCGGCGAGCAGGCGGTCGTGATCGACGCGCAGCGCATACACGGCGAACGCGAGGCCGACCGCGGCCAGCCGCAGCCCCTGGAACACGGCGCCGTGCAACTCCTCGCGGGTCACGTCGAGCTGGCCGAGCACCGGCACCGTCGGCCCGACCCACAGCTCGTGCGTGCCGATCGACTCGACGAACGGCGTCACGATCACGACGAACAGCGCACTGACCAGCGTGCCGACGAGGTAGGGCCACCGCCGGTCGGCCGGGGCGCGCAGCGCCGCCGCGAGCAGGACGGCGCAGATGAGCGCAACCGACCAGGTGTGCGTCGCCGTGAGCGCCGCCACGACCGCCGCCGCCAGCAAAGCGGTCAGCGGGACCGCGGTCATCCGCCCACCTCGTAGCGGTAGCGAAAGGCCGACGGGTCGGCGGCGAGCCGCGCGGCGGCGCGCACGCCGAGCACGAGCCGGACGACGCCGCCGTCGCGCGTTGCGCTCGCGTTCCCGGGAGGCACGCGCGCATCGACCACGATCGAGTTCGGGCCGCGCCCGACTAGCGACTGCAGCTTGGCCACCGCCGGCCCGGAGCCGACCACGCGCGCGCCGGGCTTCGCCCACTCGAAGCCGTGCCGGAACGGCTCGGGGAACGCACCCACGACGACCGGCACACTGAGCCCGGAGCCCTTCCATGAGCGGTAGTCCCACCACTCGACGTCGCCCGGGCGCACACGCACCTCGGTCGCGCCGGCGTCCGCCTCGATGCCGTTCACGAAGTAGAGCCAGTCGCGCTGGGCCGACGCCGACCCGCTCACGCCGGCGATCGACTGGACGAATCGCCCGCCGTACCTCGTGCTGACCTTCACCTTCTCCTCCAACGTCTGCATCGCCGTCAGCCCGGCCGGGACGGTGCCCGAGTAGAGAACCTGCGCGCCGCGGTCACGGGTCACCCACAGCGTCGCGGTTCCGTGCTCGCGCGCCCCGCCGCCGCAACCGACGAGGACGAGCGCGAGCAGCTGACCCGCAACCCATCTCACTGGAGCGCATTCGAACGGACGGCGCCGTCCGCCGTCGCGCGCACGAGCAGGCCTTTGTGCGCGCCCGGGCACACCTTCTGGCTCGGCTTCACCGTCATGGAGCGATGAAGGCCGACGTGCAGCACGAGATTCGAGACCGCCGTCGCCTTCCCGCTGTCGTCGAAGGCCCGTGCGACGTAGCAGCCGCCTGGCGCCGGGTTCAGCTGCAACGTCGGCGGCCCGCCGTTCGGCCCGAAGGTCGCGTAGTACCAGAGGACGCTGTCACCGTCTTTCAGCACGATCTTGTCGGCGCCGATCGGCGGCGAGGCGTTGTCGACCTTGAACACCCAGCCGCTCGAGCCGGAGCCGGGATACCGGCCGATCTGGTCGACGTACGGGCCGAAGCCGGTGACGGTGACGTGGTAGTAGAACTCGCCCAGGATCGACGCCTGCTCGAGCGCATCGAGGGCGTCGGTCGCCGTGACGGTGACCGGGGTCGGGGCGAAGAGCGTTCGCGTCTTGCCCTCCACTCGAACCTTGACGGTCGCCGAGAGCGCCACCCCCGGCAGCGCGAGCGCCAGGACGACGAGGAGAAACACACGCTTGGCCACGAATCCTCCTTCCACGAGGGGCTCGGGTTATGGAGGGCGACCGGCAGGTCTTCTGACTCGGGGCTCCCCCTCCACCGCCTTCCCGGGCGTGCGCCCAGTGACGTCGTGGTGGAGGGCATCTCCCCTCACAGCGGCGGGACCGTCCCGGACTTGCACCGGGTTCCCTCACCGCTCGCCCGTCTGGTGGCCGCGAATCTAGCACGAGCCGCGCCCGTAGACTGGTCGGCGGTGGAACACAACGAGGTCACCGACCGGCAGCTGGAGGCGCTGCTCCAGCGGCTCGACCGGATCGCGGACGAGCTCGCGCGACTCAATGCACGCGACGAGCGGCGCGAGGAGCTGACCGTGATCGCCCACGAGCTCCGCAACCTCAACGAGTCGCTGCAGGCGCTGGCCTACGCCGCCCTCGGACAGCAGGGCCCGCAGGTGCGGCGCCGCCGCGCCGGCTGAGCCGCCCTAGCCGAGCCGGAAGATGTCGAGCACGCCGCTGGTGGCGTGGTCGTTCGCGTTCCCCTCGGCGATCGCGACCCGGCCGTCGGCCACGACCGGGCTCTGCCAGTGCAGCTCGCCGCCGAGCGTGAGCGATGCGACCCGGCTGCCGTTCGCCGCGCGGTAGACGTTGACCGCGCCGGCCGTCGCGACGAAGAGGAGGTTCCCCGCGATCGCGGGCGACGTGCCGCTGACGCCGTTCGACCAGACGGAGCGGAGACGGCCGCCGACGAGCCGCCACGCCTGGGTGCCCGAACCGTCGGCGACGAAGACCCACGTCCCCTCCCAGACCGCCGGCTCGCTGAAGAGCGCCGCCCCGCCCGGCGTCGACACCGTCTGCAGCTCGCCCCCGAGCTTCGCGTTCGGGCCGGGCAGACGGTCGAGCGCGAGCAGTCGCAGCTGGCCGTCCTTGCCGCCCTGGACGGCATACCCGCCCGACAGGAGCGCCGGGCTCGTCGAGCCGAGGTCGAGGTCGGCGTCGTTGAGGTGCTGCTGATCGGCGGGCGTCCAGTGCCGAAGAAGCTTCGACGCATCGGGCGAGAGCACGAGCACGCTGTCCCCCCAGTCGGTGCTGCCGTTCCAGGGCGCATTGCCGGTTGCGACGACGAGATCACCGGTTGCGGGATCGACCGCGGCGCCGTTCCGCGACCAGATGGCGGAGTCGCTCGAGTGGCACGTGCTCGGCGTCATCAGCGCGTGGCGGTCGGAGCAGAGCGAGTTCCAGACGTGCACGATCGCGCCGGTGCGCTCCGACAGCGTGACCACGTGGCCCTGATACGGCGGCGCGTCGCCGATGTAGCCGCCCGTCGTCACGAGCACCATCCCGCGCGAGACGTTGAGGGACGACGTCAGCTTCTCGTGCGTCGGATCGCGCGTGACCGACGTCGTCCACAGCACCTTGCCGTCCGAGATGCGGAGCTTCCGAACGTTCCCGTCGGGCGCTGCGGCGTAGATCGCGGTGCGATCGGTGGACGCGACCGGCGTCGCGTTCGTGATCTGCGCCGTGCGCGCTAGCGACGAATAGCTCGCCGGGGTGAAGCGCCAGAGGACCTTGCCGCTCGCGGCGTTGATCGCCTCCGTTCTGCCGTAGGTGGTCGTGACGAAGAACACGTCGTGGGTCGTCCCGAACACCTTGACGCCGTGCAGGTAGATCGGCGACGAGTCGACCGTCCCGTCGAGTGAGACCTGCTGCCGCACGAGGTGCGAGACGTTCGCCGCCGTGAGCGGCCCGGCCGGACCGACGCCGTGGCGCGCCGTGTCGAATCCGAACCGCGCCCAGTCCGTTCCACCGCCGGCGGCGGACCAGGCGCCGGCCGGGAGCGCGACGACGGCGGCCGCAACAACGGCGAGCGCGGCCTTCAACGGGCGGTGAGATCCGATGAGGAGACCCAGGGGCCCGGCGGCGTCAGCAGCGACTCGGCGTGCAGGTAGGCGAGGCCGGCCAGCGGCAGGTCGGCCCAGCGCTCGAAGCAGAAGTACCGCCGCCGCCAGTGCGGGAAGAACTTGCGGCTGAAGCTATGCAGCCGTTCGAGTTGGAACAGACGGTCGCCCTTGAGCAGGACGAAGCGCGTGGTCCGGACGAGGCGCGGCGCGTCCTCGTCGGCCCGCAGGAAATCGGCGAAGACCGCGAAGTTGAGCGACAGCTCCGCCACCGCGCGCGCGCGGGCCCAGCCGATCGTCTCCGTGATCAGGAACTCCATCAGCCCGTTCGGCGTGTCGCGCCGGCGGCGCATCGATGCGAGCGAGTAGCCCTCGCTCGCCGGCGACGGCACGAGCTGCAGGAAGCCGCCGACGGCGCCGGTCGGTCCGACGGCGACGGCGAGCACGGTGTCCGGGTACGCGAAGAGCGCATCCATCGCCATCGTGAAGCCGCGCTCGGGCCAGTTGCCGCGCCACTCGCGGGATACCTCTTCGAGCTCGTGGCGAAGCGCATCGTCGGCGTCCGCGACGGAGAGAACGCGCACGGCGTAGCCGCTCTTCTCCAGGCGCGAAACCGACTGGCGAACCTTGCGGATCGCGCGCCCGTCGAGCGTGAACTCCGAGGGCCTGATCACGGCCTCATCACCCAGATAGAACGACTTGAACCCGAGCGACGCGTAATCCTCGAGGGCCTCGCTCGCCGCACCGGCCACCGCGACGCGCCAACCCTTCGCCCGGGCCATGCGCACGAACTCGGCCACGAGCTCGCGCCGCTCGGACGCGTCGCCGATCGGATCGCCCGCTATGAGCGCCGTCCCTCCGACCACGCGATAGGCCAGGAACGACCGCCCGCTCGGCGAGAAGACGTACGCCTTGTCGCGGCGCAGCGCGAAGTACGCGAGGCTGTCCTCGCCGCTCTCCTGCACGAGCGCCGTCGCGCGCTCGTGCGCCTCGACCGTGCACGGCGCGGCACCCGGCGGCCGAAGCCACAGCCAGAGCGCGCGGAACGCGAGCGCGCCGACGACGAGCGCGAGCGCGCGCTCGATCCTGACCGACGTGTCGTCGGTCAGGTACAGCTCGCCGAGCAACAGCACGACGCAGACGCTGATCGCGGTCGCGACCTGGACGAGTGGACGGACCGTCGTGGGATCCCCCGGCGCGACGAACTGCCGACGCGCCCGGAACAGCAAGACGAGCAGCACGAGGTGCACGGTCGCCTCCTCGACATCGAGCCCCTGCGCGAGGTGCGCGACCGCCGAGGCCGAGACGAGCGCCACCGCGAGCACCCACGCGCGGTGCTTGCGCCGTGCGAGCCCGCGCGCCAGCCAGATCGTCCCGACGCCGAGCGCGAGCACGAGCGTGCGCGCGGCCGCTGGAACCCCCGGCGGGAGGACGCCCTGCACCAGATCGACGCGATTCGCCATCTCCGGGGTAAGGGCCGACACGATCGACACCAGGCCCGCCCCGGCCGCCAGCCACGCGAGCAGAATCGGAGTCGCCGGACGGCGCACGTTCATCACGGTAGCCACGAATTCGGACGCTTCGCGTTAAGACCTGCTGCCGAGCTTCTCGTCGCGCAGGAGGACGCGCCGGAGCTCGTCTTCCTTGCCCGGCTCGAGGATCGCGAGCACCTGGTCGCCCGCCTCGAGCTGCGTCTCGGAGTCGGGAACCTCGGCCTTGCCGTCACGAACGACGGAGATCAAGCGGGCGCCCTCGGGCAGCTTGACCGCGCGGATGCGCTTCCCCTCGCAGGCGGCGCCGCGGTTGATCGTCACCTCGACGATCTCGAGGTTCTCCTGGCGGAGCTCGATCAGCTGGATGAGCCCGTGCTCGGGAACCTCGTGCTCGACCAGCGCCATGATCGCGCCCGTCGCCGAAACGGTCGGCGAGATCCCGAGCAGATCGAAGTAGGGCTGGTTGCGTGGGTCGTTGATGCGCGCGATCACCTTGGCGACGCCGTAGCGCTCGCGCGCCAGCTGGCAGATGACGATGTTGTCCTCGTCGTCGCCGGTCGCGGCGACGAGCAGGTCCGGCGGGCGCTTGATGCCCGCGCGCTCGAGGGTGTACAGCTCGGTCGCGTCGCCGCGCACGACCTGGTGCTCGAACTCGACCTCGAGCCGGTCGAAGCGGGAGGGCCGCTGCTCGATCAGCGTCACCTCGTGGCCAGCGCGCAGCAGCGTGCGGGTCACGTTCGCGCCGACCTTGCCGCCGCCGGCGATCACAACGTACATGCCGACCTCTTCACGTCGCCACCTCGGTCGCCCGCACCGTCTCGACCAGCGTCTCGATCGCCGCCGACGTCGGACAGACGATCCGCAGGCCCTTCTCGGCGTAGAACTGGGCGCGCGCCGGGTCCAGGATCCGCACCACGACGGTCGGCACCTCGAACTGCTTCTGCGCCACCTGGGCGATCACGATGTTCGTGTTGTCGCCGTCGGTCGTGACCACGACCGCATCGGCCTCCTCGATCCCACCCTCGCGCAGCAGCTTGAGATCCATGCCGTGGCCGACAACGAACCCGCCGTTCCAGTGCTCCCCCAGCCGCGCCAGCGAGTCCTCGTTCTCGTCGAGGACCGTGACGTCCCAGCCCGACCCGGCGAGCTGGAGCGAGACCGCCGAGCCGACCCGGCCGCAACCGATCACGAGCGCCTTCACGATCCGGGAGGGTACAGCGGTGGCTCAGGTTGCCGCGAGCTCCTCGTCCATCACGGATTGCGGGAACGCGACGATCAGCACTTCACAGGGCGC
>Ga0335082_10001932_pt1 | contig 22238 bp, 12 predicted proteins | sample Lox_Sample_41_FD_206718 | JGI IMG/M metagenome (GOLD analysis project Ga0335082, IMG submission 206718) | Soil microbial communities from Loxahatchee National Wildlife Refuge, Florida, United States - Lox_Sample_4.1 | ecosystem: Environmental > Terrestrial > Soil > Wetlands | place: USA...
AGTGCCGACGGAAGCCGCATGCGAGGTCCAGGAACCCAACCAGGGCAAAGCCGCGATCAACAGCAAAGCCACAAACCATACCGCAAAGCGCGTACTGGCGTTGCGCCGTCCGAGAATCCGGAGCAATCCCCAGGCAGCAAGAGCGATGAGCACACCTTGCGGCAGGCCGTTGAGAACCTGCTCGGCCAGCAATCGGGCGAGTTCGGGAAAAATGCCCATCATCGGCTACTGCCTTCACGCGAGTTCTGAACCAGCTGGCGCAAACGCTTCAACTCCGCTTCGTCAATCTTCTGGTCCTCAAGGATATTTAGAACCAGCAATTCGTGCGAATCCTTAAAAAAGCGCTTTACCAAGTGGCTTATCTCGGAGCGAGTCGCTTCCCCACGTTCAATGACCGGCGTGTAAACAAACGCGCGGCCGTCCTTGATATGGCGAACGTATCCCTTCTTTTCTAGGATGCGGATTGTGGTCAAGACGGAGTTGTAGGCCAACGCCGGCTTCTTGGGCAACCCCTCCAAGACCTGCTGCACCGTGGATGGCCCGCGTTGCCAGAGGACGTCCATCAGGCGAAGCTCAGCTTCGGTCAAAGTTGGGGATTGTCTAGGCGGCACGCATCCTCCATTGCCTGAAGTATTAGACGGGACGAGACCCCGAATGTCAACTAAATATTTAGTTGCACAAGTAGTCCTGACAGGTTGCCTCTCTGCGGGGATTTTCGAGATGTCTCCAGCGAAGAAGTAGAGAAAGTACGGGCACCCCATGTGTGGGGTGCCCGGCAATGACTTTGATGACTGTTACTTGCAGTTGCCGAACTTGGCGGAGGCGACTTGGGTACTCCAGTCAAACGGCTGGGTAACCTTGTAAAACTCGGTCGTATACCAGAAGGTACAGCCGTCGCGGTCAATCCGCATCGAGCTGTAATCCCCCCAGCGGTTGGACGTGCCCGGCTGTGAGCCCGTGCCACCCACTACCTGCACCTCGGTTCCCAATTGGCCCAGGGGATCGCTTGCCGACCGGCCGGCGAGGAAAATCGACGGGTACATGGGCGTTCCATTGGGACAGGTGTCGCCACAGGACTCGCTGTAGCCGACGAGGATGTTGCCTCTCTTGTCTCTGGCGAGTGAACCCATCCATCGCCAGTTCCCGTTGGGGGCGTACGTGCCTTCCTGATACACGCTGAGCTGGCTAAGGTCGGTGACTCGGTTCAGGGGAGCAACAATCTCCATCCAGCGAACTCCATTTTGTCCCCCGGAGGCTGCCACATCCCAGTTGGTCAACCAGTGCTGGGCCAGCCCGGGCAAGGTCTGGGACCCATCGTTAAAGTAAGCGAAGCGATACATCAGGCGGCCAGCCAGCGAATCCAGAAAATCGGTAACTCCCTTTTGCGGCACGCAGGCACCGCCGTAATTTCCATCGCAGGCAGGGTTGAAGGTAGTGATGGTGATCAACTGCGAGTTGCCATCACCGGTAAAGGTGGCTCCTTTTGACCAATCCTTGAGGTTGTTGACGTGTGCCGTGTAGAGCGAGAGATGGGAGTTGTCCACGTCGCCCAGGCTGCCTATGAACATCTGGTCCTGGCCCGGGGGAGGATCGGTTTCGGAATCCTGGTCGGCGGGAAGCAGGCTGTCCTGATATTGCGGATCGATGGTGTATTGGTGGCAGATCTGTTCGGCAGTCGCATCGCCCTTCAGCATCTTGATGCGGTTGTAGATACATACCAGCGGACCCTGGAAGTTGGCCCCACCGGGACCAAAGTTGTTTACCGCTTGACCGTAGTTCGTCGGCCAGACGCCCCACTTGGGGTAGTCGGGGAATCCATTGCCCGGAACACCAAACTGATACAGATAGTAAGTACCGTTGGCGTCAGGGGTGGTGGAAATCGCCACGCAGACCGCGTAGGGCGAAGAGAACACGTTTTGGGTCAAGAGCCAGCGGTGGGCTTTGACATCCCACTGTGCGATTATGTCGCCGTCGTTCTGCGTCTTGCACAATGGATTTCCCTGAAGCCCCGACCAAAGGGTGTTGCCAAGAACGGCGGGGCCGCAGGTGTAGGGTGCTGTCTTTTGGCACACGGTGTAGGAAGCGTTCACCCATTGCACGACCTGAGTGTCACCCACGGCCATGGTGGTGTCGGGAGGAGCAACCGAATCGTGGAAACTGTTGAAGCCGTTGCCGACACCCAGGATATTAGCGCCAATCGTGAAGTCGGCCGGCTGATACCCAGTGAGGCTCTGCTCCACACGGTCCACTACTTTTCCAAAGGAACGCTTGGGAATACGCCGGACCGGATTGGCTTCATGGAAGCCGTACGGCAGTGCCTGCGGCAGCAATGCCAGATCTCCGAGCGGCGCCGAGAGTCCAAAAGCAACCGCATGGTGAACTGCATCCTGCGCGGCTGAAGGCAGGCCAGCTAGCAAGAGGCCAAGGACGAACAAAAGTAAAGTGATCATTCTCGCTTTGCTCATGGTTTCTCCGTTCTGGTTGCGACTGCGCCCCGAATTACATCACACTGTCTAGTTCTGAACAACTATTAGTAGCGTAGTTAATAGAAACAAAAGTCCTCATTGATGCGAGATCAGTAGCACTTCGGATGAACGCGGGCAGGGCCGCCGAAGCTCCTCTCGCCGCTAGTACTGTTGCCTACGTGATACACTCGGCGATTCGGTTGCCTTTGGCCAGCGAGGCACTTCCAACGAGCATCTTCCCTGCGGCATCGCAAGGACATTCAAAGGGACATCCCGTGTCGCCAAAATTGCCATTTCTATGCTTGCGTGCTGTTTGGGCGCTTGTGGGGACGATGCTTATTGCGTGTAGCGCCGCGAGTGCGCAGTGCACGGTGGTCCAAGACAACGGGGTGAATGGAAAGATCGAGATGGACTACAACGCCGCTGGGAAGGTGACGCAGACGCGCACCATCGATGCGGACGGCAAAGTGCGGCAGAAAGTAGAGTACGAATATCTCCCCGGCTACTACAACGCGCAACAGACTGACACGACTTATTGGCCCACCGGCAAAGTCCGCAGAGTGACCCGCACCAACTACGACAAAAGCAGCAATTTTACCAGTGAGTTCGTCCAGGCCTTTGACGAGGCGGGCCGGCAGACTGCGGGACACAAACTCACCTATGATCCCTGGACCGGGGTGTACCGCTGCGCCGAGTGGAAGGCTGCGGCGCAGGACTACAAAGCGGTTGAATGCCCGGAGGGTGAGGGTGAGGAAGGCGGCGGCCGGGCAGAGCAAGTGAAGCGCTTCACCTACGCTGAGGTGGCAAAGCATTTGGCTGCCGCTCGAAACGCTGCCCGAAGCCAGTCGAAGATAGAGCACATGCAACCGGCCACTCCGGTCCAACCGCCTGTCGTCATAGCGAACCGAACCGTAGGGCTTGTCCTGCCCGCGCAGTTCCGCCCCGGCGAACGTATATCCGGGATCCTGATTGAACATCCCGAACAGTACGAAGGCGGAAACGAGGTCACGGTCACGCGCGTAACGGTCCCCTTCGAGGCCACGGGAGAAGCCGCGCAGTTGTGGGGCTGGTTTTTCGAAGCTCCCGGCGAAAGCCCGCTGCGTGCCGATGGGCCAATTACGTTTGTGGTGCCCCGAGGCAGTTCCACCTTGGAGATCACTTTTCGCCAGGCGGGCAATCCGGCACATTCTGTTTCGCAAACCCTGAGCCTTCCGCATCCGCAGGCGAGACCCAAGTCGCCCAAGTCGTTCTACGCGGCAGCGTTCTGCCTGAAAGATGGTCTCTGCACCGTGAGCGGCCCATTCGCCGGCGACAGCAGCAAGACCTTCGCCGCGTTTGAGGATCGTCCAGCGAAGATCGTGGCCGAGAATTCTGATGCCGCCTACATCTGCATCCCCGAGCGTACTGGGCCAGGGGCGCGTCCGTTGTTTATCGCAGAAGGATCGAAGATGGTCGCCCTTCCCGTGGTAGTGGGGGAATTGGTTCTCCAGGACAACCGCCGCGTACTGCAACCCGGCCAGTCGCTCATCATGCTGTCCTCCGTCGACGGCCCTGGGGAAATTCCCGAGTCTCAATGGCGAGCAGGTGACTTCCCAACAGACAATCTTGTGCAGGCACGCGAACTGATTCCCGGGTTCCAGTTGCCCAGCAGCGGTCGCAAGCGCCAGGCCGCAGCCAAGCGTGAAGACAAGGACCAGGATGGAGAAATCCTACTAGTCATCAAGAATGTCACGCCGGCGCAGATTTCGCTGCGTGGCGCCGACAATGAAGTGCTCATCTTTCATCTGAAGCACGAGGCGTTTGCTCGAGGTCGGTTCAAGTACAACCTTCTGGTGGAGGCCCAACAAGCAGGCGCCGCGGATGTAAGAGGTTACGTTATTCCCTTCCTGGCGCCAGTTGCCGGACAAGAATTCGCCATCAGAACAACGCAGCAGAAGAGCGATTGACCGCTTGTGGTCGGGAAGACGGGCCAACCCGTCAAACATACGAGGTGGGCGTTCAGTGTTGCACTCCGTGCTCGGGGACTTTCTCTTCCGAGCCGGTTAGCCCGGGGAAAGTCCTCTGCACGAAGGCTGTGATGTAATCATCACAAAACTTATCCCTGCACAAACAATGCGATCCGCACCTCCGGATGCATCACGTCCAACAGGAAGTACTCACCGTCGATGAAGTCGACGTAACAGTCGTCGGTGTACGCCCACTCTGCCGGCCAGGGATCCACGAACACGAAGGTATACCCTCCGTACACAAAGTTCGTCCTGCCCGGCACAATTACGGTTTCGTGAACCACATGAGTGACGGTGAAGTGGTGCTCGCGGCCGAAGTGAGCCCTGAATTTATCGTCCGGAATGTGGGCACTCTTACCGGCGGGGCGGCCATGCTGGTCGCCGCGCGCTTCGTTGTTTCTGTCGTTGTTCCTGTCAATCTTATCTGGTTTTTCGCCGTGCTCCTCATGAACCGGCTTGGATTGCTCTTGCCCCTGCACTTGGTGGTCCTGCTTCTCCTGCTTCTTTTCTTCCTTCGGAGGCTTGGGCATCTCCTCCTTCTCGGACTTTTGAATTTTTTGTTCCTGCGGTTGAGCATTCGGTTGTTCGTGCTGTTCTTCCTGAGCCGAGGCAAAAGCCGTCAAGAAGAATGCAATCATCGTGGCGATCGCGTACCGGCTGCTGCGTCTCATCATTTCGTTCTCCATCCTTGTGACCGAATTTCAGATGCCTGGTAATGAAATCAGGATGCCGGCGGCTGGCAGCGCGCTACTGTCGAATCCGCCAGAAACTACCGGAAGCACCGGATTGACTCCGTTGGCCTGTACCGGGAAATGGCGTCATTCACCGCGGAACTTATGCCTGTTGGACACCGTATTATTCGAAGATGGTTCTGCCAGTGGCGGTTTACAGATGACCCGGGTGATATTATTCCGACTGAATTTTCATGAAATCCATGCTTCTACGCGCTAGCATTCTTATTTGGCTGCTCGTGATATGGGCGGTGTCTGGGTTTGGAGAAGCCGCGCTGACCGGGCTGAGTATTCCAGCCACCGTCTCGGCGATCAACTCGGCTGCACCGCTGTCCCAGCGGGTTGTGCACTACGAAATTGACGCGAAATACAGCCCGAAAACCCACACCTTGGACGCAAGCGAAACTTTGACGTACCACAATCTGTCCGGCCAGCCGCTCGACACCTTCCCTTTCCATCTTTATCTAAACGGTTTTCAGCCGACTTCTACCTGGGCGCGGGAGGCCAAGCGGGAAGGCACACGTGGCGAGGACTTTGAGCAGTTGGACGCGACACGTTATGGAGCGGAAGAGATCAAGAGTTTTGAGGTCGTCGGCCAGGGAGACCTGACGTCTCAGTTGCAGTTCATCCATCCCGATGACAACAACCGGGACGATAAGACGGTTGTGCAGGTGCACTTGCCGAAACCGGTTCCTCCCGACGGATACGTGCAGTTCAAGATCAATTTTCACGATCAGTTTCCCAAGACGGTGGCGCGGACCGGGTGGGACCGCGAGTCCGTGCTCGGCGGGCAATGGTTTCCCAAAATCGGGGTGTGGTGGCAGGGCGCATGGAACTGCCATCAGTTTCACGCCTACACCGAGTTCTTTGCCGACTTCGGCGTGTATGACGTGAAGCTGACAGTACCGCAGGACGAAGTGGTCGGGGCGAGCGGCGTGGAAGTAAGTAACGTGAGCAATCCTGACGGAACAAAAACGGTGACCTACCACGGCGACGACATTCACGATTTTGCCTGGACCGCCAGCCCGCACTACATCGACGTGTACGACACGTTCCAAGGGAGCATGGGCCCGGTGAAAATCCGCATCATGATGCAGCCGGCACACATGCGCCTGGTCGAGCGCCACAAAAGGGCCGTGCAGGTGAGCATGCGCTGCTTCGACCAGTGGTATGGACCTTATCCTTACAAGACGCTCACGGTGGTCGATCCCGAGCCCGACTCGGAAAGTTCTGGAATGGAGTATCCCACCTTTATTACCGGTGGAACCGCATGGTGGACGCCGAGTGGCGATCGTACGTCGCCGGAGGAAGTCGTGGAACATGAGTTCGGCCATCAGTATTGGTATGGCATGGTGGCGACGAATGAATTCGAAGACGCCTGGATGGATGAAGGCATCAACCAATACGTCGAAATCAAAGTGATGGATGTGATGTTTACTCCTTCAACCTCGGTCTATGACTTTTGGGGAGCGACCGTGGGTGAGCGGGACGGCGATCACCTTTTCTATGCGCAAAAGCCGGACTTCGACCCCATGGCGCGCAAAGGATGGCAGTTCGCGAATTCCAGTTCGTACGGCGTCATCACGTACGCAAAAACCGCTGTGGTGCTGCTGACGCTCGAAGGCATCATCGGTGAAGACACAATGCGGCAGGCAATGCGCACCTACTTCATGCGCTACCGCTTCACCCATCCCACAAAAGAGGATTTCCTGAAGACGATTGAAGAGGTTTCAGGCAAGGACTTGCGCTGGTACTTCAACCAGGCGGTCTATGGCACTGAGGTGTTCGATTACCGGGTATACAAAGTGACTTCGCTGCCCGCGGAATGGTTCAAGAATGACTTGAAGGAAGAAAAGGGAAAGACTGAGTACATTAACAATGTCTGGATCCAGCGAAAAGAGGGCTTCGTCTTCCCTGTGGACATCGAAGTGAAGTTTGACAATGGAGAAAAGGTACGTGAGCACTGGGACGGGCAAGATCGGTGGGTCCGATTCGAGTACTGGAAGAAGGCCAAGGTCGATTCGGTGGAGATCGATCCCGATCACAAGGTTTACCTGGACCGCGACAATTTCAATAACAGCTATATCGTCAAAGAGAACCTCGCCCCGGCACACAAACTGGTGAATTACTGGACCTTCCTCACTCAGTTCTTTGCCCAGTTCCTGAGCTGGTGGTTGGTTTAGGGGAGTATGCATGCAAGGTGAGGGACTGATTTCTGCCGGCGCTCGCATCGCCCGCAATAACAAACGATACGTTGTCTGGTTTTTCCTGCTCAACCTGGCGTTCGCGAGGCTGGGCGCTTCCGGTCTGGGCGCTCAGGCCAGCGCTACCCTCGACCACAGCTTCTATGCGGATCGGTTGCTGCACGGTTTCAACCTTGCGGTGTTGAACGAATTGATAGTCCGCCCGGAGTTCGGACCGGCCAGGGGTGCAACGGCACCGGCCATGATTTTCGCGGTTCTCTTCTTTGTGGTCAGCCTGATCTTCATGCCCGGGGTGCTGCTCGGGTACTCTTCCGATCATCGTATCTCACGGGATGAATTCTTTCGCACCTGCGGTCACAACTTGTGGCGCTTCGTGCGCCTGTTCCTGTTCTTCATCGTCATTGCCGGAATCATCGCGAGCATCTTGTCTGGCATCGAGTTTGCCCTGGCCAAGGCCGCCAATGAGACTTCCAATGAGCGGCTTCCGTTCTACATGCACTTGGCGAGCCTGGTGATTATGTTCCTGGTTCTGACCACGATCCGTATCTGGTTCGATCTGGCGGAGACCGAGGTCGTCTTGCGTGACCAGGGCGCGACGCGAAAATCTGTTGCCAGTGGGTTCCGCACGACCTGGCATAACCTGAAGCGTCTGCTGGGAAGCTACGTGGGGATCGCGCTTGTCGCCCTGCTCATCCTGGTGGCTGGTATTGTGTTATGGCACTCGATCGTGCCTCCAGCCAGCGTGTTCGGAGCATTTCTGATCAGCCAAGCTACCCTGCTCTTGCTGTTGGCTGCTCGCTTCTGGCAACGTGCCACGGTGGTCGCCTTTTACCTCGGGAAATGGACAAGCATAGAGGAGACGAAGCCGGCATCGACCGCGCTGGTTTCGGCATCATAAAGACGAACCGATGAAAGCTGCTGTTCTAACCGCGCCCGGGCAAATCGCGTCCCGGCCATTACACATCACCGAAGTACCGCAACCTGAGCCCAAGTCCGGCAACGTCCTGCTGCGAGTGCGGGCTTGCGGGGTCTGCCGCACGGACTTGCATATTGTGGAAGGCGAACTCCCGCAGCAGCGGGAAGAACGAATTCCCGGACATCAAATTGTGGGAGAGATTGTTGCCGGGGGAACGGTGGAGATGCCCTCAGGAACGCGAGTCGGCGTTTCCTGGGTCGGTGGCACCGATGGAATCTGCTGGTACTGCAAGCGAGGTTTGGAAAATCTCTGTGATTCCCCGACCTTCACCGGATACAGCGTGAACGGAGGTTATGCGGAATTTGCCCTGGCACGCGCAGATTTTGTCTTTCCTTTGCCGAAGGCACTTGACGATCTCCAGGCAGCTCCGTTGCTGTGCGCCGGCATCATTGGCTTCCGCAGCCTGCGCGTGGCGGGGGTGGAACCGGGGGAGCGTGTAGGACTGTTTGGGTTCGGGGCCTCGGCGCATCTGGTGATCGCTGTTCTCAAGGCGTGGAAGTGCCCTGTTTATGTCTCTACCCGGGGAGAGTCTCATCGGCGATTGGCCGCGTCTTTAGGAGCGGACTGGGTCGGCAGCGAAACCGATAAGCCGCCAGTCGAACTCGATCGCGCCATCACTTTCGCCCCCGCGGGTGACGTCGTCATCCTCGCCCTTTCAAGCCTGCGCAAGGGCGGCGTGGTTGCCATCAATGCGATTCATCTCGACCGGATTCCCCAGTTCGACTACGACCGATTGCTGTGGGGCGAGCGCCAGATGCGCAGCGTGGCGAATATGACGCGCAGCGACGCGCGAGACTTTCTTAAGCTGGCGGCGGAGATCAACCTTCGGCCTAAGGTGACGGCGTTCCCTCTCGAGCAGGCCAACGAAGCTCTCCTCGCGCTGAAGAAAGACGCCATTGATGGGGCCGCAGTGATCGTGCCCTGAGGCTCTGCAGAAAAATTAAAGGCGCCCTGGACCCTTCCGGATCACAGGACGCCTGAACAGCCCTCCCCCAGAACTGCTCAAGGACAAAGTTAATTCGAATGCCGCGAATCGTAAATGGCACGAGCGGGCTACCCTTACCCCATCGGTGCCTGTTGCAATCTTGGTGCACCCAAAGATGGACGCGACCTGCCTCGCTGATTTCTCTTTTGCGCAACGCTCCATTATCCTGTGTGATGTAACGATTCATTGAAGGAGATTGATTTGAGCCGGGCCCGTTCCCTTATTGCAATTACTATCGCTTGTTTTTCCTTGCTTTCGATTATCAACCCTTCCGCGGCGCAACCAATTCCGGAGAACGCCTATCAAGACCTGCATTGGCGAATGATTGGACCGTTCCGGGGCGGGCGGGCTCGTGCTGTGGCCGGCGTGCCCAGCCAACCTAATGTCTTCTATATCGGCCAAGTGAACGGCGGCGTGTGGAAATCTGACGACTACGGCCGCACCTGGGCGCCCATCTTCGACCAGCAACCGACGCAATCGATCGGCGCAATTGCGGTCGCCGCCTCCGACCCCAACATTATTTATGTAGGCAGTGGCGAGGGTTTGCATCGGCCTGATCTCGCGGTAGGCGACGGAATCTACAAATCCACCGATGCCGGCAAGACGTGGACGCATCTCGGATTGCGGGACGCACAGCAGATTCCAGCCCTGGAGATTGATCCGCGGGACCCGAACCGAGTTTTTGCGGCGGTGCTCGGACACCCATACGGTCCCAGCCAGGAGCGGGGGATCTATCGTTCGACGGATGGGGGGGTGACCTGGCAGAAGGTTCTTTCCAAGGACGAAAATACGGGTGGCTCGGACCTCGCACTCGACCCTTCAAATCCAGATGTGATCTACGCCTCCCTGTGGGACGTTCGCGAAGGCCCGTGGGAGGACGGAAACATCTTCAGCGGCACCGGAGGAGGGTTATTCAAATCCACAGACGGCGGCAATACCTGGCAGCAGCTCACCAAGGGCTTGCCTAGCAATGTCGTACAGATCAGCATCGCCATTTCGCCCAGCCTGCCAAAACGACTTTACATCGCCCTGGGAACCACTGAGCCCGGAGATTACGCCTCCGGCGCGGGGCTGGGACTCTACCGCTCTGACGACGCGGGCGAGAGCTGGTATCGCACGACCGATGACGGACGCGCCGCCATGCGCATCGGGGGCGGCGATCTGGCAATCGTCCGGGTGGACGCCAAGAATCCTGACGTCGTCTACAGCACCGGCATTGTTACCGCTCGCTCCAGCGATGGCGGCAAGACATGGAGCAGCATTCGCGGCGCTCCCGGGGGCGATGACTACCAGAACCTGTGGATCAACCCGAACGATCCCAACATTATGCTGCTGGTCAGCGACCAGGGTGCGATCGTAACGGTCAATGGGGGCAAGACCTGGAGTTCCTGGTACAACCAGCCCACGGCCCAGCTATATCACGTTTCCGCGACGAATGGGTTCCCCTACGAAGTATGCGGCGGGCAGCAGGAAAGTGGCTCCGTTTGCATCGCGAGCCGTGGCAATGACGGCCGCATTACGCTTCGAGACTGGCATCCCGTGGGCGCAATCGAGTACGGCTATGTCACTCCTGACCCGCTGAATCCGGACCTGATTTATGGTGGCGGCAGGACGGAAGTTTCGAAATATTACCGCTCAACCGGCCAGGTGCAGAATGTGACGCCGCTTCCGGTCCGGGACCGAGCATACCGCGCCGATCGAACCGAGCCCACCATGTTCTCCCCGGTCGATCCGCACATCCTTTATTACGCGACCAATGTGCTCTTCAAGACGAGCAATGGCGGAGAATCGTGGGAAACCGTGAGTCCGGACCTCACGCGCCCTGATCCCGGAGTGCCGGCTAGCGTAGGCGCGCTGGTGTCCCGCAGTCCTGAGGCGGCGAAGAAGCGCGGCGTGATCTACTCGCTGGGATTGTCCTTCCACAATCTCAACACCATGTGGGCCGGCACGGACGACGGCTGGATATGGATCACGCGCGACGCGGGCAAGAACTGGAAAAACATTACCCCGCACGAGTTGACGCCGTGGAGCAAGGTCACGCAGCTGGAGGCGTCGCACTTTGACGATCAATCCGCGTACGCGTCGGTCAGCCGCTTCCGCATCGATGATCTTCGGCCTTACATCTATCGTACGCACGATGGAGGACAAAGCTGGAAGCTGATCACGACCGGACTGCCAGCCGACGCTCCGGTGGATACGGTTCGCGAAGATCCGGTGCGCAAGGGACTGTTGTTTGCCGGAACCGAAAAGAGTGTGTGGGTTTCCTTCGATGACGGCGACCACTGGCAAAGCCTGCAACTGAACCTTCCACACACTTCGATGCGGGATTTGTGCATTCACGGGGACGACCTGATCGTAGCGACGCACGGGCGTTCGTTCTGGATCTTGGATGACATCTCGCCCCTGCGGCAACTGGCCGATTCCACTATGAAGACGGACGGGCTGTTCAAGCCGACCCTTGCTTATCGTGTCCGGCAGAGCACGTACACCGACACTCCGATGCCTCCGGACGAGCCGGCCGGAGAGAATCCACCGGATGGGGCGATCATCGATTATTTCCTGGCAGAGCCGGCTTCCGGGCCGTTGACGATCGAAATCCTGGATGCCAAAGGCAATCTCGTCCGGCGTTATGCGAGCACGGACCAAGCGGAGCAGACGGAAGCGGATCTGAATAAGCAACTGATCCCGTTGTACTGGATCCGCCCACACAGGGCTCCCGAAACCAGCCAGGGCATGCATCGCTGGGTTTGGAGCCTGCATTACCCGAAGCCGACGTCCATAAAGCATGAATACCCGATGACGGCGATTCCCCACGACACACCGCGAAACCCGCGCGGTCCGCGGGCGCTGCCGGGGGATTATGTGGTGCGGCTGACGGTCAATGGACATAGTTACGAAGCTCCTCTGAAGGTGGCGATGGATCCGCGAGTGAAGACGCCGCCAGCCGGGTTGCATCAGCAGTTCGATCTGCAGGTGCGCCTGGCAAACCTGCTGAGCCGCACGTCCGAAACCATGCTGCAGACGCGTTCGGTGAGCGAGCAACTGGACAGGGTCGCGGGCAAGGTTACGGGGCCAACCGCGCAATCGGTGGAAGCTTTCAAGGAGAAGCTTGAGGCGTTAACGGGCAGATCACGAGAGCCATCGGCTGGCGAGGGAAAATACACGCTCAAAAGAGCGAACGATGCGGTCTATTCTCTCTATGGCGACGTGGACAAGGCAGACGCTACACCCACGGCGGCCCAAGTCGAGGCAAGCGCGAAAGTCGAGCGGGCCGCGTTGCCCCTGGTCGAACAGTGGGAAAAGATGAAGGCAACCGAGCTGCCGACGCTGAATGGGTTGCTGCACGGCTCAGGGATGCCTGAGATTGCGCCGAATTCACCACCGGAGTCTCCCGGAGACGAGGGAGATGAGGACGTGGAGTAATTTGGGAGCTGCCCACGTCGGGCTGATGTTTCCGATGGCTCCACCATGGCTTTGAAGGAATCGAACTACTGGCTCGATACCGTCAGCATGCCCTCGGGCACGCCGGGGGAACTTCCTGCGAAGGTGGATGTGGCCATTGTTGGCGCTGGATATACCGGACTCAGCGCCGCCCGCACTCTAGCCAAGAAAGGCGCGAAGGTAGTTGTCCTGGAATCGCATTCGATCGGCTGGGGCGCCAGCAGCCGCAACGGCGGCATGGTTCTCACCGGCATGAAGCTTGCGGTCGAGACGCTGAAGGCCCGCTATGGTCTTGACGCGGCCAAGCGAATGTATGCGGCGTCGCTGGCCTCGATTGACCTGGTGGAGCGGATTGTCCGGGAAGAGCAGATTGAATGTGACTTTTCGCGGAGCGGGCACCTGGAGGTCGCGTGCAAGCAATCGCACTTTGACGCGTACGCAAGGTCGGTGGAGATTATCGGGCGGGAGTTCAACCATCAGCTGCGCGTGATCGCAAAACATGAGTTAAGCGTTGAGATCGGCTCTGACATTTATTTCGGCGGGATTGTGGATGAGATCAGCGCCGGAGTCAATCCGGCGCGGTATGTCGCAGGGATGGGCGGGGCAGCGCTCAAGGCGGGCGCGAGCATTTTTGAGAGTGTGGAAGTACAGTCGATCGCTCGTGCTTCCACTGGTGGCCACGCCGGAATGCAGGTGCGCACGTCGCGCGGAAATCTTCTTGCCGACAATGTCCTGATCGCCACCAGCGGCTACACCTCCGGGGCAACGCCGGCCCTGCAGAAGAGGATCATCCCCATCGGGTCATTCATTATTGCAACCGAGCGGCTGTCAGACAATGTGGCGCGCGAACTCAGTCCCAGGAATCGCATGATCTTCGATTCCAAGCACTATCTGCATTACTACCGGCTCACTCCGGATAACCGTATGCTGTTCGGCGGGCGGGCCGCGTTCTTTCCGGAGACCCCGAGCACCGTCCGGCGTAGCGCCGAGATCCTGCGAGGCGGGATGATTGGAGTTTTCCCGCAGTTGCGGGAGAGGAAGCTCGAATATGCCTGGGGCGGCACGCTCGATTTCTGCTTCGACACCATGCCCCACGCGGGAAAGACCGATGGGATGTACTACGCGGTGGGCTACGCCGGGCATGGCGTGGCCATGGCGACGTATCTCGGATCGAAAATGGCTGAGCAGATCAGCGGCGACACGACCGAAAATCCTTACGCAGATATTCCCTTCCCCGGCGCACCGCTTGGTCTCTACAACGGCAAGCCCTGGTTTCTGCCTTTCGCGGGCGCGTATTACAAGGTGCTGGACTGGGTCAGCTGAACCCTAGCGCGCCATCAGGTACTCAACCACCTGCTCAATCTCCGCGATGGCAATTGGCGCCAAGCCTTCCTTCTTCAGTTGATCGTTAAGCTGGGCGAGCGATCCTGTCTTAGTCTTTGCCCACTGATCGATCGCGAGTTTGGCGGCTTTGTCAGACTGCTCAAAGACCGACATCGCCTGCGCGGGCACGGCACGGTCACTGCTCTTGACTACCCGCAGCGCGGCCGCGATGCCAGTGTTGGCCTGTTCCAGCCCCCGAATCTCGTTGGGTGTCGCTTCTCCGCCCTTAAGAATTCCTGAGAGTTCGGCGCTGACCTGCCTGACCTGCGCGAAAAGTTCCGGTTTCGACTGGAGAACCTTCTGCTCAACGTCGGACAGCTGCTTCTGTACTGATTGAACCTCCGCCAAGGCTTGCCGGGTGCGGATGGACTCTGCATAGATCTGTCTGCCGAGATCGAACTGGTGCTGCAGTTCGGCCAGCGTCGCGGCCGACCGCGGATCCATGCTCACGTTCAGAGTTTGCGAGTACGACTTGCCATCGACCGTCAGCCGAACCTGGTACGTCCCTGGAATCACGCGTGGGCCGCGGGGACTGAAGTCGCCCTCCGCGTCGCCGTCCCCGGCATCACTGCCTGAACTGCCCCAGGTCAGGTTCCAAACCACACGGTGCATGCCTGCGGTCTTCTCGATCGATTCAGGCTTGGGAAACCAGCGCTCCGCGATCGGCAGCGCAGGGTGCTTCGGTTCTTTCTGGTCCGAGGAAAAGCTTCGGACCAGACTTCCCTTCCCATCAAAGATCTGCAGTTGAACTTGGCTGGCCGGATTCTTCAGGTAATAATTAAGCATCGCGCCGTCAGGTGGATTTTCCCCCGCCGGTTCTTCGGGAGGCAGCGGCGTGCCGGGATACCAGTCGTTGTCAACCCGCACCGCATTGGCCGGGCTGTAAAGCACTGCCGTCGATGGCTGGAGATCCTTCGCCTGGCGCAAAGGAGTGATGTCGTCGAGGATCCAGAACGACCGGCCATGAGTTCCGATCACCAGATCGTCGCCATGAATGACGAGGTCATGAACTGAGGTTGCGGGCAGATTCAGCTGCAACGGCTGCCAGTGATCGCCATCGTCGAAAGAGACGTACACGCCGAGTTCGGTGCCGGCATAAAGCAGGCCTTTTTCCTTCGGATCTTCCCGGACGGCACGCGCAAATGCGGGACCCTCAATGCCGTCGGCGATCAACTGCCAGCTCTCGCCGTAGTCGCGGGTGCGATAGAGGTACGGCTTCTGGTCGTCGAGCCGGTGACGGTCGAATGAGGCGTAAGCAATCGCCGGATCGAAGTGTGAGGCTTCAATCAACGAAATCTTGCTCCAGCCGCTGAGACCGTTCGGAGTCACATTTTTCCAGGTCTTGCCTCCATCGCGGGTCAGGTGAATCAAGCCGGTGTCGCTTCCCGCCCAGATTAGCTGGCCATCGATGCTAGAGGGTGCAATTGTGTAGACGACGCCGTATCCCGCTTCCTTGGCGTTCTCGACGGTTGGCTTCCGGGCTCGAGCTTTTTCATCCTCGCCTCTGGTGGAACCGGTAAGGTCCGGACTGATGTTCTCCCAGTGCAGGCCTCCGTCGCGGGTGCTCATCACAAATTGCGTTCCCAGGTACAGGGTCTTTTTGTCGAACGGCGAGAACAGAAGCACTGGCGCCCACGGGGCACGGTACTTGCGCCCGGATATTTCCGTGTTCCATGTGGGAAATGGCCATGGGCTGACGTCCTGGCTGAAGGAAGTGCGCAGGTCAAAGCGCGATACGCCACCGTAGGTACTGGCGACATAAAGGATGTTTGGATCGTTGGGATCAGGGGCGATGTAACCGCTCTCGCTCCCTCCCACGGTGAACGCATCCCCGAAGGCAATCTGCCGATGGTCGGTGCGGCTGGGCACGGCAATGGTTCCGCTGTCCTGCTGGGTGCCGTAGACGTTGTACGGAAACTTGTCATCGGTGATGACATGGTAGAGCTGCGCCGTGGGCTGATTGTTCCACGAACTCCAGGTGCGCCCGTAGTTCAGGCTGATACTGGTTCCCTGATCGGTGGCCAGGGCCAGGTGGGAGGAATCCCTGGGGTCGATCCAAATCTGGTGATAGTCGTCGCCGCCGGGCGCGCCGCGCACGACAGAGATAGTTTTGCCGCCATCCTCGGAGCGGTACAGGGCGACGTTCGGAATATAGACGATGTCAGGATTCTGAGGGTCGACCGTGATGTTGCTGAAATACCAGGAGCGCCCGGTCAGGCGCTTGTCAGAATTCACCTGCGTCCAGGTGTCGCCCCCGTCATCGGAGCGATAGAGACCAGCAGGCTTAGCATCAATGACCGCGTACACACGTTTGCCGTCCGGAGAAACGGCTACGCCAGAGCGGTTCCACTCGCCTGCAGGAAGTCCAGCGCCGGTGAGATGCGTCCAGGTCTGACCGCCATCTCGCGAACGGTAAAGCCCGCTACCTGGCCCTCCCAAAGGAGCATAGGTGCTCCAGGGGGGACGGCGTGCGTGCCACATGGTGGCGAAAAGAATGCCGGGATTACCAGCCGCGATCGCCAGATCCGCGGCGCCGATGTCAGGTCCGAGATCGAGAACCTTGGCCCAAGTCGCGCCCGCGTCGGTCGACCGAAACACGCCGCGTTCGGCATTCGGGCCGTAAGCATGACCCAAGGCAGCAACGTAAACGAGGCTGGAATCCCGCGGGTCCACGACAATTCGGCTGATCTGGCGCGAGTCGGGCAGCCCGATGTTGGTCCAGGTCTGGCCCCCATCGGTGGACCTGTACACACCGTCTCCGGAAGAGAGATCCGAGCGGATGTCGGATTCTCCTGTGCCCACGTAGATGACCTGCGGATGGGAAGGGGCAACGGCAATCGCGCCGATAGAAGCGATGTGTTGGTTGTCGAAGATCGGCTTCCAGACCATGCCGGCGTCGGTGGTCTGCCACACCCCACCGTTGACTGCTCCAAAGTAGCAGGTCGCGGGATTGCCAGGGACTCCGCTCACGGCGACGGCGCGGCCGCCGCGGAACGGCCCAATCAGCCGCCATTTGAGCCCGCCGTAGAGTTCAGGCGGAACAGATTGTGCAGCGGCAGAGGCCAGAATCAACAGACTAAAGACACATGTCAGGACGAAACGCGCCAGGTTCCTCAACGGGTGATCCTCAAGCTTGGGTTAGATGTAGTGTAGCCGGGGAAGGCTTCGAGTAGTTAGTCGTGTTCTTGGGCATGAGCGATTTATTGACCCGCAGTTTTCTCAGCCTTGATGACGTTGTCTTCCGGATTGCGATCGATCAGTTTGTTCAGCGGGTCAATGCCGGCCAGCGCGGGGTTCTTGTCCACGATCAGCTGCAGTTCGGTCCGGTCTTGCTCGATTTTGTGTTTCTGCAGGTACAGGTAGTGTCCGCTGGAATCCAGGACCCCGATGTCAATCCAGTCGTGAAGCGGAATGCTGTGCTCCTCTCCTTTTCCGTCGGACCGGGTTTTCTTGGCCTCGACCACCAGCGTGACGTCGTACTTGCCGTCAGGACGCTGCCGGAAGGAGGCTGAACGCGCACGGTTGCCATAAAGAGTGATGTTCTCCCAGAGATCGTCGTAGAGATACATGTACTCCGGCGGGGTGTATTTCTTCAGGCACGCCATCAGGTCGGTAGACACCGGGTACGGCGGCCCCTTGAAGCGAAACTGCTGCACAAAGTCCGCCAGGCCTTTGTTGACATTGGCTTCGCCGATGTAGTCCTGCATGGCGTACATGACCATCGCGCCTTTGCCGTAGTGGATGTAGCCCTGGTTGGTGTCCACCCGGAAAAGGGGGACTTCTTCATTGCGTTCCTGTGCCCGGCCTCGCAGATAGTTATCGAGCTCGAATCGCAGGAACCTTCGCATGGCCAGCGGGCCAAAGCGGTGCTGCATGGTCATGAGGGCCGAATATTGCGCGAGCGTCTCCACGATCGATGTTCCGCCTTCTACGTTGGCGCTCATCACCTGGTGCGCCCACCACTGGTGCGCCACCTCGTGGGCAGTCACGTAGAAGGGAATATCCACGGCATCGGGACGATTGGGATCGATGTAGGCGATGAAGCCGATGGCTTCGGAATAAGGAATGGTGTTCGGAAACGACTCGGCAAACGTACCGTAGCGCGGAAACTCGATGATTCGCTCCTGGTGAAACTGGAAGGGGCTGATGTTGGCCGTGTTGTAGTCGAGGCTGGCCTTCATACTGTCCATCATGTTGTCGAGGTCAAACTCGTGACCCGGCTGGTAATAGATCTCCAGATTGACGTCGTGCCAGTGGTCGCGCCGCACTGCGTAGCGGGCGGAATTGAGCGACTCAATCGACAGGATCGGCGCGTCCATCTTGTAGTGAAAGTAACGGCGGCCGTTCTCGGTCCATTCCTTTTGCAGGTAACCTGGCATGATGGCGATCTGGTCCGGGCTGGTGCTGACGGTGGCCTCGAAGTTGACCCAGTCGGCTGCGGTTGAAACCTGATTGTCGTTGCGCGCGGGAATGTCATCGAGTGTGGGCAGGCGCTTGGCTTTGTCCAAGCCATGCTTGTGGCGGGTGCTGTCGTCGGTCAACTCAAGGTCGGCGGCATAACCGATGAAGGGCGCGTAGCGGTCGTTGAGAAACGTGCCGTTTTCCGCCAGATCAGTGTTGGGGTTCGAGTTCACGAAGCCCGGCTCCCAATACTTCAGCGCAAAATCCATGGCGATGCGGCCGTGAGGAGGCAAGGCGGATGGCAGTTGGTAGACATAGAAGCCGAGCGCGTCATCCTTTATTACGGTTGTTTGCCCGCCGGCAAAGGCGAGCTTGCGGACCTCAAGGTGCTGGCGTGGCACTGGAGCCAGGTCCAGCGGCCAGATGGTCACCGCAATCCGGTCGATGCTTGACGCGGTCTTGTTTTCCAGAATCATCGTGCCTTGCAGGACGACCGAGCGATTGGTGGGGTCAAGGTCGATGCTCTCATTGACATCGGTAATGCGAGGCTGGGGGAGGCTTCTGTATTGCAGATACCTCTTTTCGTATTGAGCGCGGTCTTCGTCTATGCGCCAGGTCGTGCGATAAGGATTGAGAATGTGGGTGTTGTAAAAGATGTAGCTGCCGACAGCGAAAAAGAGCACGCCACAGGACGCCAAACCTGCAAACGTCGCAGGAGATAGCCGTTCTCCGGCCATGCGCAATCGCATGCGGAGGCTGCTCTCGGTGTCTCGCACCCACAGCAGGTTGGTTACGATCGCCAACCCTACCGCAGCAATGCCCCAGTACAGATGGAACCAGAACAACGGCGCGGCGAACGGACCGTACCCGTTCATGTCGGAGTAGGTGTACGCGGGCGATGAACCAAAACGATAGAGATAGTCCTGCAGGCCGGCTCCTGGTAATGCGATGGTCGCGACAAAGTACACAACCATCACAAAGTGCCCCAAATATTTGTTGTTGACGATGGTATGAATAAATAACGCCAGGACGCACAGGACCCAGTATTGCGTGAGACGGATGGCAAACAGTTCGGTGAAGTACAGCCCCCACTCGAAACGGTAGTAGCCGTGGGCGATCTGCACACTCACTCCCGCGACCATGGTGACCAGAACGATCACAACCTGGATGAGCATCAGTGCGCCGAGTTTCGAGCTGAACAGCACCCAGCGCTGCACCGGCAGCGCATCGACAGTCTGGTTGAGCCCGGCGTCGCGCTCCCTCCACACCAACTCTCCGGCGTAGAAAGTAATGATGGCTAGGACAAAGACCAGGAATCCCCCCGCGGCACGCTCGGTCATGATGCACGTGACTGGGTAGGTCGGTGCCGCGAGCGGGTTATTGATTCCGTTCGCGGTGAAAGCGGCAAACACGCCACCGGCCAGAACCAGGACCGCGAAGAAGACGTTCTTGATCGTTTCCGTGAATTGAATTTGGGTAAGCGAGAGGAACTGCCGCCACGAGGCGCCCATCGAAAACCTCGGATGAACGATCGGGATCGCCCGCGGCAGGCTGGAAACTTCTTCATCCTCCCCTGAGATTTGCTTCTGTAGTTTGCTCCTGGAAAGCGCAAACGCCATAGAAAACTTGGCGTATGTGAGCCCCAGAACCGCCGCGCCGATCCCCAACCAGACAATACGGTTCAACAGCAGGATCCCCGCCAGCGGGATGATCTGTGTGTTGCGCTGGAACGGTGTCCAATAGCGCGTAAGGCGGTCCACTGCGTTCATCCCGAAAGGATCCGCCAGCGCGATCCAGACATTGGCCGTGGTAAAACTGCTGGAAAGCTGCGTAGCAACGAAGTAGCCGATGAGCAGGATGACGCTGCCCGAGTAAACCGGCAGCATCTTCCGTCCCAGGGTGGCAAGGCCGAAGAAGATCGCGGTGGTGAGAATGAGATTCGGCAGGACAAGCACGATATACGGTTGCAAATAAGCGGTGAAGTTTTGTGGCCCGAGGCGGGCAGGATCGTTCCAGGGCATCCGGGTGCCGATCCAGACTCCCAGGCCGACACTGGAGAAGATGGCGACTTCAATCAGCAGCGCGCCCAGAAACCGTCCCGAGAGAAATTGAAACTTGGTGATGGGCGCGGTATAGAAGAAGTCGCTGATGCGGCTGTCGACATCCTGGTAGGTTGCTTGTCCGGCGATCGCCGCCGTGACCACAATTCCCAGAAAGGCGATATAGGTGATGATGACGTCCAGGGTGTAGGGCGAATTGACCAGCACCTTGCCCCCAGTGCCGAAGTCCACGGTTGCGCCGGGAATGGCTCCGCCCGACATCAGAGCAAACAGATAACTCAAGCCGGCGAAGACCAGAAAATACACATAGGTCGAAATGCGCCGGAGTCGCTGGCCGAATTCGAAGCGCGCAATCGTGAAGAGCATAGGATCAGTTCGCCCGCCCTGCTGAGGAAACCGGACCGAGAAAACCTCGGATGGTCGCGAAGTACAAGTCTTCCAGATCAGGATTGACCGGCTCGAATCCCGCATCCGGCTGAGAGCCGGAAAGCACGTGGACCAGGTTCTTTCCCCCAAACAGGCGCATAAGAATCACTTGGTACTGCTCCTTGTGAGCTGCGACTTCGGCCGCAGGAATGAACTTCTTCCAGACTTTGCCCTGAAGTCCGGCCATCAGCGAAGTCGGGGCCCCGCTCACCAGTACTTGGCCGCGATTGATGATCGCCATGCGCCCGCACAGGTCGCTCACGTCGGAAACGATGTGAGTGGAAAGAATGACGATGATGTTCTCACCGATCGCACTCAGGAGGTTGTGGAAGCGGACGCGCTCCTCCGGATCGAGACCGGCCGTAGGCTCATCGACTATGATCAGACGCGGATTTCCCAGCAGGGCCTGAGCGATGCCGAAGCGCTGCTTCATTCCTCCCGAGAAGCTGCCCAGCGGCTTGCGGCGATGCTCGTAGAGGTTGGTCTGCTGCAGCAGAGCTTGGACCAGATCCTTGCGCTCCTTGCCGCTGGCAATTCCCTTCAGGGCGGCAAAGTGAGTGAGCAGAACTTCCGCAGAAACCTTGGGATAAAGCCCAAACTCCTGGGGCAGGTAGCCGAGGACTTTTCGGACCTCGTCTTTCTGCTTCAGGACGTCGATGCCATCGAGGGTAGCCGTTCCGCGGTCGGCCTCCTGCAAGGTCGCAAGCGTCCGCATGAGAGTGGATTTGCCAGCCCCGTTTGGCCCCAAGAGGCCGAACATTCCGAGCGGAATGGTGAGGGAGACTTCCTGCAACGCCTGGACTCCGTTGGGATAGCGCTTGGACAGCTTTTCGATTTTCAGTTCCATGCACACCTCTGGCCAGACGCTTATGATACGCAGAAAGTGATGCCTGAGTTCCAGGTAATAACATCGGGGCTTCCGCGGTTTGCGCGATCGCAAGAACCGGGCTATTCTCACTTCTTTACCTGAGGCAAAATGAAAAAGACCGTTCCTTCCCCACGTCCGCTGCTTGTTTTCGCTTTGCTGGCCTTCTTACTTTGTGCAGCCTTCGCGCCTGCCCAACATGTCAACCCGGACACAAAACAGGTTACCGCTGTCGAGCAGGGCAAGTTCCGGCTGCACAAATTCGAGCAGGCCATCGGGGAAGAAAGCTACACGG
>Ga0335082_10001933_pt1 | contig 22235 bp, 17 predicted proteins | sample Lox_Sample_41_FD_206718 | JGI IMG/M metagenome (GOLD analysis project Ga0335082, IMG submission 206718) | Soil microbial communities from Loxahatchee National Wildlife Refuge, Florida, United States - Lox_Sample_4.1 | ecosystem: Environmental > Terrestrial > Soil > Wetlands | place: USA...
ACGAGCACGGTCTCTTTCCATGGGCAGAGTGCGGCCTTGCAAGCCGTGGGTTGGGGTTGGAGCTTGAAAACCGTGCCGTATCCATTATCCCCGAGAAAAGTCGTACCATAGAGAACGCCATTCCGGAAGATTACTCTGGCCATAGGATTAGCCCCGTCCGTACCTCCTCCGATGAAACTGTAGAGAGGACTAAAAACCGAGCTTCCATTCCGCTGATGTAGTCGATAAACTGTGCCCTCTCCGCTGCTACCAGCAGAAGTTGTACCATAAAGATTTTCTGCCGGATCCATAAACACTCCGGCTTCAGGCGTTGCCCCGTCTTGTCCGCCCGTGAAGTCGTGGATCTTCTTGTACTGCGCCTGCGCCGCAGGCGTAAGGAAGGCGAGCGACGCAAACAGCAGTGTCAGGCTTAATGCAACCGTCACCGCGCGATGGTTGATTTCAAGAGTCCAACTGCGATGTTGTCCTTGGCTCGTCATTGTCGTTCTCCTCAGTCACCTCGTCATACCACCTTCCGGCAGTGCCCTGAACTTGGCGTGGTGCGTTGTTCACGCTGGAGTCTGGCGGTAAAGGGCTCGGTGCACAAGTAGCATGTGGAGACGCTACGGTAGCATCGGGCGTAAGTTATTGACCTAATTTGGTTATTGCTGGCGAAGGAAAAGACGGTTATACTGCCGCCTATCCTATCGAATCTGGCTGCCCATCACCAAAAAGGCAAGCGGAAGTGGAGCGTCCATGCAGGATCGGACCTCACAAAAGTTGCAGGACGAGCGCTCCCCTTTCCCGGTTGTGCCTATTCCACCCGAGGAAATCGAGGCTGAGCTTAAGAGAATTCTGTCTTCCCCGGCGTTCAGTAAGGCTCCTCGCCATTCCGGATTTCTGAGCTTCGTTGTCTGGAAGGCCCTGGCCGGGGAAGCAGAAAGCATCAAGGAGTACTTGATCGGCCTGGAGGTTTTCGGCCGTCCTGCTGACTACGATCCCGCCACCGATCCCATCGTTCGTGCTGAAGCCCGGCGGCTGCGCTCCCGCCTCGCGAGTTACTACGACACCGAGGGCAAGCTTGACCCCGTCCATATTGCCCTTCCCAAGGGAACTTACGTTCCCGTGTTCTACCGCAACGGAGTTGAGCCCCCGGTGGAAGAGAGGGAATCGGATGCGGAGTCGAGGGCGATGGTCGCCGGACAGAAGCAGGAGGCAGTTCATCTCGGCTATGAACCTCGTCGCCGATGGGTCATCACCACGGCGCGGATCGTTGCAGCGATCGCAGTTGTAGCTGCGCTCGTAATGGGTTACTTGCTTTACCGACGCCCGCCTGCTCAATTCAATGGGAAGGACAGCATCGTCCTCGCCGACTTTGACAACAAAACCGGTGACCCAGTCTTTGACGATACCCTGAAGACTGCCCTCAACATTGCTCTGAGCCAGTCGCCATTCCTGAACATCCTTTCCGAGAGCAAAGTAGCGGCGACTCTGCAACTGATGGCTCGCCCTTCAAGCAACGCTCTGACGCGCGACGTGATTCGCGAGGTTTGTTTGCGGGCCGGTAGCAAAGCTTACGTTGCCGGCGCGATCGCCGCCTTGGGCAGCGACTATGTGATCGGTTTGAAGGCGGTGAATTGCCAGAATGAAGACCTGTTGGCGCAGGAGCAAGTTACGGCCACCACCAAAGAGAAGGTGCTGGACCCGTTGGGTGAGGCAGCGGCGAAACTCCGCAGGCAACTGGGCGAGTCCTTAAACTCCGTGCGGAATTTCGACGTTCCGCTCGCACAGGCCACCACTTCCTCCCTCGATGCTTTGAAGGAATACAGCCTAGGTACAATCACTTGGCAGAAAAAGGGAACGGCCGAATCCCTATCTCACCTACAGCGGGCCATTCAGCTCGATCCCGATTTCGCCATGGCATATAGTGCGCTGAGCACATACTACTTCTCGCTAGCTGAGCTCGGACGGGCCCGAGAGTATGACATCAGAGCTTACCGCTTGCGGGAGAAAGCGAGCGAACTCGAAAGACTTTGGGTGACTGCCGCTTACTATCAGAATGTAACCGGAGAACAGGACAAAGCGGCACAGACCTTTCAGGAGCTGATTGACAAGTTTCCGCGACATACGGACGGATTTACCGGTTTGAGCAAAATATACCTGCGGCAAGGAGAGTACGAAAAAGCCCTGGAGGTTATTCGCCAAGTCCAACGCCTCACGCGTGAAGACCTGGGCGCATACGAAAGTCTTGCCAGTTGCCTCATCGCAGTGGGACGTTTCGCGGAAGCAGGGCAAGTCATCCGCGAGGCGCAGGCGCACAAGGTCGATGATTTCCTGAACCACACTCTTCTTTACGCTCTGGCTTTTTTTGCGGCTGATTCTCCAGCCATGGCCGCGCAGCAGCGGTGGTTTGCCGGCAAACCGAAATACGAGAACCTGGGACTTTCGCTCGCATCGGACACCGAGGCCTACGCGGGTCATTTGGGTAGGGCAGACAGCCTGACCGAGCGGTCAGTCAATTCCGCCATACGCGTTGACAGCAAAGAGAGCGGGGCCATATGGCTGGAGAACGCCGCTGTGCGCGATGCCGCCTTTGGGAAGGCGAGGCAAGCGCAGCAGGCAGCAGCAGCGGGCATGAAGCTGGCTCCTGCCAGCCAAGGTGTCGAACTCGAAGCGGCGCTGACGTTCGCGATGGCCGGCGACATAGGGCGGGCCGCATCTCTGGTCAAGGACCTGAATCAGCGGTTTCCCCTGGACACCCAGGTTCAGTCGCTTTGGCTCCCAGCAATCCGAGCACAATTGTCGCTTGACCGGAAGAATCCGGAGGCCGCTCTTCAAGGCCTGCAGACTGTTGTCCCTCCCCTTGCGCTGGGGCAAATCATGTTCGTAAACAACATTTCCTGCCTCTATCCGACCTATGCTCGGGGTCAGGCGTATCTAGCTGCAGGGCAAGGCCAGGCTGCCGCCGCTGAGTTTCAACAGATACTCGACCATAGCGGCATCGTTTGGAATTGCTGGACGGGAGCCTTAGCGCATCTGGGCCTGGCACGCGCTAACGCGTTACAGTCGCGAAAGTCCCAGGGAGCGGTGGCCGATGCAGCCCGTGTACGAGCACTCACCAATTACAAGGATTTTCTCACCCTCTGGAAAGATGCCGATCCTGACATCCCCATCTTGAAACAAGCCAAAGCAGAGTACGCAAAACTCAAGTAAGCGAGGGGCGCGTGAGCCTCGCGCCCGTCTTGGCGCCTTCCCTCGGCGGGTGTGCCGCCCGTAGCCGCCGTCACACGCGACCGTGACCTGTGCACTTGCCGAGACTCGGTCCGGTGCTATATCCCTGACAATGAGGAGAGAGTTGTTGTGTCTTTTCTCAGGCCGCGCCCAGTGCGCGGACCGGAAAGCTCTTTGAAAAGCAGGTCTCAGCTATCGGCCTGCGGATCGCGCCCTCTCTCCGTCCCACCTTGGTGGTGGTACATGTACTTTCGTAACTTGACTTTTGCGGCGGAGAGCATTATGGTGGCCTCAGGAGGCTAGACTGTCTCTCAGCCCTGACGAGGGCGGACGGCCGATCGGCGGCCAGCGATCTTTGAAAAATAGTGCCAATGTCTGCTAGCCCGTTGATAGAACGGAGCCAGCAGGAGCCCTTTCCGCTTCGGCTCACGGCGAAAAAGGTAACCACCGGCGTGGCGGGCAGTGAGGACAAGCGATGCGAAGCTAAGTGTAATTTTTTGAAGATCTTAGATGTAAGTCCAGCGTTTTGAATCCTTTGCGGGCAAGAAGTCAAGATATTGATAAAACTATACTTACGATGCCAACTAATTTCAATGTTTGGAATACCTTAGGGGCAAAGTATTGAAAAAAAGGACTTTGCAAACTTCACTTTTTGCTTATTAGCTTGACAACGCCAGACAGCGCAACCCCCAAAATCCACCACTAAAGTGTGGTTGCCGTTGGCCAAGAAAGTTAGCGAGAACAGGATAGCGGACAGTGGCTGATGGTTGGTCTAGCCGAGTGCCAAGAGCAAACAGCGAAGAGCGGACAGTGACTCCTTACCGTAGATAGACGACCCTTAGCGGCGCGGAAAAGCGGACCTGGACCCGGAGGCCGGAGCGTTGAAGGGCGTCGAGAACGTCCTGCGAGGGCTCGATGAGCGCCACCTCTGACGCGTAGGCCTGGAGGTTGTAGAGGCGCCAGAACTGCATCGGATAGAACTGCGACAGGTTGAGCAGCAGTCGCTGGTGCAGGTAAGGGTCGGGCGAAGGTTGCAGCGCGGTCTGCTGCTCGAAGTCGGGAGGCAGCAGCAGAATGCAGTCGTTGGGATGCGAGGAATAATACTGGGCCTCGGAGAAGACCAGCGGCGGCGAAAACACCATGTAGTGCTTGCCTTCCGCGCGCAGCGCCGCCTCCAGGCTGAGGAATTCGCGAATGCCGGTCGCCTCTACGGTCTCAGGATGTTGCACCACCGTAATCTGCTTCCACATGCCCCACCCTGCGAGCAGCAGAAAAATTCCCAACGCGACGCGTTGGTTTTTGCGAAAATTGCGCCACAGCAAACAGGCAAATGCAACCGCAACTCCCGGCAGAACGCAGATGAAATAGCGGCTGAAAAATGCGTTGGTCCCAAGCTCCGCCAGCACGAAGCCAAGCAGTGGAATGGTGAGGAACAACCAGCCGATCGCTTCGCCCTCTTCCATTGGCTGCACGACGTTGTCCTTCTCGTCGACGCTTGACAGAACAATCCACACCGCGATGAGCACGAGCAGCAACAAGGCGTCGGGAAACAATTGCGGGAAGATCGCGCGCAACTCCGCTAGCGACGGCCTGTTCCAGAACCCCGACGAGAACTTGCGTGAGAACGACACGATCAGCGGCGACAAGAGCGCAGCTGGAACCGCAACTCCAATTACGCCCCCGACGAGCTTCGCTGACAGACGCCGGCCGCGGCTGACTTCCCACAACGCATATGGCACAAGGCACATCACCGCGTAATAGTGCATTGTCACGCCGAGCAACAGTGCAGCGCCGAAGAAAATCGCCGCACGCAGGTTCGATGCGGCTCTGGTCCACACCCAAAGACCGAGCGCGGCGAACATGAAATACAGCGCGTACGAGCGCGCCTCATACCCGTAGTAAGGAAGGAACGAGCAGGTAAGAACCGCGAGCGCGATGAGCCCGTGCAAGCCGTCGGTCAGACGCCGAGCGGAGTCGAACGTGAGCAGCAGACCTGCTACCATCGCCAGTGCCGACGGCAAACGCGCAATCACCTCACTGCGGCCGAACAATCCGAAGGCTCTAACCAGCATGTAGTAGAACGGCGGCAAGGAATCCGCAGCGTGACTGAGCGCGGCCCAGATCATCGTCCAGCCCGGAAGCTGCGCAATGCGGACGGTGAAGAACTCGTCGAACCAAAAGAGGCGATGAGACGCGATGTAGATGCTGGTCGCGAAATAGAAGGCCGCGAGCAACGTTGCCGCGAGGAGCGTTAACTTATCGTAGATGTTGGAGGGTTGTTGTGGCTCCGATGTTCGGGAATCCTGCAAGGCTGTCCACAGCGGAGTCTGCATCCCGTTTGTATGGCGGAGAGACAGGGATTCGAACCCTGGATACCCTTTCGAGTATACACGCTTTCCAAGCGTGCGCCTTCAGCCACTCGGCCATCTCTCCGCGGGAAAACGTCTTGTCCTCGCCACCGGATTGCGCACTCTCGCCGGCGCAATCCGCAATGTGCGCCACTTGAGGGTCAGCGGTCAGCGCACGTACATTGTAACGTAGCGCTGGCAGTGCTGATTCGAAGAGCGCACTCACACGGCCTTTGCTTCGAAGACTTGCGCTGGCTAGTCCTTTTTCAGTTGCTGGGCAAGATAGTTGGCGATTCCCATCTCACTGATAGCGTGGAGTTGAGCTTCGAGCCAGTCGATGTGATGCTCTTCGTCATCGAGAATCTTCTGCGCCAGATCGCGCGATCCGTTGTCACCCGCGGCGACACACACTTTGATGCCCTCATTAAGGCGTTTCACAGCATCATATTCGAGTTGAAGGTCATTCTTGAGTTGTGCCTCCACGGTAGCCCCAACATTGATTTTGAAGTAGTCGGTCATATTCGGAGTGCCCTCAAGATACAAAATGCGCTCCATCAGTTTCTCGGCGTGGCTCATCTCCTCGATCGATTCCTTCTTGGTCAGCTTAGCCAGCCGCTCATAACCCCAGTTCTCACACATCTCGGCGTGAAGAAAGTACTGATTGATTGCCGTCAATTCCGCTTTCAACACCTGATTAAGAAACTGGATGACTTTCGGATCACCTTTCATATCACCTCGCAGATTGATGAGTGAACACAAGCCGTCGCACGCACATTCAGACAGACGCGCGCCTGAGCAGGCAAATCTATTGTAACGTTACCGCCATTCTCACAGCGGAAAGCGTTCTCGTATTTCTGCGGAGGTTAGCTTTTGCTGGCTCGGTCTCCTCCGATTCGTCCCGCGGCGATGACCCGCTACCCGCAAAAACCTGGCAGAAAACATCAGACGGCTGAAGTTGAGTCTACCCCTAGCGGCTTTTGCCCCTGGATCAGCTAACCTTCGAGTCACTTGTCAGGTTTCTTCTGGATCACGTGGTCCATGATAGTATCCACGCCAGCCGTTGAAGCTCTTTGGTCCTGACCGGCGCCTGGAACGATCGTTCCTGCTCGCAGGGTCTCCGGCACGTACCCTTCGAGTAAACGATGATTCATGCTGTAGAGTGCGAGCTCGAGCCGATCCAGTACTTGGAGCTTATCGTAGATCTTACGAAGGTAGTTCTTTACAACCTGTTCCGTGGTGCCGATCTCTCGTGCAATGTCCTTGTTCTTCAGTCCTTGGGTGACACCACTTATGATCAGCATTTCCTTCTCACTGAGGCGCAACTGTTGCCTCGGAGCAGTTCCCTGCAAGGCTTGAGTCCGATACGCCTGAATGACCCAGTTCACACTTTGCTTGTCGAGCCAAGTTTCGCCAATTGCTACCTTCCGTACACACCGCACCAGCAACTCGGGCGAGATAGCGCGGGTGAGGATGCCCTGGACTCCTCGACGGAGATAGTCCACAGTTTCTTCCTCACCGGCCCGCTGAGTTACCAGCACCAGCTTGGCCTTGGGAAGTGCCCGACGCGCGATCTCACTGACGGCCTCGGCAGGCGTTGGAGATAGTCCAGTTTCGAACAGGATGATGTCGGCGGGTATGGCAGCTACTGCGTTTAAAGTCTGGGGGAGACTTTCTGTCTGTGCGACTACCTCAAGGTCGTTCTCGACGGCGAAGATCTTGGCCATCCCTACGCGAAAAATTGCCTCCGAGTCGGCCAATATGATCCGGATCGGCCCTTGCTTTATATCCTTGGAGCCAAGCTGAGACGAAGGAGCAATCGGGGTCTTTTCGCGGATCTTGCCGCGGACGCCCTTGGCAACCAAAGCAGGTTTCTTAGCGCCGGTCAAATTGATATTCATCAATGGCAACCGCAATGGTCCGTCCGTTGGTTTCTTGCGAGGATCGGACAACCCGGCCTTGGCAGTTCACCAAAACGGGTCTGTCCGCTCCCAAAGCTTCTCCAGGCATTTCGATTGTGAACTGCACTGGACTTTCCACCCCAATTTCCGCCTCGGTGTGGAAGAGAATTCCACCCGCTGAAATGTCGATCGTCTTCGCGTGATGCTCGTCGGTAGGTGTCTTCAGAGTCACTTGAAGGTGAAGGGGAAATCGCAGAGAATTGCGCAAATCGAACTTTTGGCCAGAGGTCATGTTTCAAAAAGCATACAATCCAGTCAGTCCGACTGATTAGTTACCAAAGTACCATAACGCTTGGTTACCTTCAATGAGAGAGAGTTACTTCTCACGCGGGCAATCGAGAGTTAGTCTCGGAATAGATGAGGGGGTTTGGGGGCCGCGAGCAGGTTAGATAGACACCGGATCGGTACTTTCCATAATTTATGATGCGGAGTCGCGAGGCGGAAGAGGTCTTGCGGCTGTGGCCAAGCCATCCAGGAGGCGCACCAATACGTCAGGCAGCATCAGGATTGTTGTCGTTAAGCACGGCATGCCCAGCGTCGAGGAAGCGCGGACTCGCCTGAGAGCCGAACTCCGCAGCGCAAGGCAGAGCGGCGTGAAAGTGCTGAAGTTGATCCACGGTTATGGATCAACCGGCGTGGGTGGTGATCTGCGCATCGCTCTTCAGGCAACCTTGAGACAACTGGCGCAGGATCACGAGATTGGTGACTGCATTTACGGCGAAAACTGGCGCACCAGTGACGAGCATTCGTGGGAGTTACTGAAACGAATGCCGGAGCTGAAAAATGACAGCGATCTCGGCAAGGGTAACAAGGGCGTGACTCTCGTTATCCTGTGATGGTTACCTAAGACCCGGCGAGAATGTTATCCGCCTTCTCCAGCCTTTTTCACTGCCGGATCTTCGGGTTGATCGCCGAATACAACAGATCGGTGATGAAGTTCACCACCACATATGTCAGCCCGATCATCAGGATGCATCCTTGCACAAGATAGTAGTCGCGGTTAGAGATCGCCTGCACCGTTAGCCGGCCGATACCTGGCCACGAAAAGATGGTCTCCGTAACGATAGCTCCGGCAAGCAGTGCCCCGAACTGCAGACCGACGACCGTCAGAATCGGGATCATAGCGTTGCGCAGCGCGTGCCGATAGACAACCGTCGGCTCGGGCAGTCCCTTTGCGCGAGCTGTGCGGACGTAATCCTGGCCAAGCTCTTCCAGCATGGAGGTCCGAACCATTCGGGTGAGGATCGCGGCCAGCGCTCCGCCCATCGTAATCGCGGGCAGCACCACATGGGCCGGCGAGCCCGAGCCCGAAACCGGCAGCCAGCCCAGCTCGATGGCAAAGAGCAGGATGAGGATCGGTCCCAAGGCGAAGTTAGGGAATGACAATCCCAGTAGCGAGACGAAACTGAGGGCGCGGTCATCCCAGCGATTGCGGTGCATCGCCGATCGCACCCCGGCGGGAATCGCCAGCCCAAGAGCGACCATCAGTGCTGCAATCGTAAGCTTCAGCGTCGCAGGGTAAGCTTGCGCGATGACTTGTCCGACGTTCTGGTTGAGCCGCAGTGATCGCCCCATGTCGCCGTGCACGATGCCGCGCCAGTAATTCACATACTGCTGCCCGAGCGGGACATCCAGTCCATAAGCGTGCCGCGCGGCTGCCACATCGGTCGCCGCAGCGCCTTCGCCAAGCATCTGTTGAATCGGATCGCCCGGCACGAGATGAATCAGCAGGAACACCACCGACACCACGAGCCAAACTACCGGCAGCATGTAGAGCAGGCGCGAGATCAGATAGCGTAGCATCAGTGGGCCATCGCAGTCGCTGGCGACGATTGCGGCGGTTGCGTGGTGTCAATCTTGATCGCTTCCACCCGAAGGCCGTCCATCGACTTCACGGTGTAGCGACGCCCTTGATACTCGAAGCTGTCGCCGACGGTTGGGATTCTCTGTAACTGCGTCAGCATAAATCCCGCGAGAGTCTCGAAGCCTTCGTCGCGTGGCAGGGCGATGTGGTACTGCGATTCAAGGTCGCGGATGTTGACTGAGCCGTCGAGCGTCATGGAAGCGGCGCCAGGCACGAAAACCGGTTCGCTGATGTCGAACTCGTCTTCGATCTCGCCCACCAACTGCTCGAGAACGTCTTCAACCGTCACAACTCCCGCGGTCGAGCCGAATTCATCCACGACCACTGCGAGGTGCCGCCGGCGCGCTTTGAATTCCACCAGCAAATCGGGCAGGGGTTTGGTTTCGGGCACAACCAGCACCTCGCGCATGATGTGACGCACCTCGAGGCCGCTGGGCCGGCTGACTGGACGGCCGCTCGCCGTGTGGTTCAGGCGGTAGCGCATCCAGCGCATCAGGTCCTTGGCGTAGAGCACGCCGATGATGTGCTCGGGCCCGCGCTGCGGATCATAAATCGGTACGCGCGAATGTTGCTCGTCCACCACGCGATGCAGCGCTTCTTCCAGCGGCATGTCGCCCGGCAGAGAGAAGATGTCGGGCCGCGGCACCATGATCTCGCGCACGGTAATGTTCTCCAGATCGACGGCGCGATGGATCATCTCTTCCTGCGCCTGCGCCAAAATTCCCAGCCGGCGGCTGGCGGAGGCAATCAGCTTCAGTTCTTCCGGCGAGTGCACGCCGACCTCGCGCACCAGCTTTGTCCCGAAGGCTTTCAACACGACTCGCGTCGAAGCGGTCATGAAAGCCAGGAACGGCGCCGCGATGGTCATGAAGGCGTCCATCGGACCGGCAACCAGTAGCGCGACTCGTTCAGTGCGCTGCAAGGCGATGGACTTGGGAACGACCTCGCCGAGAATCACCACAAGGTAAGTGATCAGGACGAACGCAAACACAATGGCAACGCCGTGCGCGTAAAGGTGCGAGTAAGGCAGCGGCCGGAACAGGGGCTCGAGCGTGCGAGCCATGGAAGCCTCGCCGATCCAGCCCAAGGCGAGGCTCGTGACCGTGACGCCGAACTGTACCGCGTTCAGAACGTCTTCGAGCTTGGAGTGGAGCTTCTGCACGATGCGCGCGCCGATGCGGTGCGCGGCAATCATCTGTTGCAGCCGCGTCTCGCGTACACTAACCAGAGCATATTCAGCCGCCACGAAGAATGCGTTTGCTGCGATCAGCAAAACCACCGCTACGATGCGCAGCAGGGCGAAAGTAACCATTAAGCAGAAATCTTAGCACCCGCAAAGAGCGGTCAGCGGAGTTGCTGCGCCGAAAAGCCACACCGATTTGGCGGTGTCTCAAGGCGTGATTCATTGCCGATTTGTGCGCTTTCCTCGATTGCAGCGACCCCCTTGAGGCACTCATTTAGAATCAACAACTTAGCAAAAATTGGGGTAGTGGGTTAAAAGTAATTAACCCACTACCAAAATTGGTCTCTAAATTATAGATTCTAAATGACTTGTATGCAATGATTTGATTAATAAGAACTTAAGTGCAAAAAACGATCGAATTCCTATGTTGACATGTGCACATGTGCACATGCTAGCATAAGCCAATGACAGCTACGAGCTTCCTCTCCGTGAGAATGCCCGAGACCGATAGCCGCCGGGTGAAGGTGCTGGCGGCGAGGCTTGGCCTGAGCCTCCAGGAGGTGGTCCGCCAGGCGCTGGATGCCTGGGTGCTGGAGCACGATCCCCAGGCCCGGCGGCGGCACGAGCGGCAGGCCGGCACTCTGGCCGTAGCAGATTCGCCCTCGCCCAAGCGGCAGGACGGCCAGGCGGCGGGCAGTCGCACGGCGCCAGTGAGTGCTGCGGGACGTGGCGCCGCAAGAGCAGCCCCTCCCGCGCCCGGTGCGGGGCCCCGCAACTTGAGCTGGCTCCGGAATGCTGAGCGCCTGGATTGGTCACAGTGCCCGGTGGTGAAACTTCGACGCACCCAGCACGGCCGGGTTTGGTTCTTTCGCGGAACTCACATCGCTCTCCCGGCCGTCCTGCACGATTTCATGAACGGCCTTTCCCTGGGCCAAGTTCTTGCCCGCCATGCAGGGCTCACTGCGGAACAAGCAAAAGCCGCCGTGGAATTCGCCTATCGGAACCTGGTGCACCCAAAGAACGCCTAGAAGCCATGGCTTTGCCGGGATCCGTCCGATGAAAACCTCTCACGCTCAACCAAAAGAAAGTTGAGTTGGCACCCAGCGGTTGCGGGTGGCTGGGACGATTCATTCCTTCACCCTCTTGATGAGGACCACGTCGCTTATCCAGTTGCCGCGTGAGATGACGAGGCGATTCTCCGGCGACACATCGAAGGCGAAGATGATTTGTTCGGAATCGAAGTTGGTGAGTCTCTTGGGAGCGCCACCAGCGAGCGGCACCGACCAGATGTTCCCGATCCCCTTTTCGTTTCTGGCGTAGAAGATCGACTTGCCATCTGCCGCCCATCGGAACGCGCCCCACGCGCCTTGGCCGACGAACTGGCTGGCAGGGACTGGCATTCTAACCTTCCTCACCTCTCCTCCAGCGAGGGGAATGATCCCCGCCCACTCGTAAGAATCTTCAGCAGGAGTGTATCTCCAGAACAAGACGCTTTTCCCGTCGGGAGAAACACTCGGGCTCGGGTCCCCCCCAACATTGTTGTCGGCTGGATCGAATTGGTACAGCTCACGTGACTGTCCGGAATCGAGAGATTTGCGGGTGAGAGCGCAATGGTCCCCCTTTTCCGAGCAATGGTCAAACACCAGAGTGGAACCATCAGCAGTACAGGTGGGCTGATCGTCATTGGGCCCATCCGTTAGTGCGGACGACGATCCAGTGGTGATGTCGGTGCGTGCAATGTGGGAGTGGCGCTTGGCGTCATAAGCCCAATAAACAACATTGCCTGGGCCGCATCTTGCCAGTTGCTCATAACTTGATGAGTAAGCCCGAAGCTTGGTGGGGTTGCGACCATCCGGGTCATGCACCACCATCTCACTTCCGTTGCCAGTCACGATCCGCTTGTCCACCCAGACCACGGCGTCTGATCCCTCCCCTCGCAACACAGGAAGCGGATAGCGCTGGCCGGAGTGATCTGTCACCGAAAGATTTGTCTCTGTACCAACCGAGTTGGCCACTAAGTCGTCATTAGCCGTCGCGGAAAGGGTCTGCTCGGAATGCCGCGTCGAACTTGACGTTAGGGCCCGGTGAGCTCCAGTATGGGCGTCAAATGTCCATATCTGCATGATCGGACCGCCATCACTAGGGTTCGCAGGCGCGAAAATGGTAGCACCATCGGAACTCCACGCAGGCTGACCGATCGCCCAGCCCGGGTCGGTCAGCTCTCGCATTGAGCCACTGGGCAGGTCAACCCTGACCAACACCATAGTGTCCTTATTATCCGCAACCGCAGCCAGAGTGTCCTGCGAAGGTGACCATTCGACATACCAGAAGGACTGCCCGATGGGGCGCCTGGCAAGGACGTGGCGGTTCGAACCGTCGGCATCGATGGCGACGATGAGAGATTCGCTCGCCGTTTGGGCGATATAGGCTATTTGCTTCCCATCGGGCGACACCGTAACGCTGCTGTAGCGGTCAGAAACGGGGCGGGCATCCGTGGCCAACGTGGTTACTGGCCCGCCAAGAGTGCCGATCCGAAATACTCCTGAGGTATGGGGATCCTTCGCCGGATCCAGTACACGCAGGAAGTAGAGAAAGTTGCCATCCCGGGAAAAGTGGAGGCTATTGATTCGCTGAGGCGCTCCGGGAAGAAGCTGCACGTCGCGCTCGGTGGCGACCTGCAGCAGACGCAATTCATACTTTCCGGCTTCTTTCTTCACGTAGGCGACATAGCTGCCATCAGGAGTCGCGGCCACTCGGTATGATTTGCCGTTTTCAGTCAGGGTACGCACGTCCAAGGAAGATGAGCTTGCGCCGAGACTGGGAGTGTGAGAGACCCGGCGCAGATAAGACCCGATGGCGAGCGCGACAACGATCAGAACGGCGGCTCCCACTGCGGCGCGGGAGATTCTTGTGCGCTTATTCTCCCCACTACTCTGCACCTGTTGCAGCGCTCTGCGGACTTCGGCCGCCCTCTGGTAGCGCTGTTCGCGCTCCTTCTCCAGGCATTTGTCAATCGTCGTGACCAGCTTTGCTGGAAGCGTAGAATTCAGCTCACGTACCGGAACCGGCGTGTTGTGCAAAATGGCATCGTGCACGATTGCCGCCGTCGCACCGGCGAAGGGGCGCCGGCCGGTGGCCATCTCGTAGAGGACGAGACCGAAGGAGAAGATATCGGTGCGCGCGTCCAGCTTCTGCCCGCGCACCTGCTCGGGAGACATGTAGCCGGCCGTGCCCATGGCCGCTCCGGTGCGGGTGAGGGAGGGATCGACAGGGGTTGCGGGGTGAAGGGGCGCGGCCTCGGCCGCGCCGTTATCACCCCTTGAATTGTCATCCCGAGCGAAGTGCCCGCTCTCTTCTCCGGCCGGGTCTTCGCGGCCGGGCGGGCACGCAGTCGAGGGATCTGCGGTGTCGAGATGGGAAGGAACCGCAGGTCCCTCGACTCCTCGCTCGTCCGCCACGGCGGACGACCTCGTCGCTCGGGATGACAATTCAGAAATTTGTTCATTGACAAGCAATTTCGCCAGCCCGAAGTCCAGAATCTTCACCGCACCCTTCGTCGTCAGAAAGATGTTGGCCGGCTTAATGTCGCGATGGATGATGCCCTTCTCATGCGCGGCTTGCAGGCCGTCGCTGACCTGAATTCCAACGTCCAGCAGTTCGACGAGCGGAATCGCCTGTCCCGCTTCGGCGGCAGCGGCCAGTCGATCGCGCAGGGTCTGCCCCTCCAATAACTGCATAACTATGAAGGGCCGGCTCTCATGCTCTCCGAACTCAAAGATGGGGCAGATGTTGGGGTGGTCGAGCGAGGAAATGGCGCGCGCCTCGCGGCTGAAGCGCTCCAGCACCTGCGGATCACTGCCCAGATCTTCGGGCAGAAACTTCAGCGCCACCTGACGGCCCAGCTTGAGGTCTTCAGCACGATAGACCACCCCCATGCCGCCGCCACCGATAATGTCCAGCACGCGGTAGTGGGAGACCGTGCGGCCAGCCAGCGCGGAGGCCCCAACCGGCGCGGGTGCCCCACCCTTCTCGCCCGCTTCGGGCGAAAGGGTGGGAGAGGGAGCGAGCGGATCCTCACCGGTGACCCACTCCACCGCGACCATCAGCCGGTAGCCGCGGCGGGCAACGGTTCCAATGTACTTGGGTTCGTCGGCGGAGTCGCCCAGCGCCCGCCGCAAGTTCTTGATGGCGGCGTTAATGCTATGGTCAAACTCGACAATCGTGTCGTTAGGCCAAAGCTTTTTCTTGATCTCTTCGCGGGTGACCAGTTCGCCCTCGCGCTCAACCAGCATGCGCAGGACTTGCAGCGGCTGCTCCTGCAGCACCACCGTGTGGTCGCCAGTGCGTAGTTCTCCGCTCTTCAGGTCGAGTTCAAAGACTCCGACGCGAACGCGGGCTGGCTGCGTATCCTGCATGGAGAAGAAGCCGGGAGTTGCCGCCAGTGTACTACCGCCGTAAGCGAGCGCCAAGCACTCGACCTCATCACTCGACCTCATCCCAAACTGTCATCCCGACCGGGGGCTTCAGCCCTCGGTCGGGATGACAGCACTAAAATAAAGGGCAAATCCTCGGGCGTCGCCGTGCAGCTGACCTCGTTCGCTGCACTCTGCCTGCTTTAGAATCAGGCGTTTATCCGTTTCACCCCCATATCACCCCCATTTCACCGCTAGTGCATCGACGCTGTTCGTCGTTGGGCGCACACTCGCCACGTTCTTGCACGGTGTGGGTAGTACGGCCCTCGACGTTTTCCTCAAACAGGTTGGGGCCGGCCAAGAAATTCAATCGAAACGGAGAAAAGAAGATGAAAAAGACCCTGATAGTGCTCGCTTGCGTTCTGGCGCTGGCCCTGGGGGCCGCTGCCCAGGAAGACCTCAACTTCGCTGACCTCCCCTTGATAAGCTCGCCTTCGCCTATGCCCAACGGCTACGGCCAGTTCAATTGGACCAACTTCTTCTACGTGGACCCCTACCTGTGGTCAGGTTCCGGCCCCGGGTACAGAGACGGACCGGTTGGCGAGGACGTGGCCTTCATAGGTGGGAAGGTTTGCCGGGTGCTGCAGGAAGCGTGCTACGGCACCATCACCCCCAGTAGCGTCTACACTGTCTTCTCGCCCGTCAGCGCCATGGTGGCCGGTGGTTTCGGACCCACCTATGTCACGGTGACGGCTTACAACAACGGCAGCTACGTGGGCTCGATGTCGTTCCCCCTGAACACTGGGATGCGCACGATGAACTTCCCGTCGTCGTGGGGATTCATCACCCAGCTTACCCTCCAGACGGACGCCGGCGGGGACCTGGTGCTCTACGACCTGAAGGCGTATCTGGCGATCAACGATCCGCCACGACACTAAAGCTGAAAATGACGGCTCTCCTCGCACATGGCAGGATGCCGATCGATAAGGACGAAGGAGCAAGACGGGAATCCGACACACAATTTCGTATGAGGAATGAAAGGTGCTTGTTATGAAAACCAAGATGACATTGCTTGTATTTGCCCTGTTGCTCGCGACCGCAGCCTTTGGCGAGTCTCCGAAGTGCAACGTCCGTTCGGCCATGGGAGCCTACGGCTATAGCTGCTCCGGGGCCTATCAGGGACAGCCTTTTGCTGCCTACGGCTACGTATTCAGCGATGGCAAGGGCCAGTGGCATGGTTACGGGAAAGTGAGCTTGAATGGAACTATCCTGCCGTGGACTCATGACACGAGGCCGAACGACCCGGCCACGGTCAACTCGGATTGCACCGGGTCCGTAACCTACGCAGTGACCATCGCTGGACAGCCGGCTCCCGATGCTCACTTCGAGTACGTGATTGTCGACGATGGCCGCGAAGTGAAGGGCTTCCCGGTTGACAGTGGTTATGCCGTGAGCTGTCAATTAATTCTGGAGAAAATGAGCAAAGACCACGTCGAAAGATGACCAGAAAAGCAAGCGAATTTTGCCGCCCGTTGCCCAGGGCGGTTTTTCATTTACAAGGGAAGGTTTTGAAATCCGCCGTTGCTGTGGAAGAAGCGGAAAAATCCTTCCACCATAGGGGTCCTGCGCTCCTCTGAAGTCCCGCTATGCGGGACCCTTCGTCGCTCAGGACGACAACCTTAAGGTTTTATCAGCGCCCGATCGCCTTCCACTGAAACTGCATGACCTCGCCGAAGTGCCGGATGACGAATTGCCAATTGTGGCCGCCGGGATACATGTGGAACTCATTGGGGATGGCACGCGAGTCCAGCAGCTGGTGCAACTGCTGCGCACCCTGCTCGAAGCCGTAGTCGTCGTTGCTGCCCACGTCGAAGTAAATCTTCAAGCGCTTGAGGCTGGCAGCGGGCTCGGTTCGCGCGAAGTAGAAGACGTTGTTGCGGTCAAAGTAGGCGCGGTCGAAGGGCGAGCCGAAAACGTCGCCCATCAGCGAAGCCGGGGAACCGGTGCCGCCGGTGTTGATGTTCTTCGGAAGTTCGGCGATGAGCGCCGGCATCTCGGCGCTGACCGCGGCAAACTCGCCGGGATACTTGAAGGCGAATCGCAGTGCTCCGTAGCCGCCCATGGAGACACCAGTGATGCCGCGCCTGGCGCGCGTGCTCTCGGCGCGATACTTCTTCTCCATCTGCGGCATGAATTCCTTCAGGAAGAAGTCTTCATAGCGCACCTTGCCGTTGGCGGAGTTGAGGTAGAACGTTCGGCCGGCGCTGGGCGCCAGCACGATGAAGTCGCCGATTTTGCCCTGGCGGCGCAGCTCGGAGATGATGTCCCAGCCACCGTTCAGCAGCGACTGCTCGTTGTCGCCGAGGCCGTGCAGGTAATAGAGCACAGGGTAGCGGCGCGTTTTGTCCTCATCAAAGCTGGCGGGCAGGAAGGCGCAGTAGCGCACAGAGCGCTGGAGTATCTCCGACTTGATGAGCGAACATTCGGCGCGCCCCTGGGCGTGCAGCAGCGGAGCAAGGCAGAGGGCGAGTAGCGCGACGGCAATCCCTTGGAACCAGTGCTTCTTGGTCATCATTCGTACTTGAGCGTCTGCACCGGGTCGAGGCGAGCAGCGCGGCTCGCGGGATACAGGCCTGCGAGCAGGCTCACCAGAATGGAGAATGCAACGGCAGCGCCGATCAGCCAGGGCGGCAGAATCCATACCGCTTCCGCAGGAAGCTGATGGCGGTGCAGATAGATTCCGGTGCCGACGTTAATCGCTTTGCCGATGGCAAAGCCCAGCGCGATGCCGAGCAGACCGCCAAAGAAGCCCATTGCACCGGCTTCGGTAAAGAACAGCCGCTTCACATCACCATCGCTCGCGCCGATGGCTTTCATGATGCCAATCTCGCGGCGGCGCTCCAGGACGGCCATCACCAGCGTGTTAATGATCGCGAGGGTCGCCACGGCCAGCGCCAGCGAGCCGAAGATGCCGAGGAAGAGATCCAGCACGGTGAAGAAGCGGCGCAGGCTCTTGGTGGCGTCAAAGATGGAAAAAGTACGAAAGCCCATCTTGTTGATGGCGTCCTGCACCTCGGAAACTTTGCCGGGGTCCTTGACGCGCACGGTGAGGGTCATGTAGGTCTTGCCGGCGCCGCGCAGCGAGCTGCGCATGTCGGTGAACTGCGCCATGTTCAGCTTTTCGGTGAGGTCAACCGGCAGAAAGATTCGCCCGCGCGAGACGGCGCGCATGCCGCCGTACGGCTCCTCCTGGATGATGCCGACGACCTTGAGGGCCTGCGTTTTGCGCACGACAGAGAAGCCAAAGTTGTCGTCGTTGTTCGTGCCGGCGGTTTCTGCGCCGGAAAGCTGTGGCCGGCCCGTGGATTCTGCGGGCAGGGCCTGGCGTTCGCCGTAGCGCAGCGTGATTTCCTTGCCAATTAACTGCTTCGGGTCCTTCGGATTGAGTTCTTTGGCGAAGTCGTTTAGCAGGATGACCTCTTCTGCCGCCGGGCCGGAAAAGAATTTGCCTTGCACATTGTCAAAGGCTTCATTCTCGCGCGCTGACATCGGCAGGCCAGTGACGAAGCCGAAGTGGGTTTGCCCGTCGTATAGCACTTCGCCCATAACCCGGACCTCGGGCTCGACCTCGGTCACGTATTTCAAACGCTGCATTTGCTCACGCGCGGGCTGATCGAGTAGAGGCTCCTGCTCCGGATGCCCGGTTTTCTGGTCGTCCTCGCGGTCCATGCCGCGGAAATCCTGCTTGGAGGTGACAAAGACGGTGTCGAAGAGCCCGGAGCCGGCAAGGCGGCGTGTCGCCAACTGCTGCAGACCAACGCCAAGCGACAGCATGGCAACCAGAGATGCTACGCCGACGGAGATCCCGACGGTTGTCAAGCCATTGCGCAACTTGGACTGCCGCAGATTGCGGACGGCAAGTTCGAAGAGGTCGTAGCCGGTCATGCCAACGCCTCCTGCGAAACCAGCTTGCCGTCGCCCAGGAAAATCAGCCGTTGGGCAAAGCGCCCAGCCAGCGCCCGCTCGTGCGTAACCATCACCACAGTCATGCCCAGTCTGAAGCTGAGGTCACGGATGAGGTTAAGGATGTCTTCTCCGGTGCGGCTGTCAAGGTTGCCGGTCGGCTCATCGGCCAGCAGCAGCTTCGGGTGATTAACCAGCGCGCGCGCCAGCGAGACCCGTTGCTGCTCGCCGCCCGACAATTCGGAGGGCCGGTGGCCGAGGCGATGGCCCAGCCCGACCTGCTCCAGCGACTGGCGCGCTCGCTGCGTGCGTTCGGAGCGTTCAATCTCGGCGAAGCGCATGGGCAGTTCAACATTCTCCGTGATCGTCATCGACGGAATCAGGTGGAAAGCCTGGAAGACCATGCCCACATCGCTGCGGCGGTAGCGCGCCAGATCCTCGGAGGACATCTTCGCCAGATCGCGGCCCCGCACCAGCACCGAGCCTGAAGTCGGGCGGTCAAGTCCGGCCAAGAGATTCAGAAGGGTTGATTTTCCTGACCCGGACTGGCCCAGTAGAGCGACAAACTCGCCCCTTCCGATGGAAAGCGAAATGCCATCCACGGCACGGATGAGGCTCTCGCCCATGGGATAGTAGCGGCACAGGTTCTCGGTGCGAACTGCCGCAGTCGGGTCCGACGTCGATACCAGGCTCATGGCTAATGGATTCGATGCTGTCATTCACACACCGGCAAAAACCACTGCTTACGTTCCACAATACGCAAATCAAGATGCATTTGCTCCGGTTTTTTGTGTAACGTTTTGTAAAGCACTGGACGCAGCTTGTTGCTGATGCGGCCGGCGGTGGCTATAATCCGCACAAAGCAACCCCAAGGAGTGCTTGTGCCCATCGGAACGGCGGTCCATGAGCGGACCTTCGCGCTCTGCCAAAGCCTGAACTACCGAGAATGGTCGGGGTTCTACGCGGTCAGCGTTTACGAAACCCACCACGAACACGAGTACAACGCGATTCGCAATGCGGCCGCCCTGATTGACGTAACTCCACTTTTTAAGTACCTGATCACCGGCCGCGACGCCGCGCTCTTCGTCAATCGCGTCATTGCGCGCGACATCGACAAAGTAGCGGTCAACCAGGTCATCTACTGCTGCTGGTGCGACGAGGAAGGCAAGGTCATTGACGATGGCACGATCACGCGGCTGGAGGAGAACCGCTACCGCTGGACCGCGGCCGACCCGAATCTGCGCTGGTTCCGCCAGAATGCCATCGGATTTGATGTCGAGATAGAAGACATCACGGAGCAGGTTGCGGCTCTGGCCCTGCAGGGACCGACGTCTGGGCGGCTGCTGAAGAGCGTTGCCCAGGCCGAAATCGAAAACCTAAAGTACTTCCGAAAGACGAGCGGCACGATCGGCGGTGTGCCGGTGGATATTTCGCGCACGGGGTACACCGGCGACCTGGGATATGAGATCTGGATTGCGTGGCAGGATGCGGTCAAGGTGTGGGATGTGTTGATGAAGGCCGGCCGGAGCTTTGATATCCACCCCGCCGGCATGCTGGCCCTCGACGTTGCTCGTATTGAGGCCGGACTCATTCTGGCTGACGTAGACTATGTCAGCAGCAAGAAGGCACTGATTCCGTCGCAGAAGTACACGCCCGCTGAAGTCGGGCTGGCCAAGCTGGTGCATTACGAGAAAGACAATTTCATCGGCAGGCGCGCGTTACTTGAGGAGAGGAAAGCCGGACCGAAACGCGTGCTGGTGGGACTCGAGATCGATTGGAATGAGGTGGAAGCGCTGTTTGACAGAATCGGGCTTGCGCCTCAGGCGCCGTCCACAGCCTCGCGCGTGCACGTGCCCGTATACAAGGGGCGTGAACAAATCGGCAAGGCAACGTCTACAACCTGGTCGCCATTACTGAAGCAGTTGATCGCACTGGCGAGTATCGAGCCACAGCACGCCCAGCCGGGAACCCGCGTGCAGATGGAGATCACGGTGGAAGCAGCACGCTACAGAGCGACAGCCACTGTGCGGCAACTGCCTTTCTTCAATCCGCAACGCAAGACGAAAACCCCCGTGTAAGGCCGATGCCAGCCCGGTAATTCTGGCTTAGAGAATTTCGTGGGGACTACCATCGCGGGTAAAAAGGTCCCTTAGGAACGCTAATGAGGGGCGTGAGTTTTACCTGCGGGCGGGATCCAAAACAACGGTGGCTTTCACTTCTTCCTCGGGATAAAGCAGCTTTTCGACAGTACGATCCATCGAATCCAACAGGCTGTCAGCGTCATTGGGAATACGCACATCTTCCAGCGCGGAATTCCAATCCGGTGATCGCATGGCAGCCCGCGCTCCGCTTCGCGATGGAGCAAGCAAGGAATAGGACAACCACACCAAAGCAGCCACATCGTACGCACCCATGTTGATGCGACGCAAGGCGGGTCCGTGCAGGAAGCTGTGGTGAGAAGACATGCCTGTCGCAACCAGCATATTGACCGATGCGAACAATCCGAATCCGAGGGCGATACCGAACAGTAAATGACGCCGCGATATGCCCAGATATTCGCTGAAGAGAATCAGGAAGAACACCAGCCCACACTGCATCAGCCGCAGACTGCGGTCAGCGAGCAAAACGAGTGAGTTGATAAAGTCCGGTTGATCCGATTGGTGGCTGTTAACGGCCCACATCCCGCCGACTAGTACAAGAACCAGGAGTGACCAGCGAAAGAGGATAACACTCAGGTCGCGCAGAGCCTCATAGGGACGGAAGGCATCCTTGAAGATCTCCTGCAGCACGGCAAACGAGATTACTACGTTGATCGCAGCGAAACTCCAGTATCCGTAATAGTAAAGATAATCGTAGTGTTGGACGCACAACAGGAAGGTGACCTGCAATACTTGGAGGATCGTGTAGTTGAAGAAATAGGGATATTCTCTGTAGAGGCCACGCTTGTACAAAGCCAGCACAACTCCCACCTGGCAGAAGAAGGAAGCCAGCCACAGAGAGTAGTCAGTAAGACTGAAGCTCATGGCAACTTCAATAGCATACCTCTGAATGCCGAGCTAGACAAGCAAGATCTTCTGTGCGGCCTGGTTTAAGCCCTCCTTATGTCCGGAATCGGCAAAATGGCCCATTTCGGGTACCTCAGGCACCAAGGTGAAACTGATTCTGGTCACCCCCCTGCGAGCCGGGACGGCACCTCGGCATCGGCGAGCCATCTCCTGCTCTCAACTGAAGCTGGTTCTGGTCGCACCCCTGTGAGCCGGGACGGCACCTCGGCATCGGCGAGCCATCTCCTGCTCT
>Ga0335082_10001937_pt1 | contig 22215 bp, 24 predicted proteins | sample Lox_Sample_41_FD_206718 | JGI IMG/M metagenome (GOLD analysis project Ga0335082, IMG submission 206718) | Soil microbial communities from Loxahatchee National Wildlife Refuge, Florida, United States - Lox_Sample_4.1 | ecosystem: Environmental > Terrestrial > Soil > Wetlands | place: USA...
TCCATGCCGGGATCATGGCCTCGATCGAGCTGCTGTACGCGGATCGACTGACGGAGCAAGTCGAGCGGCTGGCTCATCATGCGCTGCGTGGCGAGGTGTGGGACAAAGCGCTCTTATACTTTCGCCAAGCCGGTGAAAAGGCCATTGCCCGCTCCGCGAACCAGGAAGCCTCGTCACACTTGGAACAGGCAATTGCACTGCTCGTGCATCTGCCTCAGACCAACGCCACACTGGAGCAAGCGATAGATCTGCGCCTGACGGGGCGCATGAGCCTGGGTCCGCTCGGAGAATTTGCGCGCATCGTTGAGCTTGGGGGCGAAGCTGAGCCGCTGGCCAAAACCCTGAATGACCCCCGCCGCGAAGTCCTGGTGCATTGCTTAGTCAGCGTAGCATTGAGCAATCTGGGCCGTAGCGCCGAGGGAAGCGAGCACGGCGAGCGTGCCATAGCGATCGCTGAATGCTTGCGAGAACCGATGCTGCGCATCGCGGCCCGACATCCCTTGGGACGTTCGCATCAATTCCTTGGCGCCTATCGCTCAGCGGTAGACTTCTACCAACGCGACGTTGGCCTCGAGCCCGAGCAAATTGGCATGCGTTTGTTGGAGCCTGCGGCGGCCGAGGTCTTTGAGGCAGCCCTGATCCGATACAACTATTTGTATACTGAAGGCGACGTAGCGCTTTGCTTCGCTGAGCTGGGGGAGTTCGATCAGGCGATCCTGCATGCAGAGCGAGCCATGAAGTTCGCTCAGACTTTGGACATTCTCGTCCTGCACGCGTATGCGGATGCATATCTGGGAACAGTCCATCTTCGGAAGGGCGAGCTGCAACAAGCTCTTCATCTGGCGCAACGCTGGTTGCAGACGTACGCTGCCGCCGAGCTGCCCATGCCACAACTGCACGTGGCGGAGAACCTCGGTGAGGTGTTCAATGTATCGGGCCGTATCGATGAAGCGGTCACGCTGTATGGTCAAGCCTGGCAGTTCGCCGAGTCTAAAAGCATATTTGCACATGGACCGCAGGTTCTGGCATTGTTAGGCGACGCCCACGGCCGTGCGGGGCGGATCGACGAAGCATTGGCTACCGGGCAGCGGGCGCTGGAGCTGGCTCGCCAACTCGGACAGCGGGCTGACGAAGCTCGCACCCTCTATCTGCTGGGCAACATTCACGGCTACGGCCCGTCGACGAACACCAACCAGGCTCGAGAGCACTATCAACAAGCCTTCGCGCTCGCACATGAACTTGGGATGCGGCCCTTGCAAGCGCAATGTCATCTCGCTCTCGGAGAGCTTGCGACCAAGGCGGGCAACAGGCGGGAGGCGCACGAGCAACTCACTGTCGCCCTCACGATGTTCCGCGAGATGGGCATGCAGACTTGGCCGGAACAGGCCGAAGCCGTGCTGAAGACGCTCTGAATGCGCCCGGTGCACTGTGCAATCTGATGACCCGGGGCACGACAAGTCCTTTCTCTGAATGTCACGAAATGGAGGGTTCGATGAAGCCGCGCGCATCAATCAGCAAGCTAGCCGCTCACGCACTTGTGGTATCGATGCTCGCCGCCAATCCAGCGTCGGCCGAGAAAAAATATGGGCCGGGCGTAACCGATACCGAGATCAAGATCGGACAGACGATGCCCTACAGTGGCCCGGCCTCGCTCTACAGCACCGCCGGAAAGGCCATGGCTGCGTATTTCGACAAGATAAACGCTGACGGCGGCGTGCATGGCCGCAAGATCAAGCTCATCTCGCTTGACGATGGCTACAGTCCACCCAAGACCATGGAGCAGACGCGCAAACTGGTGGAGCAGGAGGAGGTGTTGCTCATATTCGGCACGCTGGGCACAGCCGTCAACACCGCGATACACAAATACCTGAACACCAAGAAAGTGCCCCAATTGCTCATCTCCAGCATCGGCATGAAGTGGAACGATCCGCAGAATTATCCGTGGACCATCGCTTTCCAACCGAACCAGAAGACCGAAGGGGGAGCCTACGTCAGGTACCTGCTGAAGAATCATCCGAACGCCAAGATCGCCATCTTGTATCAGAACGACGATTTCGGTGGCGGCTATGTCCAGCCTGTGAAAGAAGCCCTCGGCGAGCAAGCTGGAAAGATGATTGTGGCCGTAGCCTCGTATGAAGTCACCGACCCCTCGGTGGATTCGCAGATTGTCTCGCTGCAGGCGTCCGGCGCGGACACGCTCCTCATCTTTGCTTCGCCAAAATTCGCCGCTATGGCGATCCGCAAAGCCTATGACACGGGCTGGAAGCCGCTTGAGCTCATGACGCTGGCGAGCGCGACCGTGGCGTCCGTGTTGCAGCCGGCCGGCCTGGAAAAGTCGGTCGGAGTCATCTCCTCAGGGTTCTTGAAGGACCCGACCGATCCGCATTGGAAGAACGATGCCGCCACCAAGGAATGGGTGGCTTGGATGAAGCGGTACTATCCAGACGGCAATACTACCGACGTCTACAACGTTGTCGGTTATACCGAGGCTCAGGCCATGGTGGAGATCTTGAAGCATTGTGGCGACGATCTGACTCGGGAGAACGTCATGAAGCAGGCGGCGAATCTCAAGAACCTGGAGCTCCCGATGTTCCTGCCGGGCATCAAAATCACGACGAGCGCAACCGACTACCGAGTCATCAAGCAGCTGCAGCTGATGCGGTTCGACGGAAAGCAGTGGATTTTATTTGGCGACGTCGTCGGAGAGTAGCGGGGCAGCCAACAGGTGTGCATATGAGTCCCCTCTCTTCTGCTTCGTCATTCGAAATGCTCAACGCAGTGCGTCACGACGCCGTCTTGCACATCGAGCTGAATCGACCCGAGCGGCTCAACGCGCTCGGCAAGCAGCTCTTGCTCGAGTTGAACGCGTGTCTCGATGCAGCAGAAGCGGATCCCGCTACGCGGGCAATCGTGATCTCCGGTGCCGGCAAAGGTTTCAGCTCCGGGTTCGACTTGAAGGAGCAGATGGAGCGCCGGCCCTCGGGAGCGCAAGTGTGGCGCGAGATCCTCGATCTCGACTTTCGCACCACGATGCGGTTCTGGGATTGCCCCAAGGTCACCATCGCCGCTGTGCATGGGCCGTGCCTCGCCGGAGCTTTCGAGCTCGTCCTCGCTTGCGATCTGACCGTTGCCGCGGACGACGCAATGTTCGGAGAACCGGAGCTCAAGTTCGGCGCCGGCATCGTCACGATGCTGCTGCCGTGGATGGCAAGCCCCAAGCAAGCCAAGGAGATCATTCTCCTCGGGCTCGATCAAATTGATGCTGCTACGGCACTGCGCATCGGGTTCGTGAACCGCGTGGTCCCCACGGGCATGCACGTCAACACCGCTATGCAGATGGCCCGCACGGTCGCGGTCGTGGATCCGAATCTGGTCAAGGAAACGAAGAAGGCCATCAACCGCACCTATGAGATCCAGGGCATGCAGACCGCCCTCCAGATGGCGCTCGACATCGACCACGGCATCGAGTCCCACGGCTCCCCTGACAAGCGCGAGTTCATGGAGCTCGCTCGAACGCAAGGCCTCAAAGCAGCACTCGCCTGGCGCGACGCGCGCTTTCCAAAAGATTAGTCGACTGTACCAGTGGATTCGGCAGTGATAACCACGGCGAATTGCCCCCTCCCTGACCCTCCCCCGCTGCGCAAGGGAGGGGAATACCGATCCCGCCGTTACAGGCCACCTGAACCCGTCTCAAAATCCCGCACGCAACGCGTTGTCCATCCACCGGCAATGAGGCCGAGCGGTTCCGTGCTGACAAGGCGCAACTTATCTATGACGACGGGCTGCACAGGAAGCGAGGTCCGAGCGCGGCGTAGAATGCGCGTGCGGCAGACGAATCCAACGTGAGAGGATGGCGATGCGGATGCAAGGGAAAGTCGCGCTGGTGACGGGCGCGGGCTCGGGGATCGGTCGGGCGACAGCGTTGCGCCTCGGGACCGAGGGTGCACGCGTCGCGTGCGCCGACGCGAATGCCGCAGTGGCGACAGAGACCGCGCGAACGATTGGCACGCGAGGCGGCGAAGCGATCGCGCTGACCGTAGACGTGACCAACGAGGCGGCGTGTGCGCAGATGGTAGCCGAAACGCTCGCGCGTTTTGGCGGGCTCACCACCCTGGTGAACTCCGCGGGCGTACGGCCGGAGCGCCGCGACCCCGTGCCCACCCCCGCGGAGTGGCAGCGCGTCGTCGACGTGAATCTGACCGGAACCTATCTCGCCGCACGCGCGGCGCTACCGGCGCTCGCAACTAGCGGGGCCGGATCGATCGTCAACCTCGCGTCCATCTTCGGGCTGGTCGGCGGCGCCACCGGGCCCGCGTATGCAGCCTCGAAGGGTGCGATCGTCAATCTTACCCGCCAGATGGCGCTGGAGTGGGCACCGCGGGTGCGGGTCAACTGCGTGTGTCCCGGCGTGATCGAGACGCCGATGACTGCAGGGCTGCGCGTGGATCCGGCCTGGGCAGAGAGCGTGCTCAAACGCTACCCACTCGGCCGCTTCGGTCAGCCCGAGGAAATCGCCGCGGCGATCCTCTACCTGGCAAGCGACGAGGCGGCATTCGTGACCGGCGTGGCGCTGCCCGTCGATGGCGGGTACACGGCGGGCTAACCTGGATAATTCATGAAGACGCCCCCGTGTGCGCACAATCACGGGCGTGCCGCGTCAATGAGCAAGCTCTTCGCCAGTACGGTGTGTTGCGTCGGGCTACTCGGGCGCTGGCGGCCGATTTCCGGCCATTTGCGGCATGCCCGTCTCGCCAATAGTCCAGGCTATTGGCAGCGACGGTCGAGCCACAACTGGCTCGGAACTCGACTCGCCATCATCCCGAGTCCTTCATGAATTATCCAGGCTAGTGTTCGTTTCGTGGATCGGGCCACGTATCGGCTCGCACCTCACTTAATACCATTACTCAGGCCTGACCCCAAAGCGGACGCACGTCTGCGAAGACGTGCCGTGCAAGTCAGACGAAGGAAAACCTGATCGCGTTACGCAACCTTCCGCCGGACTAACGCGAAGAGTGCAGCCAATGGCTTGCCTTTCGCGCCCTTAGGGGCAGCCGTGGTCTTCTCGCGATGCTCGTCACGCTTGGGCACACGCGCGCTCGTTTCGCGACCCTCTTCCCGCTGTTGACGACGATGGTGCTCGAGCTGGTCGCGCAGGAGCAACTGCTGCGCTTTTTCAGACGGCAGGGCGGCGAGCGTGGCAGGCTGTTCCTGGCGACGCCCCTTTTCGCGTCGGGGCGGTTGCGCGACGGGTCGCGGCGCGCGCTTGGGGCGCTGGGGCTTGCGCTGCGCAGTGCTCGGGGTGGTCGTGCGGCGCGGCGCGCTGCGGGGCCGCTGTCCGCGGCGCTGCTGCGGCTCGGGGCTCGCCGTATGGTAGCTCGCGCTCGGCTCGAAGCCCGGAACGAGCTGCTGCTCGATTGTTCTGTTGATGAGCTTCTCGATGTCGCGAAGCAGGGAGCGGTCTTCATGCGAGACGAGCGAGACCGCTTGCCCGGATTCGCCCGCGCGGCCGGTGCGGCCGATGCGATGCACGTAATCCTCCGGAACGTGCGGCAGGTCGTAGTTCACCACGTGCGGCAGAGACTCGATGTCGATGCCGCGCGCAGCGATGTCGGTAGCGACCAGCACCTGCAGCTCGCAGTCCTTGAACCGCTTGAGGGCCTTCATGCGCTGTGGTTGACTCTTGTTGCCGTGGATCGCGCTCGCCTCGATGCCGTCCTGCTCCAGCTGTTCGGCCAGGCGGTTCGCGCCGTGCTTGGTGCGGGTGAACACCAGCACCTGCCGCCAGTCGTTCGCCTTCACCAGGTGTGCGAGCAGCTGGCGCTTCCTGTCTTTGTCCACCAGATGTACGACCTGGCCGATCAACTCGATCGGCATGTTGCGCCGTGCGACCTCAACAGTGACCGGATCATGCATGAAGCCGGCGGCGAGCGTCCTCACCGCGTCGGGAAAAGTCGCTGAGAAAAGCAGGTTCTGGCGCTTGGCCGGCAGGAGCGCGAGCACGCGGCGAATGTCGTGGATGAAGCCCATGTCGAGCATGCGGTCGGCTTCGTCGAGCACGAGAATCTCGACTTGGCGCAGGTCGATCGTTTTCTGCTCCACGTGATCGAGCAGGCGCCCCGGCGTCGCAACGACGATGTCCACGCCGCGCTTCAGCTCGTCCGCCTGCGGTTTGAAGCCGACACCGCCGTAGATCACGGCCGCGCGGAGCTTCATATGCCTGCCGTAGGTGCGCACGCTCTCCTGCACCTGCGCGGCGAGCTCGCGCGTGGGTACGAGCACGAGCGCCCGCACCGGATGGCGCGCGGGCGAGTGGCCCGCCTTGGACTTCCCCGCCAGTAGCTGCAACATCGGCAGCGTGAAGCCAGCAGTCTTGCCGGTGCCGGTCTGCGCCGCACCGAGCAGATCGCGCCCGGCAAGCACGACCGGAATAGCTTGCGTCTGAATGGGGGTCGGTTGGGTGTAACCCTGCTCGGCGACTGCGCGGAGCAATTCAGCCGAGAGGCCGAGATGCTGGAATGACGTATCGATGAAACTCTCCTAATGGTTGGTCAGGAGTGGCAATCTGGAAGTGGCTGTGCCGCTGTTGCCCGCCCCTGAAATCGGCCCGGGAAGGACTAGAACCTAGCCTTCACACCGGTTCAGGCGGATGAACTGCTTGGAAAATTCGAGGAACTTGACAGGAACCGCGAAGAGGCTCCAGCGCTAACCGGATGACGCGCTAGAGAAACATCGGCACGCACTATACAGCGGTTTGCGAGGAAGCGCTTGGGTTTTTTCGCAATAAGCGGGGTGCGTGCGCTTTCGATGCGCCGGACGACGACTTGGTTTCCGATGATGACGTCCAGGAACCGACGTAACCTTGTCATGCAAGGCATCTGAACACAGCGAGGTCCGACCCGACCGCCTGTCGTCATGTATGATGCTCAGGACTTCCAGACACAACACCTGTCTGGTCTAGGACGCAGCTCCTAGGATTCCCAGCCTTCGGCTCGTACCTATGTCTACTGGGGGACAGTAAACATGGAAAAGGAATCGGCACCTGGCGGCGCGAGGTGGAATCGGCGCGACATCTGTGCTGCGTACGCTATGCTGTTCTTCGCCGCAGCGACGCGAGCAACACATGTGCGAAGGTGTGGCAGGGAAACTTTCGAGCAGCTCAAGCGCATTCACTACGATCCCTTGTCGGCCCGCCGTTCTGGCTTGACTCCAAACGGCCTGGCAATATACGCGGCGGCACATTTGCGGGAGCTCGGCAGCCCGATAGATTGTCCGGTGTGCCATGAACACACGTTGCGCTACCCCTGCCCCTTTACTAGCCTGGATAATTCATGAAGGACTCGGGGTCGGGCTGCGACACGTTACCGCTTGCGGCCGTTTGCGGGAGCAGCCCGCCGCCGCCCGTCCCCGCCCCAAGACAACACACACGCCGTGGGCCGGGCGGCATGGCGAGCCGAGTTCCGAGGCAGTTGCGGCTCGACCGTCGCTGCCAATAGCTTGGACTATTGGCGAGACGGGCATGCCGCAAATGGCCGGAAATCGGCCGCCAGCGCACGAGCAGCCCGACCCGACACTGTGTACTGCGCAAGCGTTGGCCAATTGACTTGACACACCAGTCATGGTCCACACACCGGGGCGTCTTTATGAATTATCCAGGCTAGGATCTCCTGAGGGCGAGGGCGCATACGGCGCTCATAACTGACGTTGCGTTTACCCTCGATCGGCGCCGGCCGCATCAACGGGTGGCACTGAACGCGGTCCTATACTCGCGCATCGGGTGCGCCGCGACTGAACTTTCGATCTAACTCTTCCCGCATATTCCGCCCGCCCGCTGGCTCGCCGATGCTTCGCCCGCAGCAAAGCCGGCTCCGCTGGCGGGTGATTCAGCTCGCCTCCCAAGCGCCGGTCCAATCAACCGAGTTCCAAGGAGGAAATTATGTTGCGACAACCACGCCATCGCGCATCTCGCATAGCCATCCTGAGCAGCGCCACCGCCGCACTGGTTTTCGGCGCAATGCAGGCAGGATACTGCGGCGTCTTTCTGAACGGCGAGATCACCGAGACCGCGCCATCCGGATTCCGCGGCACCCCATACACCGTGGGCGAGCCCGATAGCAGCACGCACGCGCTGTACGGCATCTCATCCAAGGAGCGTTCCGACAATCCGTGTCTGGTCACCGTGAGCTCGGAAGACCTCAACGTAGCGAGTCGGGACAGCACCAGCAAGAAGGATCTGTGCGGCTCGAAAGGTGCAACCTCGTCCGAGCTCAGCGTGCAGTTCAGCGATGCGAACGCGAACGGCGAGCACGTCTTCATCACAGGCGTTCAGGTATGCATGAACAATGACAAGACCCGGGTGAAGGGACTCAGGATCCGCGGCAACCAGATCACTTCCAGCGGCGCAAGCAGTCTGGACAGCGGCGGTGACTGCAGCGAGGTATTCGACCCGAAGAAAGGGCCAACCCCGCAGCAAGGTCCATTCGAGTACCGACTGTGCGGCGGCAAGATCACCGAGCCCAAGGCCGAGCGTACCAACTGCGATTCCAAGGACGGCTGGATGAAGTGGGCACAGTGTCCCGCCGGGTCGCTAGCAACCGCAGCTACGCTGCATTTCGAGGCCGGCGATACGCCCCGCAGCCTGGTCGGCATCGCGCTCAAGTGCCGCCCGGTCGCCGTGGAAGCAACATCAGCGAACAAGTGAGGCAGATGGCACGGGGCCGCGCAGAGTTCTGCCGGGCCCCGCGCCGGCTTGGTCGACTGCTCAGGCCGCGACTGCCCGCCGTCGCGCGTACTGACGGAGCGCATCCGGTGCCCCCGGCGTGACCGGCGTGAAATCGCGATGCGCGATGAACTCCGGGCGCGTCGGCCGGCGAATCGCATTGGACACGGCCGACAGCGTGAGGTACACGATCCGGCGCGGGTACGGAGTGATGTTGCCGCTCGAGCCGTGCACCAGGTTGGCATGGAACATCAGCAAGCCGCCCGGCTTACCGGTCGGAGCGACGATGCCATTGCGCTCGACCAGGTCGATCACGGTCTGGTTGTCCAGCGTCCAGAGTGGATAGGAAGTGGTCTGTCGGTCGTGTGTGGAGCTCAGCGCGCCCGACTGATGGCTTCTCGGGATGAACATCAGCGGCCCGTTGTAGGGAAACACTTCGTCCAGGAACACGGCGATGTTCATGGCGCGCGCTTCCGGCATACCGTCGTCCTGATGCCACGTCGGAAAATCCTGATGCCATTGCCAGACCTCTCCGGTGAAGGCGGCCTTCGCGTTGATTTTGAATTGGTGGATGTAGACCGGTTCGCCGAATAACTGCTGCAGCGGCTCCACCAGACGCGGATCGCAGGCCAGGATACGGCACGCTTCGTTGTACCGGTGGCACGCGAACGCGGTGCGCGGCACCCCACTCTTCTCGCGCCAGATCTCTTCACGCTGTTCGCTGAACACTTCGCTCGCCGCACAGCGCAGGGCGGCGACTTCATCGGCCGGAAAACACTCAGGGAGAAAGATGAAACCGCGCTCATCGAAGTCGGCGAGCTGTTGCGGGGTGAGCTGCATGCGCGTCTCCTGATTGCTAAGGTGAGCCGTCCCCAATAGGATACCTTTGTGCGCGCTTTCGCGTGCGCCGGCCGCCTTGCGGAAGATAGCTGATGCTTATAGAGTAGTCCTGCCATACACATGGAGGCTGCTGTGCGAACCAACATTGAGATCGACGATGACCTCATGGACGAGGCGATGAAAGCAAGCGGTCTTGCGACCAAACGCGAGACCGTGGAGGCGGGTTTGCGCCTCTTGGTGCAACTCAAGCGGCAGCGGCGGATCCGCAGCTATCGCGGCCAGCTGCGTTGGGAGGGAGGGCTGGCTAGCTGGCGAATTGAACCTTCCTAACAACGAACTTGTTCTCGCGTATGCGATCTCTAATAAGCGTTGTGCTTGATTTGGATGGTCATGGCCGCGAGGCATACGGAATGTTCCAAAGGCTTAGCGCAATCTTGCTTGCCATGTGTTTGCTGTGGGTTACGCAACTCTACGCATCGGGAGCGCAAAAGGTGATCGCGGTATCCGAACAGGAGCAGGGAAGCACCATCACGCTCGCTCGCGGCGCGGTGTTGGAGGTCAGGCTCGATTCGGTACCGGGGACGGGATACCGTTGGGACACGGCTGTGCAAGAACCTTCCCCGCTGCGGCTGATCGAGATGCGCGATGTCCCTCTCGCGGATAACAAGCGAGTCGGTGGACAACAGATACAGCTTTTCCGTTTCGAAGCCACGCGGGCCGGCGAGGTGATGCTGAAACTGCGGTATCGGCGGCCATGGGAGCGCGATAAGCCTCCCGTCAAAACCTGGTCGCTTACCGTCATCGTTCCGTGAAACGAAGGAGGGTCAAGGTCATCATCGTTATACGCACGGATCACGATGTCACGCGCGCTTGCGCAGAAAGACGTGCGTCGCACGTTCGCCCGCGACGCACTTCGCGCATTCATAGCCCAAGGCACGCATATCGATGTCGTGCAAGAGATGCTCCCCGGAACCGAGTAAGACAGGCCGGATGGCGAGATGCAGCTCGTCAATCAGTGCGGCACGCAGATACTGCCGAATAGTGGATACGCCGCCACCGAGGCGGACGTCGCGGCCGCCCGCTGCAGCGGTCGCCCGCTCCAAGGCGGCGTGAATGCCTTCGGTGACAAAGCGAAACTCCGTACCTCCTGCCATCTTAAGCGGCGCCCGCGAGTGATGCGTCAGCACGAAGACGGGCGTGTGATACGGCGGCTCGTCGCCCCACCAGCCCTTCCAGCTGTCGTCCGGCCACGGCCCTCGGACCGGACCGAACATGTTGCGCCCAAGAATCCAGGCACCGATGCCGGCAAAGCCTTGCTCCGCAATTCCGTTGTCGACTCCCGTCTCTCCATCGTCATAGCCATGCATCCTGCGCCATAAGCGTGTATGGAATAACCACTCCATCAATTCAGGGCCCCTCACGCCGAGCGGATTCTGGAGATCTTGGTTCGGCCCGGCACCGTAGCCGTCGATGGAAATCGTGAAGCTTTGGACGCGGAGTTTGGACACTTACATCTCGCTATTTGGTCAGTGGGACGGCCCAGTACCTCATTCTTCGCTTGCCTTCTCCACAACTGCACTCTGCTCTTTTGAGAAGAGCTTTTCGAACCCGCTGGATTCGTGGTATAGCTGCTTGGGCCACAGACGAAAACATGTTGTGAACACTATGGCCTGCGCGCTCGAACCGCCCAGGCACGCGCGATGAGATGGATCGACCCATCTTTCCCGATGGGCAGTTTCGATCGAATACTATTTCGGAGCTCGGCTCGGCGCTCTTCGCTGAGCGACATTGCATAACCCGGCGCAGGAGCCTGGCCGCCGAGGAAAGGAGACCAGTAGTCGTCAAAATCGCGGAAGTCGGTGGCAACATCAATCGGCCGGACCTCGACGCGATGCAGTCCGGCCTGTGCGAAAAGCGCAGTCAGAGGCTCAGGTTGGCAAACCGGGAAACGATGCCCCTCGTCAAGTTCATATGCCGCAGGGTCCAAAGCCACCGCTGCGTCCCAGAAGTAGCGCATTAGTTCCATTCTCCCAGCGTAGTCCCAAACGTACGCCGCTACGACCCCGCTTGGCCGCACAACGCGAGCCATTTCAGCAACCGCCCGGGGCGGCTGCGGCACAAAGTTCAGGACCAGACCCGCAACCGCGGAATCGAAGCTTGCGGTATCGATAGGCAGTGACTGGGCATCGCCGACCTCAAAGCTTGCGCGTCCGCGGGTGACGCGCGCCTTCGCGTATTCGATGAAGCCGGACGAAGGGTCTACACCCTTCACCGACTTCGGGCTTGCATGGTCGAGAATGTTCTGGGTCAACGCACCGGTTCCACATCCGACATCGAGCCAGTCTTTTTCCGCCGGCACCGCCAGCCACTTCAGAAACTCGCTGGCCACAAGTCGACTCCAGCGTCCCACATAAGGCTCATAGAGGTCGCCGGCCGCCCAGACGTCCTTGCGCTTAGACTGTTCCACCGTCATTTCCTCCACTCCGAGTCAGATGATCATGACGATTTACTCTTTCGCACGCCCGGAACCCGAGAATCCTATATCCGCTTTCGGCTCAGGACTTCGATGGGAACGATCTTCCCTTCCGAAAGACCGCGAGACCTATTCGCCATCGCTTGCGTCGCGATCTCGCCGTGGATCAGCATGACCGCGCAGTGTACGCGCTGCTGACGATCGCAACCCCTTCAGCCCTGCACTCCCGTCGCGCCGCTGGCGCTCGGCCGGTTCCACGGCATCTTTGCGAGCAGCATCGACAGACCGCACAGATTGGCGAAGCCCGCATACGCGAGACCTGCACCGATCGCGCCGGCAATCCAATAGCCGATCGGGTGCAGCAGCGCACCAGCCAGCACGCCGATGAATACCGCCAGTCCCGCCGTGATGCGCACCTGACGCTCCAGCGAGATGCCGCTGTTCTTGGAGCGTTCCACTGGCAATCCGGCCCCGACCCAGGCATTGGTGCCACCATCGACATGCACCACGCGACGAAAACCCGCCGACCGCAACATCTCAGCGACAAGCTGGCTGCGCGTGCCGGTCTGGCAGATCACGTAGATCTCGTTGTCCACGCCGATACTGGATTTCAGCATTTCAGGATCCAGCCGATCGAGTGGGACATTGAAGGAATTCGGAACGCGCCGCGCGGCGAACTCCACCGGCGTGCGCACATCCAGAATCCGGAGCGCGTCAGCCGACGCGGCCTCCGACAGCTGCAAGGGCGAGACGCTGCGCACCGTGGCGGCGCTCGGCGACAAGGCGTCGTCAGCCTGCGCTGCAGTCGAACGCCCAAGGCCACCGGAAAGATTCGCCGGCACCGCCTCGTGAATGCGCTTGGGCATCGGCAGGCCAAGGTTGTTCATGATGTCCACGAACTCCTGCAGGGTCTTCCCCACCACGCGGGCATTGAACTGCTTTTCCTCGCCGATGCTGCTCACTCTGCGGCCTTTGTAGTCGTGGCCCGGGTAGACCAGCACCTGCTCATCGAGCTTGAACAGCTTTTCGGTAATGCTTCGATACAGCGCCTGCGCACTGCCATTCTGGAAATCGGTGCGTCCGCAGCCGCCGATCAGCAGCGTATCCCCGGTGAACACGCGATCGCGCCAGAGATAGGACACGCTGCCCGGTGTATGGCCGGGCGTGGCGATGGCCAAAATCTCCTCGTGACCGAAGAGAATGACATCGCCGTCGTTGAGATAGCGGTCGTAGCCTTCGGCGTTGCAGTCCTGCGCGACCGCCGTCAAGGCGCGGGTGGCGTCTTTGATGGCCCGCGCTCCGGTGATGTGGTCAGCATGGACATGCGTTTCCAGCGTATAGCGCAGCGTGAGCCCATGCTCGCGCAGCAATCGCACATCGCGCTCGACCTGCTCCAGCACGGGGTCGATCAGCACCGCTTCGTGCGTCGTGTCATCGGCGATGAGATAGGTGTAAGTGAATGAAGCTGGATCGAACAGCTGCTTGAAGAACATGCGGACCTCCGGTTGGGGTGCCGGGCATGGGGCTAGTATGTCACGTCCGTGCGCAGAGGCAAGGCAATTGGTCCACGACTCGGTTTGAATCCGTCCCGCATTGCGCGTAGGCTAGCAGAAGCTCGCACGTCTGGTTTTCCATGCGGGCATCATCGGTAGTGCTTGATTTCGTGCAACCAAAAAACTCACCGGGAGGACCGCCATGTCAATACAGCAACGGCTGCCCAGGTTTGTGGCAGCGCTCATCTGTGCAATTGCCTTATCGGCGAGCTCGCTCTTTGCCGCCGAACCGAAGGACGGCTCCTTCACCACCAGCGACGGGGTTCGGCTGCATTACATCGAGGCCGGCTCGGGCGATGTGCTGGTCATGATCCCAGGCTGGTCTCAGACCGCGGCGCAGTTCAAGCATCAGATCGCAGGGCTCTCCGACCGCTATCGCGTCATCGCGATCGACATGCGCGGCCACGGCGAATCCGACAAGCCGAACCATGGCTATCGAATCCACCGACTGTCGGCCGACGTCCATGAGTTCATCACCGCGAACAACTTGAAGCACGTCACGCTCGCCGGTCATTCCATGGGTTGCTCGGTGATCTGGGGCTACTGGGAGCTGTTCGGGCGCGATCGGGTGAGCAAGCTGATCCTCATCGATCAAATGCCGATGATCACGGCCAACCCGATCTGGTCGGAGGCGGAAAAGACCGACGCCGGCGCAATCCTCGACAAGGATTCGCTCTACTCAGTGACCAATTCGCTGGCCGGCCCCGATGGCGTCAAGACCACCGAGGGCTTCATCACGGGCATGTTCAATAAAACCTATCCTCGCGATGAATTGAACTGGGTGATCGCCCAGAACCTCAAGATGCCGCGCCCCTACGCCGCGCGTCTTCTCTACGATCACGCCACCAACGACTGGCGCGATGTCATTCCGATGATCGACATCCCCACGCTGGTATTCGGCGGCAAGGCTAGCCTGGTCCCGTGGAAATCACAGGTCTGGATCGGCCAGCAAATTCCCGGCGCGCGCACGGAGATCTTCGAAACCGAAGAGGGCGGCAATCACTTCATGTTCATGGAGAACCCGGAGAAGTTCAACCGCATCGTGAAGGAGTTCATGGGTTAAAGGCTTGTGGGCGGATGCGCCTTGGCTGCGCATCCGCCGAGTACCAAGGCTCCGGTTGAAAATTAACCACGTGGTGGCTAATGAAGACAGCAATCCGGTAGGCATCCGGCTGCCTAGTCTCCAACGTCATTCCGCAAACCGGTTGCGCTGGGGTTTGTCATGCGCGCGTGTCGGTCGGCCAGCAGGTTCTCGTCCTTCCTCGTCCTGATTGCGGCAGCGGTCGCGCTTGGGTGCCTGCCCGCTCGCGCCGCGGAGCGGCTGGTGCGGGTCGCGTTTGTCAGCCCATTCTCGGCTGCCACTGCCACCCAAGGCCCGGCCGCATTCTGGGATCGCCTGCGCGAGCTGGGTTACATCGACCACCAGAACTTCGTCATGGAAGTGCGCTGGGCGGACGGCCAAACACAGCGCCTGCGTGCGCTTATAGCCGAGGTGGTTGCGCGCAAGGTTGACGTGCTCGTCACCTTCGGCACGCAAGCCGCCATCGAAGCCAGGAATGCGACAGACACAGTACCGATCGTCGGCGTGGCGATGGGCGAGCCGCTGCGTACTGGACTCGCCACCAGCCTGGCGCATCCTGGTGGTAACCTCACCGGGACGTCGGTGGGATGGGCCGAAGGGATCGGCGGCAAGTGGTTGGAGCTGCTCCGCGAAACCGTTCCACAGCTCTCGCAAGTCGCGGTAATCGCGAATTCGGACAATCCGATAGCACAAAACTTGGAGAGGGAGCTCAGGGCGGTTGCGCCCACGCGGCGCGTCAAGCTAGGGTTCTTTGAGGTGCGCGACCCAGGAGCGCTGGAACGTGCATTCGGGCAGGCCGCACGGAAGGCTCAGGGGGCGATCGTGCTCCCCGCTCCCTTTCTCTCGGTACATATGGGAGAAGTCACGGCCCTTGCTGCCAAGCACCGACTGCCCACGATCTACTATTTGCGCGACTACGTCGATGCGGGCGGGCTGATGGCCTATGCGCCCGACTTGAACGTGCAGTTCCGGCGCGCTGCCGACTACGTCGACAAAATCTTGAAGGGCGCGAAGCCCGCCGACCTGCCGATCGAACAACCGACGCAGTGGACTCTGCTGGTTAACCTCAAAGCGGCCAAAGCGCTCGGCCTGAGCATTCCTGAATCCATCCTGCTCAGGGCTGATGAGGTGATCCGATAGCCGAGGCCTTATCCACGTCGTTCTGGCGGGCTTGTTTCCTCTTGCATTCCCACAATTGCAATGGATCAGTTGGCCTCCGGCATTCGGACCGCACTATTTCTTGGTTTCTTTGGCGTGCCCCTGGCCGAAGTTGGGATGCTTTGCCTTGCAAGCATTGACCAGATCGGCGCCTACCGACGGTAGAGGCTTCTTCGCCTTGCTGGGTTGGGGGGTAGCTTTCATGATGGGATCGATGCAATCTACCCACAGACCATAGCCCTCCTTCGCTTCGCCTTTCACAAACCCGGCTTTCTCACAGGCTTCCTTGATTTCCTTACAGGGTCCCTCTTTCTCGGGCGTATCTGCCGCGAAACTATTTGCCGCAACTATCAACAATGCTAAGGCCAGAATCTTTTTCATTGAGCTCTCCAAGTCTCGCTATGCGGATGGACGTGATGTGAACATACAGCGCTGCCGTTCGCAACGCCCTTCGACGATTCATCCCCAGCAACCGGGCTTGCCGGCTGACGGTCGACGAGCTCGAAACCGCGGTCGAGCACGCCGTACGTTGGAGTATCGGCGTGCACAGACGGAACTGAAGTGAAGTGCGGCAACCCCCAGCAGGCAGCACTGCATTACCAAAAAGCTTCGGTAAGAATGCCGTAAGCGCTCGTTTACTTTGTCCAACTTGCTGATGCTGAGCCGCGCATAGAAGATGCGGACAGCGCCATGTAAGCATCCGGATTCATCGTCTTCTGCCGTCATAGTCGTGAATCTCAAGGCGGCCCGGGCTATCAAGCTCACCATCCCCGAGTCGATCCTGATACGTGCCGACGAGGTGATCCGATGAGTTGTATATGCGAGATGATCGCGAGCCGACTCTACGGACCGCCGCAGCGCTCGCAAGCGCCGATCTCTCGCTCGGCTCGTGGGGACAGAGCAGCGAGGCTCGAGCCGGAGTCGGATACAGAGGATCGGGAGACAGCACCTCGTAAGCAGAGCGATCCATAGTTGAGGCCGGCACACCACGCCAATCAGGTGACTCGATGAAGTCGCGTCGTGCCTTACTAGCGAGTGCGGCTGCACTGATCGTCGCGCCCGACACCCTCAAGGCTAACTCGCCAAAGACTTGGCGAGGTGATCCGATGATTCGACGCCAGCTCCTGGTCGCCCTCGGGTTTGGCTTGGCGTCGCTGTCGTCTCCTGTCCTCGCCCAACGACCAACGAAGATTCCAGCGGTTGGTGTGCTGCTCACTCATGTGTCGGTAAACGACCCCGTTGTCGAGAGACTGCGACAGAGCTTGCGCGACCTGGGGTATGAAGAAGGGCGCAACATCTCTCTGAGGATCCTGACCGCGGAAGGCCAGGTAGATCGACTTCCCGCGCTCGCTGCGGAATTGGTCGACCAAGGCGTGGATGTCATCGTCGCGACGAGCCACGTATCGACGATCGCCGCACAGAAGGCGACCGCGAAGATCCCCATTGTCATGGCCGGGTATGGCTACGACCCCATCAGCCTGGGTTTGATAGACAATGTTCGCCGACCCGGCGGGAACACAACTGGAGTGTACTCATCGACGCCTGACTTGGAAGGCAAACGCCTGGAGGTTCTCAAGCAGGCGGTACCCCAGGTCGCTCACGTAGCGGTTTTGTGGGAGCCGGCGTATGGGGAAAGCGCCCTAAGCGATCTGCGCCATGCGGCCGAGATGTTGCATGTGCGGCTCGAGTTCATAGAGGTGCATAGCGGCGACGATCTGAAGTCGGCATTTGAGACGGCGAAGCGCAAGAAAGTAGGCGCAGCATTGCTCGTCTTTTCACCGATCTTCTACTTGCATCGGGACCGGGTCACGGCCCTCACTTTAGAAACGAAATTACCAACTATCTCTCCGCTGGCAGGGTACGGAACGCTGATCGCCTACGGCCCCGACAATACCGAGAATATGACACGTGCGGCGTACTACGTGGATCGTCTCTTGAACGGCGCGAAGCCAGGCGACTTGCCGGTGGAGCAGCTCTCGGCGGTGAGATTGTTCCTGAACCTTAAGATCGCCAAGGAGCTTGGCATCACCATCCCCCAATCGCTCGTGCTGCGCGCCGACGAGGTGATCCGATGAGCAGGGCTTTTGCGACGCTTGCCAGAGCGATTCTGCAATTCTTGATTTGCGGGGATCTCTTGTGGGGAGGCCGGCCAGATGATTATCAAGATCCTGCGGGGGGCGAAGCCCGGCGATCTGCCGATCGAGCAGCCGACCAAGTTCGAGCTGATCGTTAACCTCAAGACAGCGAAGACGCTCGGCATTACCATCCCCGAGTCCATTTTGCTACGTGCCGACGAGGTGATCCGATGAGTTCCGTCCTGCAAGATGATCGCGACCGTACTCTGCGAACTGCCACAGTGCCCGCAACGGTCCGACCCCCTCAGTTACCTCCGGGGAACGGAGCAGCGAGGCTTGAGCCCGAGCCGGCTAGCACCGCGTGCAAATCGCCTCGCATCGAAGGTCAGCATACCGCTACAACGGTGGCTGGCAGCGAGATGCACCGCGTCAGCGAAGTCCAGGCCATCCCGCATGTTGCCAAGAGCAGCCTGGATCAGATCGCGGTCCTCGACGGTCACGTTTGCGAGACCGAGCAAGTGCTCGAAGGCGTCGGCAATCGCGCCGGGTCTGAACCCATACAGACCACGCATGACCCACTCCAACTCCAAGACGACCGTGCGTGGCACGAACAGCGAAGGCCTGCTTTGCATGATGCGCAGCGCGATCCGGCGCTGCCTGGCAGACTGAGGATCGCCCTCTTCGTCGACATAGAAGCGTGCGAGTACATTCGTGTCAAGGGCAATCACCGGCGCCTCGGCTTAGCCAACACTCGAGAAACGTCCATGTCCTCGACCCGGACCGAGGGTCCCTTATACTTGAGCATACCGAAGCCGTCCTCCACACGAGCGGGCGTCCCAGCGTGCATTGGCACGAGGCGAGCGGTCCTCCCCTCTATGACAAAATCGATGCGCGTCCCGGGAAGGATGCCAAGCGCCTTACGGACGTTCTTCGGGATTACGGCTTGCCCCTTGGACGAAACGATGGTCGCCATACGTACGTCGCAAGAAGAATGTGATATTAGACGACGTATCATTCTATCGCACTTGTCTTACCAGGTAAAACTGTACTCCACGAGTTCATCAGAATGGGACCGACGAGATAGTCCGATGAAAGCAAAACCGTGGCTGTTGCGCCGCTTCGCGGCGCTCGCTACTGTGCTTGGCGCAACCTTACTGTCACAACCTGCGCTAACAGATCAGAGCGCACAAACGCCTCGGATCAACGTGCTCATCCCTGAGGGTACGGCAGTGCGGGAGCAGGACGGCCTGCGCGATGGTCTCCGCGAGCTTGGGTACATCGAAGGAAAGAGCATCGCCATCGAATGGCGGAGGCACGGGGAGACGGACAGGGATCTTGGTCAGGCTGCAAACGCACTCGCGCAGTCGACGGCGGATCTGATTGTTGTATTCGGCACACCGGCTGCTCGTACTGCCTTGAGCGCGACCAAGAAACCGGTTGTGTTCGTGGTGGGCGACCCCGTGGGTACTGGACTCGCCGCAACCTTGGCGCATCCGGGTGGCAATGCCACCGGCGTTTCGATGCTGGTTGCCGAGTTGGTCGGAAAACGTCTGGAGCTGCTTCATCAGCTCGTGCCGAGAATGCGACGCGTCGCCTTGCTCAAGAATCCTGATAATCCGCTGGAGGTGCCGATCTTCACAAAGACGCAGCAAGCCGCCCGGCAATTCGATCTGCAGGTCGTTACATTGGAGGCGCGCAATGCGAAAGAGCTCGATGGGACGCTGCGTGCACTGAAACGAAGCGTTGCTGATGGCATGCTTGTGAGTCCAGATTCCCTGTTTCGGGCCAACCAGGCTCGCATAGCGGAGGCCACGCGGAAAGTCGGACTCCCCGCCATATTTCCCTTTTATCTCGACCAGGACGATGGGGCACTGATGTCTTACGGCCCAAGCATCAGAGAGGCGACCCGCCGTATGGCGGTCTATATCGACAAGATCCTCAAGGGCGCCAAACCATCCGAACTGCCGATCGAGCAGATGTCCAAGTACGAGCTCATCATTGACCTGCGGGTAGCACGAGCGATGGACATCCGGGTTCCCGAGGATCTGTTGCTGCGCGCTGACGAGGTGATTCGATGACGAGCGAAGCATGACGCCTACTCAGGCGTATGCGGCGTATTACATTCGGCGTCAGAAGTGACACGACAGGCGAGGCGGCCTCAAAAAGGATTCCTGTGTGATGACCCGGCGTAAGCTCTTGCGCATCGTCTCGTGCAGCCTATTCCTAACCGCGCTGATGGTCGACGCGCCTCTGGGATCGGCTCTTGCTGCAGAACGCTCGTCAACTCCTCGGATCGGTGTCCTTGTCCCTGCGCTGGCGAACTCGCCGTTGGAGCAAGGTCTGCGGGAAGGGCTCAGCCAGCTCGGATATATCGAGGGCAAGAACATCGTGATCGAGTGGCGACGTTACGCCCCTGCCGATCAGGATCTCGTGTTGGTCGCTACCGATCTAGCGCAGTCCAATGTGGATCTGATAGTGACAGTTGGCTCCCCCGCCACCCAAGCGGCCGTGCAGGCGACAACCGGTCCGGTCGTGTTTACAGTAGTTGGTGATCCGGTAGCAACCGGGTTCGCCGCCAGCCTGGCGCGTCCGGGCGGACATGCCACGGGAGTATCGACGCTAGCGCCCGAGCTCATGGCGAAGCGTCTGGAGTTGCTCCACCAGATGGTGCCCTGGGCCAGGCGCATCCTGTATCTCATGAACTCGTCCAATCCTGTCGGGCCGCGATTGCTGGAGGCGGTGAAAAAGGCCGCCCAGACGCTACGCATTGAACTGATAACCTTAGACGTGCGCAATAGCGATGAGCTGAATAGGGCTCTGCGCGCAATGCCGAGAAGTCGAGCGCAAGGCATCCTGGTCACAGGTGAGCGCATCTTCCTCACAGACAAAGCCAAGGTTGCTGAAGCTATACGCCAAGCCAAACTACCGGCGATCGTTCCAGCCAGGGAGTACCACGACGCGGGCGTACTGATGTCCTACGGGCCGAACCTGAAGGAGGCAATGCGTCGGGCGGCTGCATACGTCGACAAGATACTCAAGGGCGCCAACCCCGGCGATCTGCCTATCGAGCAGGTCTCCACGTACGAGTTGATAATTGACCTACCGGCGGCGCGTGCGTTGGGACTCAAAGTGCCGCAGGACCTTCTGCTGCGCGCCGATGAGGTGATTCGATAAGAGAGGGCGTCGCGCTTTGTCCGCAGCCGGATGCGGAGCTGCCCGCGCGCTCAGCAGTAAGGAGGCCGACGTGTCTAATGTCATAGATGCACTGATACTGGACCTGATCGAGTGGATCGGTCCTGATTCGCGCCCTTATTCCGAGGTCATTGAGGCTTGGCGAACGTCATGCCCGCGATTGCCGGTCTGGGAGGAAGCCAATGAACGAGGCTTCGTTGAGCGTCACCACGAAGCGGGCCTCGAAGCGCTGGTTTACGTTACGAGCTCGGGAAAGGAGTTCTTGCGCAAGAATCGTCCGCGACAACGACGCGTTGAAGACCTGCGACCGAAATCGTGAGCTCCCCACTCCGGCACGACCACTGATGTCGTCAACCTCAAGGCTGCGAAAAGCGCTCGGCCTCACCATCCCCGAGTCGATCTGCGGCGTGCCGACGAAGTGATCCGGTGAGCATCGGTACATGTGTTGCATTTTAGAAGCATCTCTTCTAATTTGCAAAGGATCAGCGCCAGCGCGCATGAGATGATCCGCTGATCCGACGCCTTGTGCTGAGAGCGGGACTCCTGTGGAAGGAGATGATTGGATGGACAAACTCCTAAGGGCTTTCTGGCGCGGACTGCGTGAGACGCCGCGGGCATTCGTCACATGATTGAGATCACCGTAGCTCGTGAGGTAGAACTGGCAGAGGTTGCCGCCTTCTATCAGCAATCCGGCTACGACGGAGCTGCAGGTGCATCGGACACAATCCTCCTTGCCCGGGTGGATAGCCAACTTGCAGGGGTAGTCCGGCTCTGTCCCGAACAAGGTGTCACGGTCCTGCGCGGCATGGAAGTCCGCTCTGAGTATCAGCGACGGGGGATTGGCTCGCAACTGCTGCGGGCCTGTGTGCCGTTCCTCGACGCAGGACTATCCTATTGCTTGCCGTACACACATCTCGTGTCCTTCTACAGTGCGGTGTCATTCGAGGTGGCGCGCCCGAGCGAGCTACCCTCCTTCCTTGTTGCACGTTTGGCGTTGTATCTCGCCGAAGGCCGGGACGTGTTGGCAATGCGTCGCCTAGGGAAGCACTGATTAAGCCTCACATGCGCGCCCGGAACGCTCTTGTACCTTGCATCTGCGATCTAATTCGACGTGGCCGATAAGGTCA
>Ga0335082_10001938_pt1 | contig 22202 bp, 20 predicted proteins | sample Lox_Sample_41_FD_206718 | JGI IMG/M metagenome (GOLD analysis project Ga0335082, IMG submission 206718) | Soil microbial communities from Loxahatchee National Wildlife Refuge, Florida, United States - Lox_Sample_4.1 | ecosystem: Environmental > Terrestrial > Soil > Wetlands | place: USA...
CATGGGAAGTTCCGTCATAAATGACCTCTCCGTCCTTTTTAATTTTCGCTTCTTTGACCGCCCAGCGAGGCGGGATGATCCACCCGTTCTGCTCACTGGCAGCAGGGAACTCGTGTACCTTAAAGGGCAGGAGTCCCTTCAAATATTCAACTGCACGGTCGTAATCGGGCGAGCAGAAAACTCTGTTCAAGGGTGTAAGCTTGCTTATTATTGCCATCATTACATTCATTTTATTTTTACCTACACGCGAAGGGTCCACTCATTGGGCGCAGCAGCGGCCTTTTTCGGCAGGTCATTGGCGTCAAGACGAGAAAGGGCGAGCGGGTCCTCGGCAGTAAGGTCGGCAAGTCCCACCCTCGTGGTAAAACCAAGAATGCAGCCCTTCTCCCGAAGGAGGGAGAGAAGACCGTCATTATAGGCGCCGTACGGGTAGGACATGACCCAAGCATCACGCGTGCAACCGAGACGCTCCAGGAATGATAGGGAAAGGTCAATCTCCCGAACTTGGCCATCCTGACCCAACGTGTCGAGCCATAAATGTTCATATCCGTGGCTCCCGATATCCATACCACACTCTCTCATGCAGGACAACTGGTCCATGGTCATGTAAAGTTCTCGAGAAAATGATGCTTCGTCGGTCACGACAAAATGATGAAAGAGCCTGTCTACAATTATCCTCCTGAGATCTTCTGGAAGCTCCCGTTGGAGGAGCCTTTTGATGAAAATCACCTCGGCGGTGTCGAACCTGTTCGGGACCGCTAGTTTTTCATAATAACTCCGGTTCTCCATCAATCCGTACCGTTCTCTGAACTCATCGAGGAGTGCGAAAATTATCTGGATGATTTTTGATTTGTTCCTTACCGATGCAAGCACGAAATGAATCTTGTTCACATCCAGAACACGATACTCGGTGATAGCTCCGGCGGGAGGAAAGAAGCATCCAGGCAATCCGTTCAGTTTGAGAATGGGGAATACGTTCGTGAAATGGTCGAGATATCCGTCGTCGAAGGTCAGGAGGAGCGGCCGCGGCGGTAAATCCGCATCTCCGGCAGCCGCAGCACTTAGCGCGGCGACGTTAATGACACTATAATGTTTTTTGATATACGCTATCTGCTCCTTAAACTGCTCAACTGTTAGCCCTTTGATCTCAGGATAGCGGGAATGTCCAAGATCGCGGACAAAGTGATAGGTTATGATGGTTATAGGACTGCTCACAAATTTCTCATCCATCGGCCATATGAGGCCGAACGTCTATAGCATCTACCAGACACTGAGACCTCCGTCAACTACGATATTCTGTCCGGTCACATAGCTCGATGCATCTGATGCAAGAAAGATCAGAGCGCCCACGAGTTCATCAGCCCGGGCCATACGACCCATTGGAACGCGCGCGGAATACCTCTCCCGGAAGATGTCATTCTGACCGCTTTCTACACCACCTGGGGTCAAACTGTTTACTCTGATTCCCTTGTCGGCCCAGTATGCTGCAAGGTGCCTCGTTAAACCAATGACCGCAGCTTTCGAAGCCGAGTAGACAGCCGGGTTGTTGATCTGTCGGTCAAGATAAAAAGAGCCTTCGTAAATCCTCTTGTCGGAGGCGAGCATGCCGTAAATCGAAGCGGTTTGTATAATACTGCCGCCGGTGCCCTGCTTGATCATTCGGTTGCCTACCGCCTGAGCGACAAGAAACATCCCATCTATATTCACAGCCATGACCTTTCTCCATTCCTTAAGCGAGTAATCTTCGAATGGAGCGAAAAAAGCGTTGAGATCGGTTGACTTTGAAGCCGCATTATTGAGGAGGATTTCGATTCTCCCAAAAATCCCGACAATGGAGTCAACCATATCCTTCACAGATTCGGGCTTCGACACGTCACACCCGATCCCCGACGCCTTGATTCCATAATCTTCAATGAGTTGCTTTGCAAAATCAGTGGCCGCATTCTCATCAAGATCAACAACTACCACGTTCGCATTGAATTCTGCTAGCCCTCTACAGAAATGCTGTCCGAGAATCCCTACGCCGCCGGTCACAACGGCCGTTCTGCTAGTGAGGTCAAAGAGCTTATTAAATGCGTATTTCGTCAAGGTTGACCCGCCTTTTTTCAGAATGTGCAATATTTCCCGCAATCAGAAGCCTCATGATATCAATTGTTTCCTGTGGATCGATTGAGGTTTTCCCAGTCCGGAGCAAGCGTGCAAAGTGCCATAACATCCTTCGAAACATGCTGAAATTGTCGGTAATTTCGTGAGACGAGACCGCCTTTGTTCCCCAGATATCTACCCTAAAGGTCTTTGGGCTCTCACCGAGGGAATCGATCTGGATAAGTGATCCATCTTCCATCTGCACTGCAATGGATGTATGACTCGCATCTAATGCAGTTACAAAAAGAGGTCTCGATTTCCGCAAGGCGAGAATAGCCTCGAGGAGATGTACGCCGTACTTCTCCCATGAATTCAGTATTGTGCCGCGAATCAATTTCACCGTCCCGTACCCCGCCAGTCGTGCACGGGGTTCATCGAGTTCACGAGCGTATCTCATAGCGGAACAGGACATCAGTCGGTCGTTTTGAAGGAAAGGTCTCAGCTCTTTCAGCTCCCGCGGATCCAGGGAGAGGGGCTTGTCTACAAAGACGTGTAGCCCTGCATCTAGAAACGGCATTGCCATTTCAAAATGCCTTTCATAGTCATCGCGTGCGATGATTACGGCGTCAACCTTGCCGATTAATTCCTCTTTTCTGGAGACAGCGTCCGGTATCAGGCACGCCTTGCAAAGCTTGTCGGTGAGTCCTGGATCCTGAGTCCATGCATGCGTAACCTGTAACCCCTCAATACCGAATTCAGAAGCATCGCGCAGGGTAACATAATCGTAAATAACCTGCCATCCTGATGCTGCGAGAGCTGCGTCGGAATATCCGTTGATGATTGCCGAATAGGAGAAGGGATGCCCGTTTCCTTCGCTCAGTCCAATCATGCCGATACGGAACGTTTTCACGATCAAAACACCTTCCTGTAGTGGTCATCAGCTCTTCCCTCTAGCCAGTGAATCCCTTCAAGATTGGGGAAGAGAGGTATCTCATAGCCAAGCCAGAAGAACCGCCCTGTAGGACCCTTTTCATCCAGTGTAAGGAGATAGTCCACCGTAGGATGGCATACAGACGGATCCATGGGTGCCTCGGGGGCCATATTTGTCCTCACCGGGCCCGGACTCATCAAATTGATCTTTATATTTGAACCTGAATTTTCTCGGGCAGCCGTAACCGTAAGTGCGTTCAGGGCGGCTTTGGAGGCACTATATGCGCCGAACTGGGGAAAGCAGTTCAGCGGCGCACCCGACGTGATGTTGATAACCCGTCCAAAGTTGTGCTGCCTCATTCCTGGAAGGAGCTTCCGGAGAATCATTGCCGGAGCAAAGGCATTGACCTGAAAGGACTGCATGATCTTTTCATGGTTAAGAGCATCGAAATCAGATTTTATATTCACCCCTGCGTTATTGATCAAGTAAGGAATGTACCCATGCTCATCGGCAATTTTACCGATTACGGTCTCTACAGCTTCGGGATCTGACAAATCGAGTTGCAAAAGGGTTACCTGCCCGTTGCCCTGGAACTTATGTCCATCCTTGTCGATGCTTCTCACTATGGCAATAACATGAAATCTCTGTGACAGGTAGCGGACAAGTGAGAGACCTACGCCGCTTCCGGTTCCGGTTATCAATACGCGGTCATTCATCGACTTTCACCAGACCTCCTTTGATCATACTCTCGGCATGAAGGATATCTATCATGGTATTAATGTCCATCGAGCGCTCTGGAGGCATAACGACCGCGCCTGAGTTGCCGAAGAGCAGGGAGTTCTTACTGGTTAAGAGGCCATCAATCAGAAAGGCATAGATAGCCCCGTTCAACTGGAATGCCGGAGGAAGTTTCTGCCTGGGCAGCCAAGGGTTCGCATCGGGGATGAATACCTCGGGCTTGTTCTGATCTATTTTCCATGTCCGGTGGGGATTAATATCAGCCTCTTTGAATGTTGCCACAGAATCAAGATTCCCGTTCATCATCAGACGGAGGCAGTCGCGAATATCTGCGTCGGACCGAAAGGGACACGTCGGCTCAAGCAATAGCATAATAGGGGCCTCTTCTCCCTCTATTCTGAGCGTTGCTATCAAATCACGGAGAGCATCGATTACCAGGGCTTCGTCGGTCGCAAGGTGTGCAGGGCGTTTGTAGACCTCCGCATGATGCTGTCGTGCTACTGCGGCAATGTTCTCATCATCGGTAGAAACGATAATCCTGTCGATCTCCCTCGTTTTCCTGGCAGTAGCAATCGACCATACGATCAGAGGCTTACCGCCAAGAGGGGTAATATTTTTGTACGGCAGGGATTTACTACCACCTCTCGCCGGGATAACGGCTATGACTCTCTTCATGCCAATCATCTCTTCCTTTCGCAGGTGACCGATCACTCTATTAATCAGACATCAGGTGCTTCAGAGTGTTTTTGTATTCCGCCCATTCTCCTGTATCAAGCCAGGCGTCTCCGCTGATGGGGAAGACGCCGACTTTGCCACCATGCCCTTTCACGGCGTCAATCAGATCGGTCATATGAAAGGTTTCATTATCCGGAATAAGATTCAGAGTGCTTGCACGCAGAACGTACATACCTGTATTTACGAGGAAATCATATTCCGGCTTTTCGGTAATCCTTGTCAACGTTCCGCCGTTCACAATTTCACAGATCCCATAGGGTATATGAAAATTCTTTAGTGACGCTACAATCGTAATATCGTTAGCATGGCTATTATGATGTTCAGCGAGTTCAGCATAATCGGAATTAATAAGAATATCACAATTTGTGACAAAAAAGGAGTCCTGAACCTTGCCCAGCAGATACTTTAGGCTGCCAGCTGTGCCCAAGGGTTTGTTCTCATGAATATACTCTATTGTGTAGGGAGGGTCGAGCTCTTCAAAAAAGGACTTGATGATCTTAGACTTATAGTTTACCGATATGTAGAACATGCTGACACTGTACGTCAAGAAGGAGTCGATGATCATCTCAATGATTGTTTTTTCGCCAATCGGAATCAGCGGTTTCGGCAGGATTTTTGTGAACGGGTCGAGTCTTGTCCCCTTTCCCCCGGCCATGATGACAACCGGCAACGTAACGTGCTGAGGCTCCGCCATAGACTCATCTTTAAAAAGGTCTTCCCAGAAAAGAAGCTCGGCGATTTCGTTTCGTCCGTTCACTACCGGTATACAGTTGATATGTTTATCGACCATGATCTTTTTGATACTCTCGAGATTGTAGGCCTGATCGACGGAATAGGGCTGTTTGTTGCAGACGCTCTCGACAACTGCGTCGAGGCTTCCTTCCGCCAAGATCCATCTCCGGATGTCTCCATCCGTGAGCGAACCGACAAGCTCGGAATCAGAACCGACGACGAAGAGGATCTTTTGCGACGTTTCTTCAAGGCGCTTCATTGCCTGCTTCACTGATGTAGTCACAGGTACCAAAATTGACTGAGTTGCCTTATTCATAAATGCTCCTAGAATTTTATATCGTAAAACCTTTTCTTGAGCAGGGATGGAGATAGTTCCATGGTTTTCAGTTTTTCCTTGATGCGGTATGAGGCCTTGCCGTCACCATAGGCGTCATAAGGATTCTTTACATGCCTGATCCCTTTTTTAAATTCAACGGCACATGCCGCTTCGATACCTCTCCTGATCTCCTTTGTCGAGTATCCGACATCGATAACGTTCTCGGCCTTGATTCTCCCCTTCTGTCTGTCGCCGATATTGACGACTGGCAGCCCGAAGGAGGGTGCCTCGATAAGGCCGCTTGAGGAGTTTCCAATCATCACATCGAGATGTCTCAGACAGCTCATGTAGGCTATTTGGCCGAGGTTGTCAAAAAAACGATAACGGGACGGGTCACGATCAGCGAATTCTCTTATCATTTGGTTGATAATGTTGCCACGGGTATCGGCATTGGCTTTCGTGAAGACTGCCTTCAAATGTGTCGCCTTTAGTGCACTAAGAAGGTTCCCGATCTGAGTTGTTACCGATTTTGTTTCAAGAGTAACCGGGTGGTAGGTAACAATTGCAACAGTGCCGTCGAGAACGAAGTCAAGGAAAGCCTCAAGCTTCTTTTTTGACATGAGCTTTGTTCTGTAAAGAGTGTCCAGGCCGGGTGAGCCATAAGCGAAGACGAGGGTGGGATCTTCGCCCATCTGGATGATCCTTTTTCGGTATAGGGTAGTCGCAGGAAAATGAATAGATGCTATCTTTGTTATCGAGTGCCTGATCGCCTCGTCAATTGCACCCTGGCTTGTTTCGCCACCATGAATGTGGGCGACCGGTATACGGGAGACAAGCGCTGCAAGAACCACGGGGTAAAGATCGTAACGGTCCCCCAGCACGACGACAATCTCAGGCATTAGCTCCTTAAAAGCGGTGGAACAGGAGATGAGACCTACTCCCATCGATTTGATTACAGCCGACTCGGTATCCGAAGAGAGAAGCATCTCGATTCGCTTATTTATCTGGAAACCGTCGTTTTCAATGGCCCTGTAAGTCAATCCAAATTCTGAGGATAGATGCATCCCGGTCGCGAGAATCTGGAGTTCGAGAGCATTGTCTTCCCGGATCTCTTTCAGCAGCCAATACAACAATCCATAATCTGCCCGTGATGTCGTAACCACACAGATCCGTCTCCGCTTCATTTGAAATGTCCCCACGTGAGCACTGTATCCCTCGGAATTGGGGATGTTGCTCTCATGCCGATTACGGCGTTGAGCTCTCTCGGGAAAATTCCCGTGCCGGGCCTCTTCACCGCTATGTCTGACGAAGTGATGGTCTCACCCGCTCTTATGTCTCGCGCCGCAACGAGACTTCGTCTTACAATGGGAATGTTCCTGAGCTCGCATGCAGCGGGCCGCTTGATTCCATCCCCCATTGCTCGCTCGACATTTCTTATGGCTGTGACCATGCGCTTGAATTCAAGCGGCTCAATGGAGGCCCTGTGATCAGGTCCGGGCAAGGTACTATCTAAAGTAAAATGCTTTTCGATGATGACGGCCCCAAGAGCGACCGCGGCAATTGCGATCTCGATTCCCCGAGTGTGATCTGAATAGCCGGTGGGCAGGCCGAAGGCCGTCCTTATTGAAATGAGCGCGTTAAGGTTTATCTCATCGAATGGTGCCGGGTATTCGGTTACGCAGTGGAGAAGTGACACGTCGCTGTTACCAGCGGAGTGGAACGTAGTAAGTGCTTCTTCGATCTCTCCCAATGTCGACATGCCCGTCGAGAGAATGAGTGGTTTTCGTTTGCCTGCAAGATGAGTTAGAAAGGGAAGATTCGTAATCTCTCCGGATGGTATCTTAAAAGCGGTTACTCCCAGATGTTCGAGTAGATCGGCGCTTTCCTCATCAAAAGGGCTGGAGAGAAACATGATATCATTTTTCCTACAATGATCCATCAGTTCGATGTGGTCGTCTCCGGAGAGTTCGAGACTCTTGAGCATCGTATATTGTGACTCGCCGACAGGGGTGGTCTCCTCCTGATAGGATGCTTTCCTTGCGTCGATGCTGGCCAATCTGTCGGCGCGGAAAGTCTGAAACTTTATCGAGTCAGCCCCTGCCCGCTTTGCCTCCTCAACAAGCCTCTTCGCCATATCCAGGGAACCGTTATGGTTCACGCCCGCTTCGGCGATAATAAATGTTCCCCTTCCGTCAATCATTTCATTCTCCTTGCCGGTACGCCTACGTAGGTTCCCGGAATGAGACAGTCATCAACGACTACTGCGCCAGCCCCGATAAGACAGTCCTCGGCAATAGTGATACCCTGTATTATGGTCGCACCAGCGCCTATAAAAGCATTGTTGCCGATTCGCGTGTCGCCGCTAATGGTCACTCCTGGAGCGACATGGACATAGTCACCGATATGGCAGTCATGGTCAACGGTGCTGTTCGTATTGAGGATCGAGTACCGTCCGATTACTGTGCCACTGTTTATCACAGCGCCGTCAAAAATTACCGTACCCTGCCCCATTTCTACACATTCGTTTACGATTGCACCGCGGGAGGTGATCGGTGGCAGATCAAACCCTATGGATTCGAGCTTTCCGGCAATCTCCTTCCTACGTTCGGATATTATAACTCCACCGATACCGATAGCCGCGGAACATGTAGGATTATCGGACAGTATCGCATTCAGCGCGTCGTCGGTTCCGAGATACGGTATGCCCAGAATCGTACCATTGTCCTTTCGGTCTGTATAGCCTATAATCGTGAACTCTTCCTTTCTCTTCAATACACTGATTAAGACCTTTGCATGGCCTCCGCCGCCGATGATAACCATCTTACGCATTGCGCAGGCACTCCACGACCCGATTAATATCGGTTTTTGTAAGATTTACACTGCAGGGGATATTAAGCGTTCTTGCGAGTAACCGGGGGGCCATATTGATTTCATAGTGCTGACATTCCCTGTAAGGTTTTTGCAAGTGATTGAGGTTCCAGACCGGGCGTGTCTGAATCCGCTTCTCCTTGAGATAGTCCATAAGTGCTTCTCTATCTTTACCGTAGACAGCAGCGTCTATCTGGAGAGCATACATCCAGTAATTGTTGTTCGCATAGCCGGGTGCGTCAGCGAGATGAAGTCCGGCAATCTGGTCGATTTCCTTTTTGTAGGAGTTATAGGATGCGCGCTTTGTTGCGAGGTATTCCGGTAACCGTTCCATTTGTGCAACACCGAGTGCGGCCTGTATGTTTGTAAGTCTGAAGTTGTATCCGACGTCATCATGGATATAGCGGATTTCATCATCTTTAGCCTGGGTAGTCAGATATCTGGCCCGCTCGGCATATCCAGTTGCATTGGTTACGATCATGCCACCGCCGCCTGTCGTGATGATCTTATTCCCATTGAAGGAATAGCAACCGATATCACCGATCGTTCCTGTATGTTTTCCTGCAAGGATACCTTCCTTGTAAACGGTACCCAGACTCTCGGTCGCATCTTCGACGATCTTGATATTTCTTTCCTTACAGAAATCAATAAGGACGTGCAAACGTACTGCATTTCCGAAGACATGGACAGGCACAATAGCAGGAATACGCTTATTTGTGCGCTTATTGAATGTATATCCATCACGAAAGACCGTTTCTGCTTCGATAAAGGCTATGGTTTTATCAATATCCATATTATAACACTCGTCACAGTCCATGAAGACCGGTTCGCCGCCTAGGTATCGTACGGCATTAACTGGAGCGATAAATGTTAGAGTCGGGAGAATAACTTCGTCACCGGGCTTGACTCCGGCGAGGCGGAGGGATACCTGGAGTGCGGCTGTGCCGTTGACGCATGCTACAGCATATCGGGCACCAGTGAATGCACAAATGCTCTTTTCGAACCTATCCACAAAGGAGCCCGCCGAGGAGACCCATCCCGTATCGAGACACTCCTTCACGTATTTCCACTCGTTACCTTCTATGCTGGGCACGGAAAGGGGAATCATCTCAGACATTGTAGTGCGCCGGTTTGTAATAGGTACGATGCGATGTTATCCACTCGATCGTGCCGAGTAGGCCCTGTCGTAATGTGAAGTTCGGCTTCCATTGCGTGTTCTCGATCAGTTTTGCATTGTTGCACTTCAGTCGCATGACTTCGCTTGCGTCGGGGCGAATCCTTGCAGTGTCGGCAACAAAGGCAACATTGCTGTTCATAAGTTCGGCGATCATCTTAGACAGCTCGCCGATCGATATTTCTTCATTCATGCCGATGTTTGTAACTTCGCCCGTGAGCGCATCGTTCTTGAGGATTTCAATAAATCCGCCCACAGTGTCCTTGACGAACGTCAAGTCACGCGTCGGCGCTGTATTGCCCAGCTTGATCTCCCTCTGGCCGTTCAGTATCTGGGTAATGATCGTCGGGATAACGGCCCGAGCCGATTGACGAGGGCCATAGGTATTAAAAGGACGTACAATTTTAACGGGCAGATTAAACGAGCGGTAATAGCTGAGCGCAAGCTGGTCGGCAGCAATCTTCGATGCCGAGTAAGGCGACTGTCCCACGAGTGGATGCTGCTCATCTATTGGCACGTATTGTGCTGTCCCATACGTTTCGCTCGTCGATGTGATGAGGACGGTGCCTGTCCCCAAAGTCCTAGCCGCTTCCAGAACATTATACGTACCTTCGATATTCGTTTTGATATAGGCAAGGGGAGAGATATAGGAATAAGGAATCCCGATCAGGGCGGCGAGATGGAGGACCGCGTCGCAACCTTTCATGGCTTTGTAGACGGAGTCGTAGTCGCGAATGTCTCCCGTTACGATCTCTATTTCTTTGAGAATATCCGTCTCCTCGAGCCATCCCCAATTGTTTCTTGAGTTATAACGGACTAATGCCTTAACCTCATATCCTAGTTCTATGGACCGCTCGACGAGATGGGAGCCGATGAACCCCGCACTTCCCGTGATAAAAATTTTCATGCGTTCTCTCCCTCTATGCTTTGTATGTTGTCTCCGCTCTCGAGACAATATAGTCCACCAGTTGACTCGCCTCTTCACACAGGATCATGGCTCTCTGCCTCAATCTGTCTCGAAGAGTATTGCCCTGCTCAAGATATCGCTGAGCCAGGTCGAGAATTTCTCCGATTTCGTTTTCACTTGGAAGTGCAGAGAATGGTCTTCTCCCCTCATACCCTATTACTTCCCGGAGGCTCGCCATTTTATGAGAGTGGGCTTCTAAAAAAATACACGGTGTCCCTCCAAGTGTGGCCATGATCGTAGGATGAAACCTGCCGGAAACAAACAGGCGGGCATTGGCCAGAATGGCTCCGGCAGTTAATATAGGAGTATTCAAAGGGACCAGGCCCGCACCACTTCTTTTGGCTACCTCCTTGAGAAAACGATCGCCGCCGCAGTTCTCTGTGATATACACGGGATAGCCGAGCTTACGGAGGCCTTCAAGCAGAAGGAGATACGAATCAACGGACTTTTCCTGGTATTCAGCGGCCCATGAGCTGCCACCCATGCAGATATACGGCCTCGAGAAGTCCAGCTTGCCAAAGTACTCATCCTGCTCCGGCGGTGCGATGACAAAATCACCATTGGCAGGCAGATTCAGGGCCGATCCCTCATACAGAGGGTACCAAGTAAAGAGTGCATCTGGAATATAATGACACTTTACCTCGGGCATTTCTCGCGCAAGGTATTCAAGGGATTTCTGGTCTCGAACTAAAACGGCAGCGCATTTTTTAAGGGTCATTCGGGCGGAGTTGAAATTTTTGCTATTTCGACCGGTGAAAGGGCAGTCCGATATGATTCCATTAACATAGAAAGCTGCTTTGCCCAACCGAACCGCCAATTCTATCATCATGAGATAGAAAAAGAAATCCCTTCTGTAAGGTGTCCGGAAAATGCCGCTCCCTTCGCCATTGATGACGACCGCATCGGCATTGATGACCAAATCATATATTTCCGCCAATCCTTTTGACGTTGACTTGTACCGCAATACATACTCCGCGCTCTCCGTCGGTTCGTCAGTAACGAAATCTTTCGCCCCGAATAACTCTTCGATCTTCAAATACCAGTCTGCTACCTTCACCTTGTTTCTCGCTCTGACGAGAAACCGGAAGTAGGTTTGGGGCAAAATGGTTCTGACATAGCCGTCGACTGCCTCAGGAGACACGACGGAGATCCCAGGGATGACTCCCGAGATTTCGAACCGCTTTCTCAAAAGTTGATGAAGCGCAATAGATTGGCCACGCCCTCCCCAATTGAGGGAATCTCTGTGATCCCCGACCAGTAATGCTTTCAATTTTTTTCTCCCGCTGACGAACTGCGATATGGTTTTTCCCTTGTTATCTTGCCTTCTGGCCATTCATTAAGAGTACAGATACCTTTACAAAGGCTTTCTTGACTGAATTCAACATATCCTCCTCAATCAGTCCAATCAATCTCATACTAATATAGTAAAGGAAGATGATCCCGATTTTCAGTATAAAAGAGATGAGGATATTATCGGCCGAAACGAGGAGGGACACAAGAGCGAAGCTTACTGATACAATGGCAAGCTTCAATATAAAGACCATATTATATCGAATGGGATAAAGCCTTTGTGCAACAAGGTAGAAAAATCCCGACGTCATTGTCTGGCTGATATTCAGTGCTATCAGGGCTCCCCATATTTTGAATTTCGGAATGAAAAGATAGTTCAACAGGAGACTCAAAATCGCAGTAAACCCATTTATATACGCTATATATTTGGTTTTCTTGTGTATCAGAATTCCGGTTTCAAAATGGTATCTCATCCCGAAGATTATCCATGCAAGTATGATCAGTGGAATATACTGCGATGCCTGATAGAACTTATCAGTGGTCATGATCCTTATAATTTCACTCGAGAAAACAGAAAGACAAAGGCCCGCGGTACCTATAATCAATAAATAATAGTTCAGAATCAAGGCATACTGTTCTTTTGCATCTTCCTGATGCATGATCTCAAATCTCCGAGGCGAGAAACTTTGCAGAAAAGGAGAGGTGATTAATATGTGGATCGATGTCCCAATCTTGTTCGCGATTGTGTAAATCCCTGTCTCAAATGGTGAAAAGAAATAATTGATAAAAAACTTGTCCGATTCATTGACCCCCATCCGGAACAAATTCGAAAACATCAAAGGAAAAGAAAATTTTATCATGTTCGACGCCAGCTTTTTTGAAAAATGTACGCCAATTTTTGAAATGATGGGAATCGTTATTATGCAAGCAAATATAACTCTATTTATTAATAACGAATAGAATATACCTAAGAGTCCTTTCCCGGCATATACAATAAAATATATATTGAATCCTATTAGGAGAAGAAGGCTCGTAAGTGAAACAACGACGGTTTTGATTGATTCATTTTTAACCCGCAGGTACAATAATCCGGTATCAACGAAAAAACCGAATGCGAGCGACATGGTTGCTACCTGAAAATGAATTCTATAAGCATTGCTGTGAAAGAGCATATTTGACAGAAGCCCTGAGCAGGCAAGCAAAGAAACAGAAACCGCAATTCCAAACAACCCGATAATGGTGTAGAGGGTGGATATGACCAGATTTCTTTCTTCAGCATCCTGACGGTCATAATAGAATCGAGGCATTGCATTGGCGATACCGGAACCCACCGCAACTCCAGCCAACCCCATGGTGATGTCTATCAGTGTCGCCACTCCGTAATCTGCCGGCGTAAGGTACCTCGTATAAAGCGGCAAAAGGAGAAAACCAACCGCTTGACCGACAATCGTCCCAATTCCATAAATACTGGAATGTTTTAATAAAAATTTAAGTTCTTTATTTGCCATGGCTTGTTAATTGAATATTATATTCAGTAGCTTCCGATAAACGATGAAATGACATGCCCTGATTTGCAGCAAAAAGGAGAAACTCTTCAATATTCTTAAGAAATAATTCAAGCTCCTGCTGATTACGAACAAAGGGGCTTCTCCCCGGGAGTAACGTTGTTGAGTGAAAAGACATATTCAAAAAACGATAACCTAAACGATAAAAGTTTTTTGCTAGGCTAATCATCTCTGAAGCGTTGCTCATCTCAGGGGATAACCAGCGAAAGTTTACGATACCCATCCTGTCCAATATGCCCAGGAGATGATAGCGAGACAGAAAACTTCCTGAAATCCACTTTTTTATTGCATGACACAATTTCATTTTATTTTGGAGGTAACCGATGGTCGGCGGAATTTCCAGAAGGGGCCCTTTATCTTTCGCGACAAAAATGTCATTCGGATCAAAATAATAGGCATCACATCGGGCGTCGCTGAAATCCGGTCCATCATAAACCGTCCAGTCAACAAATGGTGTCATCGAGGTGTCAATTCGATACCCTAGATGAGACAGACTTCTTGCAACGTTTGGACCAAACCCCCACCTTCCCGTCCTAAAGCAAACCGGAACAATCGAGAATTTTCTCACAAGTGAATCGTGAAGGGTCTCAATCTTTTTCTCAACGAGCTCTTGTGACAAGTTACACAGCATTGAGTTCCTGCCGCTGGTCTCTTCTTTAAAAGGAGGTGTGTTCCAGGGATGGCAGTGAGTCCCGATTTCACATTTCCCCTTTTCATAGATATTGAGGAGTATCTTTCTTGACTGGTCGCTTTCACTTACAGGATAACTAACCAGGTACGTTGGCACGGCTCCATATCTATCAAATACATCTTGTAATAGGGGAATCTGGTTAATGTTTTCTACGGTATGTCCTCGGGTGTCATATCGACCCCAATCATCCTCTTCCGTATCGATTGTGATAAATATCCTGGTATTCATGTTTCTCTTATCGAGTCGCCAGCTGCCTCTGCCGGCGTAAATAAATTTTGTCGACTCGCCTGAAAGCTCGATATGACCTCGTTTCGGATATCATCGTCGCCGCTGAGAAGATGCTGCTTACCTTCATCCATCACACCAGGCATATCCGGGAATCCTTATAGAGTTCCCACGCATCGCTATCTTCTTCTTTATATAAACATCTTTTCATTTCTAGCCGACGTGCTTTTATTTCTTACAGACACGTGATTAAGTGGCTGTCATTTTTTCCTCAGACATGTAATTCTTCATATCGTATCTTTGCAAAGGAGCGTCCCTCGGGCTGATAATCGTTCACCCCTAAACCATTTTTTGCCGCCTCCTCGAGGTAATCGTGGGAGAGCACCGCGAGCTTCCTGCCTTTTCTTTCCCGAGCAACAAAGCTGGCCATTACCGAATCGATTGCTACGGGATCTCTCGAGAGAAAGATACTCTTGGGAAATTCGTTGTTAAATGTTTTCCAGGGCTGTTTCCCTGGTCCTTCGCCTCGGTCGAACACTCCAAATATGCCATCTGCGATTATGAGCCGTGTTTTGTTCTTGATGTGGGGATTCCGGTTGATATCCGTGACTGATTTGACTAACACTGTACCATGGAGTGAAACGGGATATGACTCATAATTACTGAAGCGGACCGTTCCATAGTGATTTTTCATAGCTCCTGAATTGACAATGTAAATATGGTTCGTTAACAGAGGCATATTGATGAGATGCTGCGCTTGTACGATGACCCTCGGGATATAGCATTGCAGCCGATTTCCTGCCTCATCGCGTATGGTTTCGCGCATCTCTATTTCTGCGCTCCTGTCCGCTGACGCCGGTCCGTAGCGTAGTCTAAGCTTAATTTTCTCGATGAGCGTCCGGCTGTCCGTACTTTCTACATACTGGACAGGATAGTTGATCGACTTACGCACGATATCGTGCGTAATTTCTTTACACAAATCATACACGTAAATATTCTGTGGTTGTACCTTAACAATGTCGACAAGTTGTTTGACTACAGTATTAATCAACTGCGGTGACGTGATGGTATACATTAACCCGTGATTGAGACTGTTAAAGTTCGGCTTTATGGCAATCTTATCGCCGGGTCGATAATTTATCAGGATATCCAGCCATGCACTTTTTACATCATTTTTGCCTGTAATTTTTATTAAACCCTCTTCCAAAACTTTATTGAGTTTTTCACCGTCAATAAAATCGAGATAATTGGCAGGCGTAAAATCCTTCAAAATAAGTCCAGAGCTCTGAACCCTTATAACCCGCGAGGTCTTCCGAGCATGTTCGTCAGTGTTTCTGGGTTCCCCCGTTGTATTCCCCGTCACCAATCCTTTCCCCACTTTACTCCCTGTTTCTGTATTTCCCTGATTATGATAACCTGGCCTCGTATTACTGTTTCCCCGGCTTCTTGTTGGAAGAAAAAACATGTTTGCCAGAAAAAATAAGAGTGCTTTGTGAAATCTGCGCCGATCCATGATCTGTTATTAACCCCGTAGCATCTTTTTAATTCTCGTTTTCCATTGAACGTTGTACAAATTTGTTTACGATTGCTAACTCGACTTTTGCATCTCTTTCCTCTCTCTCGCGCAGATATTGACGAATAGTGCCGTTCTCAGTCCTTTTCCATGCATTTCCGATCTGCTCATGAGTCATCATCTTCTCCAGATAGAGGTTCCCTTTTTTCAACAACGGACTTCTCCGCACAGAATCATTTTCGATATCTTGAATAGCTTGTGTCATCATGGCGATCCCGAGTTTAACAACTTTTACGTATAGCGTCGCGGGATTATCGTCCATTTCAATGCGAGGACGGCCCTGATAGATGATATGGCCATCATCGATACCTTCACTTACATAGTGAACAGTTGCCCCAATGTACTCGGGCTGCTCATTTATAAGAGCCCAATGCGTCGTCCAAACCCCTCGATATTCCTGGGCAAGTCCCCCGTGAAGGTTTATAACACCGCGCGGAGGAATCGCCAATATCTCTTTTTTTAATACGGAAGTTCCGCAAACTGCGATGATGTCGGGTTTCAATTTTTTAATTTCTTCGGTATATACTGGTTTATTTATTGTTCTGCGACCTTCGGTATAAATGATCTTACACGTATCGGCGGGGAAAAGTCTAGTCCCTTCCTCGCCGAAATATTTTTTGTTTATTTCATTATTCTTGTCGCCGTACTTTTTTACCCTCCATTTTCCTATTTCTTCAAATATTCTCTTTGTCAAAATTCTCGGTTGTATCATGAACTTCAGTGCTTTCACGATCCGGCTCGATGTTTGAACGCTTTCCTGCTGTTTCTCTGCAACGACCCCCACGACATTGAATCTTTTCACGAGCTGATTCGCGAAATAGATATCTGAACTGTCAGTACTCACGAGGACAACAAGTCTCAACTTCATAGGCGCTTTCTCCAGTACTCTGTCTGGGTTTTTATCATACAAGGATAATCGATGTATTATTGATATTTCATTTGGTAAAGCTGGGGCTGAATGCGCTGGAAATAAATCCGTCTCAGCGAGGTCAATAACCCGGGATTTCTTTGAACGCCGAGAATACAATGGGGACACATTGCAAGTTTTCCTCCATTTTGATATTTTCTGAAGACCTGGTGCTTGTCCTTATTCCAAATCTCGCCGAAGGAGCTGCTCACGAGGTTGCCCATAACATAATTATTGATGAACGGACAGGCTACGATATTTCCATAAGGATCTACGGTAACTTCGTTTCTCTCAACGTAGCATTTGCCATGGGGAATCGTGCCATCATAGAGATGCCGTTCGGACAAAACATCAATATTCACGGTAACGATTCTGATTGGCTCCTTCTGATACTTTTCCTTTATTTTCCGCAAACTTTCTTTAACAAGATGAGCGCTTTGTTGATCAACCAATACGGTTTCATCCTGTTTTACAATATACGGAGAGGGCTTTAATCCGTTGATCATGGAATGATCGATATATTCCGGCGAAAATTCACCAACGTACTCAAAATATATTTCGTCAAATCCTTTTGAACATGCATACTCAACGATCTTGTCAAGGATGTTTACGTTGAATTTTGAGACCGTTGTATTACACATCAATCGGGGCGTCTTTGCCTTATTCCGCATTCTGAGGAGTTTCGTTACCGAATCCTCTACTCGTTGTGAGGCACCTTTCTGTCCTCGGATGAGATCTTGATATTCTCCCACGCCATCGGTAGAGATGTACAAATAATCAACGGAGGAGACAATTGCAGCCGCAATTTCGTCATCTAAGCCGATTTGGTTCGTCGGCAGGTGAATACTAAAATTTTTTGCACGAAGATACTGTAACACGGGAATCAACACGTCTTTGCGCAACAGAACGTTCCCTCCGAATATCTCTGCTATTTTAACTCCCGCCGCCTCTAGCTTGTCGATAATGAGTTTCCATTCATGAACACCGATTTCTTTCTTTATTTCTTCCTCCGCAGGTCGTTTCCATGCGGTACACGTTTTGCAGTGAGAATTGCAGCGGTACGTGAGAAAAAGCGTGGCTATTTGCGGTTTCACCTGATAAAAGCGCACTTCGCGCTCTGCAATGTCTTTTATATCTTGATAGACATCCTTAGAGCCTTTCATTATTTTTTTGAGTAAGGCCATATTTTCTCCTTTGGCTATTAATATAATGCTTTACCGCATTCAGCTTCATTCTCCTGAGTAGGGGGATCACCTTATACTCCAAGAAAAACAAACTGCGCGCTCGAAGATTCTCATTGAATATCTCTGCATTAATATACTTTCTCGTATTATCAGTCCATTTAACCAGATAGTCATAAGTATGACCGCAAGTATTGTATTCTTTTATCTGAGACTCATCGAATAGTGCTTTCAGGATGTGACTCTCGAGTATTGATCCCGGTGACAAGTGCTTAAACGATTCATCGAAATCTGCGCGGATGGGGTACGCCGTGTTATTATAGGTTAGATGTAATTCAAAAGCGATGGGATCGTCTCCTTTTTTTAGTAAAAACAGGCTTACCAAGCCTTGGGGGCCAAACCGATCGCAGATGTCCTTATAGAAGCCAACAGATCTAGGATTGCTCGTTATATCTGTGTGTACTTTTCTTTTCCAACTTTTCTCAGAGACCGAAATCATATCGACAACATCTGCCTGGCTGCTTTGTTTTATCATTATCTTATCAATTGATAAATCACCGACATTATCGGCACGATTGAGCTTGTTCCTCAAAGTTTTTCTGAATTTTTGAGATTTACTGTTTAAAAAGGTCGCCCAGTCTGAATTGATGACAACATAGGGGCTTTCGATATTATCTCTTATGCCATAGCATTTCTTCTTCTGTTCAAGGTACGGTAATATAACGGCTCCGGTGCTGCCATCCCGTTGGATCTTGGTCAACTCGAGAATATCCCATCCTGGCACATCCTCCAAATAGCGAATTATCGCTTTTATCACCTGCTCTTTTTGATCTTTTTTTGCTATGATATCGGCGGAAGGTGAATACCCGTTCGCCATCAAAGTTATCTTGTTCACGGGTATGCCTCGATACGAGCTCCTCACTTTCATGCAGGGAGCTATCCCAACAATTTTTTGCGAGGCGTTGTAGGCGAGGATAGTATATAAAGTATAGGGACCACCAAAGTTATTCCACCAGGCCATAACCCAGTCATGCGTGAGGTTAATAATATCATTGCCGCTATTTTTCAGCAACTCATCCCATTCGGATTTTATAGATTCCAACTCTTTGACAGTTGTCAACACCCGTATTTTCATGCGGTCCTGCTGAGACATCTCTTCGCAACCATTGCGAATTTTATTCTTCACCATCCGAATTTGTTCTGCATTTTCGGCCAGTACCGAAAATGGAATGGAGAAACTCTTGTCAGGTCCTTCGTCAATCATGCTAATTTGAAATCCTTGTGTAGCGGCGCCAAAAAGAGATGTCCATCCCATGCCCTTCGGTTTTTCATAAATCAAAAAAAAGATCTGTTTTTAAAACACTTTTGCTAACTGAATAGTGTCCGACTTGTAACGTTTTAAATTGATTATGATGATTCATAACACCGTGACGCCTGACTTTTGTACCTCTAAAACAGTTCTTATTGGACAAAAGTCAATATGCCGCAATAGGTAGGTTATCTTATCAAGAGTCTTATCAAGATTCAGGTAATGCCTCGCTCTTGATTTCATGGATGCTCGTATCCTGGGTTGTTTGTGATCTATTTCCCACGGATGAAAGTAGATGATCGCTGGCTGGTTTTCGATTGTATTGATGCGGTCGATCGCCTTTTTTATCAACCAAACAGGAAGTAGTCTTAAATAGCCCCCTCCTGCTATAGGAAGGTTATACTGTATATGCAACAAATTAATTTGCAGGGTTGAGAGTGGAAATTCCTTTATGACCCCAGACGGCCTACGGATCTGACTGGGAAACCGGCAAGCATCTGCTATGCCATAGATATCGTGCAGGACCGGGAATATGCTTGAATCATAAGCAAATCCTTCTTCAATAAGAATATCCAAGGCCCACAGGGACTTCTTTGTAATTGAATAGCTGGGCGCCCTGAAGCCGGTTACCGCTATCCCGCAGATATCTTCAATCAGGGACTTTGCCATTCTTACATCCTGTCTGAAATTATCATAACCAATATGATAGACAAGTTGATGGCCGTATCCGTGACAGGCTATTTCGTGGCCTCTTCTGTGAATCTCCTTGACCAGAAGCGGCCGTCGTTCTGCTACCCAACCGAGAATAAAAAAAGTTGCTTTTACAGAAAACTCATCGAGGAGATCCAGAATTTTTACCGTATTATCCTCAACTCTCAGTGAATAGTTATCCCAGTCTTCCCGTTTGATATATCGTTCAAATGCGGAAACGTGAAAATAATCTTCTACGTCTATACTGACAGCATTCAACATCGATCATTGTCCTCTTGCCATGAATACCGGAATACTACATGGTGGATGTGTCCACATGATCGGTTCGTTACAAGCTATCATACGTGTTGGACAGACACTCGGCATCCCTGTTTGTACCACGCAGCCGTCTCCGCAAGTCCTTTTTTAATATCGAATTTGTTGCTGTATCCAAGGTTCCTCGTTGCATACTCTGTGTCGCCCACCGAGTCCCGGATGTCGCCGATTCTCGCCGGCTTGAATACTATTTCAGACCTTGATCCAGTTATCTCAAGGATCGTCGTGGCCAGCTCCAGAATGCTCGTTTGCTCGCCATTGGCAACATTGAAAATATTGCCGGAAATGTTGTTCCCGGTCAAAGCTTTCAGGTTGGCATTCACTACGTCGTCGATATAGATAAAGTCCCGCGTCTGACCACCGTCACCTTCTATCGGGATAGGCTCATTTTCAAGCGCTTTTGTGATGAACTTCGGTATGACCGCAGCGTAATCGGAGGCCGGATCCTGCCTTCTTCCATAAACGTTAAAATACCGAAGGCCGATGATCTCGATGGCATAGAGACCCGAAAAAACACTACCGAGCATTTCCTTGGCGGCCTTCGACATGGCATACGGGGATTTAGGACAGGGCGCCATGGTTTCTCGTTTCGGAAGCTCTGGCGCGTCTCCATAGATCGATGAGGAGCTCGCAAACACGATCCGCTTGCAGCCGTATTCCGCCGCGATATGAAAAAGGCTCGTCGTCCCGGCCACATTCGTTTCCATGGTCTTGACGGGATCGGCGATGCTCTTCGACACACTCGAGATCGCGGCCTGATGGGATATCAGCGAGACATTTTCCGACTTTATGATCGACCTCAGCAGCCCGCTCTCAAGGATACTCCCCTTGACGAATTTCAGATTGTTGTTTTCGCTGAGATCAAGAATATTCTTCATTTTACCGGTGCTGAGGTCATCAAGGACAACGACCCGGTACCCCTTCAAAAGGAGCGCTTCGGTGATATTGCTGCCGATAAATCCGGCACCGCCCGTTACGAGTACAGATTGCATATAACCTCCCTTTTCCCCTTAAGATAAAGAGAACGTCCGAACGCCTTTTTCAAAAGCATTATTCTTGCCATAACGAGTTCAATTTTTCTTACATTTATTATTTCCAACGAGGCCCGCCGTATATCTCGGCTGTTAAGTGGTAAGACGGAAGGTATTTCTGATCGAGCAGACGGCATGCAGTTGTGCCTGCGGTCATCTTCCCCGTAGCTTTCGGCGGGGTGACCATGTTGGCAAAGTCACAGGACCGCCGAAAGCCGAAAGGGTGCTTGTCACATCTTTACATCTGTTCTCTGGATCCACGCTACAACTTGCATCAGTCTACAGTGTTAGATAAAGTTAGTTAAAGTTGGCCGTACAGGTCTTGTTCGCATCAATCAAGACTGATGTGGGATTCGCACTGCCAGTGCAATCCCCGCTCCAGCCAGTGAAGGAAAATCCGTCATCAGGCGTGGCGCTTACCGAGACGTTCGTACCATAGGTATACGTTCCCGCGCCGGTTACCGTACCAGTACCGACCCCCGCTGTGTTCGTTGTCAGCGTGTACGAGTTGGCCGCGAAACTCGCATCTATGGTGTGGGTATCCTTTACTTTTGTAAAGGTGTAGGAGGTCGGAGCGCCGACCGAAGCGCCGTCCACCAAGACATCGGCAACGTGGTATCCGGTATTCGGGCTGATCGTGAAAGTCTGGTTTGCGTTATAATTCACCGTCACCGTGCCAGAAGGGCTAATGCTACCGTTCGCTTCTGCAGTCGCCGTGATCGTATAGGTAATTATTGAGAAACTCGCAGCTACGGTGCAAGGACCCGTAATCGGGTTCGTCGTGTAGGTAAACGTCGATGCCCCGCTTGCAGGAGAGCCACCGCAGGTACCGCCTACTGTCGCCGTGTAGCCGGCATT
>Ga0335082_10001939_pt1 | contig 22202 bp, 18 predicted proteins | sample Lox_Sample_41_FD_206718 | JGI IMG/M metagenome (GOLD analysis project Ga0335082, IMG submission 206718) | Soil microbial communities from Loxahatchee National Wildlife Refuge, Florida, United States - Lox_Sample_4.1 | ecosystem: Environmental > Terrestrial > Soil > Wetlands | place: USA...
AGCGGGCCATTCGGCGCGACGGGTGCTTCTTGGCACGCATAGGGCAAATACGAATCGGAATATCCGGGTGGACCTATCCGCCGTGGCGAAAGACGTTTTATCCGGACAAGCTCGCGCAAAAGAATGAACTGGCGTACGCCTCGAAGATCTTCCGCTCGATCGAGATCAACGGGACATTTTATTCGCTGCAAAAGCCGGAGAGTTTTGAGAAGTGGGCGGAAGCGACGCCGGAGGACTTTGTCTTTTCGGTGAAAGCGCCGAAGTACATCACGCACGTACAGAGATTGAAGGAAGTGGATTCACCGGTGTCGAACTTCCTGGCTTCCGGGCTTTTGAAGCTCGGGCCAAAGCTGGGGCCGATTTTCTGGCAACTGCCGCCGAACCTGAAATTCGATGCGGAACGGATCGAAGCGTTTTTGAGACTGCTGCCGCACAGCACGGGCGAAGCGTCGGAAGTTGCGAAGAGGCACGACAAGTGGATGGAGAAGCGCGCCTGGACGAAAGCGGGCGAGGACCAGCCGCTACGGCACAGTCTGGAGGTGCGGCACGAGAGTTTCCGCGTGCCGGAGTTCGTGGAGTTGCTGCGGAAATATGATGTAGGCATGGTATGTGCGGATACGAATGAATGGCCGCGCATGATGGACGTCACGTCGGATTTTCTGTACGTGCGGATGCACGGGCCGGAGGCTCTCTACGAGGACGGCTACGACAACGCCACTCTAGACCGCTGGGCGGGAAACGTGGCGGCGTGGGCGAAGGGGAAAGAACCGGAGGAGGCCGAGCGGGTAATCGCGAAAGCGGCTGCGAAGAGTGTCGCACGCGACGTTTACGTATATTTTGATATCGATAAGAAGGTGCTTTCGCCCTCGAACGCACAGGGGTTGATGAAGCGGGTCGAGAAGCTGCTGAAGGCCTGACGCATGCGGCAATCGTCGAACGCTGCACGCAATTAATTTACGGAAAGCCAAGTATGATGGAGAGACACGGGCATCGGCCCGTACTCGGTGTGGCCCCCGCCCCCGGCCAACCGAAAAGCGGTTGTTGGGACACCCGCAGAGAGCAAGGGCCCTCCAGTGAAATTGACGAGATCGAGCGGGATTCTGCTCCACATCACTTCCCTTCCGGGCGGTTACGGGATCGGGGATATGGGACCGGCGAGCCGGTGGTTTGCGGACGCATTGGTCGAAGCCAAACAGCGCCTCTGGTGCATGCTGCCACTGGGGACCACGGGAAAGGAAAACTCGCCCTACCAGTCGCGCTCGGCATTTGCGGGGAATCCGCTGCTGATCAGCCCGGAAGAACTGGTGAGCGAAGGATATTTGCGCGGGCGGGATTTGCGGGGCGGGCCGGCACGCGATACTTCGCAAGTGGATTTTCCGGCGGTGCGCAGGTTCAAAGAAGACTTGCTGCGGAAGGCGCACCGGGAATTTTCGGGAGGCGCGGCGTATCGGCTGTTCGAAGAGAAGCAGGCGTGGTGGCTGGAGAAGTTCGCCGAGTTTATGGCGCTGCGCGAAGCAAACCGCGGCGCCAAGTGGATGCGATTCGACCCGCGAATCAAGGCGAAGGCAGAGGCGGTCCGCTACCACAAATTCGTACAGTTTGAGTTCTTCCGGCAGTGGAGCGCGTTGCGGGATTATTGCGACAAGCGCGAAATCTCACTGATGGGCGACATGCCTTTCTATATCGAGCACAACAGCGCGGACGTGTGGAGCCACCCGGAATTCTTCGACCTGGAACGAAATGGAAGGCCGCGGACGGTCGGCGGAGTCCCACCGGACTATTTTGCGAAGGACGGGCAGCTCTGGGGAACGCCGACGTATCGCTGGGACACGTTGGAAGACGCGGGATACCGCTGGTGGGTGGACCGCTTACGGATGGCGAACAGCATGACCGACGTGCTGCGGCTCGACCATTTCCGCGGATTCGAGGCGTATTGGAGCGTGCCAGCGGGACATCCGACAGCTCGGCGAGGACAATGGGTGAAAGGGCCGGGCGCGAAATTCTTCCGGACATTGCGAAAACATTTCGGAGAGCTGCCGTTCGTGGCCGAGAATCTGGGAATCGTGACGCCGGCGGTCGAGGAACTGCGGCACGAGTTTGCCATGCCGGGGATGGCGGTTTTGCAGTTCGGATTTGACGACGACAACACACACCGGCCGAGCAACTATCACGCCGATGTGGTGGCCTTCACCGGCACGCACGACAACGACACGACGAACGGCTGGTGGCAGGAGTTGCGCCAAGCGGCCCGGAGCGGGCGGAATCGCGGGGCACGACAGAAGGTGGAGGCGGTGCGGGCGTTTCTGCAACTGAGAGACGAGCGCGAAGTGGAATGGTCGTTCTTGCAAGCGGTGCAGGCGTCCGTAGCGTCACTGGCGATTGTGCCGATGCAGGACGTGCTGGGACTGGGGTCGGAAGCGAGAATGAACCGTCCGGGCCGGGCCAAGGGAAACTGGCGGTGGCGGCTGCAAAAAAAACAGGTACAAGAACGCCATTTGCACCGCCTGGCGGAACTGACAGAAGTGACCGGGCGCGCGGGAAAGGCGCAGAGCTAGCGCTCGATGCGCGCGCCAGCACCCTTCATCAATTTCAGAACTTCATCGAAAGCGACCATGGTGGTGTCGCCGGGCGTGGTCATGGCGAGCGCGCCGTGCGCGGCGCCGCAATCGACGGCCCACTTGGGATCCTTCCCGGCAAGGAATCCGTAGATCAGACCTGAAGCGAAGGAATCGCCGCCACCGACGCGGTCGAGGATCTCGAGATTCTCGCGCTCCGTTGCCTGGAAGAACTGGCCGTCGGAATAGCAGATGGCGCCCCAATCATTGTTGGTAGCGGTCTTGGCCTTACGGAGGGTCGTCGCCACAACCTTGAATGGAAACTGCTGGGCGGCTTTCTGGATCATCTGCTTGAAGCCATCAACTTCGAAAGCGGTGAGGTGCTGATTCATGCCAGGAACCTCGAAGCCAAGCGCCGCGGAGAAGTCTTCTTCGTTGCCAAGCATGACGTCGACGTAGGGGGCGAGTTTCCGGTTCACTTCCTGGGCGCGAGCCTTGCCGCCGATGGATTTCCAAAGCGAGTCGCGGTAGTTGAGATCGTAGGAAACGACGGTGCCATGCTTGCGCGCCGCCTGCATGGCCTCGACGGCCACATCCGGAGTGCTGGCAGACAGGGCGCAAAAAATCCCTCCGGTATGAAACCAGCGGGCACCGAGTTTGCCAAAAATGTTCTCCCAGTCGATGTCGCCGGGCTTGAGTTGAGAAGTGGCGGTATGGCCGCGATCAGAGCAGCCCAGGGCAGCGCGAACGCCGAAACCGCGCTCAGTGAAATTCAGTCCGTTGCGCACGCTGCGGCCCACGCCGTCGTAGGGAACCCACCGGACGAGCGACTGGTCCACACCGCCCTGATAAATCAGGTCCTGCGCCAGACGGCCGATGGGATTGTCGGCAAACGCGGTAACGATGGCGGTGTCGAGGCCAAAGCAGCGCTTCAGTCCGCGCGCAACGTTGTATTCGCCGCCACCTTCGTAGACGTCGAAGGCACGGGTGGTCCAAATGCGCTTTTCGCCGGGATCGAGGCGAAGCATGACTTCACCCAGGCTGACGAGATCCCAGCGGCAATTCTCTTTCGGCCGAATCGTAAGGGGCATGAGGGTTGTCCGTTAGAAAATGCCTTCGCGTCGTTTCACGGGAGGCTCTTTTTTCGCCGATTCTTCCACCTGCTGAAGGAGCTTCTGGAGATCGGCCTTGGAAAAGTATCTTCCATTTAGAATGACGGCCGCAACTTTTTGCGTATTGCGAATGTCGTCGAGAGGATTAGCGTCAAGAAAGACGAGGTCGGCATATCTTCCCTGTTCGATGGTGCCGAACTGATCTTCCTTGTGAAAAAAAAGGGCGGGGTTCAGCGTGGCGGTCTGCAGCGCTTCGAGCGGCGTGAAGCCGGCGTCAACGAAACGCTGTAATTCTTCATGGAGGCTGAAGCCGGGAAAAACATAAACGCCGGGAGGCGTATCGGTGCCGGCGAGGAAGGGGACGCCGGCTTTGTGGAGCATCTGGACGACTTCCAACTCCTTGTCGATGAATTTCTTTCGAGTTTCCAAAGTGTCTGCACTGTATTCGCTTTCGACTTCTTCGGTGAATTTCTTCCAGGTCTCATCCTTCCAGTAAGCCGGGACGTATTTGGCCCGGGGATCTTTCGAGAAATCGGTGACGTCGATGAGATTCCCTCCGCGTTCCCAAACCAGTGTCGGACATTGCCACGTCTGGTTTTTCGCGAGCAGGGCGGCCAGAGACGCGGCGCGGTCCGGATCGTAGGAGGCGAGGAACTTCGTTTCGCTCTTGTCGCCCGCGAGAAATTTGTCTTCGAGGGGAGAGCTGCCTTCGAAGATGCCGATGAGATGCTCGAAACTGTGCATGCCGGCGTTCGACATTTCGCCGGCGCGGACGGCGTCGGGAACGTGGCCTTCAAAGGGGATGTCTTGCTTCTTGGCTTCGTCGGCAATGGCGAAGACAGCGTCTCGCGGGATAAGGGACTGGAGCTTGATAAAGTCGGAGCCGGAATGCTTCAAGTTTTCGACGGCGCGGCGGCCCTCTTCGGGAGTCGTCACGGCGATGGAACTCGGGAAACGCGGTTTGGGGCCGTCCAGCATCGGGCCGGAGGTCATGATGCGGGGCCCGATGAGTCGCTGGCCTTCGATCTCGTTGCGCCAGGCCTGCACGGTGGCGAGGTCGCTGCCCATGTCGCGAACACCCGTGACACCGTTGGCAATGAAGAGAGGCAGAGCGATTTCCTGGGTCCGGGGGAACCAGTCACCAAAGACCAGATGGACATGCATGTCCCAGAGGCCAGGAATCAAGTAGAAGCCTTTGCCGTTAATGATGACTGGTGCGTTGCGGGGGTATCGGGTGGACTTACGGGAGCCGACGGCGATGATGCGGCTCTTATCGATGACGACGACCTGATCGGGAAGGACGACGCCGGCGCGGACGTCGACAATATTGACATCGGTGATGACAACGGTGTCGACCAGAGACCAGTTCTGTGCGTGGGCGCAAGGGAGCCGAAGAGCGATCAGGGAAACCAGCGCGAGTACGACAGAATAACGGGGACGAACGTACATGCACTGGATTGTATGGCGAGATCACCCGAACGTTGCACGAAAGAATGCAGAATCGGTGGCGTGACAGTGACCGGCAGCACGCAGACAGAACTTCTTGAATCCCAAGCGGATACGAGTGAATCACCCGATCGTGTCAGGTGTACTTGACAGTTAGATTACCATATACGTACGCTGGGTGAGTGGAGCTCGAAGCTTCCCTGTCGTGGCTGGCGTTGACCATGACGCCGGGCATAGCGGCCCGGCTGTCAGCGCGACTCTTGCGTGAATTCGGAAGCCCGGAGGGAGTATTCCGGGCAAGCCTGACGGGATTGGAAGCGTGCAACCTGCCGGCGCCGGCAGCGCAGGCCATCTTCAAGAAACAGACATTCTGGCGAGCGGAAAAAGAAGTGGATGCCATCCGGCGGATCGGATGCCGCATTTTGAACTGGACGGAGCCGGAGTATCCGCAGGCGCTGCTGCAGATCTACGACCCGCCGGTGCTGCTGTACATCCGGGGCGATGCATCGATCCTGAACCAGCCGAGCCTGGGAATTGTGGGAACACGGCGACCGACCGTGTATGGGACGCAAATGGCGGAATTGATGGGGCGAGAGTTGGCGAAGCGCGGTCTTGCCATCGTGAGCGGCTTGGCGCGGGGAGTAGATGCAATAGCACATAAGGGCGCGACGGACATCGGCGGCCGCGCGATTGGAGTTTTGGGAACAGGCGTCGACGTCTGTTATCCGAAGGAAAACCGGAAGCTGTTCGAGAAGGTGTTGGAGCGGGGAGCGATTGTCAGTGAATTGCCCACTGGGTCGCATCCCTCCCCGGAGAATTTCCCGGTACGCAACAGGATTATCGCGGGAATGCCGCTCGGAGTGGTGATTGTGGAAGGAAAGCAGTACAGCGGATCACTGATTACTGCACGACTGGCGATGGAGTTTGGGCGGGAGGTGTTCGGCGTACCGGGAAACGCGACGCAGGAGGTGAGCTTCGCGCCCAACCAGTTGATCAAGCAGGGAGCGAAGCTCGTGACAAACGCGGAAGACGTGATTGAAGAGCTGCCGACGCCGGTTCGAGCAGCTTTGGTGCAAGCTGAGGCGGTGGAAAGCCAGCAGAGAAATCTGCTCGCCGCGGACGGGCTAAGTATAACGGAGAAAAAGATTTACGAGCTATTGAGCACCGAGGAAACGAGGCACGTCGACGGGTTGGTGGAAACGAGCGGGTTGAATTCCAGCGAAGTTCTGGCTACGCTTTTTGAATTGGAGATGAAGGGCATCATACGGCAATCGCCGGGAAAACAGTTCAGTAAGGTGTTGTTGTAGGGGAAGAGGCACCGTCGCGGCGAGAAAGTGCATCTGAAGGAAGCCAGAATGCAGGAAGCTGGCAGGCTTGGGGAGCGACGAGGACGTAATATAAGGTAGCGAGAAAGACACACGCCGCGCTGCTAGCCCTTCCTGCGGCGGAATCTAAGGTTACAAAGGAACACATGGCACGATCACTGGTGATCGTCGAATCGCCGGCGAAGGCGAAGACGATCAATAAATATTTAGGGAAAAATTACACGGTCAAGGCATCGGTCGGGCACGTGCTCGACCTGCCGACCAAGCAGATCGGCATCCGTCTGCCCATTGAAGAGGACGAAATTAAGAAGAAGAAAAAGAAGAAGAGCAGGAAAGGCGCGGCGCCGAAGCCACCGCTGAAGCCGATCTCTCTGGACGATCCGAAGATTTTCGAACCGACGTTGCAGGTGATTCCGGGCAAAGGGAAAGTGATCAACGATCTGAGGAAATCTGCGCAGACGGCGGAGGCAGTGTACCTGGCGGGCGACCCGGACCGCGAAGGAGAGGCGATCTCGGCGCACCTGGCCATGGTGCTGTCGAAGCCGGCGAAGTTCCTGATTCCGGAAGAAGAGGAAAACGGCAACGGGAAGAATGGCAACAAGGACAAAAAGGAAGAAGCGGCCGCGCCCAATGGAAACAAGAAGGGCGCCAAGGGAAAAACAAAGAAGGGCGCGGAGAAGGACCGCATCGAGATCGAGCCGATCGACCCGAAGAAGATCTTTCGTGTGACGTTCAACGAAATCACGCCAAAGGCGATCCGGGCGGCGTTCGAGAAACCGCGGGCGGTGGACGCGCAACTGGTGGACGCGCAACAGGCGCGGCGGGTGCTGGACCGCATTGTGGGGTACAAGATTTCGCCGCTGCTGTGGGACAAGGTGCGGCGGGGGTTGAGCGCCGGACGAGTGCAAACGGTGGCGCTGCGCCTGATCGTGGAACGCGAGCAGGAAATCCGCGCATTCGTGCCGCAGGAATATTGGACGATCCACGCCATGCTGGACGCGGGCGAACCGCCGCTCTTCGAGGCGAAGTTGTCAAAGAAGAAGGGCGAAGACATCGAGGTCAAGAACCAGCAAGCCGCGGACGAGATCGTGGCCGCGGTGAGCAAGGCAAGGTGGACGGTATCCGGAGTGACGCAAAAGGAGAAGCGCCGGAACGCACCGCCGCCATTCACGACATCGAAACTGCAGCAGGCGGCATACAACCGGTTGCGCTACACGGCCAAGCGGACCATGGCGCTGGCGCAGCGGCTGTATGAGGGCGTGGAGTTGGGAGAAGAAGGATCGGTCGCGCTGATTACGTACATGCGCACGGATTCCGTTCAGGTGTCCAACGACGCGCTGGAGCAAGTGCGGCAACTGATTCCGGAACGGTTCGGCAGCAGCTATCTGCCGGAGAAACCGAACTTCTACAAATCGAAAAAGGACGCGCAGGGCGCACACGAAGCGATCCGCCCGACGGAGGTGAGCCGGACGCCGGAAGACGTACGGAAGTATCTGGAAGACGACGTTTTCAAACTCTACCAGTTGATCTGGCAGCGTTTCGTGGCGTCGCAGATGCTGCCGGCGGTGTACGACCAGACCACAATCGATATCGCGGCGGCGGACTACACGTTCCGTGCCACGGGATCGATCCTCAAATTCGACGGGTACCTGAAGGTGTACCAGATCCCGGCGGCGAGCACCGACCGGGAAGACGACGAGAAGGACGACGAGGGCGAAGGCAAGGCGTTGCCGCGGGTGAGCGAAGGGCAGGTATTGAAGCTCGACGCGATCCGCCCGGAACAACATTTCACGGAACCGCCGCCGCGCTACACGGAAGCGACACTGGTGAAGGAACTGGAAGAGGATGGGATCGGGCGGCCGTCGACGTACGCATCGATCATTTCGACGATTGTCGAGCGCGAATACGTGAAGAAGGACCAGGGGCGGTTCACGCCGACGATGCTGGGCGAACGCGTGTGCATGCTGCTGATCAAGAGCTTCGAAGACGTGTTCGACGTGAGATTCACGGCACGGCTGGAAGAGGAGTTGGACGAGATCGAAGAAGGCAAGATGCCGTGGCGGGAATCGGTAAAGGAATTCTGGGAGAAGTTCATCGTGGACCTGGACAAGGCCGGCGATGAAATGGTCTCGTACAAAGCGGGGATTCCGACCGGGAAGAAGTGCGAGAAGTGCGGCCAGGGAGAGTTGCTGGAGCGGATCAGCCGGCACGGATTCTTCCTGGGATGCTCGCGGTACCCGGAGTGCGACTTCATTCAGGATATGAATGAGGAGATTCCGGAAGACAGCGAGAACAAGACGGAGTATTGCGAGAACTGCGGGAAAGAGATGGCGCTGAAGCGCGGGCGGTTCGGGACGTTCCTGGCGTGCACGGGATACCCGGATTGCAAGACGACACGGCGGCTGGTGCAGGGGACGCGGATCGCGCTGCAACCGGACGAACCGCTGGACGAGAAGTGCCCGCTGGACGGAAACGGGCTGGTGAAGAAACACGGACGGTTCGGCGAATTCATCGGGTGCTCGGGCTACCCGAAGTGCAAATACACACGGCCGATCACCATGGGGATCAAGTGCCCGAAATGCAATGAAGGCGAATTCGTGAAGCGCGGGAGCATGGGCAAGGGCGGGCGCGGGAGGTTCCGGACGTTTTACGGTTGTTCCCGGTACCCGGATTGCGATTTCACAACGCCGAATATGCCGATCGCGGAACCCTGTCCAAAATGCGGCGCGCCGTTCATCGTCGAGAAGAAGACCAAGATCGGCACGGTCCACGCATGCATCAAAGAAGGATGCGACTGGGAAAAGCTGACCGATGAGCAGCCGTCAAAGGCCGCGGGGACGGAAGAGGCCCCGGTAGCAGCGAAGGCCTAGCAAAAGGTGGCGGGCACCCGTTACCGACGCATCATCACACAATCCGAACCAAGTTTCCGGGAAACTGCGCGGAGAGCGCAGACTGTGTTCCTATAATTGACGAGAGGAAGTAATGAAGTCGTCGATCGGCAAATTCCTGGCATACCTGCATTCGGTGAAGAACGCTTCGCCGCATACGATCACAAACTACAAGAAGGACCTGGAGCAATTCCTTGGGTATATGACGCCGCCCGGGGTGCAAATGCCGCCGCTCGAGAAAATCGACCATAAGATGATTCGCGAATACGTGGGACACCTGCACGAGCAGGGGTTGAAGAAGAGCTCTGTTGCGAGGAAGCTGGCGGCGATACGGTCATTCTTCAAGTACTGCGTCCGTGAAGGAATCGTGAAGGAGAATCCAGCGCGGCTGGTACCGACGCCGAAGCTGCCCAAACGCATACCGGTGGTGCTGTCCGCGGAAGAGATGGGCGGATTTCTGGACCAGCTGGCGGGGGTAATACCGAAAGGGCGGGGCAAGTCCGGTCCGGCGGCCGAAGCTCCCATTGGACAGGCGAAACTGGAAGACAGCGTGCTTCTGAGCCGGGACCGGGCAATCCTGGAATTGCTGTATGCCGCCGGGTTGCGCGTGAGCGAGCTGACGGGACTGAATCTTTCGGACATGGAGCAAAGTGACCAAGTGGTGCACGTGCTGGGCAAGGGACGCAAAGAACGAATCGTGCCCTACGGGACGAAGGCGGCGGAGGCGTTGCGGGTGTACTGGCCGGTGCGCGAGAAGTTGATTGCGGATAACGCGGGGAATAAGAAGAAGCCGAACGCCGAGGCGATTTTCCTGAACTACAGGGGACGGCGGTTGACGACACGGAGCGTCGGGCGGTTGGTGAAGAAATACGTGAAGCTGGTGAACGTCAACTGGGACCTGCACCCGCACTCGCTCCGGCACGCCTTCGCGACGCACTTGCTGGCCGATGGAGCCGATTTGCGGGCGATCCAAGAACTTCTGGGGCACGCTTCCCTTTCGACAACACAAAGATACACACACGCCTCGATGCGTCAATTGATGGATATCTACGACCGGGCTCACCCGCACGCTTGAGGGAATATACTAGGGACAGCCGCGCAATCCTGGCGCACGGATTAGCCGCAGCATCGCTCCCTGAGCTTTCCTGGAGGAAGCGTGTTTCCACCGAGAAGTGATCGCTCTTGTCCGGCACCGGAGCGCGTTTATTGGGTTGCCCTGTGGACCGTCGTGGCGGGCGCTGCGCTCTGGATGGCCACGGCGCTGCATGCGCAAAACGCCGCGGGAAAGCTGAGCCTGAAGACCGGCAAGGAAATCTATCTGGCCGGCTGCGTTTCGTGCCACGGGGCGGACGGAAGCGGCCAATCCGCGGAATTGCAAGGGTTCGAGCGGCCCGGCACATTTCCCGATTTCACAAGTTGCCGTGGGTCCACGCCGGAACCGGATGTGCAGTGGCGGGCCATCATCAGCAATGGCGGGCCGGCGCGGAGTTTTTCGCAGATCATGCCGTCGTTCAGAGACCTTCTGACGCAGGAACAGATCAAGATGGTAGTGGAATACCTGCGGAGCCTGTGCACGAACAAGGCGTGGCCGCAGGGAGATTTGAACCTTCCGCGCGCGTTTGTAACGGAGAAAGCGTTCCCCGAAGACGAGGTAGTGATTGCGACGGCCGCAAACACGAGCGGCTTGCCGAGCGGCAATGTGACCACGTTCGTCGAAAAGAGGCTGGGCGCAACGGACATGATTGAGGTGCAGGTGCCGTATGCCTGGAACAACGGCGGGACGAACGGCACGCAATCCGCATTTGGAGACGTCGCGCTGGGATACAAGCGAAAGCTGTGGAGCAGCCTGAAGACGGGGTCGATCGTCAGCGCGGGCGCGGAAGTGATTGCACCAACCGGCAGCAAGGCGGCGGGAACCGGCGGCGAGTCCACCACGTTTGAACTATTCGGAGCGTGGGGGCAAATGCTGCCGAAAGACTCATTCGTCCAGGTGCATTCCGGATTCGAGCTGCCGGTGCATCCAGACGTGGTGCCGCGCGCGTTTTACTTTCACACGGCGGTCGGGAAGACGTTCAGCCAGGGCTGGATGGGGCTGGGGCGGCGGTGGACGCCCATGAACGAGTTCGTGGTGGACCGCGACCTGGCGACCGGCGCAAAGACGAATTTCGACGTGGTGCCGCAGATCCAGATTCCAATCAGCAAGCGAATGCACATTCTGGCCAATATCGGGTTTCAGGTGCCGGTGAACAACACGGCGGGCCGTTCGACACAGGTGTTGTTTTATGTGCTGTGGGACTTCGCGGACGGGTCGCTGCGCCAAGGGTGGAAATAAGATGGCGCGGCCGGCCGATGTTGCAGCGTTGGCATGCGTCGCGATGCTGATGTGCGCTGCGGTTGGCGCGTCTCCGCAAAAGCAGGGCTCGGCCAGACGAGACCTGACCAGACAGAAGGGCTATGGCGAGCACTTCCAGACTTCGGATCGCTGCGTGGCGTGTCACAACGGGATGAAGACATCGACGGGCGAGGATCTCTCGATTGGAGTGAGCTGGAAAACGAGCATGATGGCGAATTCGGGCCGCGATCCCTACTGGATGGCGGGCGTACGGCGAGAAACCATCGATCACCCGGCAGCAGCCAACGCGATCGAGGACGAATGTTCGATTTGCCACATGCCGATGATGAGATACGAAGCAAAACTTGCTGGCGGAGAAGGCCAGGTATTTGCCCACTTGCCGTCGAATCCGAAGAAGACGGACGACAAGCTGGCGGAGGACGGAGTTTCCTGCAGCGTCTGCCACCAGATCACCGGGGAAAACCTGGGCAAGCGGGAGAGCTTCGTCGGGGGATTCAAGATCGACGAGAAGACACCCAGCGGCCAACGGAACGAGTACGGGCCATACGAGATCGGGCCGGGGCGGATGACGATCATGCATTCGTCGTCGAGGTTTCAGCCGGTCGAAAACAGCAAGGTGATCCAATCGTCGGAGCTGTGCGCGACGTGCCATACGCTGTATACGAAGCCGCTGAGCGCGAACGGAGATGCAGGAGCGGAGTTCCCGGAGCAGGTCCCCTACCAGGAATGGCTGCACAGTGAATACCGGACGAGCCGGAGTTGCCAGTCGTGCCACATGCCGGTGGTGACGGAGGACGTGGCAATCACAAGCGTATTCGGGGAGCCGCGGCCAGGTTTCGGGAGGCACAGTTTCCTGGGCGGGAATTTTTTCATGCAGCGGATGCTGAACGCGTACCGCAACGAACTGGGGATTCCGGCACTGCCGCAGGAATTGGATGCAGCCGCCAGGCAGACGATCGAACACCTGCAAGAGCAGGCGGCACGGATCACGATCGGCAAGATTACGGAGGGCGACGGGCATGTTGAGGCCGAGATCGCGGTGGACAATTTGACCGGACACAAGCTGCCGACGGCTTATCCTTCTCGGCGCGCCTGGCTGCATGTGGTGCTGCGAGATCATGACGGCAAAACGGTGTTTGAATCCGGCGCGTTGCGGGCGGACGGATCGATCGCGGGGAATGCAAACGACGCGGACGCGACAAGATTCGTGCCGCATTACGAGCAGATCACGAAAGCCGAGCAGGTACAGGTGTATGAGTCGGTGATGGTGGATAGCGCGGGCAAGCCGACAACTGGATTATTGCAGGCGGTGCGTTACATCAAGGACAACCGACTCCTGCCGCGCGGATTCGACAAGGCAACGGCGGAAGCGGACGTAGCGGTACGGGGCGAGGCTGCAGGTGACGCGGACTTTCAGGCCGGAGGCGATACGATCCGCTACTCGATGGCAACCAACGGGGCCGAGGGGCCGTTCCAGATTGAAGCGGAGCTCTGGTATCAACCGATCGGGTTCCGCTGGGCGATGAATCTGAAAGCATACGACGCGATGGAGCCGAAGCGATTCGTAGGGTATTACGAGGCGATGGCGCCGGGGTCCGGAGTGGTACTGGCACGTGCGCGGGCGGCGAAATAAGAAGCGACCGATTGCGAACGACGAAGAATTACGGACTCGATACTAAATTTGCGGGGCACGGGGTTTGAAATATTCCCTGAAATGCGAGATTACTTTCAGAACGCCTGGGACGATGCGATTCAGCGGTTGGGCGGATCGCGGGCGGGCACCGGTGGTTGAATCGAAAAATCGATAGCGAGTGGCGGGAGAAGACGAATGAGAACAGTACACAGGGTGGGCGTGTGTCTGGCAGCGCTGGCCTTGCTGGTAATGTCGACGGCGATCGGTGCGCCGGCAAGAGACGCTGCGAAAGAATGGAACGCGCTGGTGGACGAGTACCTGGACAAGGTGTACTTCCCACAAAACCCCACCACGGCAACGATGTCGGGCGTGCACAGCTACGACGGAGAAATCGAAGCTTACTCGGCGGCGCGGATTCAGGCGGACAACCGCGTGTTGCACGAATACGAGACCAAGGTGGCCGCGTTTTCGACGACGGGCCTGGGGCAAGTGGATACGGCGGACCGGGAAATCCTGCTCGGGCATATCCGGAGCGAATTGCTGACAGCGGAAGTGCTGCGGCCGCAGGAAAACAATCCGGACATTTATTCGAGCGGGGCAGCCAACTGCGTGTACGTGCTGATGGTCAGGAAGTTCGCGCCGCCCGAAGAGCGGTTGCGCAGCGTGATCGCAAGAGAAAAGAAGATTGCCGGGATTTTCGAGGAAGCGCGGAAGAATCTGAAGAACCCGGCGCGGATCTACACGGAGATCGCGATCGAACAGATTCCGGGAATCGCCGGATTCTTTGAGAAGGACGTGCCTGCGGCGTTTGCGGACGTCAAAGATCCGGGACTGAAGGCAGAGTTCGCAAAGAGCAACGCGGAAGCGCTTGCGGCGCTGAAGGCATATGGGGAGTGGCTGAAGACGGACCTGCTGGCGCGGTCGAAGGGCGACTTCCGGATCGGGGCGGAGAATTTCACGAAGAAACTGCAGTATGAGGATATGGTGGACACGCCGCTCGACCGGTTGCTGCAGGTGGGGTTGGACGACCTGCACCGGAATCAAACGGAATTGCGACGGATCGCGAAAGAAGTGGATCCACAGAAGACGCCGCAGCAGGTGATGGCGGAACTGGCGGCAATGCATCCGGCGCCGGATCAGCTGATGGCGACGTTCAGGGGAACGTTCGACAGCATCATCGCGTTCGTCCAGGAAAAGAAGATCATCACGATTCCGCCCGGGCCAAGACCCATGTTGATGGAAACGCCGGCGTTCGAGCGAGCGACGACAACGGCTTCGATGGATACACCGGGCCCATTCGAGACGAAGGCGACCGAGTCTTACTTTCACGTGACGCTGCCGGGGCCGGCGGACTCGAAGGAAGAGGTCGAGAGCCTGATGGCGGGGTTCAACATCGGAACGATTTTCAGCACGTCGGTGCACGAGACCTATCCGGGACATTACTTGCAGTACCTGTGGACGCCGCAGGCGCCGAGCAAATTGCGGAAGGTGATTTACGCGAACACGAACGGGGAAGGATGGGCGCACTACTGCGAGCAGATGATGTTCGAGGAGGGCTACGTGCGGCCGGGGCGAGGCGCGAAGGACGAGCGCGAGGTGCAGCTGGTGCACCTGGGCCAATTGCAGGACGCGCTGCTGCGGGACGCGCGGTTCATCGTAGGGATTCAAATGCATACGGGCAAAATGAGCTTCGAGGACGCGAAGAAGTTTTTTGTGGAAGAAGGCTTCCAGCCGGAGAAGATCGCGGAGATCGAGACCAAGCGAGGGACGAGCGATCCGACGTATTTGTATTACACGCTGGGAAAGCTACAGATCCTGAAACTGCGCGAGGATTACCGGAAGAAGATGGGAGCGAGCTTCAGGCTGGGCGAGTTCCACGACAAGTTCATGGGGCAAGGGTTTCCGCCGATCGCGGTGGTGCGGCAGGCGCTGATAGGTGATGGGTCACCGGTATTGTGAAGGGCGGCGTTCGATTTCTGGATGGGGTAGGATCGTGTACCCGCTCGCCTGTTTTGCATAAGTGTTGATTCTAAATCAGTTACAGGATTCCACGTCTGCAATGGATAGATTCTGAAGGGGTTATAAGCCATTTATTTTGATAGATGTCTGCAAGTGCAGATTCTAAAGGATATGCGGCTGCGAGAGGGCGGAGATCTGTGATTCCAAGCGAATTACGTCCCGATGAGAGTGAGGCGAGATATACATCGTCTTACGAAGAATTATAATCACTCGATTAGATAATTGTCAAGTAATATCCGATAGGCTGGGGTTGCACGGGCAGGAGGCGAGAGGTGTTAACGCTGCGAGAGGCGGGCCATGAGGAGCGGGATGCGGTGTGGGGAATTCTGGAGCCGGTGGTGCGGGCGGGGGAGACGTATACGCTGGCGCGGGATGCGAGCCGCGAAGGGGTGCTGGCGTTCTGGTTCGCGAAGGGGCACGAAGTGTTTGTGGCAGAAGAGAACGGAGCGGTGGTGGGGACGTATTTCCTGCGAGCGAACCAAGGCGGAGGCGGCGGGCATGTGGCGAATTGCGGATACGTGACAGCCGAGGAGGCTGGGGGAAGAGGTGTGGCACGGGCGATGTGCGCTCATTCGCTGGAACATGCGAAAAAGCGCGGGTTTCGGGCGATGCAGTTCAATTTTGTGGTGAGCACAAACGAGCGGGCGGTGCGGCTATGGAAGAGCTGTGGGTTTGAGATCGCCGGGCAGCTGCCGGGAGCGTTTCTGCACCCGACGGCGGGGTATGTGGACGCGTATGTGATGTACCGGGAATTGTAGCGGACGCGAAAGGGCGGCGGATCAGCGTTCCCGAACTAAAATGAGCGCGTTGACGGTATGGCGGGGGGACCCGTATAATTAGAGTTTGTCCTGAGACATTGGAGGAGAGATGTACGCCGTTATCCAGTCCGGAGGAAAGCAGTACCGTGTCGCGCCGGGCGACACCATCCGCATCGAGCGGGTGAAGGGTGATGTGGGAGAACAGGTGAAGTTCGGGACCGTGCTCGCGGTATCGACCGACGACAAGAAGGTATTGGCCGGCGCGGATGCGCAAAAGGCCACTGTCACGGGGAAGATCGTGGAACAGGGCCGGGCGAAGAAGCTGACGGTGCTGAAGTTCAAGAAGACGAACCAGTACAAGATTCAGCGAGGGCACCGGCAGAATTACACGGCCGTGCAGGTCAGCGAAATCAAGCTATAAGTGAGCGAGGAGCAGGAGCCGAGATTCTTTGTCCGCAAAGAGAGCGGGCGCGGAATGGCGGGCTGGGATTGGTGGCAGAGGCGAGAGCAGCAAAAGAGATGAGCGAGAGGAATTGAGTCATGGCACATAAGAAGGGCGGCGGGTCGTCAACCAACGGGCGGGATTCCCACGGGCAAAGGCTGGGAGTCAAGCGGTTCGGCGGGCAGTTGGTGAACGCGGGAACGATAATCGTGCGGCAGCGCGGCACGAAGCACCGGGCAGGCGAAAACGTGGCGCAGGGGAAAGATGACACGCTGTTTGCGCTGGTAACCGGGTACGTGGAGTTCAAGGACCGGGGCAGGAGCGGGCGGTTTGTGAACATCCGGCCAGTTGAGGCAGCCAAGGCCGCAAACTAACGACGAAGAATTCCGAGCGGCCCCGGTGAGCTTGCCGGGGCCGTTTTTGTTTTGAACTGGCCCTGGAGTGAGAGAGAGTTCAGGGACATAGAGTGTAAAGATTAAGGTGCAAGGATCCTGCAATGTTTGTCGATGAAGCAAAGATATCGGTGAAGGCCGGGGATGGCGGAAACGGATGCGTGGCATTCCGGCGGGAGAAGTACGTGCCGAGAGGTGGACCTTCGGGGGGAGACGGAGGGAATGGCGGAAGCGTGTATCTGGAAGCGAATCCCAATGACAACACGCTGTTGCGTTACCGGTACAACCGGGAGTTCAAGGCGGACCGGGGGAGGCACGGGGAGGGATCGAACTGCACGGGCGTGTCGGGAGAAGACCTGATTCTGAAAGTGCCGGTGGGGACGCTGGTGTATGACGAGCAGTCGGAAGAAGAGCTGGCGGACCTGAAGAAGGCCGGGCAGCGGGTGCTGGTGGCGCAGGGAGGAAAAGGGGGTCGCGGAAACCAGCATTTTGCGAAGCCGTGGCACCAGGCGCCGCGCGAGAAAGAGGAGGGCCAGCCGGGAGAAGAGAGAGGGCTTCGGCTGGAATTGAAACTGCTGGCAGACGTGGGGTTGGTGGGATTTCCGAATGCAGGGAAATCGACACTGATTTCCGTAATCAGCGCGGCGCGGCCGAAGATTGCGAATTATCCGTTTACGACGCTGGAGCCGAACCTGGGGGTAGTAAATGCGGACGGGGGCACAGGGGGCCACGGAACGGAATTGGGGCGGACGTTTGTGGTGGCCGACTTGCCGGGATTGATCGAGGGGGCGAGCGAAGGGGCGGGGCTGGGGACAAGGTTCTTGAAGCATGTGGAGCGGACGCGGCTGCTGGTGCACCTGGTGGATACGAGCGACATGGCGGAGATGGACCCGGTGAAGGCGTTTGAGGTGATCGAGGGAGAACTGGCGGCGTTCAGCGAAGCGCTGGTGGAGAAACCGACGATCGTGGTGGCGACGAAGCTGGATGCGACGACGGAACGCGCGAAGATAGAGGAGTTGAAGAAGTTCTGCGGAGAAAAAGGGCTGGAGTTTCATGCAATTTCGGCGGCGGCGGGAGAAGGCGTAAAGGAATTAGTGCGCGGGATGGCGGATGCGCTGGATCGGATTCCGAAGGAAGAACCGGACGAAGCGGAAGAGGTTGCGGATGAGGTCAACGAGGGAGAGACGCAAGACACTTGATTCGTGAGAGAATCGAGGCAGGAAGAGGCGGGAGGCGGATTGACGACAGCGCAGGCGCAGCGGACGGCAGCAAAGGTGCACCCAAGGCGAATTGCGATATTTGGCGGGTCGTTCGATCCCATTCACGCAGGACATCTGGCCGTCGCGCGGGCCGCCGACCGGCGGTTTAATTTCGACGAGATCCATTTCATCCCGGCGAGCCGTCCACCGCACAAGTTAAAGCAGCACCTGGCGCCGTTCCCGCACCGGTTCGCGATGGTGGCGTTGGCGTGCGCGGACCATCCGCACTTTGTGCCGTCGCTGGCGGAAGCAGGGGAAGATTTCAGCGGGACGCAGCTGCACTATTCGGTAGATACGGTGCGGTATTTCCGGCACGCGTATAACACAGCGGGCGACCGGGTATTCTTTATCGTAGGCGCGGACGCGTTTCTGGACATTCCGATGTGGAAAGAATACGAGACGCTGCTGGGCCTGTGCGATTTCGTGATCGCGAACCGTCCGGGAATCCGGTTGGAGGCGCTGCGGCTGGTGATCCCGCCGGACCTGCAGGCAGGCGCGGGCAACAACGGGAAGCGGGAGAAGGATGACGACGCGGTGGCGCACGGATCGCCGGTGGTAGCGCGGCTACAGAAGACGACGGTGTTTCTGCTGGAGAACGTGGCGAGCGAGACGAGCGCAACGGACATCCGTCGAAAGGTGAATAAAGGGCAGTCGATACACGGGCTGGTATCGGCGCGCGTGGAGGAATATATCTTGAAACAGGGGTTGTATCGTTGAAGCTGGAAGGATTACCACAAGGAGTGCGGCTGGCGGTTGAAGCCGCGCACGACAAGAAAGCCGGCGGGGTGACGGTGCTGGACCTGAATGGAGTGGCGGCCTTCACGGACTATTTCGTGATCTGCACGGGCTACAGCACGCCGCAACTGAAGGCCATCTGCGACGAAATCGAGGAAGTATTGTGGCGGGAGTTGAAGCGGAAGCCGGAGCATCGCGAAGGGCACCGGTCCGCGGAATGGGCGCTGCTGGATTTTGGCGGGTTCATCGTGCACGTATTCGGGGAACAGGCGCGGCGGTTTTACGACCTGGAACGATTGTGGCGGTCGGCACCGTCGCTGGTGCTGCCGGATGAGGCGCCGGAAGGGCTCGAACGGCGGGTGAGCGGACGCGAGAATTATCTGCAGCCGTGAAGCGGCGAGGGAAGCGGCAACTGGAATCCAGAAGTGAAATCTGCAGAACACTCGGCGTTGAAACCCTTCGCCCGTAGCTCTTCGGTTCCGGATAGCAGCTCTCTTCTTTAGGCGAACCACAAGGCAGGTTCACGGGATGAAGATCCGGTTGCTCATGCTCGGGAAGACGCGCGGAGCGGAAGCAAACACGCTGCTGGCGGACTACGTCAAGAGAATCGGGCGGGCATGCCCGATCGAGGTAACGGAAGTACGTGACGGCGAAGCGGCGCGAAAGAAGCTGGATGCGGACCGAGCGGCGACGGCATTGCTGCTGGACGCGGGGGGCAAGACTTACGATTCCGAGGCATTCGCGAAATGGGTGGGAGAATTGCGTGATCGCGGGACCCGGGAACTGATTTTTGTGTGCGGCGACGCGGATGGATTTCCGGAAGCGGTACGCGAGCGAGTAAAACAGAGGATCTCGCTGAGCGCGATGACATACTCGCACGAACTGGCGCGGGTGATGCTGGCGGAACAGATCTACCGAGCATTCGCGATCTTGAGCGGGAGCCCCTACCCGAAGTGAAGCTGCGCAAAGGCGCGGGCAACAGAGTGAACGGGGATTGATGAGTTTTTTTGAGTTCCGTGGTTCAATGGCAAACTTATGGCCGAGATTCGTTATATTCCGGATAAAGACAAACCATCGGTCGCAGTGGAGATTGCGCTGCAGAAACCGATGCCCGATTACGATCTGGAGGAGTTGGAGCAGCCAACACCACGGGACGTGGATGGAATCCTGGTGTCGCAGGGATTTCGGGACCTGGTGGATGATGGGCGGGGAATCCTGATGGACCTGGCGGCGCACCCGCCGTGGTTGCAGAGCGGGCTGAACGGAATGTCACTGGACCTGACGAGCAATCCACATTTTGAGATCACGCAATTGACGGGAGCGATCTGCCCGGGGGATCAAGTGTACCGGCCGGGACTATGGATCGTGCTGACGGATCCGAAATGCAGCGCGAGCCAGGCATTAGGGGAAGTGAAACTGGAGCACGCGCGCGCGATTGTGGATGAACTGGTGCGCCGGCTGGGATTGTAAAATAGAGCGGCAGCGGAACATCCCACCCGGGATGGTGGAAGTCTCAAGGAATTCCATGAAACAGCGATGGATCGCGGCTTGCGGGCTGGTTGCGTTTGCGATGGGGACGGCAAGCGCGGGGAGAGCGCAATCCGCCAGCGCGGGCGGAGAAGCGGCGGAAGCCGCGTATCGAGCCGGGAAATTCGCGAACGCCGAGAAGTTGTACGGCCAAATGTTTGCGACGGAAGCCACGAGTTACGAAGCGAGCGTGCGGTTGGGCGAGGCTGCGCTGCTTTCAAATCGATTTGCTGACGCAGAGAAATGGTTGAAGAAAGCGCTGGAACTGCGCGCGGACGATGCCAAGGCAAAGACACTGCTGGCTGAAACGTATTACCGGCAAGACGACTTCGAGCATGCGGCGGAACTGCTGAAGGCGCCGGGGAAGGGGGAGTTTTCGGAGAGGGCACATTTTTCTTCGTTGAATTACGAAAAGCTGGTGAGTTTCCGAGGGCAGAAGGCGTACGAGGTGAGCGGGCCGGGAAGCGCAGCGCATTTGAAGTTCGTGAGGACGGAACCGCTGCCGCTGGTGAATGTGCGAATCAACGGCGGAAAAGAAGTGGTGTTTTTTGTGGATACGGGCGGGGCGGAGGTCGGACTGGACACGGAGTTCGCCAAAGAGCTGGGGCTGCCGCTGTGGGCTTCGAAAGAGACGGGGACGTTCGCGGGCGGGCAGCATGCGGAGACATTCCATTCGAAGATCGACTCGATCGGGGTGGGCGAGTGGACGGTGAAGAACGTTCCGGTGCAGGCGCTGGGGCTGCGGGGGCTGTCGTCGATGCTGGGAGTGCCGCGAATTGACGGAGTGATCGGGACAATCTTCCTGTACCACTTTCTGTCAACGATCGATTACAGAGCAGGAGAACTGGTATTGCAGAAGCGCACACCGGAGAATGTGCGGCGGCTGTGGGCGGTGACCGGGAGAAAGAGCGTGTCCGGGCCGTTCTGGATGGCAGCGGATCATTTTGTGGTGGCGTGGGGACGCGTGAACACGCTGGCACCGACGCTGATGTTTCTGGATTCGGGGCTGGCGGGGGCGGGAGTGAATCTGGCGGAGTCGACGCTGAAAGCCGCGAACATTGTGCCGGACAAAAGCAAAGCGGAAAAGGGGCAGGGGGCAGGAGGAACGTTCGAAACGATCCCATACGTGGTGCCGCAAATGTCGTTTGCCGGAGCGGACGAGTCGAGCGTGAAGGGATTATGGGACGGGCCGCTGTTTTGGGAAGACGGGTTAGGATTTCACATCGGCGGAATGGTGGGGCATGAATTTCTGAAGAAGTTTGCGGTGACGCTGGATTTCGACGGGATGATGCTGGTGCTGCACTGATGTGTGGCAAGCAAACTTGACGTTTCGACCGGGACTCCGCAAACTGAAAAATCGAAACAGATTCGGGCGCAAACGGGAAGAGGAATGGCGGAAGGAAAAGGATTATTGATTGTGTACACGGGCCCGGGCAAGGGCAAGACGAGTTGCGCTCTGGGAACGGCGTTCCGGGCGGTAGGGCAAGGGCTGCGGGTGCTGATGGTGCAGTTCATCAAGGGATCGTGGCATTACGGCGAACTGGACGCGGCGAAAATACTGGGCGACGACAAGTTCGAGATCCGGCCGATGGGACGCGGGTTCGTGAAAATTGGCGGGGCGGAGACGGACCCGGAGGATGTGCGACTGGCGGAAGAGTGCTGGGAGACGGGGCGCGCGGCGATTTATGGGGGGACGTACGACCTGGTGATTCTGGACGAGATCAACTACGTGATCAGTTACAAGATGCTGGAGGCGGC
>Ga0335082_10001940_pt1 | contig 22200 bp, 18 predicted proteins | sample Lox_Sample_41_FD_206718 | JGI IMG/M metagenome (GOLD analysis project Ga0335082, IMG submission 206718) | Soil microbial communities from Loxahatchee National Wildlife Refuge, Florida, United States - Lox_Sample_4.1 | ecosystem: Environmental > Terrestrial > Soil > Wetlands | place: USA...
GCCGTCTTTGCTTTTGCTGGTGAGGACGGCGAAATTCCTGTCTCGGAAGATCCAGGTTGCCGCGAGAACACAGCGATGCCAGAAGGGGTAGATGCCCGGGTGAACGTTGTCGAGGCTGCCGATGGAGCCCTCTTCCCAGGAGAACTCGACGCGCAGGGTGCGTCCGACGACGGCAATGAATGCGGAGGCCAGCCACGCGACCAGCGCAAATTGCACGCGCTGCCACAGGGTGAACTGGCGTTCGCCGGCGACGTCTGCGTCGGCCGTGGTTTCGAGGGGCACGGGGAAATTCTAGCTTAGTGGTGAGTGGATAGAAACGCAGGTTCCCGGTTTCGAGTTATGAGTCGAAGTCGGAGCGGCTTCCTTCCGGATGTCGCTGTACGTGCAGCTTGAGCGGAGACATCGATCTAAACTTAGCGGTTCTGCGCCTCATTCAAACTGCGACGCCCACGTCTGCTCACCATCGACCTGCTGCCGGGTCACCCGGCATAGCGCAGCCACTTGCGTAGCTCGGGCAGGGTGGGGCGTTTCCCGTACATGAGGATGCCCACGCGATAGATACGCGACGAGAGTCCCAGCAGTCCCCAGGTCGTCAGCAGCATGAGCGCGACGCATAGCACGATCTGCCACATCGGGGGCGTCTCGGCCATGATACGCACAAACATCAGGATGGGCGCGAAGAAGGGAACCATCGACGTCCAGAACGCCAGTTGCGAATCCGGGTGCTGCAGCACGGGCGTGGCCAATACGATCGCAAAGATGATCGGCAGCATGGCCGGCCACTGCACCTGCTGCGCTTCCTGGTCGGAGTTCACCATCGAGCCCAGGGCCGCATACATGGTCGAGTAGAGGAAGTATCCCAGGATGAAGAACACGCCGAAGGCGACCACGCCGACCATGGGTATGTGGAGATTGCTCAACGTCGAGCCTGAAGCCGCGAGGCCGAACAGCGAGAACGCGCCGCCGATGGCCAGCCAGACTATGACTTGCGTCAGGCCCACCGCCCCAACGCCGATGATCTTTCCCGCGAGCAGTTGTTTCGCGGTGACCGACGAGAGCAGTACCTCCAGAATGCGCGAGCTCTTTTCTTCGATGATAGAGCGCATGACCGCGAAGCCATACACCAGCACATTGACGTAGAGCAGCATGACCATGGTGAAGGAGACGAGAAAGACCGCGATGCCACTGGCGCCCTCCTTGCCGTTCTCAATCCGTACGGAGTCGAAATCGAGGGGTTTCAGCACCGATGCAATTTCGGCATCGCTCATGCCTTTCTGGACGAGCTGGTTTTTCACCAGGGCGGACTGAACCGCGTTGCGCAACTCGATGCTCTCGCCGAAATTGGTGACGTCCTTGGCGCTGTACACCACCTTGCGATGGGCGAGGTCGCTGTCAGCCAGCCAGAGGAAGCCATCGATCTTGCCGTCGGAGACCTCGCGGCGAAGCCGGTCGCGCTCGGCGTCGGAGGTGTTGGTGTCGATGTCGACGGAGAAGTGCGGCGTTTCCGGCTTCGTCGCCAACGGGCCAGCGACTGCCTTCGAGGGCGACGACCCACCGCTCTTTGTCCGCGGCGGTGTTAGTTGCTGCCGGATGGTATCGGCAAGTTCGGGATCACTGGTCACCAACACGATATGCCGGGTGGAGCCCGACTTCAGGTCGGACAAAAAGGCCGGAACCACGATGGTCGAGGCCAGAAACACCGGCATCAACAGGGTCATGATGATGAAGGCCTTGGAGCGGATGCGCTCCAGGTATTCGCGCTGTATGACCAGCCAGGCGTTATGCATGCTGCCCCACCACGTCGATGAAGATTTCCTCCAGCGAGGGCTCGACCAACTCGAAGCGGCTGATGCGGGCGTGCCGGCAAACCATGCGCAACAGTTCTTGCGCGTCGGCGCCGGGCTTCAGCCGGGCTTCCACGTAATTGCCATAGTTGTTGACCGATTCGATCAACTCATTGTGGTCGAATGGCGGGTCGCCCTCGTACTGCATCTGCACCGTGTTCTTGCCGTAGCGGGCCTTGATTTTTTTGAGGTCGCCTTCCAATACGCTACGCCCGTGGTCGATCAGGCAAATGGCATCGCACAAGCGTTCGACCTGGTCCATGCGGTGGGTGGAGAAAAGGATGGTCTTACCGGTTTTCTTGAGCTCGACCATGACGTCTTTCAGCATCACAGCGTTCGCCGGGTCGAGGCCGGCGAACGGTTCGTCGAGGATCAAGAGGTCAGGATCGTGCAGCAGCGCGGCGACGAACTGGATCTTCTGCTGCATGCCCTTGGATAATTCCTCGACCTTCTTTTGTGTCCACCCGGCGATCTGTAGTCGCTCACACCAGTCGAGCGCGCGCTTGCGGGCCTCAACGACCGACAACCCATGTAAGCGTCCCAGAAACACGAGATGGTCGATCACCTTCATGCGTTTGTAGAGGCCGCGCTCTTCAGGAAGGTAGCCGACTCGCTGCAGTTGCTGCCGGTGAAACTTCACGCCGAACAGCCACACCTCACCTTCGTCAGGAATGCTGATGCCGATCATCATGCGGAGGGTGGAAGTCTTACCCGCGCCGTTGGGGCCGAGCAATCCGTAGACACTGCCTTCGCGGATATTCAACGAGAGCCGATCGACCGCCACAAAGTGGTCGTAGGTTTTGTGAATCCGGCGTAGCTCGACGGTATCGGGCATTCGGTTGCAGAGACGGGCCAACCCGGCCTGAGGTTATCGCCACAGCATGATCCCGGCCGGAAGTGCTTTTGATTGTACTGGGTCGTGGCGAGGAAAGGGTGTGGGGCAATCAGGAGTGGGGAGGAGCCGCTGTCAGCCGGTGCGCAGACGCACGTTTGATTCGCGGGTGGCCCCATCCGCGAAGCGGCGGGCCGTGATGTCGAGGTTGATGCCGACCATGCGGCGAGGTTTCCCGGCGTCATCATAGAAAACCTGTGCGCGGCTCTCAACCCAGCGCGTGCGTCCGGAGGCGGTGCGGATGCGATATTCCATCGACCAGTTGTGCAGCCTCTGCTGAAACAGCTCGTCCAGTTGTCCCAAGACGTAGCCGCGGTCTTCAGGGTGCAGGCTTTCCACCCATAGCTCATGCGAGGGCTTCTGGGTCAACGGATAATCACAGAGGCGCTGAAAGCCGTCCGACCAATAAAGGCTATTGTGGGCAACGTCCCAATCCCAGACGCCGCCGGACACGACCTGCTCGGTGATGCGCAGGCGCTCCTCGTTGGCGAGCGACTGCTCCTGCGCAATCTTGCGGACTTCCGCCTCGCTCGAAGCTTGCAGTACAGCATTTCGACCGACTTCTCCCAAGGCCGAGACAATAAGGCCGGAAATTGCGAAAAGCAGGGTGTAAACCACTGCCTGGGTATCGGGCAAACCCACCGTGTAAAGCGGTGGTATCAGGAAGTAGTCGGCGAGGGTGATCGTGGTCAGGACCGACACCAGCCCCGGCCCCAGACCGCCATAGAACGCGGAGAGGGCAACGGGAATGAAGAGCACGGCGAACGGAACGCCGTCGTCGAAGACTCGGCCCATCAACCAGCGAAGGGCGATGAAGGCGAGCGAGATAAGGACCGCCCCACCGTAACGCCACGCGACGCTTTGCCGTGTGCCAAGGTGAGGGAGGAAGCGTCTGAAAAATGGTGACTCGCCCATCGTGCGGTCCGGCAGCGAGGTATGCTCTTCCTCGCGCAGTTTCTCAATACAGTTGACGCTTATGGTCGGGATTTGGCCATAGCCATTAAGTGACTGATTTTTCGCACGATTGTAGGAAGTTGCTCACCATCTGCTTGCCATGATCTGTGAGCACACTTTCGGGGTGGAATTGCACTCCTTCGACGGCGTAGCGACGGTGGCGCAACCCCATGATGACGCGGCTGCCGTCGCGGTCGTAACAGGTGGCCGAAATTTCCAACTCGCTGGGCAGGCTCTTTTCTTCGACAATCAGCGAGTGATAGCGAGTGGCGGTCATGGGCGACGGAATGCCGCGAAAAATCGTCTTGCCGTCATGTTCCACCTCGCTGGTCTTGCCGTGCATCAGGCTGGCGGCGCGAATGACGTTGCCGCCAAACGCAGCGCCGATGGCCTGGTGGCCCAGGCAGACTCCCAGGATCGGAATGCGCCCCGCGAAGTGCTGTATGACGTCGATGCTGATACCGGCTTCCTGCGGCGTACACGGGCCGGGCGAGATGACGATGCGCTCGGGGTGAAGCTGTTCGATCCCGGACAGGCTGATTTGATCGTTGCGGTGGACCACAACTTCGTGTCCGAGTTCGCCGATGTATTGCACCAGGTTGTAGGTGAAGGAGTCGTAATTGTCGAGGACAAAGACCATGGTGCCCCGTACAAGTTTCCAGTTTCCAGTTTCGAGTTTCAAGTGTGATCCGAGTACGTCAGCGATCTAGTGAATCCATCAACGCATTCAGCATGCGAAGGACCTCTTGTGTACGCGCAACAATCGCGCCCGCTTGGTCGCGGTTCACATATGCGAGGTCCGCCGCAATCAGTTCCTGGGTCTCCAATTCCAGAAGCGAACCTCTGGCCAGTCCAAGAAACTGCCTGAATTCCTTCTTCGACAACCTGCCTTGGCCTTCAGCAATATTGCTGGGAACCGATACTGCGGAGCGCCGCATCTGTTGAGCAAGTCCGTAAAGCTCCTCCTTCGGGAAGCTGCGTGTTTGCAAATAAACGTCGCGAACCAATGCCATGGCTTTCTGCCAGACTGTCAGTTCTCTGTACGTGTGCGACAACTTGCGCTCCTCGGGTTTTATTGAAACTTGAAACTCGAAACTTGAAACTCGGCAGTTGGTTACTGAACCCACGCCCGCTGCTGCCTACCCGGCCCGCTCAGCAGCCCGCAACAACGCGCTAGCTTTGTTCATGCACTCCTGGTACTCGCTCTCCGGGTCGGAGTCGGCCACGATGCCGGCGCCGGCCTGCACATAAGCGCGGCCGCGGTACACAACCATGGTGCGGATGGCAATGCAAGAGTCGAGGTTGCCGGCGTAGTCGGCATAGAGGATGGCGCCGCCATAGACCCCGCGGCGCACGGGCTCCAGTTCTTCGATGATCTCCATCGCTCGAACCTTGGGCGCACCGCTGAGCGTGCCGGCAGGGAAGCAAGCAGCGACGGCATCGAGCGCGTCGAGCTCGCCCCGGAGTTGTCCTTCGAGCGCCGACACCAGATGCATGACGTGCGAGTAGCGCTCAACATACATCAGGTCGCGCACCTTCACGGAGCTGTAATCACTGACGCGCCCCAGATCGTTGCGCCCCAGATCGACCAGCATGACGTGCTCGGCGCGCTCCTTCTCGTCGGTGCGCAGCTCTTCGATGAGTCGCGCATCGTCGTCTTCCTCGTCGCCGCGGCGCCGCGTGCCGGCGATGGGACGGTATTCCAGCTTGCGTCCGGTGATGCGCACCAGCATTTCCGGCGATGCCCCCACCACCTGCATGTCATCGAGTTGGAGAAAGAACATGTATGGTGATGGATTCACCGTGCGCAGGGCGCGATAAATCTGGAAAGGCTCGGCGGGAGGCTTGAAATCCAGCCGCATGGAGAGCACCACCTGGAAGATGTCGCCTGCGGCGATATATTCCTTGGCGGAGCGCACGTTGGCGAGGAACTGCTCGCGCGAAGTAGTGGTGTGCAGCTTGACCGGCCTTTTCCTGGCTGGCGCCGACCATCCTAACTCTTGTTTGTGGATGCCGCGCACCAGTTGGCGCTCCAGGGCGTCGATATCGGCGAGCGCGCGATCATACGCCTTGCGCGGCGACTCGGCACGTACGTCGGCAGCGGCGATGATGTGTAATTGGTGCTTGAGGTGATCGAAGGCCAGCAGCCGGTCGTAGAAGGTGAAGATGCAGTCGGGCAGGTTGACGTCGGTCTTGGCGGTTTCCGGCAGGCGCTCGAACTGCCGCACCATGTCGTAGGCAAAGTAGCCCACGCCGCCGGCGGTGAACGGGGGCAGTCCGTTTACGTTGGCGGGGCGATATTGCTGCAGACTTTCACGCAGCACATCGATGACGTTGCCCTCCGCGCGTTCCTCGGCGGGTCCGCGCCTCAGGGTGAGGTTCCGTCCCCGTGCGGTGAGCACCATGCGCGGTCGCGCGCCGACGAACGTGTAGCGTCCAATTCTCTCCCCGGCTTCGACTGACTCGAGCAGGAAGCCATACTTCTGGCCCGCTGCGATGCTCAGGTATGCACCCACCGGCGTCAGCAAATCAGCGCTAAGGGTCTTGGCCACGGGGACCAGCGTGGCGTCGCGGCTGAGCTGCAAAAAAGTCCTGTAATCGGGCGTGAGCATTGGGTCCCGAGTGCGAGTTGCGGGGTTGATTGGGATTATACGAGAGGTGGGAGTGCCGTCGGTGGAGAGCGGTATCGTCGGGCCGCGGCCGCAGCCGCGATTTGGGTTGGTGCGTCAGATTCCGGTAGCAGGCGTGCTTCTGGGCCATCCTTCCGATTCGAAGAACGGCATGCAGGCGGCTTGGGGAGCAGAGAGATCTGCTGCCAGTAACGCGACTCCCACTTCACCTTTGTAGAGGCTCTCCGGAGTTAGTTTCATCGCGAGGTAATCGGTCGCTTCCCAGGCGGCGGCGCGGGATGCCAGTTCGCGGGCCCTGTCCAGCCACCGGCGTTCCCCGGTGTGCTTGTACAAATTCAATAATCCGTAGGCCTGCCCCGCCAGCCCGCAACACAGGTTGCTGATCGAATCGACGGACTCCCAGGCGTGCCATGCGGCTGCTTCCGCAAGCCGCAGATAGCTATCGTCATGGAAGGTGCCGTGCGCGACCGTCCACAGGAAGATGTAGCCGGCGCTACCATTACACCATCCCGGCATGTAGCTGGCGTCGCCACCTGTCCTGCCTTGCGGCATCACCCATGGCCAGCGAACGCCTCGGCCAGACGGCTCAGCCCATTCCATCAGTTGTTGCAGGCGTTCCTCGAGCCGTGGTGGTAGTTCTGCGCCGGTGGAGCGATGCCAGCAAAGTGCCGCATACAGGATTCCAGACCAACCATGGGCGATGCCCAGGTACGTGATGCGAGTGCTCTCGCGCAAAGGAGGCTCTTGATCGATTTGCTGCCATATCGACGCCATGGTCTGGTTGCCGAATTCCACCAGGGGAGCGGGCATCAGCGCTCCTCCGTCTTCCACGGTCTCAAGCAGCAGGGAGGTGGCAAGCAATGTGCCGGATCGGCCCAAGGCCAAATCAAGGTTGTCGCATGGACGGTGCGACGCCATCATGAATCCCTCCAGCGCGCTGGCTTGCGAGGAAACGTCGCACATTGCGTGGCTTACCAACGCTTGCACCGCATGGACCCCACTCAGCGTGTGATACGGCGAAATCGACCCGACAATCTGGGGAGTAATCTCAATCTCTGCGTTGTAGTAGCTTGCGCTGTTTTCGGGGTCCGACGCCGCCCGGCTGCACCAGACATCGGCCAGCGACAACAGGGCGGAATCGTCGCGCCCGCAAGCGATGCGATAAAGGGCGTACGCAATTCCGGCGGCGCCGTAGGTCAAGGATGCCTTTGGAGCCGTAGCCAGCCCTGAGTGCACCAGACTGCCAGCGTATCCAACCCGTTCCAATACCCGGCCCAGTACCCGATCCAGCGCCGACGCATCCGGTGTTGCGCCGCCCAGGCGCCAGCCGCCTGCGGGCAGTTCCAAAGTGCTCAGTCGTTCGGAAAATTCAGCAACGGACGCGAAGCGCTGGGACGGACTCTTAGCAAGCGCCTGGGCGAGAATGTTCTCCAGCTCCGGCCAGGAAGCCATTCCTCGCTGCGAGAACGGTATGGGCGCGTCTTCCAGAATCTGGCGCATCATCTCGTCCTTCGTCAGCGAGAAGTCCAGGTATGGAGCGCCTGCCAGCAACGAATAGATTAATGCCGCCAGGGAATACTGCTCGCCAAGCTGGCTAGCGGAGGGAGGCAACTGCCCTTTGCTGATCGCAGCCGCATACTCCGGTTCAAAGTAAAATCCAATGCCCCCTCGCGGAGGATCGCCGAACCGTTGGTTGACGTCTTTGTCCCAAGCCAGACCGAAGTCCACGAGCTTGATTCGGTTCGCCTCATCCACCAGGATGTTTCTGGGATGGATGTCCGAGTGAACGACTCCCTGCTCATGCAACTGCGAGTAGGCTCGGAGGACCTGGCAGCACAGGTCAAAGAGCTTTCTTTGAGCATCCTCAGCGCGGTCGCGATGAAGGGTGGCGGCGGCGGTCCCAGCATCGACACCCTCGCACCACTCCATCACCAGATAGCGGCGGTTCTCCCATACTCCCGCATCCAGTAGCTGGGGGCCCACCGATCCTCCCAGTCGCCCCAAGATGGCGGCCTCCCGGTCGAGCAGGCGCGAGCTTTCCGCTGTGCTGCCAGATCGCAAGAGCTTGAGCGCGCCAATTTCCCCGTTGGGGCGACGAACGCGATAGATTTCGGTGTCCTCCAGTGCCTGGAGGCATTGCAGCACTTCACATCGGGCGACGGTCGCTCCACTGGGGAAGGACGGTTGAATCGCCTCGGCCTCTTCGGAATCCGGCGGCACCAGCAACCGCCAGGCGATCATCTGCGTGAGCATCGGCAGCGCGTCCTCCAGTATCTGGTTCGGGTCGCTGCTCACGGTGAGGCTGTAATTGGCTATCGCCTGACCGATCGTCCTCGGCGATTCAAATTCCTTCAGCAAGGCGGCCGATTGCGGGTCGAGAATGCGGGAGGGCGTGCGGGACTGGGGCCTTGAAATTGCGAAGTCGCCGTCGCGCGCATCGACCTGCTCGCGCAGCTTGGCCGGAAGCTCTCCGACAGGAGTGATGATGATGCCCTTGGGCAGGACCCACGGATCGGTGATGCTCATGACGATCTAGTTTTACACACCCACGGCGCCCTTATTGTCTGTGCCTGCCGGAATCCATGAGCGGGTATCTACGCCCTCGATCTGAAGTCGTCGCAGAGCAAACTGCCAGGGCTCGAGATGGCTGCTGGCTTCGGTGCGAGCAGCAATCAAGGCCACTGCCAGACGGTTGGTTACCCACAACCGCCAGCTCTCACGGCCAATCCAGGGCAACGCCTGTTCGTCGGCAGGAGGATCGATTCCCCAGGAAAGCAGCCCATCGCCCGCCAGTTCCGCCGTAAACGGAACGCCGTGAGGGGCGCAGCCGCCGAGTTCCTGCTTCAGTTGTTCTGCCGTTTCCGCCAAGTCCTGGTAGCGGCTGAAATATGCCACCAATTTGTCCGGACGCAGCAGTCCGGGTGCATCCTTGCCGACCTTGAAGTGACGCACACGGGTGCGGCCCAGCACCGCCAGTACAGCGGGAAACGCCTCAGGCAAGCGTTCGGTCGCGGGGCTTATGTAGAGCTTGCATCCGATGGGGTTCTCATCAGTGGTGGGGCCGCCAGATCCTGGGCGGCGTGACTGCCACGCGAGCCAGCCATCATTACTCGCAGGGTTGCGGACACTCGACCATTCGCGCTCCAGCCGTTCCCGGTTTCGGCCCTCTCGAATGCCCAGGTATGCTGCGGCTGCGGCTTCATCGCGAAGGGTTCGTTTCCAATGAGGAGAAAGGGGCGTGCGGTTATAGCCGTAGAGACGAGTCGAAAGCGCCGCCCGGTCGCTTAGACCCAGGCTCTGACCGTAGCGCAGCGCCTCCAGCGAGAGCCGCTCCAGATAGCCCTCAGCCGCCACCGGAGACGGCAGGTCTTCCGCACCTGCATAGATGAGCGCGGCCGCATCAGGGCCTGATAGAAAATTTCCGTCATGCTCCAGCGCCAGCACGCCGTCAAGAATGAGCCGGGTGATCTCCTGATGGCATCGCTCTCCCAGCGTATCCCGGACGTACTCGGGCAGCCGGCTTGGCTGCTGCAGCGTCAGGAACAACAGGGCGGTGTCCCGCGAAACCGATTTCACGCCCAGACCCGGCTTGTCCAGCGGACGAAGTATGCCGTAAAAACCGGGGTCCTTGCGAAGCTCTTTCAGCATTTCCCGCTGTTCGGCAGGAAGGCGGTCGAACAGCACCAGTTCGTACTTGGGATTCGCCGACAAGACCGATTCCAGGATGCTGCCCCAGTGATTCTCTGTCATAGGAGATCGTCCCCAGAACGATGACGCGGAAATCTAAAGAGCGGAAGGAGCATGGAATCTCACTTCCGCCCGGCTGGTTTCCAATGGATCCATACAGCAGTGATCCAGAAGCGCCATCGCAGTGTCTGGTGGCTTCTGAATGGGGTTACTTTGCTGCCTTCTTTGCCGACTCGGCGAGACGCTTTTGCGCCACGTCAACTTCCTTGAGGGCCGCCGTGAGCTGGGTCTTGACCGCCGTCAGGGTTTCGCGATCAATGCCTTGGACAAGGATGGTTGGATCGTTGGAGCCGGCGCAGTAGATGGTTCCTCCGCAGGTCACTACCGATCCAGCGAAGCAGGTGTAGGTGCCGAACTTGCACGGCAGGAACGTGGGTTGGAAGCAATGGTAGGTGATTTGATAGGTACACAGGCAGTGGAACGTCGGATATCCGCAAAAGATTGTGGGATGGCAGGCATACTGCGCGCTCCCAGCCTTGGTGATGTCGATCATCAACTCTTTTACGTCAAACGCCATAGTGATTACCTCGCTTTCCGGGAGACCGAACGCAGTCTTCCAAGAGGCTAGCATTATAGCCCTGTTTTCCCGTGGATTGGCAGGTAAAGTCCGAAAGGCCTTCCGATTTCCTTGCGCCCCTCGCGAAGCCTGCTTATACTCGTAAGGTTTGCCCGCCGGACGACAGGGTCACCGCGCCTTCCGTATAGGGTCAGCGGCCCGGGCCCACCGCCCCCGCGGTTTTCGGAGATTGTTATGGCAACCACGATCATGCACACGCAGGAAACGAACCCCTGGGAACAGCAAGCCGCGCGCTTCAACATCGCCGCCCAGAAACTCAAGCTGGATGAAGGCCTGTGGCGGGTGCTGCAGCAGCCCAATCGCGAAATCATCGTCCACATCCCGGTGATGATGGACAACGGGCAGTTGGAAGTCTTCACCGGCTATCGTGTGCAGCACTCCATCGCGCGCGGCCCTGCCAAGGGCGGCGTCCGCTTCGCGCCCGATGTCACGCTCGACGAAGTGCGGGCGCTAGCCAGTTGGATGACCTGGAAGTGCGCCGTGGTAAACATTCCCTTTGGTGGCGCCAAAGGCGGCATCATCTGCGATCCCAAGATCATGTCGCGCGGTGAACTGGAGCGCCTGACCCGGCGCTACACCTCGGAGTTGATTGAGTTCATCGGCCCGGAAAAAGACGTGCCCGCCCCCGACGTCAATACCAACGAGCAGGTCATGGCGTGGATGATGGACACCTACTCCATGCACATGCGGCAGACCGTTACCGCGGTCGTGACCGGCAAGCCGCTGAACATGGGCGGCTCGCGCGGTCGCCGCGAGGCCACGGGCCGCGGTGTGATGATCATTGCCGACGAGTCCATCAAACACCTGGGCATGCGCGCCGAAGACACCCGCGTGATCATCCAGGGCTTCGGCAACGTTGGCTCCAACGCCGCCCTGCTGATGCACCAGGCAGGCTACAGGGTGATCGGCATCGGCGAGTGGGACGGCGGCCTGTATAACAGCAAGGGCATCGACATCGCTGCCCTCACCGAGTACCGGCAAAAGGAAGGCACCATCCAGGGGTTCCAGGGTGCAGAGCGTGCTGAGACCGACGAACTGCTCATCACCGATTGCGAGCTGCTAGTTCCTGCTGCGACGGAGAACGTCATCACCTCGCTCAATGCCGACAAGGTGAAAGCCAGGATCCTGATCGAGGGCGCCAACGGGCCAACCACGGCGGCGGCCGACGACATCCTTGCCGACAAGCACGTATTCGTCATGCCGGACATCCTGGCCAACGCCGGCGGCGTCACGGCTTCGTACTTTGAGTGGGTACAGGACCGCCAGGGCTACTTCTGGAAGGAGTCGGTGGTCAACGAGCAACTAAAGGACATTATGGTCGAGTCGTTCGACGCGGTAGTGCGCTACGCCCAGACTCACCATGTGAACAACCGCATCGCGGCCTATATGCTGGCGATTGACCGGGTGGCGTTCACGATCCGCCAGCGCGGGATTTACGCCTGAGCGGGTAAAAGCAAAATCTGATTGGATGCGGCTCCCCGGGGGAGCCGCTTGTCTTGGGACTTCCTGCTGAAGGGAAGCGCATTAAAAAATTTCTCCGACTCCCTTCCGTTACCCCCAATCCGGGGCATAATATCTGGCTAGGAAGTGGTCGTGGGGACGGCCCAATTCCAATTCAACATGCATCGCCTTCGCTTAGCCCTCCGCTTGTCTGCAGTTGCGGTGAGTTTTCCAGTGATCGTGCTGGTCATCGCCTGCACCACTCTGCTACATCCCATTGCCTCCCTCAAAAGCAGATTCCACACTTCATTACGCCTCTGGATGAGCGTGATGGATTGGGTGACGGGCGTCCCCATTGGCTATACCTATTGGGTGCGATACCACGCGCCCAGTATGCTCGATGAGATCGTAGTCCACCACGACGACTGAGCCCTCGAAGCCCACTTCTGCGCGGTTGCTTTCCGAGCGTGCCGTGGACGATAATCAGCTTGGCAGCGGCGACCCGGCGGCGCCGCATTCGTCCGCTCATGTGAACCTTCCGAACTACATTACGCTTACGCGTATCTTCAGCATTCCGGTGCTGATCTGGATCCTGTCGAGCAGCTACTTCAGCAATACCAACGGTAATCGCGAATTGCTGGCCTCGGCGGTGTTCATCGCCGCATCGCTTACCGATGCCATTGACGGCTACCTGGCGCGCAAGCGGGCCCAGGTCACCACCGTGGGAATGCTGCTCGATCCGGTGGCCGACAAACTGCTCATCGCTGCTGCCTTCATCACGCTGGTGCAATTCAATCCGCGCATCGTGCCGGCGTGGATGGCGGTCATCATCATCGGACGCGAATTCCTGGTGAGCGGGCTGCGCTCCATTGCAGCCTCGGAAGGCTTCACCATCGAAGCCAGTGACCTGGGCAAGATGAAGATGGTGGTGCAAATCGTCTCCGTCGTGGCCGCCATCGTCGATCATCACTGGACCCATCTGCCGTGGTACTTCCTCTGGCTGCCGGTGCATCCCATCGCCCTGGCGTCGATCTGGATCATGGTGGGCCTGTCTCTGTGGTCGGCGGCGGATTACTTCGTGGCCTTCTGGACCAAGATCAACCGTCACGCCGAGAAGCGCCGCCGCCGTCGCTCGTTCGTGCTGAGCCGGCGCAGAAAGCGCAACGATGTCCCCGCAATCTGACGCGCCAACCGAAACCCGTGCTGTCACTGCGGAATACTCTGCGGACGAGCGCGAACTGCTGTTGCGACTGGCGCATCACGCGATAAGCTCGGCACTCGAGGGCCTGAAACTCGACCTGACTCCGCCCACACCCCACCTTGCCGAGCTGCGCGGAGCGTTTACCACCTTACATTTGCATGGCAAGCTGTGCGGCTGCATTGGCTACGTCATTCCCACCCACTCCCTCTATCGCACCGTGGCGGAGGCGGCCCAGGCTGCGGCCTTTGACGATCCCCGATTCGACCCGGTGACGCCCGACGAAGCGCCGCATCTTTCGGTTGAGATTAGCGTTCTGTCCCGCCTGCAACCAATTCGACCCGAAGAGGTTGTGGTTGGCGTGCATGGACTGGTCGTCTCCCACGGCATTCGGCGTGGCTTGTTGCTGCCTCAGGTACCGGTGGAGTGGCAATGGAACCGCGAGACGTTTCTGGCCCAGACCTGCCTGAAGGCCCGCCTTCCTCCCGATGCATGGAGACAAGGCGCTGATTTACAAGCATTTACCGCCGAAGTGTTCGGAGACGAGAGCCGCCTGACCTTTGCCCCCTAACGGTTGACCAAACCGTCCCTAGCTTGGTTTCTTTGCATCTGAGACCGGCAATAAATTCACTCTGCCATAACAAAAGGTTGCAACCTGGGGTGAGCCTCTGTACTATCGGGACGCTCTTATGCACGCAGGTTCAACTGTTTACGCCTCCCGTATCCAGCGCTTCCGCCTGCCCCGGGTCTGTGTGGCCGTAGTGGGCGAAGATGCGGCCAACATCCTTGAGCGCGCCGAGTCCCTGGTTCGCGATAACCCCTTCATGGAGTTCAGGTTAGACTACCTGTCGAACCCCGCCTCGGGTCTCCCCAAGCTCAAGCATTTCCTCGATATGCACCCCGAGGCCACCGTCATTGCCACCTGCCGGAGGGTGGTCAATGGCGGCAAGTTCAAGGGCAGTTCTGCCGCTCAATTGGACATTCTGCTCAAGGCGGCCGACATTGGCTTTCAGTTGGTCGATATCGAGTTACAGAGCGCCCAAGTTTTGAAGCCGGCCGAGTTGACCGACCTTAAAGATCGCGTCGGAGTAATCCTATCGTTCCACGACTTTAAGGCCACGAAGAAGCTGGAAGAGACGTTTGCCGAGATGAGGCGCTATCCGGCGGATTTCTACAAGGTGGTCTCAACGGCAACCACGCTGTCCGACAATGTGCAGATGATGAAGTTCCTGCAGGCGCACTCGGCCCAACACGAGATGGTGGGGTTGTGCATGGGCGAGCAGGGCCTCATCAGCCGCGTGCTGGGCGTGCGCGCGGGCAGCGTCTTCACCTTTGGCTCGGCCACTCGCGGCGAGGAAACCGCGCCCGGCCAGGTGACCGCGGGTGAATTGCGCGATACCTATCGCATCGAGATAGTCGATGCGGCAACTCAAGTGTACGGGGTGGCTGGCGATCCCATTGCGCACTCCATGTCGCCTGTCATGATGAACACTGCCTTTCGCCGCGAGACCGTCAACGCGGTCTATCTCGCGCTCCATGCCAAGACGCTTGAGGACCTGCTGGCGTGTGCCAACGATATACCGATGCGTGGCCTCAGCATCACCATGCCCTACAAGCAGGAAGTAGTCGCAGCGCTGACCAACTCCGATCCGCTGACCCGGCAACTCGGCGCGTGCAACACCGTGGTCCGGGCGCAGGACGGAAAGCTCTACGGATTCAACACCGATGTCGCCGGAGTAATCGCTCCTTTGGAACAGCGCCTCACGCTGCAGGGCGCAAAGGTACTGGTGGTGGGTGCCGGTGGCGTTGCGCGCGCGGCTGTCTTTGGGTTGAAGAACAAGGGCGCCGAAGTATTCATCACTAATCGCACCGCACAGAATGCTCAGGCCCTGGCGCGTCAGGCGAAGGCGAAGTACATGAAGCGCGTCGATGTTGCCAAGTCGAGTTTCGACGTCATCATTAACGCCACACCATTGGGCATGGGTGGGAACCGGCAGTCTCCGCTCGAGGAAAAGGAACTCAACACACGATACCTGTTTGACCTGGTTTATGTTCCGGCTGAGACCAAACTGATGAAAATGGCACGGGCCAAAAACATCGAGGTCATACCGGGGCTGGAGATGTTCGTGCAGCAAGGCGCACGCCAGTTCGAGATCTGGACCGGCAAGCCCGCTCCTGTCGCCGAAATGGCTTTTGTGGTGAGCAAGGCATTGGAGCGGATGGCGCCTCCGCCGTCCAACGAAGAGGCGCCCGCCCCGGTTTCGCCCCCGCGTACGGCGGCAAAGCCCGCGGTGCAACCGGCGGCAGCGAAGGCGGCCGCCTCCAACGGCAAAAAGAAAGCGAAGGCCGTGGCGTCGAAGCCTGCGAAAAAGGCCGCCAAGAAGGCGGCGAAACGCTAGAGCACACGCCTACATCTGCGTCCGCTTTAGGCAATTTGTGTTCCATTCCAATCGCATGGAATCGGTCTGCGCGAATTGCGATGGCCGAAAAACCCCGTCCAGTGCGGCTTTTGGCGCATGCCCTTTCGCCAACCCGCGAAAAAACTGGTCAAACTTTGCGAATCGTTGTTGCAGTTAGGGTGCGCTTGGCTTAAGATGGACAACGTTGGCGGAACTCTCCCGCCTTCACTCAAATAACAGAAGCAAACTCCACGTTCGAAGTCGAATTGCCCCTCACGCACGGATGGTTGAGCTGTGTGCGAGCATCCCAGGAGAAGACGGAGATGGCGTGGTACGCGTACTGTATTACTGAGCAAGCGGGCCTGCAGAATGGGAATCGTGCCCGTCGGCCCTTTGCGCTGGAGAACCTCAAGGGAGTCAACGAGGCTCCGGTGTTTGCCTACCCCAGTGGAGAGTTCGCCGTGATCGTCAGCGAGCATACCTCCGAGAAACCCCTCACCCAGCAAGCCATTGTGGACCACGCGCGCGTGGTCTCCGAGTGCTTTCGTACTGTGACCGTCCTGCCATTTCGTTTTGGGACCATTTTTGAGTCGGACGAGGCCCTCCGCCGGGCCGTGCGGGCCAACCGCAAGGCCTTTCTGGAGAGCGTCTCCCGCTTGCGCGGCAAGTCGGAAATGCATGTAAAAATCGTCGTAAAAGACGGGACCATCGAAGAAGCGATCAGCGAGGTCCCTGCGGGAGTAGGCGGCGAATACCTGCGCAAACTGCGCGATCAAGCCAGCCGCGAGCGCGAGCGCCAAACCAAGGCGCGGGCGCTCTCCATGCAGGTACACAAACTCTTCTGTCCCCTGGAAGAGGACATCGTCTGCAAGCGCACGGACTCTGGCAAGATGCTCATCGACTTCGCCCACCTGATTGATTCCAGCACCGTAGCCAAATACCAGAACCGTTACTCCGCGGCCACGCGGCATTTCAAGGACTGCCAGGTGACGATCACGGGACCGTGGCCGCCCTATCACTTTATGCCGGGCAAGCTGCGGACGGTATCGGGCGGTAATTAACACGGCTGGACAACAATTCACTTTGCACGATTCCGGCGGCCGCGAGGCCGCCTGGCTTTTGGGGCGCTGCGCCGCTGCGTCAGTGAGGCCGTCATCGCATCCTTGCGCCAGTGCCGACCGAGCGAAGCGGAGAATTTGGGAACCTGTCCCAAGATGGGAAAGAAACTCTCCGGGGGCGAATAAAATCTCGCGGAAAGTTGACGGGTTGGGATGCGGGGCATATTATCTTGAATTCGCCGTGGCGTAATCGAGGCCCAGGGCGAGCTCCAGACTTGTGAGCATGGAGCAGTGACGTATGGACAAAAAGAAGCTGGACGTATTCAAAAAGCGGCTTGAAGAGCGCCAGCGCGAACTACGGCACAACGTCAGCCGCACCGCACAGGATGGCCGGGAGGCCGACCTCGAGTCCGCCCAGGACGTCGCCGACCGCGCGGCCAACTCCTACACCAAGGAATTTCTCTTCAGCCAGAGCAACACTGAGCGCCAGATCCTGCAGATGGTGGACAGCGCCCTGAACCGCATTCGCGAAGGCACTTTCGGCGAGTGCATTGCCTGTGGCGAGGAAATCAACCCCAGGCGCCTTGAAGCGGTACCATGGACGCGCCACTGCATTGCCTGTCAGGAGAAACTGGAGCAGGGTCTACTGGAACCTACGGGAACGTAGCGTTCCTGTCGAATAGCGCTGGGAACAGAAGCCGCCGGCGAGGGCGGCTTTCGCTTTTTGACGACCCTGGCGGTGCTATTTCGGCGGCTTCTTCTTGCTCCCGCCGAGCAATCCTCCCAGCGCATCCTGCAACTGCTGCTGCTGAGTAGGCTGCGCCTGCTTGGCGGGCTGCTGGCCTTGCTTTGGTTGTTGGCCTCCGCCCAGCAGCGTGCCCAGAATTCCACCCGCGCCACCTTTACCGCCGAGAATGCCGGCAGCGTTCGGCACAATGTTGTTGAGCTTCATCTGGGCAATCTTCTCGATGTCGGGCCCCACCACCGGGTGGCTCATGGTGCCCGTGATGATGACCGGCAGCACCAGTTCTCCGTTCTTGTTGCCCAAGGCCGTGTTCAGGTAGCCGCCGACGCCCGTGCCCCCGACCGACTGGCTAAACGCCTTATCCAGCACGGCCGTGAGATGCAGGCCGAGCGCCTCATTGACCAGGTTGATGGTCCCGGTTGCCGCCATGCTGCCGACATCGAGCGCGGCCTTCAGGTCGTTGGTGTTGGCCACGCCGTTGTGCACTTCGAACGTTCCACTCATGCTGGAGATCGACGTGTAACCCTTCGAACCGCCACCGAACTTGCCGATCTTGCCCAGCTCATTCAGCAGGTCGATCTTGGTGAGCTTACCGTTGGTGAGCGTGAACGAGAACGGCCCGTTCAGCGTCTGTGTGACATCGCCCGATGCGGGGGTGGAGAACGTCTGGTTCAAGTTGGCGCTGAGGGTACCGTAGAGCGTGTCTTTCATATTGCCCACGGCAGAGAGCAACTGATTCGCATCGGCGCCTGTGAGTTTGGCGTTGACCGCGAAGCTCGAAGTCTCATGCCGAAGGTCCGCGTTGATGCTGCCGGCGATTTGTCCCCCGTAAACCTGGCCGGTCAGCGGGCTCAATTGGATCACTCCGTGATTCAGGGTGACGCCCGAATGCACGTTGGTGAGCTGCGTGCGGTCGTAGATCAGCGTTCCCACTGCGATGGTGCCGGTGCCCGTGGCTGTATCGAGGAGACTCGGCTGAGGCGCGGGAGCGGCCTCCGCCGCAGGCACCAGGCCCCAGGATGCGGCGGCTTTCTTCGCGGGCGCAGGTTTCGCGGGAGCCACCAGCTTCTGCAGTTCGGTGATGTTCAGCTTGTCGGCCGAGATAGCAAACGTCAGGCGCGGCGCCTGGAAGTTGGCCATGCTGAGACTGCCGCTGGCATTGGTCGAGCCGATCGATGCATTGACGTTGGTGAAGTTCAGCGAGTTCTGCGTGAACTGCAAATTGGCGTTACGAACGTGGAGCGGCTCCGTCAGCGCCGGCGTCTTCAAGGTCGCGTTCTGCACTGCGCCGGTGCCGCTAAACGTCATCGCGTCGGTGTTCTTGATGGGGCCCGTGGCGCGCAGATCGAGGGTGATGGCCCCGCTGCCGCTTATCCCTTCCACCGCGCCGACGCCGTAGGCCTTCGCGATGTTGAGCAGTTCATCCACCTTGCCGTTGACGGTCTTGAACGAGGCATCGACGGTGGGCGAGGGTGTGGTGTATTGCGCGATGGTCATCTGCCCAGCCAGCGTGGTCGCGCCGGAGGTCGCGGTGAAGGGGCCGGAGCGGATTTCCTGCGGCGTCATGGTCAAGTCGAGCGAGGGTACCTTCACCGCCTGCGGGATGTCTTTGCCGGTCACCTCGAGATTGCGTCCGTTCACCGTTCCGTTGAGCGCGAGATTGTTCGTCGGCCCCTGGGCATGCACATTCGCGGAGAGTTTCCCGGTGATCTTCGCATTGGGATTGAAGGCCACGCCGAAAGCCGCTGCAAGACGAGCGGCATCTTCGATCGACGCGTCCTTGGCCGACACACTGAGGTCGGCCACCGAAGGCGTGCCGTGGGTGTTGAGGGTGCCGCTGAGCGATAGCGGAGTTGATCCCAGCTTCACCTCGCCCTGCTTGATCTGCAGCAAGTCGCTGTTGAGGTCGTCGGCCACGTCAAATTCGGCAGTAATTGGGTATCCCACCGTAACGTTGTGGACGACCGCATCGTCGACCTTGAGCGATCCCCTGGCCGCCATCTTGCCTGCCGAATTGACCAGGTCGGTGGTGCCCGAGAGCATCGCGTCACTGCCCTCCAACGCCGAGACGTTGAGGAACTTCTGCGCGCCGGCGAGCGATACTTCCTTCAGCTTGAGCTTCCCATCGAATGGGGTGCTGAGCATCTGCGCCTGATTCAGGGGTCCAACCTTGCCGGCGAGCGAGAGCGTTTCCGCTCCGCGGCCGGGGATGTGCGCCGCCAGTTCAATCTCGAATTGCTTGTTGGGGGCGAAGCCATCCACCGTCAGGTCGATGTGGTCGTACACCGCGCGCGGTTCACGCTTCTGCAGGTCTGTGACCGCCACCTGGCCGTCCGTGATCTTGAGTTCATCAATCGCAAACGACGCACCCGCGCTCGCCGCCGGGGCCTTGGACGGAGCCGTTTGCTGCGCTGGGGCCGTCGGTGCCGGAGGCGGAATTTGCCCAGGGGGTGCTGGCGTAGCCGGGGCCTGTCCCAGGCTGGAGAAATTCCACACCCCGGCGGCATCCTTGATCAGCTCGAGCTTCGGACGTTTGAGGGTGAGGCCCTTCATCTCGATCGATTTGGTCAGCAGCGGCAGCAGCTTCAGACTGATGTCCATTTCGCCGACCTGGGCGAAGGGAACACTGCTGTGAAAGCGCGGGTCTTCGCCGATGACAACGTTTTGGGCCTCGACGCGCAATGGGAAGACCCCGAGCGACAGCGCGCCGAACTGTACGGGACGATGGAGGCTGTTCTGCAACTGGGCCTGAATCTCGCCGCGATATTGGTTAATGTCGATGAAGTAGGGCAACGACAACAACGCGAGAATGAGAACTACAACAACGGCAACAACGGCGATGACCAACTTTCGCATGATGCTTCCTCTCATCGGACGGAGTGGGGTAGGGCGCCTCGGCTCAGGCGCAGCGGGGGACGGGTTGATTACTTCACGGCCGCGCTTTTCGCATCGAGCAACAAGCAGCGACTATGCTCCTAAGGGAATCTTGCCACGCTGACTGCAGTTTGGAAAGAGGCGAACTGTGCCTTACGAATTTGCGGGCGAGGGCTCGTCCTCTTCGGCGTGCATTAGACCGAACTTCTTCAGCTTGTAGCGCAGGGCGTCGCGGCTGATATCGAGCAGGCGCGCGGCATGGGTCTGGTTGCCGTTGGCCTGGGCCATTGCCAGTTCGACCAGGGCGCGCTCGACCTCCTCCAGGGAAGTGCCGCCTTCCGGGATGAAAAGCTTGGGCAGGCTGCGCCCGTCGGGCAGTTGCGCCGTGCTGCCGCCGTTGCCGCTGCTGCTCGTCATCTCGAACGCCGTGTAGGCGGCCTGCTGCTGGGCGACGGCGAACGGCAGGTAGTCGGGTCGCAGCACGTCGCTCTCCTCCAGAATCATGGCGCGCTCGACCGCGTTCTTCAATTCGCGCACATTGCCGGGCCAGTCGTATTTCAGCAACAGCTTGCGGGTATCGTCGGTGATGCCTTGCACCGACTTGCGAAATTTGCGGTTGTAGCGGTCGATGAAATACTCCACCAGCGGCTGGATGTCGTCCTTGCGGTCGCGCAAAGGAGGCAGAAAAATCGAGATGATCGCCAGCCGGTAGTATAGGTCCTGGCGGAAGTTGCTTTCTTTGACCGCCCGTTCCAGATCGCGATTCGAGGCGGCGATGACGCGCACATCCACCTGCATGTCGCGCACTCCACCCACGCGGCGAATCACCTGGTCCTCCAGCACGCGCAGCAGCTTAGCCTGCAGCAGCGGCGACAGCTCGCCGATTTCGTCGAGGAAGAGCGTCCCGCCGTCGGCCATTTCGAAGAGCCCCTTCTTCATGGTCTTGGCGTCAGTGAAGGCACCGCGCTCGTGGCCGAACAGTTCGGCCTCCATCAGCGTTTCGGGAATGGCGGAGCAATTGATGGCGACGAATGGCTTGTCCTGGCGGCGGCTCTGGTAGTGGATGGTCTTGGCGATCAGGTCCTTACCGGTACCGCTCTCCCCCTGAATCAAGATGGTCGTGGCTTCGCTGGTCGCGACCTTGTTCACGAAGCTCAGCAGTTCCGACATCTTCGCCGACAGGCCTACCACATTGTGATAGCCGGCACGGCGGCGCACTTCGCCGCGCAGCGATTCCACCTCGGTACGCAGGCGTGTGGTCTCCAGCGCGTTCTTAACCGCGACCGCCAACTCGTCGAAATCGAGCGGCTTGCCGACGAAGTCGTAGGCGCCCAGCTTGAGGGCGGTCTTCACGTCGTCGAGCTGCGGATCGGCGGTGATCATGATGACCGCACGGGCGTCGTGGGATTTCTTGATTTGCTCCAGAACATCGATACCGCTGGCGTCGGGCAGGCGCAAGTCGAGCAGCACGAGGTCGGGTGACTCGTTATGGGCTACTCGGAGCGCAGCCGAGCCGTTGTCAGCCTCCAGAACGCGATATCCCCACTCTTCGCACTTCTGCCGGAGTGACCAACGAACCAGCTTCTCGTCGTCAACGATGAGAACCTTTTCCGACGGCATTGCGTATTACTAGCTTACTACGGTGCCCACAAAGTGGCATGTACGAGCGCTTGCGACTTTTGGGTGACTGGCCGTCCCACGGGTCTGCAGCGGGGCGCGGCACTAGTGTCCGGCGCCGAACACAGATTTGATGTTTCGGACACCTCTGTAGCTTGGTCCAGCGCCGGCGGTGTCTAAAGGCTGCTGCGTCGTTTGGTGGTCAGAATGCAGCAAGCAGTTTGG
>Ga0335082_10001941_pt1 | contig 22198 bp, 16 predicted proteins | sample Lox_Sample_41_FD_206718 | JGI IMG/M metagenome (GOLD analysis project Ga0335082, IMG submission 206718) | Soil microbial communities from Loxahatchee National Wildlife Refuge, Florida, United States - Lox_Sample_4.1 | ecosystem: Environmental > Terrestrial > Soil > Wetlands | place: USA...
ACCTCGACGCCCGGCGCGGAGCGCTCGACGGCGACCAGGCAGAGCTCGCCCCGGGAGTCGCGCGCCGGGACGAGCAGCAGATCGGCGAGCGCCGCTCCCTCGACGAACGAGCGCGACCCGCTGACGCCATCACCCTCGAGCGTGACGCCCTGCTCGGGGTGCCAGCGTCCCTCGCCATCCGTCGCAGCCAGAACCGGGCGGAGTCTGCCGGCGGACAGCTCGGTGAGCAGCTCCCTGGCGAAGGGACTCGAGACGCGTTCGAGCGCCGCGGCTGCGGCGACGCTGACCGCGAGAAACGGCGGTGGCAACAGGACGCGACCGAGCTCCTCGCACAGGACCTCGAGATCGGCGATCTGGCCCTCGGCACCGCCGAGCTCGTGAGGAAGGGTCAGGCCGAGCCAGCCGAGGTCGGCCATCTCGCTCCAGAGCGCTGCGTCGTGGCGCTCCGGCTCCTGTTCGCGATCCGTGAGGGTTTCGAGCGGCGTCCGCTGTTCCAGCCAGCTCCTGGCCGTCTTCGACAGGATCTCTTGATGATCGAGCAGCTGCACGCTCGTCCCCCCTGTGTTCTCGACCGGAAAAAACGCCGCTGGCCATGGACGCTTGGCCAGCGGCGCTTGTCCCGGGAACGATGTCTCCCGGAAGTGTCTTAGATGGCAGAAGTCTCTGCGTGGATCCGGCGCCGCCGGTCGAGGAAGCCGAGCAGCAGGACCGCTCCGAGACCCGATGCCAGCAGGCTGGTACTACCGGGCTCCGGGATGAACGAGTACTTCAGCGTGTTGACACCGCTCAGGTGGTTGACGCCGAAGGCCCCGCCGTTGAAGGAGCTGAACAGGAAGGGCGACACCATCTGGACGACGCCGCTCAGGCCCTGCGGGGTCCGGTGGTCGTAACCGGTCAGTGTGACGGTGGTATTGAACCTTCCACCGTTGTCCTTGCCGATCGCCTTGCCGGTCGTCCACGAGAAGAAGTTCGCGCGCAAGAAGATCGACGTGACCTGGTGCGGCGGCGCGGTGTTGTGGAACGTCCCGGTGTAGGACTGCGTGGGCTTGGTGGCGCCCGGCGGTGTCTTGGCACCTTGAACCTCGTTCAGCGGGAACGCCCCGGAGAAGATCGCGAAGCCGAAGTTCAGCTTCAGCTTGCTCAGGAACTTGAAGGAGTGCGCAACCGCACCACCGAACTGATTCGGGCCCTTGATCACCTTGGCGGTCCCGATCCGGGTTCCATAGGTGGGATCGGGCGGCGGGTTGAAGGTGAAGTTCCCGGGTCCGCCACCCGCCTTGAAGGTTCCCGGATTGATCGGCCCTGTCACCGAGACGGACTGTGAGCTGAAGATCACGCCGGCCGCGGTCGGCGGAGTCGGATTGACGAACATCGTGGTCCAGTGCGCATCGTGTGCAGCGACCATGAAGCTCCTGGGCGGGCCCATTCCGAACGCAGCCGTTCCCGTCCAGGTGGCGGGACCATTCTTGGGGACACCGAACGGTGATCCCGCGCCGAACGCGCGGTTGAAGACGACGAAGTTATTGGCTCGAGCGGACGCGGCCAGTAACAAGCCGCTCGTTCCAGCGATTCCTACGATCAGCAGCATTCGAAGCATCCTGCGCATCGACGTTTCTCCCTAGGAGTTCGCAAGAGTGTTTTTTGCGAACCAAAGCACTCTACGAATACTTTCGAGCACAAGTCAACATCAGTTCCATGTCCGAAGTACGTTATTTGAACATTGGCAGGCCTGAGCGCGCCCGGCTATCCCCCCAGGGGAAGGCCTCTGCAATGCGCCTGGGAATCGAGGAGGTTGCCAACGGATCTACACGCGCATGCGCAGGCAAGGGAGGCGCGGCGAGCGGTCGAGCGGGCATCTCGCCCCTCCCCGAACCGCGCGCGTGCCCGATCGCGGTCTCCTACGAGCGGTCCCTCAGGCGCGTCAAGAATCCGGCCACCACCTGGGTGAAGGCGTCGTTGCGGTCGCCCGCCACCATATGACCGGCATCCGCGACGTCCTCGAAAGACGCGTGAGGCACGAGCTCGAGGAAGGCCCGCGCGCCCTCGACGCTCAACATGTCGCTCGTGCGGCCGCGCACCAGCAAGGTGGAAAGCCGTAGCTGGCGCGCCGCAGATTCGAGGCGCCCGCTCTCCGGGACTACGCCGGAGAGGAAGCGCGGATCCCAATGCCAGCGCCAGCGACCCTCGGGAGTCCGACGGAGGTTCTTGCGCAGTCCCTCGAGATCCGCGGGCCGGGGTCGCCGCGACTGATATTCGGCGACCGCATTCGCGGCCTCTTCGATGCTCGCGTAACCCTCGGGACGAGCCCGCATGAAGCTCGAGATGCGTTCGACGCCGCCGGGCTCGAGATGCGTGCCGACGTCGACCAGCACGAGGGCGCGCGCGCTCATCCCGAAGCGCGGCTCCCCCAGCGCCACCATCGATGCGAGTCCACCCAGCGAAGCGCCGACCAGAACCGCGGGCCGCGCGAGCTGACTCACGACCGAGACGACATCGTCGGCGAAGGCATCGAGCAGGTAGTCGCCCTGTGGGCACCAATCGCTGTCGCCGTGGCCACGCAGATCGACGCTGATCGAGTACCAGCCTCTGTCTGCGAGAACCTGCGCCGTGTCTCCCCAGGCGTGCCGGGTCTGACCTCCACCGTGGAGCAGCACCACGGGGTCGTGCCGCGGATCTCCCGATGCTTCTGCAGCGAGCCGGAGGCCGCTGCGCGAGTGGAACTCCAGACGTTCGCCCATTTCTCCTCGTCGCCCTCCAGCTCTAGACGGCTCTTCGCAACGGGTCCGCCCGCGACTACCCTGCGCACACTCCGCGAGGACCGACGTGGACGCTCGCATCCAGCATGTGGCCGACGTGACGCGGGTGCACGCGCTGCAGCGGCCCGATCACCCCGCGCTGCTCTTCCGCGGGAACGCGACGAGCTGGGAACGCCTGGATCGGAACGCCAGTCGTGTCGCCTGCGGCCTGATCGCGGAGGGCATCACGCGCGGTGCCTCGGTGGCGTATCTCGGACGGAACACGGATGCGTACTTCGAGCTCTTCTTCGGCGTTGCGAAGGCGAGTGCCGTCGTGGTGCCGATCAACTGGCGGCTGGCGCCACGCGAGATCGCCTACGTGCTGCAAGATTCCGAGGCGCCGATCCTGTTCGTCGAGCGGAGCTTCTTTTCGCAGCTCGAGGCCATCCACGAACCGCTTCCCGGGCTCCGGAAGATCATCACGATCGACGGGACCCATTCCGTCGGCGAGGCGTACGAGAGCTGGCGCGACGGCTACGCGGATCTCGATCCTCGGCTCGCGCCGATCGCGGAGGATCCGTTCATCCGGCTCTACACCAGCGGAACGACGGGACATCCCAAGGGAGCTCAGATCTCCGGCCGCGCGCTGTTGCTGGCGCTCGAGCTTCAGGAGGCTTCCGGCGAGGATTGTTTTCACATCGAGCCCGACGATGTCGGGCTCGCGTACCTCCCGCTCTTTCACATCGGCGGCACCAAGGTCGCATTCGACCAGCTCTACCACGGCGTCACGCAGCTGATCCTGTCGCAGTTCGAGACCGGGCCGGTTCTCGACGCGATCGGGCGTCACAAGGTCCGACGTCTCTTCCTGGCGCCCACGATGCTCCAGATGTTGCTCGACGATCCCCGCTATCGGCAGACCGATCTCTCGCGGGTCGAGTACGTGACCTACGGCGGCGCGCCGATCTCCGCCGATCTCCTGCGCCGTACCCTCGCGACGATGATGTGCGGGTTCGTGCAGACCTACGCGCTGACCGAATCCACGGGGCTCGGCGCCTTCCTGCCTCCGTCCGACCACCACCCCGACGACCGCGAGCGCATGCGATCGGCGGGTCGGCCGCATCCGGGCTTCGAGATCCGCATCGTCGATGCCGACGGCCGCGCGCTCGGTCCGCGGGAGACCGGCGAGATCTGCTTGCGTGCTTCGTGCCTGATGCTCGGGTACTGGAAGCGACCGGAGGAAACCGGGAAGGCGCTGCGAGGCGGTTGGCTGCACACCGGTGACGCCGGCTACCTGGACGAGGACGGCTATCTCTACATCCGGGATCGTGTGAAGGACATGATCATCTCGGGAGCCGAGAACATCTATCCCGCCGAGGTCGAGAATGCCATCGCTCACCATCATGCGGTGCGCGCCGTCGCAGTGGTCGGCGTGCCGGACCCGAAATGGGGTGAGTCCGTGAAGGCGATCGTCGTGCTCGAGCCGGGCGCGCGGGTGTCGGAGCAGGAGATCATCGATTTCACGAAGCGACACATCGCAGGCTACAAGCGCCCTCGCTCGGTCGAGTTCGTCGCCGAGCTCCCGACGGGACCCACCGGAAAAGTGCTCCGACGCGAGCTGCGCGAGCCCTACTGGATCGGGCACGACCGCCGTGTCGGCTGAGCGTCATACGGGAATTCGGTAGAGCTCCGCCGCGTTGTCCTGGACGATCCGGCGCGCGCTCGCGTCGGACACCCCGGCGAGCGCCTTGCGAAGCGCCTCGCGCCCGTTCGGATACAGACAGGTCGGGTGGGGATAGTCCGTCTCGAACATCACGCAGCGATCTCCCAGGTAGTCGATCGCCGACTTCACGCCCTCGGTCTCGAACCAGAACGAACAATAGAAGTTGCGCCGAAAGTACTCCGACGGCTTCATGGTCAGATGCGCGAGTTCGTTGGGAGCCGTCTCGACGGCCTGGTGATCGAGAGCCTGCAGGTAGAAGGGGATCCAGCCGAGACCGCTCTCGACCGAGACGAACTTGATGCGCGGGAAGCGCTCCGGGACGCCGCGATAGATCAGGTTCCCGATCACGCGAGCGTTGTCCTGGTAGAGCGCCGCCGAGCCCAGCGACATCGCGATCTCGGGTCCGACGCCGGGCCAGGACGCAGCGGTGTAGACCTGGATGCCCAGCTCGCTCGACCCGATGTGGAAGTTCACCGACATGTCGAGGTCCTGACACACCTCCCAGACCGGATGCCAGGCGGGATCGCCGAGGTGCGGAAGGCCGAGCGTGTGAGGATCCGGCGTGGTGACGACTCCGCGCAGTCCCATCCGATGGGCGCGCTCGACCTCCTTCGCCGACGCCTTCACGTCCCACCACGGCAGCGCCGCCATCGGGAACACGCGATCGCCGGTGTCGCGCTGGAACTCCGCCATCGCATCGTTGAAGACGTGCATGCACAGCGTCTTCACCTTGTCGTCGAGCTTCTTGAAGAAGTTCGAGCCGGCACCGGCGATGTTCGGGTACATGATCTGTGCGTGGACGCCCATTGCGTCCATCACCGCGACGCGAGCCTTCGCGTCGTATGCGCCCGGATCGACCGTGTCATGCTGCAACGAGGAAAAGTCGGCGCTCAGGCGCTTGTGGCCGTTCCGCTCGATCACACAGATCGGTGAGGAGGTCACCAGGAACTCCCTCTGATCGCCGATCACCCAGGCGTTCATCTCGTCGCTGCCCAGGGTTCCGGTGAAACCGGCATGGCGCATGTGGTCGGGTACGCGGATGCGCTCGACGCGGGGAACCTGATTCCGATAGGCGGCCGGAACGCGCGAGGTCCAGAGGTCGTGGGGCTCGCAGAAATGGGTATCGACATCGATGAGCTTGAGCTTGGCGAAGCGAGGCTCCTTGGTGAAACCAACCGCGGGGTCGAGGGGCATGCGAGTTCTCCTTGTGATTTCGGCTAGCGAGCGAGGTGTTGTGGGCCGGCTTCCGAGCGCGCAATCTGCTCGAGCTCGTTCGCGGCGCTCTCGGGCACCAGGTGATCGTTGCGGTCGAGGATCTCGCGCAGGTGGTCGCGCACATCCTCGGCCGTGCACGTGCGCTCACCCTCGACGAACCAGCCGATCGTCTGGCCGACGAAGACGCTGGCCACGCGTCCGCCGCCGACGGAGAAGACGTGGCCGCTGACGGTGCACTCCTCGGAAGCGAGATAAGCCACCATCGCCGAGGCCTGCTCCGGTCCGAGTCGCTCCGCGAGATCGCCGAGCAGGCCTTCCGTCATCCGCGTCCGCGCGGTCGGCGCGATCGCGTTTGCCCGGATTCCGTACTTCGCTCCCTCGATCGCGAGCACTTTCGTGAGGCCGACCAGGCCCATCTTGGCCGCCGCATAGTTGGCCTGACCGAAGTTTCCGAACAGCCCCGAAGCCGAAGTCGTGAACACGATGCGACCGTAGCCACGCCGCTTCATCTCCCGGTAGGCCGGCTGCGTCGTGTGGAAGGCGCCCTTCAAATGCACGGCCAGAACGGACTCGAGATCGTCCGGCGAGAGGTTCGCGAAGGTTCGATCGCGCAGGATCCCCGCGTTGTTGATCAGGATGTCGATCGCCCCGAAGTGTTCGAGAGCGCATGCCACGATCGACTCGCCGCCCGCGACCGTCGCCACCGAATCCGCATTCGCGACGGCCTTCCCGCCGGCGCGCTCGATCTCGTCGACCACGCTCTGCGCGACGGACGCATCCCCGCCTCGGCCGTCGCGTGCCGTTCCGAGATCGTTCACGACGACCCGGGCACCTCGCGAAGCCAGCAGCCTGGCGTGTGCGCGCCCGATGCCCGTCCCGCCACCGGTCACCACCGCGACGCGCCCATCCAGGCGCAGCTCTCCCATCTACGACTTTCCTCGCTGGCGCGTCGGGGCCGCGCCCCGAGGCCTGAGGCTAAACGCTGGAACGGGAACAATATGCCAAGGATCGCTAAAAAAATACAGGGAATTTACGAATTGATTGACACTATAATTCCATCTAGCCTGGTTTCGCATCCAAGAAGTTCCGCCGTACCGTCTGCCCGAGGAGTTCAGCGCATGGCGTACCGCGTCATCCAGTATGCGACCGGTGCGTGCGGTCGGATCGCGATCGGGGCGATCGCCGCCAATCCTGACCTCGAACTGGTCGGGGTCCGCGTCTACGACCCGAAGAAGGTGGGCCGGGACGCCGGAGAGATCTGCGGGATCGGCCCACTCGGGGTTCGCGCCACCGACCGCGAAGAGGATCTCCTCGCGCTGAAGGCGGATTGCGTGCTCTGGATGGGCGAGGCCAGCTGGATGGCCGATCCCGATGCGGCGCAGCGAGGAATCGGAGATCTGTGCCGGATCCTCGAGTCGGGGAAGAACGTCATCACGATCGTCCACGCTCCATTCGTGCATCCGGGCACGCTGCCGAAGGAGGTGCGCGATGTGCTGGAGCGCGCGTGTCTGCGGGGCAACGCCTCGCTGCACATGAGCGGCATCGATCCGGGCTTCGCCTCCGAGGTGCTCTCGCTCACCGCCTCGGGTCTCTGCAAGCGGATCGATGAGCTGCGCATACAGGAGATTCTCGACTACTCCGAGTACGACAATCCGCAGATCCTCTTCGAAGTGATGGGCTTCGGAAAGTCTCCCGACGCGCCGTCGGCCTTCAAGGGCGGGTCCATGCTGACGGCCTATGCGGGCTCACTCCATTTGATCGCCGAGGGGCTCGGAGCTCGCATCGACGAGATCCGGCCGATGCTCGAGGTGAAGCTCGCCGAGAAGGACTTCGAGATCCGCGCCGGCCGCATCGCCGCCGGGACGGTTGCCGCGGTGCGTTTCTCCTTCAACGCCTACGTCGCGGGGCACCCGCGCCTCGTCGTCGAGCACGTGACGCGTCTCAATCGCGACCAGGCTCCGGAATGGCCGCACGGACACGGATATGCGATCACGCTGCGGGGCGAGCCCTCGATGCGGCTTTCGTTCGAGATGGGAATCGGCGAAGGCGGCAGCGAGCTCGCGGACTCGGTGATGTCCGCGGCGATGCATGCGGTGAACTCGATCCCCGCGGTCTGCGGCGCGCCGCCCGGAATCCGGACGTTCCTGGAACTTCCGCTGATCCCCGGCCGCCACTCGCTCGCGCGCGCGTGAGCCGATCGTCGATTTCGCAGCCCGAGCCTCCCATCCAGCGGAGGTCTCGGGCTCCGTGGCGTGCTACGCGCTCAGCTTGAACACCCGCAGGCTGTTCTCGCGCAAGAACTTCGGCCAGACGTGATCTCGCAGCGGGAGATCCTGCAGCTCGTGCATGATCCGATCCAGTGTCAGTCCCATCGGGAAGTGACCGCCGTAGATCACCTTGTCGGCTCCCCGCGTATTCGCGAACTCGATGACGGGCTTCGGGTAGTACTTCGGTGCGAAGCCGGTCGTCGCGAAGTGGAGACCCGGGTATTTCAGCATCAGCTTCACCAGCAGCTCCGACCAGGGCTCGGCGCCGTGTCGGACCACGATGCGGAGCTCGGGCCAGAACCAGCAGACCTCGTCGAGCTGAGAGGGGTCCTGTGGGGCCATCGGCACGCGCGGACCCGGAACCCCGGCGGTGGTGACGAACGGAAGATCCAGCTCGATGCACCTGGCGTAGATCGGATACATCCGCTTGTCGCCGAGCGGAACCTGCGGGAAGACCATGGATGGAGTGGTCGAGACCGCCTTGATGTCCCAGTCTCGCTTCATCCGATCGATGGTGCGCAGCGCTTCCATTCCCTGATTGGGGTCGACTTCGTAGTCCGCGAAGAATCGATCCGGATGCTCGCGCAGCGCGCGCTGGGCCGTCGCGTTCCGGTCGCTCACCGGAATCATGCTGCGTTGCACTCCGTACTGGTCCATCTGCTGGAGCACGTGCTCGATCGAGTGCTCCTTGGCCATGTTGTCCTTGAACAGGTACACGAGTGTGTCGCGGCTGCTGAGCTGACTCGCCTCGTCCCTCAGCAGCGGGCGGATCCGCTCGTAGGACTCGGCGGTCCCCTCGAGTCCTACGGACATCATCGTGTCGATGATTCCGATTCCGCGCGGCATCGGCATCGTTTCGTTCTCCCCGTGGAGGCGCGAGTCGCTGCCGATCGTCGGCTCGCGGCGAGCGCCGGATTCAGCGAGCGGCTCGCAATCGATACCGGATCGGCAGGCGCTTGATGCCGCCTACCGCGGCCATGCGTACGCGCTCGACCGGGCCCGCCAGCTCGATGAACTCGAGGCGCTCCAGCAGGTGGCGGAAGATGACTCGAAGCTCCAGACGAGCCACGTGTGCGCCCAGACAGAAATGCTCGCCGACGCCGAAGGCCAGGTGGCGATTCGGCCGGCGGTCGATCCGGAAGGCATCCGGATCGCGGAACACCTCCTCGTCGCGATTGGCCGACGGGTAGAACATCGCCACCTTCTGCCCTTCCTGGATCTTCCGTCCCGCGATCTCGACCGCGCGCGTCGCCGTGCGGGCCATGTGGATCACCGGTGAGGTGAAGCGGAGCACCTCCTCGACCAGAGAATCGAGGAGTGCCGGGTTGGAGCGCGCCAGCGCCAGCTGATCGGGGTTCTCGATCAGCGCGAGCATCCCGCTGCTGGTCGCGTTCCGAGTGGTCTCGTTGCCCGCCGCGATCAGGATGGAGAAGTACGACAACAGCTCGTTGCGAGGCATCAGCTCGCCGTCGATGCGGCTCTTCACGAGCACGGTCACGAGATCGTCGCGGGGGCGCTGCCTTCGATCCTCCGCCAGCGCCTCGAAGTAGGCGGTCATCTCGGTGAGCGCGCTCATCCGCGTTTCCTGCGTCGACCGGCCGCGCTGGTACTCCGGATCCGAGGCGCCGACCGCCTCGTTGGTCCAGTGAAAGATCCGCTCCCAGTCGTCGCCTGGAACGCCGAGCATCTCGGCGATCACCCAGATCGGCAGCAGAGCGGCCACCGACCTGACGAAGTCGATCTCCGCGGTCTTTCCGTCGGTCGCAATGCGATCCAGTAGCTGGTCTGTGATCTGATCCACCTGCTTCGCGAGCGGGATCAGCGCTCGCGGCGTGAAGCGCTTGCTCACCAGCGAGCGGTAGTCCTGGTGCTGCGGTGGATCCATGTCGATGATCTGACGCTGTCCGGTGTCGACCTGATCCTCGAACGGGAAAAGGTTGAAGCCCTTCGAGTTGATGAATGCATCCGGCTGTCGCGAGATCGCGATGATCTCGCGCTGGCGCGTGACGGCCCAGTACGGCTCGCCGCCCCACGCCTCGACCCAGTGGACCGGATCCTCGCGCCGCAGCTGCTTCCAGCGGGAAAAGGGGTAGCCGTGCCGTGCGTAGTAGTCCGGTGCCAGGAGATCGCGATCGCCCGCGATCTGACCCGAGTCGCTCATGTTGCACTCCGGTCCGAGCCGAAGCTGCGCGGCCCGGGGACGGGACTCTCCGACTCACCTTGGTGCCTGACCCGCATCGAGTCCGGCACCATCTTCACGCAATGGGTAATCACAATGGGGTAATCTACCCAAAATCGCAATCGGGCTGCACGGGAAAATCTCGAGCCGGGCGCGCCGCGCGCGGCTCGCTGGGACGGGCCATGGCAGGTCGCCTGCAGGGCAAGGTGGCAGTGATCACCGGTGGCGCGAGCGGCATCGGTCGCGCCAGCGCGCTGCGCTTTCTCGAAGAAGGCGCGCGCGTGGCGATCGGCGATCTGCACGAGAAGAACGCCGAGGAGACGCTTCGCATCGCGGCGCGTCGGGGCTACGCGGAGAGGCTTCGCTCGTTCCGCGTCGACGTGGCCCGTGAGGACGATGTCGCGATGCTCGTTCGCGGGGCCGCGACCACGTTCGGGCGCCTCGATTGCGTCTTCAACAACGCCGGGGTTCCAGGCGCCTTCGGTCCGATCTCGCAGACCCGCGCCGAGGACTTCGACTACTCGCTCAGCATCCTGCTGCGAGGCGTCTTCTTCGGCATCAAGCATGCGGCTGCCGTGCTGCAGGAGCAGGGCTCGGGCGGATCGATCATCAACACCTCCTCGGTGGCCGCCTTCCACGGTGCGATCGGTCCGCAGGCGTACACGGCGGCCAAGGCGGGCGTCAACGGACTGACTCGCGCCACGGCGTTCGAGCTGGCCAGCAAGCGCATTCGCGTCAACGCGATCTGCCCGGGCGTGATCCTGACACCGATGATGCACGGCGACGATGCGCCCGAGCAACACATGGCGCAAGCCGCGCGCAGCCAGCCGTGGCCGGAGGCGGGACTGCCCGACGACATCGCTCACGCTGCCGTGTTCTTCGCGAGCGACGAGTCTCGCTTCGTCACCGGTCAGTCTCTGGCCGTCGATGGTGGCCTCGTCGCAGCGGGCCCGATCGCGGCAACACCGGAGAACGCGGCGACCTATTTCTCTCGAGGTCTGGGGTCCGTCGGCGTGAACCGGGGCACGACGGGCATGCCGATCGTGATCCGCGAGTAGTCGAAGCGGGCGGCGGCTCCGCGGCGCTCCCGGGCGGCCCGCCTCGATCGGTTCAGCGCCAGCCGTCGAGGCGTCCCTCGAGCTGGTCGAGGAGTGCGAGCTCGATCATCTGATTGGCCGATCGGGCGATCGCGGAGGGAATTCCGGTGAAGGCGTGCACGGCGCCGGGGAACACGGCGATCCTGGCCGGATTGCCCGCCGCCAGCCAGCGCGCGTACATGAAGAGCGTGTCGTCGAGCAACGGATCGAGCGTGCCCACCGTGAACTGCGCGCTCCCCAATCCCTCCAGATTCGCATAGAGCGGAGAGATCTCCGGCTCCCGATGGCGGGCGCGATCCACATAACATCTAGCCATCTCCTCCAGGAATGGAGTGCTGAGGATCAGCTCCCGGTCGCCCCAGGCACGCGCACTGGGAGAGAGGCCGACGTCGAACCAGCCGAAGAGATGACTGGCGCCTGCGAAGCGATAGCCGTGTCGATCGCGGAGCCGCATCTGGACTCCGACCGCGAGGTTCGCTCCGGCGGACTCCCCGCCGATCAGCAGGCGATCGCTGCCGAAATCCGCCGACGCGTGTTCGAGCAGCCACAAGGCGAGCGCCTCACAATCGTCGAGCGCCGCCGGATGAGGGTTCTCTGGAGCCAGGCGATAGTCCGGTGTCACGACCGCCAGGGAGCAGTGTCGCGCGATCTGCCAGTTTCGGATGTCGGAGTGATGCGCCGCGCCCATCACGAAGCCACCGCCATGGATGGTCAGGAGGACTCCCTGCACGTGCTCGGGGACGAAGCTGCGAAACGAGAGCTCGCGCCCGTCGATCCGGATGCTCCGAGGGCGCGCCGCTTCGACGGTCCGGATCGGTCCCCCGAAGCCTCGACCCGACTCCTGCAGCTCTCGGTGTTCACGAGCGCTCAGCGTGTGCGCCGGCGCGGCCGCCTGCGTCCGCTTCTCGAGCTCCGCGAGAATCGCTAGCACTTCGGTGTCGATCCGCCGCGTCGAGAACGCCGCGGATTCGAGGCCGAATCCGATATCGGAATTTCCGAGCGCCTCGCGATCTCGAGCGCTCACGAAATGCCGCGTGGGCGTGTCCCGATCACGCCCTTCTCCTCGAGCTCCCGGATCCGATCGGTGCTCAGGCCGAGCAGCGTGCCGAGGATCTCGCCGTTGTCCTGTCCGAGGGTCGGCGCTGGAGAACGGATCCAGTGACGCCGGCTCGCGTAGCGGAACGGAACCGTGGAGATCGGGTGGCGTCCGGCCACTGGGTGGAAGACCGTTTCGTAGAAGCCGCGCGCTGCGTGCTGCGGATGAGCGCTCGCGACGCGCCCGTCGACGACGCGGCCAGCCGGAATCCCGTTCCCGACCAGCTCCTCCAGCAGTGCATCGAGCTCCTTCTCGCGCGCGAAGAGCCGCAGCTCCGCGTCGATCGCGTCGTGCGCGGCCCGGCGTCCTGCGAGTGTGTCGAGGCGAGGGTCCTTCGCCCATGGCGGATCGCCGAGGACCTGCTTGAGGGCCTGCCACTGCTCGGGCGTCTCGATCGAGAGCGCAAGCCACTGCTCCTCGCCACGGCACGGGTACAGGCCCTGCGGGGCCGCCCACGGCGCCCGATTTCCGTCGCGCTGCATCAGGTTCCCGTAGGCGGTGAACTCCACGATCATCTCGGCAGCGGCGTTGAGCGCGCTCTCGACCATCGGGCATTCGACGAAGCATCCGGCTCCGGATGCTTCGCGTTGCCACAGTGCCACCAGCGCTGCGAATGCGGCGTGCATGCCGGCATTCGGATCACACGGTCCGCTCTGTACCCGAGGTTGGTCGTCGCGATGTCCCGTCAACCAGGCCAGCCCCGCCACCTGTTCCATGGTCTGCGCGAAGCCGACGCGCTCGCGCCACGGTCCGTCGAGGCCGAAGGCGGGCATGCGCACCAGAACCGTCCGCGGGCTCAGCTGGTGCAGGCCCTCCTGATCGAGGCCGAAGTTCTCGAAGACGCGTGGCGAGAAGTTCTCCAGCACGACGTCACATTTCTGGATCAATCGACGACACAGATCGAGGCCGTCGGGGTCCTGGAGATCCAGGGTCAGGCTCTTCTTGTTCGTGTTGACGGACAGGAAGAGGGGGCTGCGTTCCCACCAGGAGGCCGCCACCGCGGCGCGACCGGTGAACATGCGGCCGCCGTCAGGCCTCCCGGTCGATTCGAGATGGATCACCTCGGCGCCGAGCGCGGCCAGAACGTGGCCCGCAGAAGGACCGGCCCACCAGGCAGTGGCGTCGAGCACGCGGATGCCGTCGAGGGGCAGGGCGTCGGAGGAACGCGTCTCGCGCACGGGATGCGCGCGAGATCCTCCGGAGTCGCCGCAGGACTCACCGAGGCGTGGCGCCGGACGGCGCGGCGGAAGCTCGACGCCGGCCAGTCGATACGGGATACGCGGCTCGAGGAACTGACCGCGAGGGTTGGGTCCGAAGACGCCGCGCGCGCGGAAGTGTTCGTTCTCGAGAACGCTCCGGCCGTCGTGAACGGGCGCGACGGGAATGCGAAGCAGCGCCGCGCGCTCCACGATTTCCGCGGTCGTGTGGCGACGGGTCCACTCGCGCACGATCGAGTTCCACTCGTCCATGCGCCGGATCCTGCCGGTCATGAGCGCCAGGTCCGGATCGCCGAGCAGGTCCGTCCTGTCGATCAGCAGCAGGAAATCCTGATATTGCTGTCTCGAATTGGTGTTGAAGCCGACCCAGCCGTCGAGGGTGGGCTCGATCGACGGAATCTCCACGCTGCGCTGCGGGTTCTTGAGCGCCGGGCGGGACGCGAGGCTGTGTGAGAGATCCGTGAAGAGCGTCATCGTGAGGGTTGCCGTCTCCAACATCGAGACGTCGACCTGCTCACCGGCTCCGTGCTTCCGGGCGCGGAACGCCGCGGCGAGCCCCGCGACCGCCGCGTAGGAGGCCGTCACCCACTCGGTGATCCGACCTCCCGCCATGAAGGGCTCACCATGGCGCAGTCCGCGGCCGGCGACGGATCCGGACTCGGCTTGCACGATGAACTCGGAGGCGGGCCTCTGTGCGTACGGCCCCTCGAGGCCATAGGGCGAGATCGATACCCAGACGAGCGGCGGGTTGCGCGCTCGCCACATCGAGCGATCGGCGTATCGGAACCCGAGCGTATCGATGACGAGGTCCGCGCGAGCGAGCAGCGACTGGACGCACTCGTCGTCCGGCTCGCCCACGACCGATTCCTTCGACGCGTTGAGGAAGCGGAAGAGCGCGGCGTCCTCACCGGCTTGCTCGTGCTCCGACCCGGTCCGACGGCGCATCGGGTCTCCGGTGACCGGCTCCACCTTGAGGACGCGCGCTCCCGCATCCGCGAAGAGCTTGCCCGCGTACGCGCCCGCGATGCGGTCGGACAGCTCCACTACCAGGAGATCGCCAAGGGCTCCCGCAGGCTGCGTCAAGCTCATCGGAGCGTTCCTCGCTCGTTCCCCGGAGAGCGTCCAGGTGCTGCGAAGGCATTCGGCGCGAATTTCGAAAAGTAAAATGAGCTCGTCTATTTTGGCTCAGAACGTAACGATCTAAACGTTATGGTCGCGATTTCGAGAAGTCAATCCCGAGAAGTGCGGCGCGAGTCGCAGGGAGATGCTCGACGTGGATCCGGCGCCCGCGTGTCGGATCCGATCCTTCCATCGAGCCGATCGCGCACGCGGAGCCGACAATCAGTCGGTGTCGGGCCCCTCGGAACCTGCCAGGCGCATGTTCCAGCGGTAGTCGTGCTTGAACAGGTGCACGACGTGGAACGTGTCCACGAAGCGCATTCCCGGAAGCAGACAGATCTGATCCTGGATGATGGACGCGAGCTCCGCACGCGTTCGCCCCATCGCGCAAGCCCAGATGTCGGCGTGGGAGAGGGTGATGGCGACCAGGCTCACCTGGCGCATCTTCGCCAACGCATCTGCAATCTGATTGAGATAGGCGTGATTCACGCTGAGTGCGATGTACGCGTTCGAGGAGAAGCCCACCGATACGGCATCGACGACCGTGCTCACCCGTAGACGCTTGTCCTTCTCCAGTCGCTTGAGTCGAAAGCGGACCGTTCCCTCGGATACGTCGGCCTCGCGCGCGATCTGAGTGAGCGGAGTGCGGCCGTTCTCCTGCAGGCGCACGATCAGCAATCGGTCCAGCTCGTCCAGTCCCGCACCGACGTCCGAGCGATCCATCGCGTCGAAGAACTTGCGCGGGGTCTCGTCGTCGAGCTCTTCCCTCAGGACCCCGAGGTCGGTGCGCAGCGCGCGGGTCGTGAGCACCTGTTCGCACCGGATGTCCGAGATTCCCTTGATCCGCCCCATGTGCTTCTCGACGAGCTCGATCAGATGCTGCCAGTCGCGCGAAACCAAGGTCACGTGGAGTTCACAGGAGCCGAGAACGGATTGCACGGAGGTGGTCTCGGGCATGCGCACCAGGTCCCGTGCGACATCTTCCACGAGACGTCCGTTGACGCGGATCGTGACGATCGACAGGTTGCTGAAACCCGCGCCCTGGATGTCGAAGGTCGCGGTGACGCGCATCACCCGCTTCTTGGCGAGGCGCGTGATGCGCGAGGCCACCGTCCGCTTGGCGACGCCGAGCTTGTCGGCGAGCTCCGTGTTCGATGCCTTGGCGTTCTCTCGAAGGGCTTCGATCAGCGCGAGGTCGAGATCGTCGAGCTTGGGAGCTTCGTCGAACACTCGCGGTTGCACCTGGCGCCTGGAAGGAGGTCGAGCACACGCCCCGCCGCCTGTCGGAGCCGCAGTGCGAATCCCCGGGGGCGCCACAGTGTAGCTCCAGCGTCCTCCTGAGGGGAAGGAGATAGCTCACGGAAGTCGCGGACGCGCAAACCCGCGCTCACGCACTACTTCACGCAAGATTGGCGCTGTGTATTTGCGATTTCGTAGTACAATGGCCGGAATTTCAACGAATATGTGACGACAGGATCCTTTCGCGTCCCGCCTCCAGAATTCTGGGACCGAAGACATTTCAGGTCCCCGAGGCGACGGGGGACCGGAATCTCGCAGGGGGATGCCGGCGGGTGCAGGGCAGGAAGGAGCTCGCGATCGGGATCGACGTCGGAGGAACCTTCACCGACGTCGTCTGCAGCGATGGGTTGGGCACCTGGCGAGCCAAGGCGCCCACGGATCCGGCGGACTTCGGCAACGGCGTTCTCGACGGCTGCAGGCAGGTTGCCGAGGCGATGGGCAGCTCGCTCGAAGAGATGCTCGCACGCGTCGTCCGCTTCGGCCTCGGAACCACGGCGGTCACCAACGTGCTCGCGACGCGCCAAGGGCGCCGAGTGGGTCTGATCACGACGGCGGGCTTCGAATATCAGCTGCCGGCGGCCCGCGGTCGTCGCGTGTTCAACGAGGGCTGGCTCGACATGCCCTGGCTCCCGGTCGACGAGGACTGCATCGCCGGAATCCAGGAGCGCACCGACCGCGATGGCAAGGTGTTGCGCGCGCTCGACGAGCAGGAGCTGCTCGGCGCCGTGCACCGCCTCGTAGACGAGAAATCCGTGCAGGCTCTCGCGGTGTCGTTCCTGTGGTCGTTCCGGAATCCCGAGAACGAAATGCGGGCGCTCTCTCTGATGCGGAAGCACTTCCCTCGGATTCCGTCTCTGAGTGGTGTAGAGCTGCACCCGACGATCCGCGAGTACGAGCGGACGACGATGGCGGTGCTGAACGCCTTCGCGGCGGATGCGCTCGATGGCATCGAGCGACTCCGAGATCGCTTGCGGAAGGTGGGGCTGTCGGCACCGCTGCTGTTGCTGCAGGCGAGCGGCGGGACGACGACGATCGAGGAGGCCCGGCGCGCGCCGATCCGGCTGGCGCAGTCGGGCCCCGCCGCGGGCGCGGTCGCGGCCGCCGAAGTGGCGGCCAGCTGCGGCATCTCCGACGCACTGTGTTGCGACATGGGCGGAACCAGCTTCGATGTCGCCTTCATCACCCAGGGCTCACCTCAGCGCCGTCAGCGCGGCGAGCTGCACGGAGTCTTCACGGCGCAGACCACCGTCGACGTCGAGTCGGTGGGCTCCGGCGGCGGATCCATCGGCTGGATCGACAATCGGGGGTTGCTGCGCGTCGGCCCGCAGTCCGCACGCGCGGTCCCCGGGCCCGTCTGCTACGGGCGCGGCGGAACCCAGCCCACCGTGACCGATGCGCTCGTGGTCCTGGGCTACATCGACCCGGGCCGCTTCCTGGGCGGCGCACTGCAGCTCGACGTCGACGCGGCGCGCGCAGCCTGCGAGCGCCTGGGAGAGCGTCTCCGCCTCGGCGACTGGATGACGGCCTGGGGGATCCGCGAGATCGCGCTCGCGGAGATGGTGAAGGCAGTACGCGCTCGCATCGCCTCGGGCGGCCTCGATCCGCGCAAACTCTCGATCGTCTCCTTCGGCGGCTGCGGACAGCTCTTCACACCGGTGATCGCAGAAGCGGTCGGTATTCCGCGTGTGCTGGTTCCGGACGCGGCATCCGTGCTCTCGGCATTCGGTGCAGCCTCGGCCGACGTTCAACACGAACGCACTCGCGCCATCGACGAGCTGGTTCCCGCCGACGACCGGTGCGTCGCAGCGAGCATGGCGGAGCTGGGTGCGCAAGTGAGCGCCGACGTCGCAGCCGCTGGCATCGGCGAGCGGGACCGCTCCGTCCGCTTCGAGGCGGACCTGCGCTTCTACCGACAGGCCTGGGAGCTGAGCGTTCCGCTTGCCGACGGTCCGCTGGACCAGAATCGTCTGCTCGAAGACTTCCGCAGGATCTACGCCAGCCGCTACGGAGAGGCCACGCTGGTGACGGGCTCGCGCGTCGAATTCGTTGCACTGCGAGCGATCGGAAGGGGGCGCACGGTGCGCGCCGCTCTCGTCGCGAGGGACGAGGGGGAAGTTCGCGAGGGCACGCGCCCGCCGGCTGCCCGCCGCCGGAGTGTCAGGGTCGACCGCGAGAATGTTCTCGAGGTCGACGTCTACGACACCGAGGCGCTTCGCGCGGGCCACACGTTCTGCGGCCCGGCCCTCGTCGATGCCCTGGACACGACCACCTGGGTGCCCGTCGGTGCCCGGGTCGTCGTCGACGCAAGACGTACACTGGTGATGGAGATGGGACGCGGGACCCCCTCCATCGCGAAGGATGCAAAATGACCGACCCGATCGCACTCGAAGTGTTGCGTCACCGCATCGAAGCGCTGTGCGAGCAGGGTGCCGCAGCCATTCAGCGCACCGCGATCAGCCCGGTCGTGGTGGAGTCGAAGGATTACTCGTGCACGGTGCTCGACGCGAAGGGCGGGCTCATTGCCGGCGGTGGAAAGATCCGCCTCCATTTCTTCGCGGCGACGAACTGTGTGCGAGGAACGTTGGCCGTCCACGGGGACACGATCGAGCCAGGCGACGTGTTCTTCGTGAACGATCCCCACAACGGCGGCGGTCTGCACGCCTCCGATGTCTTCGTGCTGCGCCCCGTGTTCGTGAACGACCGGCTCGCCGCCTGGGCTGCAAACTCGGCACACATGATGGATGTGGGGGGCATGGTGCCGGGCTCCTTCGCGCCCGAAGCGACCGACTGCTACCAGGAGGGCCTCCGCTGTCCGCCCGTTCGCCTGCTGCGACGCGGTGTCGAGCAGTCCGACGTCTGGTCCATCCTGAGGAACAACGTCCGGCTGGCGCAGCTCGTCGAAATGGACCTGCGCGCGCTGCTCGCGGGATGCCACGTCGTGCACGAGGAGCTGCGCGACGTCGTCGCCGAATTCGGTGTGGACCGCTTCGAGGCGGCGGTGAACGAGCTCGCCGATCGGACCGAGAAGGAGCTGCGGCGGCGAATCGGTCAGCTCGAATGCGGAACCTATCGCGCGGAGAGCGGGAGCGAATGGAACGACGAGCTGTTTCGCATTCCCTGCCGGCTCACGGTCGAGAACGAGCACCTGCTGTTCGACTTCGAGGGCGCGGCGCCGCAGACCGACCACTTCGTCAATTCGAAGCCGCACATCGTCACCAGTGAGCTCGGCGTCGATCTCGCCGCTTATCTCGCCTGGGACCTCCCGTACAACAAGGGAATCTTCGAAGCCTTCGAGGTGCGGTGTCCGGAGGGCTCGATCCTCGACAGCAAACCGCCGGCACCCGTCGCCGCGGCGCACATCGACGTTGCCAACACCGCCGTCGAGACGGCGATCCGCACGCTGATGCTCGCGATCTCCGCATCGCCGAAGAGTGAGGCGCGCCGCTTCCTCACGGGTTCGACGACTGCATCGGGGAGCGCGCTCCACACCTGGGCGGGGCCCGGCCTCGGCGGCGACGATGACGGCTGGCTGATGCTCGACGCCGGCGCCAATGGCGGTGCCGGCTCCGCGGATCGCGACGGCAACGACTGGGGCATCTACATGGTGGCCAAGGAGCAGATCGTCGAATTCCCCGACGTCGAGATCCTCGAGTCCTGGTATCCGCTGCACGTGGTGTACAAGCGGCTTTGCCCCGGAGCACGCGGTGGGGCCGGGCGTCATCGAGCCGGGGCTCCGCTCGAGATGGCCGTGGAGCTCGCCGGCACATCGGGCTTGCGCGGGACGACCATCTCCAACCGGGAGCGGCTCCCCGTGGTGGGCTCCGCGGGAGGGCTCCCGGGAGCCACCACCGAGTTCCGGATGCTCCGGTCGGACGGGCGCGTCGAGGCGATCGGCGCGCACCAGCAGGACTTCGGCTTTCTGCCGGGTGACCGGTTCGTGTTTCGCTGCGGGTCGGGAGGAGGCTGGGGGGATCCGCTCGACCGGCCTGCGTCGGCCGTCGAGGCCGACCTTCGCCTGGGTCGCCTGGACGCCGACGTCGCCGCCGACGTGTACGGCGTGATCCCCGGCGATCCGGCCGCGACCGAGGCTCGGCGCCGTGAGATCCTCGCGCAGCGCCTCGCCCGCGCCGAGTCGCCCGCGAAGCCGTTGCGCTGGGAGGATGTGCCCGAAGGCTGGTTGGATGAGCGCTCCGCCGCGCCACTACACCCCGGAGTGGAGCAGCGCGGGGGCGTGGCGGTCAGCGTGCGCACGGGCGCGCCGCTCGCGGTCTCCCCCGATCACTGGACGGACGGCTGTCCCGTGCTGCTCGAGCTCTTCCCGATGGGCAAGGGCGTCGAGGCGCGCGGTTATCTCGATCCGGGCAGCGGGCACCTGCTCTTCGTCGACGTCGTGACCGGCGAGAAGCGGCGCACCTTCGAATCCAGCCCCGAGCGCTGGACGAAGTGGTCGACACCGACTCATGTCGAGATCGCTCGCTGAGCCGAGTCGCCGCCGCTCTCGCGGCCTCCGTTCAGTCGAACCGGATCACGCTCCGGGCCAGGGACCCGCGCTCGAGCTCTCGCAGCGCGTCGTTGACTCCTTCCAATGGAATCCGCTGTGAGATCAGCTCCCGGAGCCTGAGCTTCCCGCTGATCAGGAAATCGACGTAGCGCGGGATGTCGATGCGAGGGCGCGCGGAACCCATCGATGTCCCCTGGAGCTTGCGAAACATCAGCAGGTCGCCGGGAACCTCGATCTTCGTGCCACTCGGCACCATCCCGATCACCGTGGCTGTGCCGCCCATGTCGAGCACCTCGAAGCACTGCTCGACCGTCCGCTTGTTTCCGATCACCTCGAACGAGTAGTCGACGCCACCGGAGCCGAGCTCGCGGATCGCCTCGACCGGATCGCAGCGGCTGGCGTCGACGACCTCGGTGGCTCCCAGGCTGCGCGCCAGCTCGAGCTTCTCGGGCTTGACGTCGACCGCGATGATGCGTCCGGCTCCGGCGAGCGCGGCTCCCTGAACGGCGCACAGGCCGACGCCGCCGCAGCCGAAGATCGCGACCCGGCTGCCGACCTCGACCTTCGCCGCGTTGATCACGGCTCCGATGCCGGTGACGACGGCGCAACCCAGCAGCGCTGCACACTCGAGGTCCGCGTCGGGCCGGATCCGGGTGATCACGTTCTCGTGTACGAGCAACTGCTCCGCGAACGACCCGACATGGAAGTACTGGTTGATCTTGGCTCCGCGGGAACTGAGGCGCGGCGCCTGCCCCTTCGGGCGGCGCGTCGAGGCACCGCCACAGAGGTAGGGCCGGCCGGACATGCAGAACTGACAATGGCCGCAGAACACGGCGGTGCAGGTCACGACGTGGTCGCCCGGAGCCACGTAGCGGACCTCGGAACCGACCTGCTCCACGATGCCGGCCGCTTCGTGGCCGAGGACCACCGGAAGCGGATACGGGCTGAGCCCCTTCTGGAAGTGCAGGTCACTGTGACACACGCCCGTTGCCAGCGTGCGGACGAGCACCTCGTGCGGCCCGGGCTTGCTCACCTCCACGTCCTGGATCTCGAGATCCTTGCCGGCTTCGACCAACACCGCGGCCTTCATGTCTTCTGGCCTCCTCGTCTGCTCATCGCATCGTCAAGCCACCGTCCACGGCGATCACCTGGCCAGTGACGTAGCTCGACTCGCTGGATAGAAGAAAGACCACGGCGTACGCGACCTCCCACGCGATGCCCGGTCGACGCAACGGGACATGCGTCACGATGGGATCCTTGCCCTTGGCGACCCGCCTCTGGAGAGGCGTATCGATCAATCCGGGCGCCACCAGATTCGCGCGGATCTCCTGGCGCGCTCCCTCGATCGCGACATGGCGGCACAGACCGAGGAGCGCAGCCTTGGTCGCATCATAGGCGGGCGCCATGGTGGGATAGGCGGGCACGCCGAGTCCGGCGATCGACCCGGTGAAGACGATCGAGGAACCGGGCGAAAGGATCGGGAGAGCCCATCGACACACAAGTGCGTGGGAGCGCACGTTGACCTCGAAGGCCTGCGTCCAGATGTCCGGATCCGTGCCATCGAGCTTTCGCCCCGTGAAGATCCCGACGTTGAGGACGACGCCGTCGAGGCCGCCGAGCTTCTGCTCGGCCTCGCTGACCAGGCGTCGGCAGTTCTCCGCATCCCGGACGTCCGCGACGATGACGTCGGCCTTGCCTCCCTTGACGACGATCGCGTCGGCCGTGGCGGCGGCGGCGCCCTGGTCGCGGTCGG
>Ga0335082_10001942_pt1 | contig 22198 bp, 23 predicted proteins | sample Lox_Sample_41_FD_206718 | JGI IMG/M metagenome (GOLD analysis project Ga0335082, IMG submission 206718) | Soil microbial communities from Loxahatchee National Wildlife Refuge, Florida, United States - Lox_Sample_4.1 | ecosystem: Environmental > Terrestrial > Soil > Wetlands | place: USA...
CCGGCGATCAGGAGAGCGCAGCCGAGCCGCGGCAGTAGCGGAGGGATCGTCCAGGCCATGTATCCGAATGTGCCGATCACGAGCGCGCCGGCTGCATACTCGCGCAGGTTTCTCCACAGAACTCGGCTCTGGAGCTTTCCGGCCTTCCGCCGAAGTTGCTCGAGCGAGATGTTAACTCTCGCCGTGGGCTGGTTCTTCCAGATCTTGGCCATGTCATTGCAAGCTTCGTTCGTCATGAATTCCTCCTTCATAAAACCTGCGGGCAAGGATGTTCTTGATGCGATGAATTTTCGTCGCCACGTTCCCGGGCGAGATGCCGGTGATCTCCGCGATCGAAGCCGCATCCATGTCTTCGAGGCGGGAGAGGATCACCTGACGGTCGAGCGGTTTCAGCTGTTGGATCAATTGCAGAAGTCTTTCGATGGCCTGCCGCTGATCCAGCATTTGCTCCCGGTCTTCGACCACAGCTTGTACCTCGACGGTTTCGAGGCCCACCAGGGTACGCGAGTTCCGCCGATGGTCACGGATGACATGCGAGGCGGCGACGTTATGCGCCACGCGATATACCCAAGTTCGCAGCGAACAGCGTCTGTCGAATCGGGCCAGGCTCTGCCAGAGGGCAAGATGAATTTCCTGCGACAGATCTCGGCAACGATCCGGATCCGCTTCGTAGCCTCGCACAAGGCGCTCCAGGGCAGAACCGTGACTGGCAGCAGCTTCCTGATAGAGTTCGTCTTGGCGGGATGTCCGTATCGCGGATTCGGTTTCCATCGCCTTGCACTCCTGGCCCTTACATCTAGGTAGTCAGCGGCGGGACGAATTTCTTACAGTCCATTCGCTTTCCCAAGCTTGAAGCTGTGAGCGTGAGTCACTTCATCCGGCACCTAAGGTAACCTGCCTGCGGGGGTTCCTCCCGCGAAGAATCCGGGATATAATTTCATCAGTAATCATGCGCTCGAATGGTTCCATCTCGCGGCTGAGAATTTGCTGGATTGAGGGACGCGCTTGTCCCCGCCGCTACCTTTCTGTCCTTCCTTCGCACGTGCGTGCCAATCTGTTTGGCAGCGACTAAGTTTTCCCTCCACCTATCGGAAGTGGCCCTCGCTATGAGCTCTTAGCTGCGCACGTCGTGATTCGCTGAATCACGGGATGGCGGCCCACTGAGAGCTGAGAACCCGAGAACCGAGAACTAGATCCGGAGGATCCTATGACCACCAAGGCTCTGACTGTTGGCCCCAAGCTGAAGACTGCCGTTCCGGGCCCCAACGCCAAACGCATTGTCGCAGGCGACGATCAATATATTTCGCCGTCGTACACCCGTTCCTATCCGCTTGTTGCCAAACGCGGACGAGGCGTCGTCGTCGAAGACGTCGATGGCAACGAATTCTTTGATTTTTCCGCAGGCATTGCTGTGACCTCGACCGGCCACTGCCATCCCGAAGTGGTTGCCGCCATTCAACGGCAGGCAGGCGAACTGATTCACATGTCGGGAACCGATTTCTATTACGAGAGCATGGTGACGCTGGCCGAGCGGCTGTCGGCGATCGCTCCCATGCCCGGGCCACACAAGATCTACTACGGCAACTCGGGGACCGAGGCGATCGAATGCGCAATGAAGCTCGCTCGTTATCACACGAAGCGGCAACAGATCATCGCTTTCTATGGCGCGTTCCACGGACGGACGATGGGCTCGCTTTCTCTCACGGCATCGAAACCGCAGCAAAAGCGTCGTTTTTCGCCACTCGTTCCGGGAGTGACTCACGTGCCTTACCCGGACGTCTATCGTGGTGGCGCAGGCCAGGATCCCGACAAATACGCCCTTGACTGCGCCCGTTTCATCGAAGACAGACTGTTCAAGACGACGCTCGCTCCGGAGGAAGTCGCCGCGATTTTCGTCGAGCCGATCCAGGGGGAAGGCGGCTATGTGGTAGGGCCGACGATCTTCATGCAGGAGTTGCGTCACATCTGCGACAAGCACGGGATTCTGCTGGTTGTCGACGAAGTACAGTCCGGTGTCGGCCGCACCGGTAAGTGGTGGGCGGTCGAGCACACAGGTGTTCATCCCGACATCGTCTGCAGCGCCAAAGGAATTGCTTCCGGCATGCCGCTCGGCGTTGTGATCAGTAAGGCCGAAGTTATGGACTGGGTGCCGGGCTCGCATGCTTCCACCTTCGGAGGCAACCCGGTCTGCATCGCGGCCGCCCTGGCGACGCTCGATGTGATCGAGAGAGAAGGACTGATTCGCAACGCGAAGGAAGTCGGCGATCACATACTGCAACGGATGGCGGATTGGCCGCGGAAGCATAAGCTCGTCGGCGACGTTCGTGGGCGCGGGCTGATGGTCGGCGTCGAGATCGTGAAAGATCAGAAGACACGCGAGCGAGCGCACGAGGATCGCGATCGCATCGTCGAACTGGCCTTTGAACGCGGTATTCTCTTCCTCGGTTGTGGTCCGAACACGGTGCGCCTCTCGCCGCCGCTCCTCGTCAGCCAGGAAGAAGCTGACGTCGCCATCGATGTGCTCGAAGAATCGATCAGCATCGTTGAGAAGAACACATAAACGGAGACACGCGATGTGGACCGGAAAAATTGAGTCCATCCACATCGCTTCCGCTCCCAAAGAGCCGGTGCGGGCTCTCGATCATGCAGTTCTGATTCCCGGCGTGGGTGTAGAAGGTGATCGCTACGCTTTGAAGCAAGGCACCTTCTACAAGCCCGAGCCGGATTTCGAACTCACGCTGATCGAAGCGGAGGCGATTGAGGCGCTGAAGCGCGACTACGATGTGGAACTGGTGGCCGGTGAGGCTCGCCGGAACATTGTCACGCGCGGCGTCGCGCTGAATCATCTGGTTGGCAGGGAATTCACAATCGGCAATGTCCGCATCCGCGGCATTCGCCTCTGCGAGCCTTGCGATCACCTGCAGCAAGTGACTGGGAAGCAGTTGATCAAGGGACTGCGCCATCGTGGTGGGCTGCGGGCACAGATTCTCTCGCCAGGCACGATCCGCGTTGGTGACGCAATCACAGAGTAGCGCCAGCCACTCGCGCCAGAAGGGAACGATGGGCGACAACACACTTCGCGAACTCGTCTACGGCCAGGGAGCCCATGCCGATACGCTGGCGTGTGTCGAGGACCTCCCGGCGCAGGTTGCGATCCGGCGGACGGAAGGTTCTCCGCATTCCATCTGGCAGATTGTCGAGCACATGAATTACTGGATGGATTATGAGCTTCGGCAGGTGGCGGGTGAACATCCGCGCTACCCGGATCAAGCGATCGAGAGTTGGCCGGAACATCCGCAGCCGGCTGCGGACGAGCAATGGCAGGCGACGGTGAAACGCTTCTCCGGTCTGCTGTCAAGTCTCTCCGCACTCGCCGAATCGGATGCGGGAGTGTTGGACCGTTCAGTCGTCGATGCCCATGCGCCGGGTTCAATGCGCCCCTCGACCGCGCGTCGGATGCTCATGCAGATCACGGCGCATAACAGTTATCACGCGGGACAAATCGCCCTGCTCAGGCGACAATCGGGCGCCTGGCCTCCACAGCGAGGCGGAGACAGCTGGTAAATCGTAACTTGGCCGCTCGTCACTCATCCAATAACAATCGATATCTTTCGTACGCAGGAAATATCAATGCCACGCTTCACAACTCGAACGATCGTTGCCCTCGCGGTCGCACTGTTGCTGTGGGCGTCGGCTTTCGCAGGCATCCGCGCCGGATTGCGCGCCTACTCACCCGCACATCTGGCGATCCTGCGGTTCCTGGTGGCCTCGGCGGTGCTTGCCATCTACGCGGCGATCGAGCACTTCCGTCGCCCGCAATGGCGCGATGTTCCTGGGCTTGTCCTTACCGGCTTTCTCGGGATCACGATCTACAATCTCGGCCTTAATTACGGGGAAACGCGGGTTACCGCTGGCTCGGCCAGCTTGCTGATTGCCTCTGTGCCCATCTGGACAGCTCTGTTTGCCCGCTTCTGGTTGCACGAGAAGTTGACGCCGGCTGGATGGTTGGGAGTATTTCTGAGCTTTGCGGGTGTGGCGTTGATCGCGAGTGGAGAAGGCGGAGGGGTTCGTCTCTCGCCACAGGCGCTCATCATCCTCGTGGCAGCGATCACGTCGGCTGTGTACATGATCCTGCAGAAACATTACCTGGGCCGCTATAGTGCGCTGGAATTCACCGCGTATTCGATCTGGCTCGGAACCCTGCTCATGCTTCCGTTCGGCAGCGGATTTGCCCACGCGCTGCGTGTTGCGCCGGCATCGGCGACGCTTGCGGTGGTCTACCTGGGTATCTGCCCCGGCGCATTGGCGTATGTGGCATGGGCGTACGTGTTATCGCATGGAACCGCCGGACGGACGGCGACGCTCCTTTACCTGATTCCCGTAATGGCGATCGGAATCGCGTGGTTGTGGCTGGGCGAAGTGCCGCGCTGGATCTCCCTCGTCGGAGGCGTCGTCGCTCTGGCAGGGGTCGTGCTCGTGAACACGAAGGGAAAAACGGCCCACGCGAGTCAGATGACACTCGCTGCCAAGGCATAACGGCGAAATCGCAGCTTGAAGTGAGGGGAGCGACAGACAACGCCGAATCCTACCCAACTCATCGTGATCGCGGTCACATCTCAGGTACCCTGACTGCCGCTACAGTCAGAGCGGATGCCTTCCATGCTTTCGGGACGGGCGACTCAAACGGCGCTGCGTGCCCTCGACTGGATCGCGGCGCACACCCTTGCCGCTGAACAACAAGCGGCGCACCTGGCGGTTGGCCGGCGCGGCGAGGAGGACGCCTACTTCTACCTGCGGCGAAAGGGATACGTCCTTATCGCGCGGAACTATCGTTCGCCTCATTACCGCGGTGAATTGGACCTGATCGGGTGGGACAAGGATGTACTCTGCTTCGTCGAGGTCAAGACCCGAACGAGCCGTGATGTGAAGCCCGCCGAAGCCGCCGTAGATCACGAAAAACAAAGAGAGTTGGCGGCAATGGCCCGCGAATTTCTCCGCCACGTGCAACCTTCGTGCCAGTGGCGCTTCGACGTGCTCGCCGTATACTATGAAGCGAAAGTTGCCCGGCCATCATTCGAGCTGTTTCAAAATGCGTTCTCCGTGTCGTACAATCGCTGACTTGCGGTTCTGTGACAATCACGAAAAACGCAGCACTGAAAGGATTTAGTACGTGCCTGAGTTGAGAAAAGACCCGATCGTTGGACGTTGGGTCATCATATCTACGGATCGCGCCAAGCGTCCTACCGACTTTGTGCGCGAGGGTGTGAAAATCAAGGGCGGGTTCTGCCCGTTTTGTTATGGCAATGAGAGCAAGACGCCGCCTGAGATCCTGGCCTATCGGCCCAGCAGCAACGGGACTCCGCAAAAAGACAGTCCTGGGTGGACGATCCGTGTCGTTCCCAACAAGTTTCCGGCGCTCGGTATCGAAGGCAATCTGAACAAACAGGCCGAAGGCATGTTCGACAAGATGAACGGCATCGGCGCCCACGAAGTCATTATCGAGACCCCCGACCACAATGCCACCTTGGCGACGCTGCCGCCCAAGCGCATCGAAGATGTTCTCTGGGCGTTCCGCGATCGCATCCTCGACCTGAAGAAGGATCGCCGCTTCAAATACATTTTGATTTTCAAGAATCACGGCGAAGCAGCAGGCGCGTCGCTCGAGCACGCGCACTCGCAGTTGATCGCTTTGCCGATTCTGCCGATTTATGTGGTGGAGGAATTGCAGGGAGCGAAGCAGTACTACATTTACAAGGAACGGTGCGTCTTCTGCGACATAATTCGTCAGGAAACCGACAACGGCATTCGCGTAGTCGGCGAAAATGAGGACTTTCTGACCCTCGCGCCCTACGCGCCGCGTTTCCCGTTCGAAACTTGGATTCTCCCCAAACGTCACGAGTCTGCCTTCGAGAACTCTTCGTCGCATATGTTTGAAAATCTTGCCAAAGCGATGAAGTCGCTGCTGATGAAAGCCGATCGCGTACTCGACAATCCGCCATACAACCTGGTCATCCACTCTTCTCCAGTGCAGGACCCGACCAGCGAGCACTATCACTGGCACATCGAATTCATGCCCAAGCTGACCAAAACTGCAGGATTCGAGTGGGGTACAGGCTTTTACATCAATCCGACACCGCCGGAAGAGGCGGCGAGATTTCTCCGCGAAGCCAGCATTGAGGAGGCGGTTCCTGTCTCTGTGGGATAACACCTACGCGGTTGGAGAACCTAGCGCGGCGAACGCCGCGCTTTTGTTTTAGGCCGATTGACGGCTGCGCCGCGCGTCACTAGCATGGCACCCATCATGCGAAACGCAAGCGGCTCAGCACTTGTCCTGTTTTCCTTGGTTATCGGTGCTGCTGCCCAGTCGAATCTGATCGCGAATATTCCCGGCCGCTCCACCACCAACCTCAACGGCCCCTGGCATTACATCGTAGACCCCTACGAGACCGGCCTGGGAGAACGCTACTACGAAAACGCCAAACCAAAGAACAAAAGCGACCGCATCGAATACGACTTTGACCGTTCTGACACACTCAACGTACCCGGAGACTGGAACACGCAGCAGGAGCGGCTTTTCTTTTACGAAGGACCTGTCTGGTACGAAAGATCGTTCACCCATTATCACAATGAACATGCGCGCGAGTTCCTGCATTTCGGCGCGGCCAACTACCTCACGCGTGTCTATCTGAACGGTACGAAGCTGGGCGAGCACGAGGGCGGCTTCACGCCCTTCACCTTTGAAGTCACAGCGCATCTACGTGAGGGCGACAATTTCGTGGTGGTCGAGGTGAACAATGCGCGCCGGGCCGATGCTGTTCCATCCCTGCGCACCGATTGGTGGAACTTTGGAGGACTCACGCGCGACGTGACGCTCGTGCAAGTGCCTGAGGTCTTCGTGCAGGACTATTTCATCCAGCTGGCGCCCGGCTCTCTCGGTGAAGTCGCGGGTTGGATACAAATGAGTGCCGACTCCGGTGCCCAGTCCGTCACGCTCGAAATCGCGGAAGCCGGGATCAAGAAAGTCTTGACCACGGATTCTCGTGGCCACGCCGAGTTTCGTTTCCCGGCAAGTCTTTCTCTGTGGTCGCCGGAAGACCCAAAGCTCTATGACGTCACGATCAGCGCGGGCTCCGATCGCGTGCGCGATGACATCGGCTTTCGGTCTGTGCAGGTGCGGGGAACCGAGATACTGCTCAATGGCAAGCCCGTCTTCCTGCGCGGCGTTTCTCTGCATGAAGAAGCCCCCATCCGCACCGGCCGCGCTTATAGCCCCGAAGATGCCCGGACATTGTTCAATTGGGCGAAGGAACTGGGCTGCAATTTCGTCCGCCTGGCGCATTATCCCCACAATGAAAATGAGATTCGTTTGGCCGACCGAATCGGCCTGCTCGTATGGTCGGAGATTCCAGTCTATTGGGACATCGACTGGCAGAATCCTGCCACGCTCAACAATGCAAAGAATCAACTGCGGGACATGATCACTCGCGATCGCAACCGCGCCGCCGTGATTTTCTGGTCCCTCTCGAACGAAACGCCGGTCGAATCAGCTCGTCTCGAGTTCCTCAGGCAACTCGCTCAGGATGCCCGCGGACTCGACTCGACCCGGTTGGTCACGTCCGCCTTGAACCACACCGAAAGACTCGGTCCGAACCGCCGTTCACTGACCGACCCCTTGGGACGATTTCTCGATGTGCTTGGACTCAACGAATATGTCGGCTGGTACGAAGGCAAGCCCCAGGATGCCGAGCAGTTGGAATGGCTGAATCCCTGGCAAAAGCCGCTCCTCATTACTGAATTCGGTGCTGACGCTCCGTTCGGCAATCACGGGGATGTGGATACGCGATGGACCGAGGAGTATCAGGCCGATCTCTACCTCCACCAGCTCAATATGGTGAAGAAGATTCCTGGGTTCGTTGGTTTGTCTCCATGGGTGCTGATGGACTTCCACTCACCACGGCGTCCGCTGCCTGGAATCCAGGATTATTTCAATCGCAAGGGTCTGGTCTCGCCCAAAGGAGACAAGAAACGGGCATTTTTCGTACTACAGGAGTTCTACCGCGAGCAGCAGGTGCCGACTGCAGGTCGATAGGAACTGATGCTCGTGATCGCCTGTGAGGGAAAGGGTATTGCGTGGAAAACCGTGCCCTGCAGCAGTTTCGCAAACACACGCGCTAGCTCAGTCCTGAGTGCGATCCAGAAACTCGTCATGCCACGCCATTTGGATCGCTTCCAGCTTGGCTTCGTTCGACTTCTTGGGGTCGTCGCTGAAGTCGCTCAATTCGGTCACGAGTCTGTGGAGATCTGTGAAACGCACCGTGAGCGGGTCAAGGTCAGGATGAGTCTCTGACAGCAGAATGCCGATGTCTTCTCTATCGTCCCAGGTCAATTGCTTTGGCATGAACTCTCCTGTGAAGGGCAGGTCCGAAGTTTCAGAATTAATGTCCTTCTGAAACGTAGTTCCGGTTCCACGCCGGAATTTCGACCACGACTTTTCCCGGTTTCTTGATCACGACCTGGCATCCCAGACGCGAGTTGAGCTGGAGATCGGCAGCCATATCGAGCCGGTCAGCTTCATCATCGTCCATCTCGGACAGCAGTTCCGTGCCTTCCTTTACCCACACATGGCATGTCGTGCAGGCGCAATTGCCACCGCAGGCGTGGTCCAGATGGACACCAGAGTTGAGCGCGACGTCGAGAATCGACTGCTCCTTGCCGTGATCTTTATAGGGCAGTTTGCCGTGCTCGAACGTGACGGTCTTGCCTTCAGGAAGGAAAGTCACTTCCACCGTGTTTTCGCCGGGCGCTTCCACCGTGGTCGCCCCGGTTCCTTGAGATTTCTCGTCTGACATATCACTCCAAAATCATTGCTCTGAAACTTTAAACCTTGAAACCTTGAAACTCTGAAACCTGCTTCACTTAAACTCTGCCTTCGCCACCGGATGCCCAGCCTGCGGACCTTCTTCCAGATCCGTTTCGTCCATCGTCTTGCCCTTGAGGGCGGTCGCCACGGCGCTATCCATCATCATTTCGGCGAGGTGCATCGTGCCCTGGTTCAGGGCGTCGATGCTTTTCCGAACGGACTGGTAGTCGTCACCATCTTTCACCGCCAGCAATGCGCCCTCCAGCGTCTCGATGCGGTTGTGTTCGTCGGCCGACAAACTGAGCCAGGCTTCATTGTTCTTGCTTTTGGCCAGCGCCGTGAGGATCGTCTCAGCTTCCCTCCGCGCCTCGATCACCTGCCGCTGCCGGAAATCTTCTTCCGCGTAGTCAAAGGAATCGAGCAGCATCTTCTCGACCTGCTCGTCTGTGAGGCCGTAACTGGGCTGAACTTCGATCTGCGCCGTCTGACCGCTGCGCTGTTCGCGGGCCGAGACCTGCAGAATGCCGTTGGCGTCGATCAGGAACTTCACTTCGATGCGGGGCATGCCCGCCGGCATTGGAGGCACACCCTTCAGGTCGAAGCGGGCCAGCGACCGGCAGTCTCGCGCCAGTTCGCGCTCGCCCTGCAGCACGTGGATCGCGACATTTGTTTGTCCGTCGACCTGCGTGGTGTAGTACTGCGTGGCTGAAGCGGGAATGGTGGAGTTGCGCACGATGATTTTGTCGGTCACGCCGCCTGCTACTTCGATGCCGAGCGACAACGGCGTCACGTCAAGCAGCAACATTTCTTTCGTCGCTTCCGATCCACCGCCAAGAATGTTCGCCTGCACCGCCGCGCCCAGCGCGACCACTTCGTCGGGATTCAGATCGGTGTGCGGTTTGCGATGGAAGAGATCCTGCACCAGTTGCCGGACTCTCGGGATGCGCGTCGACCCGCCGACCAATACCACTTCATCGATCTGTTCGGGCTTGAGGCCAGCATCTTTTAGGGCCTGTTTGCAGGGGACGATTGTTCGAGCAACGACTGGCTCGGCCAACTGCTCAAATTGCTCACGAGAGATTTCACGTTGATAGCGCTTTCCGCCGGGTAGTTCAACGTTGAGCTTTGCCGACGTCGCCGACGAAAGCGCGATCTTCGCCTCGATCACTGCCTTGCGAATCCTGGCCACTGCCTCCCCACTGCGCCGCAGGTCGAGTTTCAGGTCGCCCTGGATATCGTCAAGCGCGATGGCAATCAATCGATTGTCGATATCGTCGCCGCCGAGGTGCGTGTCGCCGTTCGTCGCGATGACCTCGAAGATGCCGTCGTGCAGCTTCAGGATCGAAATGTCAAATGTCCCTCCGCCCAGATCGTAGACCGCCACGATGCCGTTCTTCTTCTTGTCGAGCCCGTAGGCGAGCGATGCCGCGGTAGGTTCGTTGACCAGGCGAAGTACATCAAGACCGGCAATGCGACCGGCGTCTTTTGTGGCCTGGCGCTGCGCATCGTTGAAGTAGGCAGGTACAGTTATGACAGCTCTGGTGACTGGGCTGCTGAAGAAGCGCTCAGCGTTTCGCTTCAGTTGGCGCAAAATCAGGGCAGAAATCTCCGGTGGCGTGTATGTACGCTCGCCGATTTTGATACGCAGAACTTCGCCTGGCTGAAGGTCATCGGCTAGGCGGAACGGAAACAGTTTCAACTCTTCCTGAATGTCCTCGACGCCGCGCCCCATGAGCCGTTTGACCGAATACACCGAGCGTTCTGGCGTCTCGATGAGATACTTGCGCGCCGGGTTGCCGACCATGGATTGATTGTTTTCATCGAGCGCGACCACCGAAGGCACAAGATTGAGCCCATCCTCGCCTGGGATGACGTCGGGGGATTCCCCTTGCATATAGGCCACCAACGAATTCGTGGTGCCGAGATCGATACCGACGATGAGATCGGAAGACATTTGATTGCAGAAGTCAGAAGTCAAATTGCAGAAGTGAAAGCAAGATCTCCATTATTCCACTCTTGCAATTCCACTTTTGCCTTAGGGTTCCAAGGCTTCGTTCACATCCCTTACGAGATTCCTGATGTAGTTTCTCCGGTTGAGCACGTCGACCATGTGGTCGCGGATCTTGAGGAGCTCTTCTTCGGTTCCGCTGTCCACCGCCTTGTCCCATCTGTGCCAATCGGATTGCAATTCGCGGAACAGGGCGTCGAACTTTTCTTCGAGCGACAGCTTGGCTTTGCCAATCTCCTCGAGGAGCGCGGGATCGTCTTCCCCCAGCTGCTTTTGCGCGCGCAATTCCTCAAGATGCATATTCAGTTCGAACACTTCTTCCAGTAGATCGGGCGGCACCACCTGCTTCTTCAGTTCGCCCGTCTCCCGAGCCTTATCCGTCGCCTGTTTGGACTGCTCTTCGAGTTCCACCCCTTCGAGGCGGAGCAGATATTCCGTCCGCTTGATGGGATCTTTCAGCGTGCGATACGCGTCATTCAACATCGAACTCTGTTCCAAGCTCCAAGTGCGCTCCTGATTTTCTGCCTGGGCGAACACGTCAGGATGAAGGCGGCGGCTGAGCGTGTAGAACTCTTTTTCGAGCAGCGCCACGTCGAGGTTGAGCTTGCGAGCGAAGCCAAAGAACGTGAAGTAGTCGACCGGTACCGGCGGCTGCACTTTTCCGCAGGCGCTGCAGAAGTGTTGCGCCCTCATCGTGCCGCACGACCAGCAACTGGTGGCCGATTCTCCCGGTACAATCAGCGATGATTTGATTTCTGAGCCTGCCATGTCGAACCTGCCACTTCGAAATCAGCCAAAATTCAGGGCGGACGATTCGCCCGCCCTGTGAGTCACGAGCGACGAACTTCGAGCCGCGAGCAATCTACTGGTTCCATCCGGGTTTGTTCGCTCGGAGCTCGTGGCACGCTACGCTGAGAATGAACTCCCGCAACCGCAAGACTTCGTCGAATTCGGATTCACGAACACGAAGCCCTGCTGCATCAGCGTTTCCTGGTAATCGAGGGTCATGCCGTTCAGATAAATGAACGACTTCGGGTCGACGAAGATTCGCACATCCGCAAACTGAAATATGCGGTCGCGCTCCCGCGGCTGCGTGTCGAAACGAATGTTGTAGCTCAGCCCAGAGCACCCGCCGCCCTGCACGCCAAGGCGAAGGCCGCCCTGTTCGGACGATATACCTTCCTTAGCCATCGCCGAGCGGATCTTCGCAATTGCCTTCTCGGTGACCTGAATGCCCTTTGCCGGAGCGGTGGGCGTAACGACATTGAGTGTGTCTGTCATAAAGATCGCTACAGGCTTCGAGCCTCGATCTAACGAGCAAGCCCATGCCACTGCCCGCGCTTGCTCGTAGCTCAAAGCTCGCAGCTGCCCTACTTCGCCTGCACTTCCTCGGCGGGCTTCGACGCTTCCTGCTTCTTCTTCCAGTCGCCGATGGCGGCGCGGATTGCATCTTCCGCCAGCACCGAGCAGTGAATCTTCACCGGCGGCAGGGCCAGTTCCTTCACAATCTCGGTGTTCTTGATCGCCAGCGCCTCGTCGATCGTCTTGCCCTTGACCCATTCGGTCGCGAGCGAGGAAGAAGCAATCGCCGAACCACAGCCGAACGTCTTGAACTTCGCGTCTTCGATGACGCTCGTGTCCGGATTGACCTTGATCTGCAGCTTCATGACGTCGCCGCACTCGGGAGCTCCCACCAGTCCAGTGCCCACATCTGAGCTGGACTTGTCCATGGAGCCCACGTTGCGCGGGTGGTTGTAGTGATCGATAACTTTGTCGCTGTATGCCATGTCTTGCTCCTCACCCTCTTAAAGTCTTGCTACAAGCTTTGAGCCGCGAGCTTCGAGCACCCTGAGCCACGATCAGAAACTGCCTGCTCGAAGCCCGAAGCTCGTAGCCCACAGCGAATCTAGTGCGCTTCCGCAGCCCACTTCACGCTCTTCAGATCCACGCCCTCTTTCGCCATCTCATAAAGTGGCGAGAGCTCGCGCAAACGCTGCACGGTCTCGACGACGCGATCAGCCACGTAGTCGACCTCGGCCTCGGTGTTGAACCGACCGATGCCGAAGCGAATCGAGCTGTGCGCCAGGTCGTCGCCCGTACCCAGTGCCTTCAGTACATAAGATGGTTCCAGCGTCGCAGAGGTGCACGCCGATCCGCTCGAAACCGCCACATCGTTGATGCCCATCAGCAGCGACTCGCCCTCGACATACGCAAAGCTGATGTTCAGGTTCCCGGGCAGACGATGCTCCATCGAACCGTTGATGAATGTTTCGTCGAGCCGGCTCATGATGCTGTCGCGCAGCCGATTGCGCAGGCCCGCGATCTTGCAGGATTCGGTCGCCATGTCTTCGTCGGCAATGGCGCAGGCCTTGCCGAGTCCCACAATACCGGGAACGTTGAGCGTGCCCGAGCGCATGCCGCGCTCGTGGCCGCCGCCGTCGATGATCGGCACCAGCTGCACACGCGGATTCTTGCGCCGAACGTAGAGGGCGCCCACCCCTTTCGGCCCATACAGCTTGTGCGCGGTGATTGACGCGATATCGATATTCATCTTGGTGACGTCGACCGGCACTTTACCGATGGCCTGTACTGCGTCGGTGTGGAAGATCACGCCGCGCTCATGACAGAGCTTGCCAATTTCGGCGATCGGCTGCAGCACACCGATTTCGTTGTTTGCCGCCATGATCGTGACGAGAATCGTCTTGTCATCGATCGCGCGCTTCAAGTCGTCGAGATCGACCAGGCCATCCTTCTGCACCGGCAGGTACGTCACGCGGAATCCGAGCTTCTCGAGATGCTTGCAGGTGTCGAGCACGGCCTTGTGCTCGGTTACTGCCGTGATGATGTGATTGCCCTTCTCGCGGTACATCTCGGCGACGCCCTTGATGGCGAGGTTGTCGCTTTCCGTTGCGCCCGAGGTGAAGATGATCTCCTTGGTCGTCGCGCCGATCAGCTTCGCAATCCGCTCCCGCGACAGTTCCACTGCTTCTTCCGCCGCCCATCCAAAAGGATGGTTCCGGCTTGCCGCGTTGCCGAACTTCTCCATGAAGTAGGGCAGCATCTCTTCCAGCACGCGCGGGTCGAGCGGAGTGGTGGCATGGTTGTCCATGTAAATCGGCAGCTTGATGCCGTTCGCCGATGTGTTCTTCGCAGTCTCGTTTAGGGTCGACTTCACATCCGTACTCATGATTGCTGTTCTCCTCGATATCGGGCCGGGCTCCGCCGGCACCGCCAGTCGCTAAGCTATCGTGACAAGCTCGGCCGGCTTTTTGACCTCGATCACTTCCGGCTCTTCTTTCATCTGCGAGATCTTGATTCGCTTCAGAACCTGCTCGATGCTTTCATTCACCTTGCGCAACGGCTCGCGAATCGTGCAGCGATCGCTCTGCCCGCATTCCCCTCGCACGGTTACGCACGACGTGATGAACAACGGTCCGTCGATCGCCTGGATCACCTCGAACGCAGAAATCTGACCGGAATCGCGCGCCAGCGTGTACCCGCCGTTGATCCCATGCTGTGACTTGAGCAGGCCCGCTTTCGCCAGGCGCTGCAGAATCTTCGCCAACGCTTCTTGCGGAATGCCGTACGCATCGGCCACGTCTTTGGCGCTGCAGGCGCCCTTCGGGGCTCGCTCTGCCAGGTGCTTCATCGCCATCAGCCCGTAATCAGCCTTCTTAGTCAGCTTCAGCATAGCGATATCCGACCACAACAGTCGGATAGAACTCCGACCGTTTCAGTCGTATTTCCATTTTATGCTCTAGGGGACGTTTCCGGCAAGTGCTATCAGCGAACGGTAGGATTCCGAGCGCAAACAGTAAGCTGCTGAAAGCTAATGGCTTAGATGCGACATTCAGCACTGACGTCTAATCGGCTCAGTTGAGTACTTGACTTCCCCAACCGGCGGTCTAAAATACCCGCATTTTCCGGCGATGTGGGAATTTCGCCCTGCGAAAGTTGCGAAAACCCGGAAGTTATGACGACCAGCAAGCCGCCTCAGCCCCCGCAAAAGGTAAGTCCCGACCAATGCAAACATCCGCAGGTGCAGATCGTTTCGCGCGACGAGGACTCGGAGTACGTCGAGTGCAAGGAGTGCGGCGAGGTCTTCGAATCAAGCGAATTCAAAGACATGGTCATTGAAGAGTCCAAGGGACTCAACGAAGAATAGTCGGGCAGTTGGTTTTCGGCCGGCGACAGTACGGACTTGCAGATCCGCTCGTTTCGTCCCCGCCTTGCCTAGTCTGGAATCACTCTATCTGTCCAGCGACTGCGATCAGGAGATTGCCGGAGTCATCGACCTGGAACTTCTTCGCTGGCGGTATGAACGTTGTGGCGCTGTACTCGGTGATGACAGCGGGGCCCCGCAACGACGTTCCCCGTGCCAATGCGTCGCGCTCGTAAACCGACGTAAGGATTCTTTTCCCTCGGAAGAACACGCCGACGCGCGCGGCTGGCTCCAGGCGTCCATGTGATCTGCGGTGGCTTCGCAATGTCGCCGCTTTGCCCATCTTCGTCTTCAAACGGGCGCGCAACCGCACCGTCACGAGTTCGACTTCCTTTCCGGGATGGTGATATCCGTACCGCCGCTGGTGTTCATCGTGAAAATGAGCAATGACATCGCGGTCATCGGCGACATTCAATTCATATCCCTGCCCGCGATATCGCAGATCGAGGCTGCGCTCGAAACGGACCTGGCCGGGCCATCGTTCGGACGCAAACTCCTTTTTCGCTGCGGCTTCGAGCTTGCGGAATTCTCTCTGCAAGGCAGCTCGCGGATAGGTGTTCGCGAGGCTCCACAACACAGTGCGCGAAAAGTCCTTCACTGCATCGCTGACAAGAATCCCAAACGCTGACAAGGCGCCAGGGAGTGCCGGCAGAACTACCGTCGGGATCGCCATCGCTTCAGCTAGTTCGCAGGCATGCAAACCGCCAGCTCCACCGAATGCCACCAGTACAAACTCCCGAGGATCGTACCCGCGCTCAATCGACACCACTCGCAATGCCCGCTCCATGTTGGCCTTGACGACCTCAACAACTCCGGCAGCGAATTGCTCCAGGGCCAGCGGCGAACCCCGCCGCCTCAGCCACTCTGCCGTGACGCGGCGGGTTCGTGCGACGTCGAGCGTGAATTCTCCGCCAAGAAACCGATCCGGCCGCAGCCGGCCGAGAATCAGGTTGGCATCCGTTACCGTGGGCTGCACGCCGCGGCCGTAGCAGATCGGACCCGGATCAGCTCCGGCTGACTCGGGGCCCACGCGCAGCGCGCCCCCCGCATCAAATCTCGCCAGCGACCCGCCACCGGCGCCCACCGTGTGGATATCAAGCATCGGGACCCCGACAGGGAAACCCGCAACCTCCGACTGGCTGCTGGGACGCGCCTCTCCTTCCAGCAGCGCCACGTCGGTCGAAGTGCCCCCCATGTCGAACGACAGAACGCGTGAAAATCCGCTTCGCGCCGCCATCGCAGCCGCTCCTACCAGTCCGCCGGCCGGCCCGGACAACACGGTTCGCACCGGTTCGCGGGCTGCCGCCTCCAGCGCCGTGATCCCGCCGCTCGACTGCATCACGAATATGCGTGGTTGGGACTTGCCGCGTGCGCCGGCCAAGCTGGTGGCGCGCCCGCCGATCTTCTCCAGATAACTCTGCATCAGGGGCTGCAGATAGGCGTTGACCACAACCGTGCTGGTTCGTTCGTACTCGCGGAATTCGGGCAGGATCTGGTGCGAAATGGATAGTGGAATGTTGAGATCTGCCAGCGCTCCTGCCACCGACAACTCGTTCTCCGGATTGGCAAACGAGAATAGAAGGCAGATCGCAGCCGCCTGAGCTCCCTCCCTGCTGACCGCAGCGCGCAGCAGAGAGAGTTCTTTTTCAGGCGGGGCTTCGAGCAGCTGCCCATCGGCGCTGATCCGCTCCGTCACACCGAAACGCAACTCGGGCGGGACAAGCGGAGGCACGCGATCGAAGAAGAGGTCGTACAGACGTGGCCGTGCCTGTCGCCCGATCTCGATGGCATCTTGAAACCCTGCTGTGGTGATCAGCGCAACCCGCGCGCCTTGGCGCTGCAGCAAAGCGTTCGTTCCCACCGTGGTTCCATGCAGCAGGACGAATCTGTCGCCGACTCCTATCTTTCCCAGCGCCTCCGCGATCGCCCGCGAAGGGTCGTCAGGCGTGGAGAATACCTTCAATGTCCTGAGCACTCCGCCGTCCATCCATGCGCAGTCCGTGAAGGTACCGCCGGTGTCGACCGCGATGCGCAGTTCTCGGGGTTGCTTCATGAACAGGCAAGACTAACACTGCCGGTGCGAGGTCAGCCGCCACTCCATCCACGTGTCTAGGATTCGAAGTTAAGGTTCTTGATTCGGCGCGCGCGAAACTGGCAGGCCCCGCTTGCCGGCTGCCGTATTCTGGATTCGGAGCGAAGTCATTGAGAGGAAGTTCCTGGAAATTGTGGCTGGTGCCCGGCGGACTGCTGCTGGCGCTCGCAGCGGCGCTCGTCAACAGTTCACTGCTGAACCAGGTCGCTCCGTCGCTGGGCTTCTACTATTTTGCCGTCTTCGGCGCCGGTGTCCTTCTGGCATGGCGCTTCAACTCCAGCCGCGCTCTGTTCTCGCTGCTGGTGCTGCTTCTGGCGCAACGCGCTGTCGAGTTCTTTTCCAACGGGCAGGCTACCAGCGGCCCCGGTCGAACCGCCGCAGTGCTGGCGGCTTTCCTGATTCCACTCAATGCGATCGCATTGGCCCTCATGCGGGAGCGCGGATTGACCATTGCCGGCGTGGCCCCACGTTTCGGATTGCTGTTTCTCCAGGCGGTCTTCGTGGCTGTTCTCTGCCGGCCGGAGAATAGCGCCGCGGTCACCGGCGCCCATTCCAGAGCGCTCCCCTGGTGGACGCTGAGTGCTTTCGCGGTCGCCGCGGTAATTCTGATCGTTCGCTTTTTCCAGATCCGTAAGCCGATCGAAGCCGGTTTCTTATGGTCGTTGGCGGCAGCGCTCCTTTGGCTGAGCTTCGCGCCGCTAGGCAAAGGGGCAGACGCCTACGTTGCCACCGCCGGCCTCATCCTGGTCGCCTCGTTGATCGAGACGTCGTATGTGCTCGCCTACCACGATGAACTCACCGGAATCCGTGGCCGGCGCGCTTTCAATGAGGCACTGCTTTCCCTCGACCAACAGTACGCGATCGCCATCGTCGACATCGACCATTTCAAGCAATTCAACGACACTTATGGCCACGACACCGGCGACCAGGTATTGCGGATGGTGGCTGCGAGACTGGCTGCGGTAGGGGGAGGCGGACAGGCCTTCCGTTGCGGAGGCGAGGAATTCGCCATCATTTTCCGTGGCACCTCGGCCAGGGAGGCGTTTGAGCACCTCGACCTGCTTCGGCAATCGATCCAGGACTCCCTGTTTCGCATTCGGGGAATGGAACGAAGAAGAGCGCCGCGCCCCGACGATCCCGATCGTCGGAAGCAGGCCAGAAAAAAGTCTCAGCCTGCTGTCGAGAATCCGGCTGGAGACGTATCAGTAACTGTCAGTATGGGAGCCGCCGAGCCGAGCACTCGGTATCGCCAACCCGAACAGGTTATCAACGCAGCGGATCAGGCGCTGTACCGCGCGAAGCACAACGGAAGAAACAGGGTAGAGCTAGCGACTCTCGCGCCCCCTAAGCTGACACGGAAGAAACAGGCAACGGCAAGGAGCAAGCGCTAGCCTGCCGGCTCATTTGCAACTGGCCGCTGCCTTTCACCACTCTCGCAAATGGATGACAAAAAGGATGGCGGTCGCCACCAGTGGGACGACCAGGCCCGCACGGAGACTCCCGGCTGATTGGGAGACCACTCCGACCAGCCATGGCAGAGCTGCCGGCCCAAGCGCCGCGATCGCGAACATGACGGCGCCAATGCTTCGCGCCTGCACGCCAAATCTATGCGACAGGCGCGCCACTGCGATCGGGTATACAGCTGCGAAACTGAAGCCCGTGATGATCGCACTGGCGATGACCGCTGGGAGCCCCGAGGCGCGCAACAGGACGGCAATCCCGATCGCTCCGAATCCGTATCCGGCCTGGAGGACGCGTTGTTCCGAGACCCGATGCAGTACAATTCCGGCCGCTCCTCTGCCGGCGGTCAGGGCTGCCCAAAAAAAGGCAGGCATCAGTGGCCCCATTGCAGCTCCGTGCGGGCCCATCCGCGATACGAATGAACCGATCCAGCCGCCGACGCAGGTTTCAGATCCCGGATACAGAAAGAAGACCATCGAGAACAGCCACGTCACGGGAGTTGCGACGATCTGGCGCCAGGAAATGGCCGTGTCGCTTTTCTGCCGCTTCCCTGGGAACGGCAGCCCGCGCATCGCGACTGCCAGGATGACGAGAAACAAGGCCACCAGACTCAGGAATGCGAGCAGCAATCCGCGCGCATATGCCCAGGCAACCAGCAGGGAGCAAAGGACCGCACCGATGCCCCAGAAGAAGTTCAATAAGCTGACTGCTGCCGCTCGCGAGCCTGTGCTGATCTCCGCAATCATCAGGTTGTCGGTGGGGATGATGAGTCCCAGGCCCAGTCCGTACACCGCGACGGAAATCCATCCCGCCCATGCCGGGCCCACGAAAATGGTGCCAACACCTGCTGCCATCAACAGCAGGCCGCTGAGGAACACGGCACGGAATCCGATTTGAGCCAGCATCACCCCGGAAAGCAGAACGCCGCCCAACTGAGAAAGGAATTGGACCGGAAACAGGGTTCCTGCCTGCGAGTCGTTGAGTCCCCAGCGCACAGTCAGAATGGGCAACATCGGCCCAAGCAAAGTCGTCAGAACCCCGGTAGGAAGGAACGCAAGCTGACCGGCGATGATCAGGTTGCGGTTCTGCCGAAGCTCCGGTTCTCCGGGCTGCAGGTTTGAGATTTCAGGCATGAATCGAGCGTCCGTGCGTTAGAGACGGCCTCGCCCGGTCTGCTTTACAGTCCGGGCGAGGGGAATGACAGATAAGTTTACGGGATGTTGAGCTGGCCGCCTTCCGAAACCTGAGTTTCCTGCTGCCCTCGGCCAGTAGAGTAGGTAACGACAAGAACCTTGCGCTTCCCCGGAGCAGGATCCGTCCCAAGGGTGTCGTTGTTGGCTGTGATCGTCAATCGTCCCCCCCGAATGAGCGATCGGACACGATCGGTCACGTCGCGAGTTTGGCGGCCTGAGCCATAAGTCGCGCGGACAATGGTCAACTGGCCCCAGCCGTTCCCCGGACGGTTCCAGTTATCGTCACGATCGTTATCGCCCCAGCCACCGTTCCATCCGCCGCGGCCCCAATCACCCCGGCCCCATCCCGTGAACAGCGATCCATCCACCACACTTCCCTCGCGGTACTCGAACATCCGTTGGGCGCCACCCGGACCACGCGTATAAATGCGTAGAGTCTTCACGCGGCCCGGAGCCGGGTCGACGCCAAACGTCGAGTTCCCCATGCGGAAAGTACGGTCCTGTCGCGCCAGTTCCCTGAGTCGCTGCGTAACATCGACGTTTGCGCTCCCTACGCCATAACGCGCTTGCAGGATCTGGTATTGGCCGGCGTCATCGCCCCAGCCGCCGCTCCATCCCCCTCCGCCCCAGTTTCCTCCGCTCCAGCCGGTGAACATCGAGCCATCGATCACACTGCCTTCGCGATATTCGAACATTCGGTTCCCGCCCGGACCCTGGGTATAAATCCGCAACATCTTGACTCTCCCGGGTGCCGGGTCGGTGCCAAACGTCGAGTTCCCCATGCGAAACGTACGGTCCTGGCGCGCCAGTTCTTTGAGTCGTTCTGTGACATCTACGTTCGCTTCGGCAATCCCGTAACGAGCCTCCAGGATCCGGTATTGCCCGTTGTCCTTTTCATTCCAGCCCCAGTCGCCCCTACTCCAGCCGGAGAACAGTGCGCCGTCGACGACACTCCCCTCGCGGTATTCGAAGGTCCGCGTCTCTCCGTTTGTGGCGCGGGCAAAGATACGCAGGGTCTTGACGTAGCCGGGCGCCGGGTCGGTTCCGAATGTGCTGTTTCCCATCCGAAATGTCACGTCGGAGCGGGCCAACTCTCTCAGACGCTGCGTAACGTCGACCCGTCGCTCGCCATAGCCGTAGTCTGCTCGCAGGATCGAGTATTGCTGCGCCACTCCCGACGCCATCAACATCCACATGAAAGCTGTGAGCCCCAAGCTCTTCCGCAATATGGAACGAACTTCCATAACCGGTCCTCCCTCAAAGGGCGTTGCCAGACGTTGTTTGACGAGACACACTGCACGCGGTGATGTCATCGCCGCCAGGCCTGCCCTGATCTGTTGATGATGCACCCCATCCTACACCTTGTGCAGTACTTAGCTGGAATCCAGGCGACCGCGCTGGCACTTGAAGAGGAGGTCCGGTGCAAGCGGACCCGAATTCGTGTACGCTTCTTCCACCGCTTCAAGCGTGCGGCGGGGTTCCCTCATGAGAACTGCCATCCGCCGTCCCGCCAGCAAATGATGTGGGGGCTGCATGAAATCAAGTGGTTGTCGTGATGCTTTTTCATCTCCACTTGCTGGGCCATCATGAAGTGCCACCCCCTACCCGGAGGTTTGCAGAATTTAGGTGAACGCAACGGCCCAAATCCGGATCTTGAGCGTGGACGATCATCCGCTCCTTCATGAGGGAATCGCCACAATCATTCGCAACCAGCCCGATATGGTTCTGTCCGCGGAAGCCTCCAATGGGCAGGAGGCAATTCGGCAATATCGCGCATGCTCTCCCGACGTGACGCTGATGGATCTCCGCCTGCCGGACATAAGCGGCATCGACGCGATGATTGCCATTCGCTCTGAATTTCCCCAGGCCCGAATCATCATTCTTACGACGTTTGCCGGAGATGTAGAGATCCAACGCGCCCTGGAAGCGGGCGCTCGTGCCTATGTCTTGAAGAGCATGCCGCCGAAGGAACTCGTGGACGTCATCCGCCAGGTACATGCAGGGAAGAAGTCTATCCCACCCGAAATTGCCGCGCATCTGGCGGAGCACTATGCCGACGAATCGCTCACCGGACGCGAAATTGAAGTCTTACGCCAGATCGCGGGAGGCAACCGAAATCGCGACATCGCAGAGAAGCTCTTCATTACCGAAGAGACGGTGAAGGTGCACATCAAGCACATCATGGAGAAGCTGGGAGCCGCCGATCGTACCCAGGCGGTGGCCATCGGGGTCCGGCGCGGAATCATCCACCTCTAGTAGCGACGGCAGCTGTCAATTTGATACCTCTAAAGTGCTATCAAAAGCTGCGCTTCGTATTCGTATCACCTTGGGAGTGGCTGAGCCGGGCCGATGCTTGCACACT
>Ga0335082_10001944_pt1 | contig 22178 bp, 14 predicted proteins | sample Lox_Sample_41_FD_206718 | JGI IMG/M metagenome (GOLD analysis project Ga0335082, IMG submission 206718) | Soil microbial communities from Loxahatchee National Wildlife Refuge, Florida, United States - Lox_Sample_4.1 | ecosystem: Environmental > Terrestrial > Soil > Wetlands | place: USA...
TTCGGCCTTGAACGGAATCACGTGGGGCGCTTACGCGGCGGTGAACACAACGGCCGCTTCGATCGGAGCGGATTTCGACTCCGAGACTTGGGCGACGCTTTACGTGGGTGGATTCTAATCGAGTACACCGACGTCTAAGCACGTCCGTTTAGTGTTTCAGGGGGGACGGCGGGAAGGAACAGCTCCTTTCCGCCGTCTTACCCTTTATGAGAAAAAAACCCACTTTTGTGTAATTGACTTCCTTTTCTTAAAATTATATAGTCACTGGTAACTTGGCAGATCCCATGAAGTACCGGAAAAGAAGTTTTATCCGGGAATACAAGGTTTCTGCCGAGATATTTAAAAAAGGAGGGAGGTGAAACGATGAAGACACTCTTATCAGTAATCGGCGGAATGGCAGTGCTTATGCTCTTGTTGGTTCTGCCCGTGCAAGCGGAGATGTCTGTGGTCGTTGATTCCGATCTTTCCGGGATCAGCGGTAAAGCCTCTAACCAGTACAACTTTAGCGGGGCCTCATCCACAGCCCAGGCCGTGAGCAACGACAGCAGCGCCAACATCCAGGTGGGTTGGTTCCAGTGGAACGATGTTCACTCCGGTGATACAACGGATCACAAGGGCGCCAACGACCAGAGCGGTAACAGCACCAATGTTCAGGAGAACGTGGTTTCCTCCGCGAACGTGATCAACTGGGGTGCGGCAGCGCACAACAACTTGGTCATCACTGGCGGCATTGGTGATGGTGGTGCGAACATGGCCTATGGCGTCTTCGCCAACGGCGGATTCTAAGAAAAGGGTACCGAACAGCCATCGCCCTATCTAAGGGGCGAAAACGGCAAGAGGAGGGGGTGAAAACAGATGAAACAGTTAACGATTCTTGCGTTTATTGGTGCCCTTTTCGTGTTGCTGTGCGTGATTCCGGTGCAAGCGGAGATGTTGTCGGTCGCCGATTCAGACTTGGCGGCAATCACCGGTAAAGACAATACCAGCACACTTAATGGTACTTCCTCGCTGACCCAGGGTGTGGACGGGTCCAATGGAAACGTGACGATTGGTTACTTCCAGTGGAGCGACGATCACACGGGGGATCTTTCTGATCACAAGGGCGCCAACGATCAATCTGGTTCGACCAGCTTGGTTCAGGCGAACGTGGTTTCGGCCTTGAACGGAATCACGTGGGGCGCTTACGCGGCGGTGAACACAACGGCCGCTTCGGTCGGAGCGGATTTCGACTCCGAGACCTGGGCGACGCTTTACGTGGGTGGATTCTAATCGAGTACACCGACGTCTAAGCACGTCCGTTTAGTGTTTCAGGGGGGACGGCGGGAAGGAACAGCTCCTTTCCGCCGTCTCTCTCCTGAAATTAACAACACTTTGGTGTAGGGGGATAAAAGGAAAGTTTTTAAATGACAGAGTTTTCTTCCGGATGGGGTGATCCTTTCAGGATCATTTATAAAGAGCCAGCGTTACCATAACCCGTTGCTCATTCGGAAGGAAATTGAATGCAATTCTCAAAATGGTTCTTGCCCAGTCTTGGGTTAACCTGCTTATTTCGGCTCACCGGGGCGTTGGAGTATGCTCTCGGATCTAAGGCAGGGGAACACCTTCCCACGGGTTGTCCTACAGTCGCTTCCCTGATTTTCTTTGTAAATAATGACCGGAAAGAGGCAATTCGACAGCAGATTTACCTATTATTGCCTCTTCGATATGCCACTTTCGGGTAATTGACGTATGATCCGGGGTATGACATCTTTTTTTGATAGTAAAGATTAAGATGGGAGGGATGTAATTATGTCTATCCTGAAGAAAGCGGTACCTGCAATCCTGTTTTTCCTCCTGTTTATGGGGGCCACGGTGGCGATTTCGGTCCATGCCGAAACCCTTCAGGTAGACGACGGAATACTGGCTGAAATCAACGCCCAAGGGATCACGGCCGGAGATGGAATTTCCACGACGTGCTCCACAGGCTCAAGCTCAATCTGCCAAGGACAATTCGACTGGAACGACAATCACCAATTCGATTCCTCGAACCACAAGGGCGCGATCGAGATGGATGGCTATGTCCAACAGAACGTCGTCTCCGAAAGCAACGTTAATGCGACCCAGAGCGCCATCGCTACGGGTGTGAATGTTCTCGGAAACGTCACCTTAAGCAACGGAACGTTCGAAATGATCAACACAAACAACTCCACGAGCTTCATCGGAGGTTTCTAATCCCAGTGGCAACCCAGGGCCTTTACAGAAAAATTGCCAACGTCCGGCTTCTTTCAAGGGCCCTCGTAATAATTTTGCTGATTTCCGCCTGCAGTATCCTCTCCATTTCCCCCGCCTTGGCCGGTGATTTTTACGCGACTGTTCTTACCGATGACGAAATGAATGCGATCGAAGCCCGGGGTTTTTATTTCAGGATGGATATGTCCATAGAGGCTCTAACCGACACCAATACTCCTCCCCAGGTTGTGGTTAACACGGGAACCCCGATTACCTCTCCCACAGGTAACAGCACATCCTCCATTTCGGGACCCTCCAGTTCGATTACCTTGGCCGGAAACGCCCAGAGCAATATCAGCAGCCTGGTTAACATCGTCGGGGCGGCTTCGGTTATTAATGTCGGCGTGAATGTGGTCACCATTAACAATTCTTCAAACACTCCCATTTACACCACCAACATCAATACGGGAAGTCAAGGGACTAACTTCACCGTCAACGTACCCATTCTGCCATGAGGCTTCGATGGATAACACCCCCTGCGGCCGTTCTGTTGACGGTTCTCATGCCGCTGGTATCCCATGCAACCATGTTGGAGCTATATATTGGTCCTATGGGTGAAGGGGTAACCGTCGAGCACGAGGTGGAGGATAGTTACCAGCTCCGGCAAAAGAATGTGGTGATTCAACAGAGGGATTACAGTTGCGGAACAGCCTCTCTGGCGACGCTGCTGAACTACTACCTTGACACCCCGGTCAAAGAGGTCGATATTATCAAAACCCTTTTGGAATTGAACAAAAAAAGGGGGACCCTGGAACAGGTCATCCAGCGAAAGGGCTTCTCGATGTTGGACCTCAAATTATATGCCGAAAACAAAGGGTTCAAGGCGGTTGGATTCAGGCTGGATTTTGACGAGCTGGCGAATCTTGGATTCCCTGCCCTCGTTCCGATCATTCCAGACGGCTTCAAGCATTTTGTGGTATTTAAAGGGTCGGATGAGAAGCGCGTATTCCTCGCCGACCCTTCCTTCGGGAACCTCATTGAATCCATCGATCAGTTTAAAGCGGACTGGTATGGATTTACCAACGTGGCCATGGTGGTACTCCGGCCTGGAGAAGAGAAGATGCTGGGGAAAAAACACACTATTCTTTCCGATTTGGACAAGGTTTATGCCGGACAGGACGATATTAATGACATCCTGTTGACCAGGATACCCGAACGGATCCAAATCCCTGGTGAGTTCTAACCATTTTTAGAAATGAGTTCGGAAACCCTGGTGAAAGGGCCCTCGAAAGGCCCTTTTTTTATGAAATAATTTAAATGCCGATATTCGACAAAAGCCCTATCCATTGATATTATTATAGGAACTATAATTGATTGCGGAGATAACCACCCTATAAATGAAGCGGATCCCGCTCCTCATACTTCTCTTTCACCTTCTCTTGTCGGGATCGATCGGTCGGGCTCAGGAACCCGCTGCGGGAGGGAACGCCGGAGCCTCTCCAGAGGCGGGAACACCGGTTTCACCCCCGACAGGAAACCAAACGGAGACCGCACCCCCGTCCGGGACGGCCCCGACGAAAAATTCGCCACAAGCCCCTGCGCCTTCGCCTACCACCCCGGCACAACAATCCCCGCAGGCTCCTGCGCCTTCCGGAACCCCCCCGGCAGCCGGACCCTCAACTTCTGAACACCCGGAACTTGCGCCGCCCTCGGGTCCCGCCGCCACAACCGAGACACCCAAAGAAGAGAAGGTGCAGAAGGCCCTCGTACAGCCGGAAGAAACCAAACAAAAAGTTGAAACATCCCCCGAGCTGGAACTTATTAAAGGAAAATTGCAGATGGAGGTGGTGGAAACCTATGTAAGTTCATCGTCAAATCAGATTTTTATCGAAGGATTCGGAATCCTACCGATTTTGATCGTGGGCAACGTGGAGGTCCAGAAGATTCGACGTGACAGCTTTATCTCCACACTCACCACGAGATACAAGATCTCCCCGAACCTTCAGCTGGCGGTCAACGTGCCGTATATGTACATGCTTGTCCGAACCACAACGGCGGCAGGGATCGCCGGGAACACCGCGGCCTCCCCGAATAAAGAAACCCTCACAAGAAACTACGGATTGGGGGACGTGAACGGGTCCCTGAACTATCAAATGGTGAATGAAGGGTTGGTCAGGCCCAGCATTTCTGCCTCGTTGGGCTTTAAAGGAAGGACAGGCCAGGATATTTTTCAATCGAATAACCCCACCGGATCGGGGTTTAACAGCATCAGTGCTTCATTGAATTTCAGCAAGTTTGCCGACCCGGCGGGGATATTCGGTTATCTGAGTTATGCCTATGCCATGGCGAGAAATAACGTGGTCTTCCACCCGCCCAACAACCAGCCCGCGGTGCTCATTGATTTTATGCCGGGCGATAATATCGGTCTTGGTTTCGGAATCGCTTATGCCCTTAACTACAAGGTCTCGCTGAGCATGCAGTATCAGCAGTCTGTAAACCTTTCCTCACGAATTAACGGAAAAAAGTTGCCCGATAGCGAGATCAACGCAATCTCGCTCCGCTTCGGAGTCATATGGAGAGTTAACGCGAACCTCTCCGTCGATCTATCCGTGAGTCCGGGTCTTACCTTGGACGCCCCCGATTCCGTCGTTGCCTTGAGACTGCCCTGGCGGTTTTAAACTCAGTTGTGCTGGAAGAGACCCAAGCCGAGGAGCCGGGTCAGGTTTGGAGTGTGGCGTGGATTCAGACTTCGATATATGACCAGACTTTTTCCGTCTTCACCGATGAGGGCCGAGGCGTAGGGACCGGACTGGGTCCTGTCATAGAGATCGACGACATCCACACGCCACTGGGTGTCTCCCCCCTTGGGGATCAGTTGAGAACTTACCTGATACGTAAACAAAGCCTGATCTTGGGATATCATGCCTCCCTCATTCTTAATAAAGGCCATTTTCGCGTTGCCCGCCCCGTCAAAAGTTATGGTTGCACCGGTCGAACCGTGTTGACTCGTCATGGTGCCCCCGTCAAATCGATCCCCGAAGCCTGCTATAAAGTACGTCCCCCTGAGGCTTCCCGCGTGAAAAGTTCCGCCCGGCTTCTGACGCAGGCCCATTCCAAATCCAATGTCGTCTGTACAACCCTTCGGATCGTCCAGGGGGGCACTCGTAGTCTCCATAAAAATTAACTTGCTTCCGTCCGTTGACACGGCCCCGGCGATGCCCTGCAATTGAATTTCCATCTGCCGGGCCGAATTTGGATGGTAACCCTGGTCCGGGATGGTCAGGCCGACCAAACCATCGGTGTATGTAATCCCTCCGGAGGGGGGACCCAGATCGCCCATCGGATTAAAGACGAGTAGAATGTTCGCGTCTCCGCTGGCGGCAATGGTGGGGTTGACCGTCGGCGTCAGCGTCGGCGTCTGCGCCATGCCGATGCCCACCATATACTCGAGGGAGTCGTGGGACTTGGCGTTGGCATCAAAACGCCCGATCGTAAACTGATCGTTGCGGTAACTGGTGAAGGAATAATGGGCCCCCCTTCCGAATTGGGTTCCGTCCGAGGTCAGGTAGCCAGAACCTTGATCCAAGCGGACCCCCTGGATAAAAAACAGTCGATTCGAACTGGAATAAAGGGAGGCCGTAAAGGCGCTTCCGTCGGGCAGAAAAGCCCCCTGAAGGCTTCCCCCGGCGTTCGGAAGAAAGGCATAAAACCCGCCGTCTTGATTGACCCCGTAGAACCCGTTCTGATCCTCGGAAACATTCAATGTCGATGTCGTGGAACAGTCGGGACTGGCTTCAAGGATCTGCCGCCAGATATGCGTATCGATATTAATGATAAAGCTTGGCCACGGGAGGGTGCCGGGATTAAAGGTGGCGGTACCGCGCTCCGAATATTCGACCGTAATGGGAATTCCAAATCCGTTGACCCCCTTCAGGTCCACCCCGTAAACCACAATATTATATTCCCCGAACAAGGGCGAGCTGAATGCATCCTCGTTGGCGCTGGAGGGAGACATCGACGGGATAAAGGCCATGACGGGCTGCTGGGGTTGCGGCGGCTGCCCTTGATGGACCACGCCGAATTCGTTGTTCGCTGCGTCCAGATAAACGGCGGTAGGCGAGAATAAAGATGAGATAGTGTGACTAGGTGCCACGTTCCCGTTACTGCTGCCCTTCACCGCGCTGCGATTGTAGATTGTGACCGTATTACCGCCCCGATTGGCCACGATGATCTCATTATTATAATAGGTGACCCCTGCCGGATCATTCAGTTGAGTTAGGGGTCCGAGGGGATCATTGGGGTCATCGTGAATGGTCCACTTCGGACTGACATACGAGCCATCTTTTTCGACAGCCCCCTTGGCCGCGGTCAACATGAAATCGTCCGCTTTGGTTCCGCCGGTGATCAAAACCGCGCTGTTGGGTGCCGGGGCGCCGGATGTAAGGATGTAGTGTTGATTAGCCGGATCAGTTCCATCAAAGGCGGCCGTGAAGCCGCCGTAAGCCGTCTGCAGAGAAGGCGGAAGGTTAGGGGCTAAGGCTTGAACCAGAGTCATAATCTGAGTGGCAATATCATTTCCGTTCGTCAAGTCCCCCGGGAAAACGATCTGCCGGTCGACAGTATCCCCGTTGAGGCGCAAGGTCAGCGTATACCCGTTTTTTACACTCAATCCGGCGTCCAAAACCGGGGCCCCGATCAGTACTCCCTTGACCCCCGCCAGAATATCATTTCGGCTGAAGATCCTCACGCTATTATCCGGACTGTGATTGGTCACGACGATTTCTTCATCGGTGGAAAGATTGTCCGGATCCGGATAAATCGCGATCCCTTCCGGGTTGCTCAGACCGCTGATGGAACGCAGTGGAGCGGCATTATCGGAAGATAGCCGGTCGTAAAAGTTCACGGTGTTATCCCCGCCGTTGGCCACCAAGATTTCATCATTTATACTGTCGAGCGCCACGCCGGCGGGGCTTTTGAGTTCCGTGAAAAACCCGCTGATGGTCCGAATCGGAGGGCTGTCCCCTGAAGCGGTCCGGTTATAGACCGTAATACTATTATTACCGCGATTGGCCACGATGATTTCATCATTGTTTGCATCTACCGCAATTCCGGCCGGGGCATTCAGTCTCGTGTCCCGACCGATCAGCGTCCGTAGCAAGGAAGCATCGGGCTTATAAACCGTCACGCTGTCATTCCCGCTGTTGGTGATTCCTATTTCATTGTTATCGAAATAGACTCCATTGGCGCCCGAAAGCCTCGTGGAAGGTCCGGCCAGGACGGTTCCCTTCGGGCTCCCGGACAGGTCAAATACGTCCAAGCCGTCGCAGGTGATCGTGTTTTCGACCCCGATGACGAGGTTGACGGTTGTTGTGCCGTCGTTGGCGACCTGAATCGGCGACGCCAAAATGAACGGGTGACCGGCATCCCCCGCGTATCCCGAAAGGGGCGGATGGGCCAGGTAGTATGCCAGCGTGTTTCCCCCCAGATCCGCCGTCATAAAATAAAATTCGTTGTGACCGCCGAGATCCACTGTCCCGTTCGCCTCTCCCGAGGTGGAACCATCGCAGGGAGAGTGATTTGTCGGATTCGATGGGCTCCATGTCGCGTGCCAGTCGATTTCAGTGACTTTCAGATAAAGCATCCGGTAGGACCCGACCTGGATATTACCTTTTTGAAGGGTTCGGGTGCTTTCGGCCGGATTCATCACATCAACCGGACCGTTCGCACCATCGTAGACCGTGTAGCAACTCGGAGATTGACAATTTGAAATGGAAAGGCCGTCGGTTGAAATGACGGCTTTATCGACAAGAACATTCATTGAGTCCGGCGTCGCGGTCGGCTGAGCCGGGAGGGCAATCCCCCCGCCGGCCCATAAAAACAGAACGGCCGATCCCATCCCCGCCAGGATTTTTTTGATCGGAGTATCCATTCCTTTAATTAATCCTGCCCGTAATAACGACCGTGCCGCTCCCGGAGGGGGTTTTCGAACCCGAGCCCGAGTTACTTCCCCCGGAATCCCCGCCCCCGCTTTTTCCGCAGCTCGCAATCGTTCCAGCGGCCAGAAGGACAAAGACGCCGAAAAGCGGCAGCCATCGTTTCCAGGAATACCGTAATTTCATGACGGGTTTCCTCCGTCCCATTTTATACCGCCCCTCCGCTCAGGGTGACCGTTCCCGTATTCGGGGGCGGTGCGGGGGGCAGCTTGTCCTCACCGCAAGAGCTGACAAGGGCCGCGCCGACCGCTAAAACTACGAGAGCCAGGATGACTCTTGTCCGCTTCCTCAACCAATTCCATTGAAGTCGTGCCATTGTTATACCCTCACTCCGGTTTCCAGCGATAGATATATTTTGTCCCCAGCGCGTCGGTGACCGTGAATGTAAACGTGTCGATGTCCGTCAGCTGGATGGCGCACCCGTTGTTTTTAACGTCGCTCCGGCTTGTGATATCCGGGGCCATAGAACTCGAGCTGTAAACAAGCGTCTGGGCATTCCCCGCCACTTGTGTATAGCAGGGCTGGCCGGGGGGCGGCCCAAAGAGGTACTGGTCGATATTCTTTTTAAGGGATATCTGGATCTGCTGTGAGAAAATCAACGGGGGCGGGGGTATGTTCGTCAAATATACTTTTGCGTTATCGTCCCAATATTGCCAGCCGATCTGGCCTTGGTTCAGATTGGCCAGCGACGGAATCGGCCGAGGAAATTGGGCGGGGTCGAGAGGCGTCGCCTCCAGATTAATCTTTGTCACAACTGTCTGGCCGAACAACTTGGCCGGAATGAGATAACTGCCGGCCGGCACGGGAAACGGTTGATTAATTAGCGGCGTCGGCGGGCAGTTCGTCGTGAGATCATCAATAAGAAAGTTGGTCAGCACGGCGCATCCGAGACTCAGACTCGAATAGGTCAGGCCATCGGCCCCGACGAATTGGACCAATTGCGGGGGAACCACCGAGGCGCTCGAGGCGTCCCCGGGTTGGCGGAGCTGGGGGTCCGTAATCTTCCAATTGAAGGCGTAACCGTCGGATGTGACATTGGTGGGGTCATCCACCACCCCCGTGGAGGGATTCACCGTGCCGGTGTAGTAGTACTGAATCAGCAGTTGTTGTTGATCGGATGGATTGACCAGGACCGGAAGCTCCTTCATTTGCACTCCGGTGCCGTCCCTTTTGTTGAAGGTGATGCTGTTATTCCCGCTGTCGGCCACCCCGATCTCGTCACGGGGAGAATCCAGGTAAATCCCCACCGGGTTGCTGAGCCCGGTATCGCTCCCCCGGATCGTCCGTCGGGGTGCCACGTTTCCATCCGTGCTGGCCGTGATGTCAACAAGTTTATAGATCGTGATGGTATTGTTGCCGCTGTTGGCCACGCCGATCTCGTTGTTCGTTGTATCCAGATAAATGCCGCAGGGGTTGCTCAGGCCCGTATTGGAACCGGCCAACGTCTGAAGGGGAGCGGTATCAGAAACACCGGTCACACTGGGGTTCGTGGTTGAACTTAACATGAAATCATCCGCTTTCGTCCCGGTCGTTCCGTTCGTGACAACCACGGAGCTTTCAAACCCTGTGACTCCAGGCGCGCCCGAAATGAGAGTATACTGGTTTGTATTTATATCAAAGCTGGCCGTGAAGTTGTCGTATGCTGATTGCGGCACGTTGGAATTGCCCGACACTAATTTCCGAACCTGCGTCTGAATTTGCGAAGCGATCTCTGTCCCGTTGGTACTGGCCGTGAAGGAAATGGTCTGGGGAGTATCGTGGTTTATTTGCACTGTCAGAGAATCACTACTCCCCACCGTGGTGCCGGCCCCCGAAACCGGACCCCCGATGAGTTGTCCGACGAAGTTCGCCAGAACCGCGGTCCGGTCGTAGAATGTCACGCTGCTTTTTACATTATTGGTTACGGCAATCTCATTGTTCGTACCGTCCACATAGAAGCCGCAAGGGCTGCTCAAGCCCGTATTGGAGCCGATGAGGGTTCGTATCGGCGCAACGTTCCCTGGAATGGTCCGGTCGTAGAAGGTCACGCTGTTGTTGAGACCATTACCCACCAGGATTTCATTGGGGATATTGGTTGAATCCAAATAAATTCCCCCGGGATTTGACAATCCCGTGTTGGTGCCGGTGATCGTCCTTATAGGAGTGGAAACCACATTCCATAAATTGGCGGTGTCGTAGTTCAGGCTGTAGATGGTAACGCTGGCATTGCCGGTTACGGCTCCATTATTGACCACGCCGATTTCATTGTTTGTGGTGTCTACATAAAGCCCCAGCGGGGTGTCCAGGCCGCTAACGGGAAGCTTGGGCGTATCTCCGGTGGAATTGACACGATTTCGCTTGAATATTCCCATCGTGCTGTTGATGCTGTTTGTGACGATGATTTCGTCATTGTTCGGGTCCGTCGGATCCTTTAAAAGGCCTATGCCTTTAGGTCCGTCCAACAAAGTTTGGTCCCCGATGATGGTGTCAATGGGCGGGTCATCGGATGCACAGATGACCCCGTTCGAGGCCTTGAAGACAAGGCGAAAATTAATGGGGTCCGAGCTGACGGTAAAATGCTGGATGCGCACGAAACCCGCCGGAAGCCCGGTAACGGGGTGAGGTTCTGCGTAGTTAATTGTTATGTCGCTGCCGGAGCCTCCGGGAAGCAGTATGTTGTCCATGTCCTCCCCCGGCAAGGGCAATTGGGTTGTTCCGTCGCAGGGGTCCGTTCCCGTATAGTCCCCCGTTCTTCTCAAAATCAGACGGATGACCTTGTATTCCTCTCTATTGATATCGTTACTGGCAAAGGAGGCGCTCGACTGGCCGTTGTCCTTTATCACATCCACCGGTACCGTGCTGTCAAACACCTCATGATAGGCGCCGCCGATCCTTGAACTGACGGCCATGGAATTAACCGTAATAACAAGATCCTTTGGTGTGGTCGGACTCGGGGTGGGGGCCGCGTTCAGGTACCCGTCGATCAACAGAAAGAAGAGGCCGATAGAGGCTATCTTTCCAATGTTTCTAGACATTTAACATACTTTAACTTAAAACCTATCCAGAGTCAATAACACGAAAGTGGGTTTTAAAATGGCTTGTTAATTTCCGGCGGGATTGACGACGATCTTCGTTCTGTAAAGTTGGCCCGAGCGGGGAAGCAAGGTTCCCGCATAAAGGCTGCCTTTAAAGATTTCCATCGCCTCGATCGTAAATGGGCTCAAGTGCCCCACCTCTTCCCAGACCTTTCCATCGGATGTACGGAACACAAATCCATCGATCCCAGCATATAACATCTCCCCTGCCACAGTCAATGAGGCCACATAGCCGCGCTTTACATAGGGGGGCGCCTTAAACACGGGTTCCCAGGAAAGGCCGTCCAGAGTTTTCCAGATTTCTCCGCCTCCGGTATTGCCCACATAGAGGGCGTCTTTAAAGACCGCCGAGCCCCGGACACCCGTCTTCATCGTGACATTACGGCCTACGATATTCCAGGTAACCCCGTCCGGACTTTGATACAGCGCTCCCCTTTCGATTCCGGTATATAAATTTCCGTGGAATTCGATTAGAAACCGCACCCAGTGGCTGTAATCGGACCTCGGAATATCCGCCAAGGAAAATCCCTCATTCCACAACCTTCCGTCCGAGGATCGATAGATCCGCGCGCGGGCGGTTCCCGCGTAGAGGAATCCCTTGAACTCTCCCAGGCTGATGACACCGTGGTCCTGAGCAGGCAAGCTGCGTTCCAGGCCCCATGTCTTCCCATCGATGCTCTTCCAGATTTGGGGGTCCGGGTCATTCGTTCCCGCATAGAGAGCACCTTTAAACGGGACGATTCCATAAACGGTATAGTGACCCGTATCGGCCGCCTCATTCCAGACGGACCCGTCCGTTGACCGGAAAATCTTTCCGTTGCCTTCAAAACCGGCGTACAAAACGCCCTCATGTTCCCTCATGCTCACCACGTTCCATCCTCCCTCCCCCGTCGCGGCCGGAACCTTGATCCAGTTTAACGGATATGGCTTCGGCGGGTAGGATCTTCCAAGGTAGTCAAGAATGGTCTGCCGTTCGGCATCAGTCATGGCTGCCCCCATGGTCTTCATCCAGTCCACGACAAAATCCCAGGGCGGGGGATTCGCAAGACGGACCACATTGTTTCCCCGACAACCGCCGGCCAAGCAACGCGCCTTAATTTCCAGTGCATGGCAATGGCCGCAGACCCTGGCGACCGTCCTGGCCGGCGATTCCGCCGGAACGGAAAACGCCCGGCTCGTAACGGTTATCACAAGAAGCAACGCACCGGCAATGATGGCAGGAAAACGAGCCGGATTCATGATTTCCGCCGGGAGTACGCCCTTGAGACTTTGGCGATCATGCTGGATTTTTCGGGGAACAAACGGCCGGGAGGCTCGTCGGCAAAATCGGTTTCTCGCCGTCTTCGAAATCTGTCGTAAGACCATCGATGGCGGTTGCCGGAATATGAAATCTTCGGGATCTTTGGATTAATATCTGGCCTTCGGACATACTGGCGGGCAATCTCGTGTCGATCTCTTCCTGTGTCGACAGCCTGGCATCACGAAACGGGATCGTTCGCTACAATCCCAATAGGATTTAACTGATGCGCCCGGCCTGCTCCGGCCGTCCACGACTCAACAACGGAGGCCGGCGCAGGCTGAATCGCAAACATTTCATCTCTTATCTTATCCTGTTTATTCCTGAACCCCCGCGGCTCCCCCTATGGGATGGTTACCTGGGTGATCGCGGCCCCATCGGAGCAGAGCGTGTTGTTGCCCTCGTCGAGCTCCGTCACCTGGTTGAGCGAATCGGCCTTGGAACAGACGTAGTAGGTTCCCGACGGCGTGGAGGTGGGAATCGTCAAGCTGGTCGTTCCCGTGCTGCTCGCCCCCGCCGCCAACGAGGTCACCGACCGGATGGCCGTGATCGTCACATCGTCGCTGTCCCCGTAAACCGTGTTGGGGGACAGACGGAACGCAATCCGGAACGCCGTCGACGCCAGCGGCCCGGTGTTTTGCACCGTCGTCGTGACCGACAGCGTGCCTCCCTTCGTCGCCGTCGAAGAATTCGGACTGACCGATGTCATGATCAGATCCGGATCGCTCACCTGCACCGTCGAGGCGGTACAGAGGGTGTTGTTGCCCTCGTTGGGCCCTTCATTCACCGTGTCGTTGCTGTCGGCCATGGCGCAGATGTAGTACGCTCCGAACGCCGTTCCGGCCGGAACCGTGAGCGAAGTCGAACCGGTGCTGGTCGCCCCCGAGTTCAGGGAGGTGACCGATCGCGTGGTGGTAAACGCAATGTCATCCCCGTTTCCATAGGTCGTGTCGGTCGAGAGATGGAAGGCGACCGCAAAGGCGCCGGCCGGGAAGAGACCCTGGTTTTGGACCGTGTTGGACAGGCTCAAGGCCTTGCCCGGGGCGACAACGGTCGTGGTGGTGGAGGCCGCGGTCATGACCAGATCCGGCGGCGGCACTACCACGGTGCCCGGGCTGCACAGCGTGTTGTTGGTCTCGTCCAGCTCGGTGACGGTGCCGGCCGAGTCGGCCTTTGCGCAGACATAGTAATTGTCGGGCGGGGTCGTTTTGGGAATGGCCAAGTTGGTGGTCCCCGTGCTTGTGGCCCCCGCCGCCAACGTGCTGATGGTCCGGGTCGTCGTGATCGCGATTGCGCCGGGGTCGTCGTAATTGGCGGTCAGCGATAGTACGAAGCCGACCTTGGAGCTGCCGGCCGAGACGACACCCTGATTCTTCGCGGAGTTGGTGACCGACAAGGTGGCCGTGGTGCTTACCGTCCCCGAATTGGGCGTCACCGCGGTCATGATCAGATCCGGACGGGTTACATTGATCGTCGCCGCGGTGCAACGGGTGTTGTTGTTCTCGTTGGTAGGACTCCCTTCATTGACCGTATTGTTACTGTCGGCCATGACGCAGACATAGTAGTTCCCCAGCGGGGTCGAGGCTGGAACATTGAGCGAGGTCGAGGCGGAGCTGGAAGCCCCGGCCGACAAGGATCCCACGGAGCGGGTCGCGGTGAACGCGATGTCGTCCCCGTCCCCGTAAGTCGTGTTGGTCGAAAGATGGAACGCGATCGCGAAGCTCCCGGCCGCGGCGCCGCCCTGGTTTTTCACCGTGTTGGAAAGGGTGAAGTTGGACCCGGGGGCCACCGCCGTCGCCGCCGTGGAGGTTGCCGTCATGATCAGATCCGGCACCGCGGGGCCGACCGTGATGGAGCTGCAGGACATGTTGTTGTTCTCATCGATCTCGCCGCCCACGGCATTGGTGGAGTCGGCGAAGGCGCAAACGTGATAGTTTCCCGGTGCGGTTGAGCCTGGAATCAACAGGCTCGTGGTGGCCATGCTGCTCGCCCCCGCCGCCAACAAACCGACGGTGCGGGTCGTTGAGATCGTCACCGCATTGGAATCGACATAGCAGGAGGGCGGTGCCGTTGTGGCCCCTGACGGGCCCAGGTTGCAAGGAGCGGTGGGGGGCTCGGGCGAGAGCCGATAGGCGATGGTAAAGCTCACGGTGGTCGGGGCCCCTCCCTGGTTTTGTACCGTGTCGGTGACCGACAGGGTCCCCCCTGGGGTAAACGATGTGGAATTGGGCGTCACGGCCGTCATGATCAAATCGGGACGGGAAACCTGGACCGTGGCGTCGCTGCACTTCGTGTTGTTGTCTACGTTGCTCTCGGACAAGGCTTGGGTCGAGTCCGCCAGCGCGCAAACGTGGTAGGTCCCCGGCGGGGTCGTGGAGGGAATCAACAGGTCGGTGGTCGCGGTATCGGTGTCCGGGGGAGCCAAGGGGCCCACCGCCCGCGTGGTCGTGATCGCCACCGCTCCGGGGTCGTTATAATCGGTGGTGGGCGACAGGACATAGCCGATGAAGAATGCGCTGTCTGTCGAGGCCGTGCCCTGGTTTTTCACGGTGTCGGAGACCGAAAGGGTCCCTCCCGCCGCGACCGACGATGCGTTGGGGGTCACATCCGTCATGACCACATCCGGAGACGGCGGCCCCGCCTGACCCGGCGAAACGGTAAGATTATAAACGTTGGTATAATCCCCCGTGATCGTGGTGATCGGGCTGTTGGTCCCTGTATCATTCACATAGACATTGCTGATGAACGTCGTATAGAGCCGGGCGTCGTCCGGGGTGATCCCGATATCGTAGCCGCGGCTGGTGGGCCCTGCCATCGTCAGCGTAAGGGTGTTGCTGCCCGTATCGATCACACGAATCCCCGCCCGGATGTCCGACACGTACAACTTCGTCCCGTCCGCGCTGAAGACGCCGGCGGTGGGCGTGGAGGGGTCCGGAAGCGGGATGGAACCCGCGTTGGCCCCCGAAGTGCCGTCAAATACTTCCACGGTGCTTCCCGAGCCGCTGGATCCGCCCCGGGCCAGGTACACCGACGTGCCGTCCGAGCTCACCGCGACGGCATTGACGTAGGGGACGCCGATCGCCCTCGTGTAGGTGGCGGTCAATGTGACGGTTTGGGAGGCGATGTCGATCATATACATTCGATCCTGCTGTGCGTCGTCCGCGAGACTGCACGGCAGATAGAGCTGGCTCCCGTCGGGGCTGATCCCCAGTCCAAGGACGATGTTGCAGCCGTTGAAGGCCGGGTCCGTGATCGTCGCCGTCAAGGCCGGGTTGATCGGGTCCGTGACGTCGTAGACCTTCACCGCGACCGGCGGCGTGCCCACATTCAGATGATAGGCCAGATAGAGCGTATTCCCGTCGGGCGAGACGGCCAGATGGTTGTAGAAATCCCCCGCCCCGCCGATGGAGATGTTTTCTAAAAAGGGTGATGAGGAAGTATCGATCGCCGAGAGCCTCGGCCCCACCATTGCGTAGACCGCTTTACCATTGGGATTGGACACGATGGAAGTAGGATCCTTACCCGTGATCGCCACGGAAGGAAGGACCTGTTTGTTGTAGTCGGGGTTCGGCGTAACATGATCCGGCTTTAACGGATTCGGATCGATCACGATGATGCGGTCGTTCTCGGTTCCGCTCGTGGCCTCGTTCTCGGAAAGAAAGATCATGGGAGGCGTGGTGCCCCCGATGGGGGGTTTCGTCTTGAACGAGTACGCATAAGTGCTCCGGGTCGTCCCGAGGGCGGACGTCACCTGGGCGACGAGGTAATATCTTGTGGAAGCGGACAGCCCCGTCAGATTCACGACATGATGGGCCGTCGGGCCCGGATCGGCAATCTGCTGACAGGTGTTCACACAGTTAAATGTGGCGGGATCAAATAAATAATAATTGCCGTTGGTCGTCGTGACCGCCGTCCCCACATTGAACATGTCCGACGGGGTTTTCGTGTAGTAGAGTATGGCACTGGTCGGCTCGTCCTCGAATCCGTTGGCCGAGCTGCTCCAGGTCACGGTGGCGGTGGTTTGAGTGACATTGCTTTGAACGGGGCTTCCCAAGATCGGCCCGGTACAGGCGGGACAGTAATTGGTGTTCAAATAACCCGCGGCCAATTCCAGAGTCCCGGGCGAGTTCTTTCCGATCATCGCCTGGACAATCGAGGTCCAGTCGGCAATGAGCGGATCGTGAATATGCCGGAGGGTTCCGACGGAGGCCGTGATGAACCGGTCGGTCCCGTTCCGGTTGCCTTGCTCAATCTGCAGACTATGACATTGGAGGCAACCGTTTATAAGAAGGTCTTCAAAACAAGGAGCGGACTGCCCGTTTGAGCAGGTCTCACCCGAGGCCCAGGCCGGTTTCCCCTGGAACAGAACCATGGCGCCTATTATTAAAATAATCCAAAACAAACCGCCAATAATATTTTTGGAGACTTTCATCTAGGCCCCCTCACTTTGATTTGGGTGGCATCGAGACCAGTCTTGAGGCAGAAATGGTCCTCGATCGACCCCGGTTTAAAGCGGTTCTGTTCCTTATATTATTATGAAGGTAAGAGTAATGGTTTTGTTCGTAAGAACGGCTCGCCACAAAAATCACCTTTCGCCCCCGAAAAGATGAGTGTGGAGGAATTGAAATACCAGAAAACGGATAACAACGATTGCGACCGTAACACAAAAAAAAACCGTTGTCAACTACACGAAAGTGGCGTCTTCGTACCCTCCTCACTTATCGGATTCGTTGCGGCCGATGGGCCCCAGGGACCGACTTGGCAAACCGGTTATGGACCGGTTCCGGGTATTTCAGGATTTTTTTTGTCCTTCCCCTTCTCTCCCGGCTTGGCCACATCGATCGATCCAGTCTGTATACGAAGAGGGATCGTGGTAAGGTGGCTGTCTTTAAATTCCACTCGGTCAAACGTTAGGTTTGCATGACCGGCCTGCAAGGCCTTGAAAACCACAACGACCAGCGTTCCTTCGCCCTCCATCCCCCCGACCGGACCCAACCGCGTCAAGCCCACGATGATCTTCCCTTTCGGCTTGTCCGCCCTGAACAAAAAGGCCGTTTTTTTCCCATCCTTCTTTAAGAAATCGCCCTGGGTCACCTTCAAAACATCCAATAGTTTCGGATCATAAAGGAGATAGAACGGGGCCCCGAACAGATCCTGGACCTTTTGGACCTCCACCTTGACCGAGAACTCCTGGCCCACCTTGATTTTTATCTGTTTCGGTTGGATGGAAAGGGAGGCATCCGGTTTAGCCGCTTGCGCGAAAACGGATTCGGAACCGCAGGCCAGAAAAACGACCGCGAAGATATTAAGAGCCCATTTCATTGTACGGTGACGGTCCCATCTTGCCAGGCATCGATCGAAACCGTATTGTTGGTGCTGTCCACGAAGCCCTTCGGGTCCGAAAAACTCAGTGAGGTTGTGCCCGGTCCCACCGCTTTAAAATGCAGTGTCAGCAATTGGCCGCTGCCATAGACGTCCCCCCTCCCGCCGAAGGGGTCGGGCTGTCGTGTCAGCCCGATCGTAACCCTTCCTTCCACGCCGTTCTGCAGCGCGGCCTGGAGGGTAGTCTGGTCCTGGTTATTTCGGTTCAAGAATGAATCCTCGACCGTGTCGACGTACTTTATCACCTTTGGATCATAGGTCACATCGAACGCGACAAAAAATGTTTTTCCGACATTCTTCACATCAACCGTCCGGGTAAAGTCCTGCCCCTTACTTACCATGCCGGAGGAGGGAAATAACGAAACCTCCGCCGCGGAAGGTTGGGATGGAACCCCACCCCCCCCTCCCCCGCCCCCGCCTCCACCGCCGCAGCCGTGGATGGCCAGCGTGGCCAGGAGACCCGCAAAAAGGAGTATGGGTTGTCTCATCTTCCGCATATTAAAATAGTTTCTTTCCAAAATAGGTCCCAAGGACCGTGAGATCGCTTCCATCGATTACCCCATCCCCGTTCAAATCGGCGTTTTGATTCCAGTCCGGATCCCCCGACTTACTGTAAAAGACCATGGCCATGCGGCCCAGATCAAACCCGTCCACCCGCCCGTTGGCATCGATGTCGCCCACCGACACCACCAAAAGCTTGAACTTCTGGGGTGTCCCATCTCCCGGAATGTTAAGGGTTTGGCCGTAAATTTTAACCACCGCCGGGCCTCCCGTGGCCGTGATCGTGATCGTGCCGTTAGCCGAAGAGATCGCATACGTGACCGTGACGCCGGCGTCCATCATCGTGGTGGCGTAGGCATCGTTGAATACCGTGTTATAGGTCGTGTTGTGTCCGCTCAAGGCCACCGTGGTATCCCCGTTCGTTAAATTAAATTTTACGGTGTCCCCCGCCACGACATTCGCGGTCACGGCGATTTTTCCATCCACGATTTTGCTTAAATTGGCTTTCCCTGCAACCGTCTTCACCGTCGCGCTTCCGCAGGTGACGGTCCCATCGTAGATCTGGCCCGGCTGGACCTGAACCACGACCTGCGGGGTGCAATTGACCGTGACTTGGGCCAGCAGAGTGCCGGGGCCGACCGATATATCCACGCCATCCGGAAAAGGCGGATCGGCCACCCGGATGGTCCGGTCTCCGCGGTTATCGATCGTCCCCTGCGTCGGCACGGTGGTGGTAGGATCGTTAAAATCATTCGAGGCGGTCCCGACCTGAGTATCAATCCCGTCTTCGATCCCGTCCCCGTCGGTATCCGTGAACACCAAGACGGTCACATTGGCCGGGGTGGAACTCACAGTCCCGTCGAACACCGTGAAGGTGAAGCTGTCCTGGTAAGACCCCGTTCCCGGGGTGTAGGTCACGTTGGCGGTGCAGGTTCCCGCATTACAGGTCGCCGCGGGCGCGAGGGTATCAAGACTGCCTCCTCCGGTCGGCTGGGCCGTCACAGAGAAGGTCAGCGGGTCCGCGTCCGCATCCGTCGCGGACAGTGTGATCGTCCGGGCGGTTCCCACCGGGGTCCCGGTGCTCAAGGTGTTGGCCACGGGAGGATCATTCACCGATGTGACGGTGACGCTAACCGTCGCCGCGGCCGAGAACGCCACGCCGTCATACGCCGTAAAGGTGAAGCCGTCAGTTCCGTTGTAATTGGCATTGGGCGTGTAGGTCACACTCGCGGTGGTGGACGTCAACGGCGTGATCGTCCCCAGGCTCCCGTGTGCCGGCTGCCCCACGATTGCAAAGGTTAAGGAATCACCGTTCGCGTCCGTTCCGGACAATGTGATCACGTGGGCCGTATCCTCCGGCGTCGTCACGCTCTGACCATTGGCGACAGGCGCATCGTTCTGGACCGTCACCGAAACCGTCGCGGCCGGGGAAGTGAGGCTGCCGTCGTTCACCGTAAACGTGAAGCTGTCGGACCCGGAATAGCTCGGATTGGGGGTGTAGGGCACGTTGGCCGTGCAGCTCGAGCCCGATCCGCTTGGCGTGCAGGTCGTCCCCGTGATCGATCCGAGGGTCCCGTTCGCCGGACCGGTTCCGATCGCGAACGTAAACGACGGGCTGTCGATATCCGAGCCGCTCAACGTAATCGTGTTCGCCGCCGAATTCCTCGGGACCGTCACCGGCTGGTTGTTGGCCACCGGCGCATCGTTCACCCCCGTCACCGTGATCGAAACGGTGGCCGCTGTCGAGGCCTGCAACCCGTCGTTGGCCGTGAACGTGAAGCTGTCCGAGCCGTTGTAATTGAGCGCGGGCGTGTAGGTCACCTGGGCCATGCAACTCGAGCCCGACCCGCTCGGCGTGCAGGTCGGCGCGCCGATCGCCCCCAAGGTCCCGTGCGCGGGCAAGGCCCCGGTCGCAAAGGTCAACGAGACGCTGTCGATATCCGTCGCCGACAACGTGATCAACAGCCCCGTTTCCTCCGCCGTGCTCACGCTCTGCCCGTTGGCCGCCGGCGGATCGTTCACCGCCCCCACCGTCAGGCTTACGGTCACCGCCGCCGAGGTTATTAAGCCGTCATTGGCCGTAAAGGTGAAGCTGTCGCCCCCGGAATAGTTCGAACCGGGGGTGTAGGTCACGTTGGCCGTGCAGCTCGAGCCCGAACCGCTGGGCGTGCAGCTCGGGGTGCCGATCGCCCCCAAGGTCCCGTGGGTCGGGACCGTCCCGATCGCAAAGCTCAACGACGCGCTGTCCACGTCCGTCGCCGACAGCGTGATCACCAGGGGCGTGTCTTCGTTCGTTGTCGGACTCTGCGGATTGGCCGCGGGAGAATCGTTCACCGCCGTCACCGTGACCGATACCGTGGTCGGGGTCGAGGTCAGCGTCCCGTCGCCGGCCGTGAACGTGAAGCTGTCCGGTCCGTTGTAATTGGCATTGGGCGTGTAACTAATATTGGCCGTGCAGCTCGAGCCCGACCCGCTGGGCGTGCAGCTCGTCCCCGTAATGCTCGAAAGGCTTCCATGCGTCGGCGCCGTCCCCACCGCAAACGTCAACGCCGCGCTGTCGATGTCCGTCGCCGACAAGGTGATCGCCAACGGCGTGTCCTCCGCCGTCGTCGGGCTCTGCGGATTTCCAACCGGCGCGTCGTTCACCGCCGTCACGGTCAAGCTGACGGCCGCCACATTCGAATCGGATGTCCCGTCATTCGCCTTGAAGGCAAAGCTGTCCGATCCGTTGTAGTTGGTGTTGGGCGTGTAAGTCACCAGCGCCGTGCAAGTCCCCGCCGAGCAACTCGTTCCCGTAATGATCGACAGGATCCCGTACGTCGGCTGCCCCACAATCGCAAAGGTCAGCGGATCGGCGTTTGCATCCGTCGCGGAAAGGGTGATTATCTTCGCCGTGTCCTCCGGCGTCGACACAATCTGCCCGTTGGCCACCGGCGCCGTATTCCCCACGCTCACGCTCACCGTCCCCGTCGCCGTCCCCCCGTGCCCGTCGCTCACCGTGTAGGTGAAGCTGTCCGAGCCTGTGTAGTTCGCGGTCGGCGTGTACGTCACGTTCGCGCCCCCGGTCCCCACCGCCGCCGTCCCGTGCGTCGGCGCCGTCACCGCCGTCACCGTCAGCGTGTCCGCATCCACATCCGTGTCGTTGCTCAACACGTTGATCACATTATTGCTGCTGTTCTTGGCCACCGACGCGCTGTCGTTGACCCCCACCGGAGGATCGTTCACCGCCGTCACGGTGATCGAAACGCTGGCCGGGAAGGAGGTTACCGTTCCGTCGCTGGCCGTGAACGTGAAGCTGTCCGAACCGTTGTAATTCGCATTGGGCGTGTACGTCACAAGCGCCGTGCAGCTCGCGCCCGACCCGCTCGGCGTGCAGGTCGGCGTCCCGATCGTTCCCAAGGTCCCATGCGTGGGTAAGGCCCCTTTGGCAAAGCTCAACGAGGCGCTGTCCACATCGCTCGCCGACAAGGTGATCACCAACGCCGTGTCCTCCGCCGTGCTCACGCTCTGGCCCGACGGCACCGGTGCGTCGTTTACGGATGACACCGTCACACTCACCGTCGCCGGGGTCGAATTCGACGTCCCGTCATTGGTCGTGAACGTGAAGCTGTCCGAGCCGCTGTAATTCGCATTGGGCGTGTACGTCACGTTCGCGCTCGTCGTCGTCAACTGCGTGATCGCCCCCAGGCTCCCGTGCGTCGGCGCCGTCCCCACCGCAAAGGT
>Ga0335082_10001946_pt1 | contig 22166 bp, 14 predicted proteins | sample Lox_Sample_41_FD_206718 | JGI IMG/M metagenome (GOLD analysis project Ga0335082, IMG submission 206718) | Soil microbial communities from Loxahatchee National Wildlife Refuge, Florida, United States - Lox_Sample_4.1 | ecosystem: Environmental > Terrestrial > Soil > Wetlands | place: USA...
GAGTCGTGGGTCACGAACGCGTAGTCGTGGACGATGAAGTCGAGCGCGCCGATGCGGTCGGCGGCGAAGCATGCCCCACCCAACGCCACCGCCTCGAACGGCTGCCAGGCCCGCATCCGCTGCCGGTCGAAGCGCTGCTCGAGCCGGGAGAACACGCCCGGCAGGAGCGTCGAGCCCCCGACGAGGAGGACGTCGTCCACGTCCTCGACGCGGGCCTTGCCGTCCTCGAACATCGCGGCCAGACAGACCTCGAGCCCGCGGTAGAAGCCGTTCGCCTCGAGGAGGGCCTGGAGCTGGGCGCGGGTGAACGCCTGCAGCGACGGGCCCCCGGAGGCGCGACCGAACCCCGGGGGAGTGACGCGGAAGACGGCCGTCTCGTCGAAGTGGACGGCCTCCTTCACGCGGCAGGCCTCGGCCAGCATCAGCCGGCGCCAGAAGCGCGCGTTCTCGTCTCCCTCCGCCTCGGGCGGCGGGTAGCCGGCGAGGCGGCAGGCCTCCTCGAGAACCCAGCCGTCCACCGCGTTGCCGCCCAGCGGGCGCCCCTGCTTCGCGAGCACGCGCGCCTCCCCGCCCATCGCGCCCCGGGGCGACATCGCGACGAGGACCACGTGCATCGTGCCCCCGCCGATGTCCACGGCCAGGACCGTCCGCTCGCGGGAGAGGCTGAGGCCGTAGCCGAGAGCGGCCGCCACCGGCTCGTCCACGAACCGGACCCGTCGCACCCCGAGCCCCAGCAGCAGGCGCTGCACCTCCGCGCGGTACGTCTCGAAGGCCGACACCGGCGACGTCACCACGAGATCGCGGATCCGCTCGCCCGTCGCGCGCTTCACCGACGCCAGCAGCTCGCGCAGGAACGCGCGGGCCACCTCGCGGGCGTTCACCGCGCGCCGGCCGAGACGGACGAGGGCCCGCGTGGACTCGCTCGACAGGGCGGCCTTGAACGTCGGGACGAAGGACGGGTGGACCGCCTCCCGGTTGCGCTCGAGCGCCGGGCGCCCGATGAGCGCACGCCGGCCGAGGAACACCCGCCGGGCGAGCGGAGGCCAGGCTCCGAGCCGGCCGAGCAGGCCGGGCGCCTCGACGAGGTGCACCGCCGAGGGCACCATGCGCGGCGCCTCGAGCGGGTCGTCCCGCTCCGCGCTGCGGCAGACCTCGGCCAGCTCGACGAGCTGCGGCTGGCCGGCTTCCTCGTCCCACCGCGCGACCCCGGAGTTCGTGGTGCCGAGGTCGAGGGCCCACCCGCGCATGGCGCCCCACTCTACCAAGGGTGTGCCTCCCCGAGGGGCCACCCCGAGGAGCTATTGACGGCCACTGAGGGCCGGGCGTAGCCTCGCGGCCGAAGGCAAGGAGGTTCTCATGCATCCTGCGCGACGCGCGGCGACCGTCCGCAAGGCCTCGTTCACGGCGCTGGCCGCTTCCCTCACCGCGTCCCTGGCCTGGTCGACGGCGGACGCGGCGGAGGTGGAGATCGCCCTCCACGAGGGCTGGGCCATCCAGTCCTCGGCGAAGGCGACCGCGGGCGGCGAGGCGGTGTCGAGGCCGGGCTTCGCGACGGAGGGCTGGCACCGCGCCACCGTGCCGACCACCGTCGTCGCCGCCCTCGTGGCCGACGGCACCTACCCCGATCCGTACTTCGGAGAGAACCTGCGGTCCTTCCCCGGCACCTCCTACAAGATCGGCTCGAACTTCTCGAACCAGGACATGCCCGCGGACAGCCCCTTCGCGGTGCCGTGGTGGTACCGGACCGACTTCGACCTGCCGCCCGCGGTCGCCGGCCACACCCTCTGGCTGCGCCTCGACGGGGTCAACTTCCGCTTCGAGGCCTGGCTCAACGGGACGAAGATCGCCGACGCCGCTCACGCTGCCGGGGCCTTCCGCATCCACGAGCTCGACGTGACGGGCATCGCGAGAGCGGGGAAGAACGCTCTCGCCGTCCTCGTCTCCGCCCCGAAGCCGACCGACCTCGCGATCACCTTCGTGGACTGGAACCCGATGCCGCCCGACAAGGTGATGGGCCTTTTCCGCCCGGTCACGATCACCGCCACTGGACCGGTGGCCCTCCGCCACCCGCAGGTCGTGACGAAGCTCGACTCGCCGGCCAACGACCGGGCCGAGCTCACCGTGAAGGTCTTCGCGAAGAACGGGAGCGCGGCGCCGGTCGCCGGCACCCTGAAGGGCCGGGCCGCCGGCGTCGCCTTCCAGAAGGAGGTGGCGCTCGGGGCCGGCGAGTCGCGCGAGATTGTGGTGACGCCCGCCGACGTGCCCGGCCTCGTCCTCTCCCATCCGAAGCTCTGGTGGCCCGCCCAGTACGGCGAGCCCGTCCTCCACGACCTGGAGCTGGAGCTCGCGGTCGCGGGGGCGACGTCCGACCGGGCGAGCGCGAAGTTCGGCATCCGCGAGGTCACCGCGGAGAAGACCCCGAGCGGTCTCGTCTACTCGGTGAACGGCCGGCGGATCCTCATCCGCGGCGCCGGCTTCACCCCCGACATGATGCTGCGCTACACGCCGGAGCGTTACGCGCAGGAGATCGCCTACGTCAAGGACATGGGCCTGAACACCATCCGCCTCGAGGGCAAGCTCGAGGACGAGCCCTTCTTCGACATCACCGACCGCGAGGGCATCCTCGTGATGCCCGGCTGGTGCTGCTGCGACCACTGGGAGAAGTGGGACAAGTGGGATGCGGAGGACCTGCCCGTCGCCACCGCGTCGCTGCGCGACCAGATCCTCCGCCTCCGGGGGCACGCCTCCGTCTTCACGTGGCTCAACGGCTCCGACGGCCCTCCCCCGGCGAGCGTCGAGAGGGCCTACCTCGACATCCTGAAGGAGCTCGGCTTCCCGAACCCCGCGGTGTCCTCGGCCACCGAGAAGAAGACCGAGGTCTCCGGGGAGAGCGGGATGAAGATGCGCGGTCCCTACGAGTGGGTCCCGCCCCTCTACTGGTACACCGACACGAAGATCGGCGGCCCGCACGGCTTCGCCACCGAGATCGGTCCCGGCCCCGCCCCGCCCCCCCTCGAGAGCCTGAAGCGCTTCATTCCCGCGGACAAGCTCTGGCCGATCGGCGAGGTCTGGAACTACCACTGCGGCGGAGGTCCCTTCCGCACCATGGACGTGTTCACGAAGGCGATGGACGCCCGCTACGGCGCGTCGAAGGACGTCGAGGAGTACGCCCGGAAGGCGCAGGCCGCGGCCTACGAGTCCCACCGGGCGATGCTCGAGGCCTTCGCCGAGCGCAAGTACACGGCCACCGGAATCGTCCAGTGGATGCAGAACGACGCGTGGCCGGGGATGATCTGGCACCTCTACGACTACTACCTGCGGCCGGGCGGCTCCTACTTCGGCGCGAAGAAGGCCGGCGAAGCGGTGCACGTGCAGTACGCCTACGACGACCGCTCGGTCGTGGTCGTCAACTCGACGCTCCAGGCACAGGCCGGACTCAAGGCCACCGCTCGCCTCCTCGACCTCTCGTCGAAGGAGCTCTTCGCGCGAACGGCGCCGGTGGACGTGGGCCCCGACGCCTCGGTGAAGGTGTTCCCGGTGCCCGAGCCCGCGGGCCTGACCGCGACGTACTTCCTCGCCCTGGCGCTGGACGACGCGGCCGGACGCCCGGTCAGTCGCAACGTCTACTGGCTCTCCACGAAGAAGGACGTCCTCGCGTGGGAGAAGTCCGAGTGGTACTACACGCCGGTGACGGAGTTCGCCGACTTCACCGGCCTCGAGAAGCTCACGCCGGCCACGGTCAAGGCCACCGCCACCTTCGAGGCGGGCCGCGCCCGGGTCCGGCTCGAGAACCCCGGCCCGTCGATCGCGTTCCTCGTGCACCTGGCCGTGCGCAAGGGCGTCGGGGGCGAGGAGGTGCTGCCGGTCCTGTGGCAGGACAACTACGCGACGCTCCTCCCCGGCGAGACGCGCGAGCTCACCGCGACCTACACGGCCAGGGATCTCGGGCGGGCGACGCCGGTGGTCACGGTCGACGGCTGGAACGTGGCCCCGGCCACGGTGCAGTAGCCGTCACCAGAGACAGAGACCGGGGATCAGCCCTCCCCGGCCGGCTGGCTGTTCTGCTTCAGCCAGTAGCGCTCGGCGCCCGCAATCAGCTCGACGAACCGCGCGTAGTCGCCCGGCTTCACCAGGTAGCTGTTCGCGTGGAGACGGTAGGCCTTCACCATGTCGCCCTCGGCCTGCGAGGTCGTCAGCACGACGCAGGGGATCTCGCACAGGTCGGGGGAGGCCTTGATCTCCCGCAGCACCTCGAGACCGTCGATCCGCGGCAGGCGCAGGTCGAGGAGAATCAGGTGGGGACGGCCCGGTGTTCCCCGCGGCTCGCGCTGGCGCAGGTACTCGAGGGCAGCCTCACCGTCCTCGACATGGGTCAGCTCGAGGCGCGAACCGTATTCCTCCAGGCCTCGCCGCACCAGCTCCGCATGGTCCGGGTCGTCCTCGACCAGGAGGACCTGCAGCCGGCCGGAATCGGCCCCTTCTCGCTCCCCCACGCGTATCTTCTTACCAGACAAGGGCTCGGCGGTAAAGCGCGGGCGGCGGGTGGGGGCGGCCAAACTACCGATCGTGCATCGAACGATCCGCCGCCTGAACACAGGACGATGATTCGGGGGGATGCCACCCTTTGGCTCGCGGTCGCGGGCCTTGCCCTCGCCTTCAGGGCAGCGGACAGCATGGATCGACACCGCCCTGCCGGTCGCCGGCCTCGCCGCCGCCGCGATCGCTCTCGCCCGGGCCCACCGCGGCGGTGTTCGCGATGGTCGCGGCGCTGGTGGCGCTGGTGCGGAGCGGGGAAGTCCCGCCCGTGCCGTAGTATGCTTGCCCGCCGGGGCGTTCGCCCCGAAGACCTCTACGCAGCTCAGGAGACCGTCATGAGAGCCGTCACCCTTCGTCCCGCTGTCGCCCTCGCTGCCATCGCCTCGACCACCCTCGCCCTCGCCGCCGGCTACGAGGGCTCGCGCACGTTCCAGGCCTCGGAGACCCTCGGGCCCTCGCAGGTCAAGGGGCCGCACTTCTCCGTGGCCCCCACGGTGAAGGTGGAGGGCTACTTCCAGGTGTTCGAGCTCAAGACCGACTACGGGCCGCTCGAGGCCGAGGGCCGGAGCATGCTCTTCAAGCGCATCAACGAGGTGCGGGCCCTCGGCGAGCTCGACGAGGTCTCGAAGAGCAAGGTGTTCCTCGATGCGGCTGGGACTTCGGTGCTCACCGTGGGCAAGGGCGTCGCCTCCGCGGTCAAGGACCCCGGGGCGACGGCCAAGGGCATGGGCACGGGCATCAAGCGGTTCGGCACGAACCTCGGCCGCAAGGCGAAGAGCGCCGGCGACCAGGCCGTCGACTCCGTGACCAAGGACGACGACAAGAAGGCCGGAGGCGCCCAGAAGTCGGGCGGCGACAGGGCCGCCGAGGCCGGGACCGGTGTCGCGTACTCCGTGCTCGGAGTGAGCGCCGGCGCGCGCCGGTGGGCACAGAAGGTGGGCGTCGACCCGTACACGACGAACCCGATCCTCAAGAAGGCGCTCACCGACGTCGGCCAGATCGACGCCGCGGGCGGAATCGCGGCCAAGGTCGCGGTTCCCATTCCGCCGGTGGTGAGCGGCACGGCGAAGGTGGGTGGCCTCGTGTGGGGGAAGGACCCCCAGGAGCTGCAGAAGCTCAACGAGCAGAACCTGAAGGAGACGGGGGTGGGCGCCGACACGATCAAGCGGCTCTCCGTCAGCAAAGGATTCACGCTCACCCTGCTCACACGCCTCGCCACGAGCCTGCGCGCGGTGAACGTCCCCGGCTGCGCCGATTACGCCGCCACCGCCGGCGAGGCGGACTCGGAGCGGGAGGCGGACTTCTTCACCGAGAGCGCCGAGATGCTGGAACGCTTCCACAAGACGGCGCCCGTCGCGGCGCTGCTCTCCGACTCGCGCGCCGTCGTCGCGAAGACGAGGGACGGGCGGGGGGTGGTCCTCCTCCCTCTCGACTGGGTGGCCTGGACCGCGGCCTCCGAGAAGGCGGTGGCGGAGATCGAGAAGCGGGCGAAGGGGGAGCTCGGGGCCACGAAGCTCGAGCTGCGAATGACGGGTGCGCTGTCGGCGGCGGCGAAGAAGGAGCTGTCCAGGCGCGGGTGGGCGGTGACCGAGCGCCTGCACTCCAGCTACGAGCTGGTTGCGGGCGGACCGGCGGCCAAGGCCCGGTAGGCCCGACTCCAGGGCCGGGCCAGCGATGGCGGCAGCGAGCGACCGAAGGGGGGAGCCGCACGCCTTCCCTTGGGGACTCGTGGTCGGCCTCGCCGGGCTCAACCTCCTGAGCTACGTCGACCGCCAGCTCCTGGTCGCGCTGGCCCCGCTGATCATCGCCGACCTGGGCCTCTCGCGAGCCCGGATCGGCATTCTGGTCGGCCTCTCGTTCGTCGCGGTCTTCGCGCCCGGGACGGTGATCGTGGGCGTCCTCGCCGACCGCTGGTCGCGCCCGCGGCTCATGGCCGCGGGCCTCACCGCCTGGAGCGCGGCCACCGCGCTCACCGGCACCGCGTCGGGCTTCTGGTCCGTCGCCGCTTGGCGAGCCCTCGTCGGGACGGGTGAGGCGGCGCTGCCCGCGAGCGCCCTCGCGATGCTGGGCGACCGCGTCCCCCCGGCGCGAACCGGCCTCGCGACCGGCGTCTTCTACGCCGGCATTCCGGTCGGCTTCGCGGCGAGCTTCGCCCTCGCGGGCGGGATCGGGCCGTGGCTCGGCTGGCGCGCGTGTTTCCTGGTCCTGGGCTCTCTGGGCGTCCTGGCGGCCGGCCTCGTCTGGCGGATGGTCGACCCCCCCCGGCGCGGGGCCACCGGGCGGGAGGTGACACTCCGCCCCGACGCGACGGCCCGCGCCGTGGGGCGGGCCTTCGCCGCGGCGCCGGCCGTTCCCATCCTGATCGCCGCCGGCGCGCTCCTCGTGTACGCGAGCGCGTCCTCGCAGCACGTGATCACGTGGCTGGTGCAGGAGCGCGGGTTCGCGTTCCCGCGGGCCGCGTTCCTCTGCGCGGCGATCGTCGCGACGGCGGGGCTCGCCGGCAGCCTCGGCATCGGCGCCCTCACCGACCGGGCCCGCCGGCGCCACCAGGGGGCCCGTCTCGTCGCCCTCGCCGGCCTCGGGGCCCTCGGCCTCGCCGCCGCCGCCCTCTTCTACGCGGTGCCTCCTTCGTCGGCCCTCTTCTACCCGAGCTGGTTCCTCGCCCAGGCCTGGCTGCTCGGCTGGTACGGGCCCCTGGTGGCCGCGGTGGACGAGATGGCGCCTCCCGGCCGGCGGGCGACGGTGATCGGCTTCACCCTCCTGGTGGTGAACGTGCTCGGTGTCGGGCTCGGACCCTGGGTCACGGGCCTCGTGGGCGACCGCGTGAGCCTGACTGCCGCTCTCGGGTGGAGCCTCGTGCCGTCCGCCTTCGGCGCGGCCCTGCTCGCCACGATCGGCCTCCTCAGGATGCGGTCCTCGTCGAGCTGACGGTGCAGGCATGCTACCCTCGGCGGGAGGAGGGGCACGATGGGTCGCAGCCGCCGCATGCGGAAGTTCCTGAAGCCGTACGTGGTGGAGGACGGAAGGGGGTTCCGGCTCAAGCACCACGACCCCGGTGACTCGAGCGGGATCGAGTCCAAGGAGAAGGCCGAGAAGATCCTCGCCAAGGGCGTCGCGCTCCTCGCCGAGCTGCAGGAGAAGCTCTACGCCCAGGACCGGTGGGCGGTGCTCCTCATCTTCCAGGCCATGGACGCGGCGGGCAAGGACGGTGCGATCAAGCACGTGATGTCGGGCGTCAATCCGCAGGGATGCCAGGTGTACTCGTTCAAGGCGCCCACCTCCGAGGAGCTGGACCACGACTTTCTCTGGCGGACCGCGAAGAGCCTGCCCGAGCGCGGCCGCATCGGGATCTTCAACCGCTCGTACTACGAGGAGGTCCTGGTCGTCCGCGTGCACCCGGAGATCCTCGCCAAGCAGAAGCTGCCGCACCAGCTCGCGACGAAGCGCATCTGGAAGGAGCGCTACGAGGACATCGCCGCCCACGAGCGCTACCTCGCCCGCAACGGCGTCGCGATCCGGAAGTTCTTCCTGAACGTCTCCCGGGCGGAGCAGAAGAGGCGCTTCCTGGAGAGGCTCGAGCGCGGACGCCAAGGAGCGCCAGCACTGGAAGGAATACATGGCCGCGTACGAGGACGTGATCCGCGAGACCGCCGCCCCCCACGCCCCGTGGATCGTGGTGCCCGCGGACAAGAAGTGGTTCGCGCGCCTCGTCGTCGCCGCGGCGGTGGCGGACGCGATGGAGGGGCTGGACCTCGCCTTCCCCGAGGTCACGGACGAGCAGAAGAAGGAGCTCGCCGCCGCCCGCCGGGTGCTCGAGAGCGAGTAGGCCGCGACCGGCTCAGGGGCGGGGCTCTTCCTTGGCCTGCTCTTCGGTCGCCTTCTTCAGCGCCTCGCGAGCCTCGCGCAGCGCCTCCTCGGCCATCCGCATCGCGTCGCGGGCCTGCTCGGCGCCGCGACGGGCGGCCTCGGCCGAGAGCCGCCGGATCTCGGCGAGCTCTTCCGTGGTCGGCCGGACCCGTTCGGCCATCGCCCGCGCCTTCTCGCCGAGGGCGCGCATCTCCTCGGCCGGGACGCGGATGTCGCGGGACGCCTCGCGGAGCTGCTTCTCGGCCTCCGCCATCCGCCGCGCGGCCTCGGCCGTCCGCTCGGTCTTCTTCGGGGGGACGGCCCCCAGGTCAACCGCCGCCGATTCCGCGAACGCCGCGGCCGCCCGCTCCACCTCTCGGCTGAGCCTCTCCATCTCCGCCTCGTTGGGCTTGATCCTCGACGCGAGGGCCTCGATCTCGGCCTCGAGCTTCTTCATCTCCGGATCGTGCATCCGCGCGCGCTCCTCGATCCTCCGGCTCAGGGCTTCGATCTGGGCCTCGACCTCGGCCGGGGGAGCCTTCGGCGCCGGCTCGGCCCCCGGCGCCGACTCAGTCCTCGGTGCGGGCGCGGCCTTCGGCTCGGGTTGAGCCTGCGGCACCGGCTGGGCGCTCGGCACCGGCGGGGCCTGTGAAACGGGCCTGACCGGTGGCGCGGGCTCAGCCCGGGGCGCGGGCAGCGCCGCCGGGGCGGGCGGCGGCTCCTGCGGGCTCGCGCTCCCCGACACGACCGGGGTCACGAGCGCCGTGGCCAGCACGGCGATCGCGGCGGCGGGCAGGAGCAGGCGGCGGGGACGCTCGAGGGCGCGGAAGGGGTCCATGAGTCTCTCCACACGATGGCCGAGGCGGCTGCGGGCACTGAGAGCGCCCAGGGCCGCCGCGGGAAGAAGGGGGCGCTCGCCGAGCGTCCACGAGGCGACGTCCACGAGCGAGCGGGCGAGGCCGAGGGGCCGGCCGGAGGCGGCGACCGCGAGGTCGTCGCTGAGGCACTCGGCGAGGTCCTGCAGCCGGCGGCGGGCCCAGGCGTTGAGCGGCTGGAGGGGCACCGCCGCCTCGACGAGGCGGGCGGTCAGGATCCAGGCCGGATCGCGGCGGGCCAGATGGGCAAGCTCGTGGGCACAGAGAGCCACCTGCTCCTCGGCGGCCAGCTCGGCCACCACGCGCGCAGGCAGGCACACCTCCGGCCGCAGCACGCCCTTCGCGAGCGGCGCCCGGAGCCGGGGCGCCGAGCTCAAGCGGGCGGGCCGGCGAAGGCCGAGGGCCGGGCCGAGCGCGGCTGCGCCGGGAGCGAGCTCGCCCGCGTCGAGCGGGCGACGGCCGCGAAGGAGCCGACGGAGCCTCACCGACGCCACGAGCAGACGGGCGAGGGCCACCGCGGTGAGCGCGATCCAACCCAGGGCGAGCACCGACCTCCATCGCCCGGACGCGCCCACGACCGCCCACTCGGCCCACGCCGGCCATGCCGAATCCACGACCGGGCGTCCCTGCCAGCCGCCGGGCTCCCCGGGCACGAGAGCCGGGGACGCCGTCGCGGCGGCGACGGCCGGTCCCGCCGTCGGCACGCGGAGGGCGCCGCCGAGAGGACGCAGGTCGAGCCCGACCTGGAGGCTGGCGGTCACGAAGCCGCCGACGAGCGCGGCGCGCAGCACGGCCTCCTGCAGCGCCAGCCGCCGCTCGCGGAGGGCGAGGCGGGCGACCCCCGCGGCGCCGAGGAGCAGCGTGCTGTGGACGAGGTAGGTGAGCAGCCAGCGGAGGGCAGGCTCCATCAGTCCCTCCCCCGCTTGCGCCCGCCGCCCACGCGTCGGCGCAGCTCGGAGAGCTCCCCGGGCGCGATCTCGTGCGCGGACACGAGGTGGGCCACGAGCGCCTTCGGGTCGCCTCCGAAGAGCCGCTCGATCAGCTCGCCCACCATGGAGCGGCGTACGAGGTCCTCGCTGACCGTGGGCCGGTACACGAACTGGCGGCCCTCCGCGCGGTGGGCGACGACCCCCTTGCCCTCCATCTTCCGGAGCATCGTGGCGATGGTCGTGGGCGCGAGGCCCCGCTCCTCGCGCAGGGCGGCGTGCACGTCGGCGGTGGTCGCTTCGCCCCGCTCCCAGAGGACGGCCATGATCGCGTGCTGCAGGTCGCCGAGGGTGTTCCGGGCCACGTGTCTCCTATCGACTACCAAGGTAGAACTACCTGGGTAGTTTGTCAAGCGAACCCGGACCCCCTGGCTCTCGACCTTCAGACGCTCGTCAGGGGCCCACGGTTGCCTTCGACCAGGCCGTGCTAGCATCCGAATGGTCGGTGCGTCTCCCTCCCGCGCACCCCGGAGGACCATGCCGCCCGAGCGCCCCAGCGACGACCCGAACCTGGAGAGGAGATGGGAGCCCCGCGTCGACCTCTTCCAGGAGATCTACTGCGAGAAGGCCGGCGAGGTGGTGCGGAGCGCGGTGGCGGACCTCGGCGTGGGAGGGATGTTCGTGGACACCCCCCGCACCTGCTTCCCGGTCGCGAGTCGCGTCCTCGTGAGGTTCGGGCTGCGGGCCGACGAGCCCCCCGTGGTGGCGTCCGCCGAGGTGCGCTACGTCCAGGAGCGGATCGGGATGGGGCTCCGGTTCGCGGCCCTCGCGTTCGAGGACCGGGAGCGGATCCAGGCCTTCGTGGAGGAGGCCGTGCGCCGGAAGGGCCAGGGGCCCCCGATCCGCAAGAGCACGCGCGTCAGCGTCCAGGTGCCGATCCGGGTGCGCGGCCCGCGGTCGAACGGCCCCTCGTTCGACGAGCAGACCCACATCGTCACGCTCAGCAAGTACGGGGCCTGCCTCCTCACCGGTCACTCCCTCGACGTCGGCGTTCGGCTCCTCCTCGAGACCGCCGCGGGGCGCGAGTTCGCGAGCAGCGTCGTCTGGGTCGGCAGCGAGGCCAGCCGCAGCGGGGGTCAGGTCGGCGTCCAGTGCCGAGGCCTCGCCCAGTCGCTGGGATTCCAGTTCCCCTGAAACCGCACTTCGCCAAGCCCGCCCGCGTCCGGTTCCGACACCTCCTCGGGCCGAGGGACGGCGAGGTGGACGAGGTCGCGCTCCCCGCGGTCCTCGGCTCCAGCCCCGAGGCCGACGTGAAGGTCGCGGGCGCCTCGCCCCGGCACGCGCGGGTCTTTGAACGCGAGGACGAGATCGTCCTCGAGAGCGCCGGTCCGGGAGCGGAGACCTTCATCGACGGCGAAGAGGTCCGGGACGCGGCCCTGCGGGAGGGGGACGTGCTGCAGCTCGGGCCCGGCGGCCCCCGGGTCAGGCTCGAGGCCGGAGGGGAGCCGGGCGAGGAGATGCTCCAGGCCGCGCCGTGGGAGCGCGCGCGCGGACGCCTCGCCTCGCTGCGGGCCCTGGCCGGGTCCGCCTACGCCCGGCTCAGTCCGTCCGCGCGGGCGCTGCTGGCGGGGGCCCTGCTGGTCGCCCTCGCCGCGCTCGGCTGGAGCCACCTCGAGGCGCGCCGGATGCGGCACGAGCTCGAGCGGATGCGTGAGACGCTGCGGGAGGTCGAGCACGAGCGGGCGCGCCTCACCGAGCGCGTCGCCGAGCAGCGGGCCAGGGCGGAGGCGGACCGCGCCGCTCTCGTCTCCCAGGTCGACGAGCTGCGGCAGCGAGAGCAGGCGCTCGACGTGAGGCTCACCGACGCTGCGGCCGCCGAAGCGAGGAGCCTCCGCGAGGAGCTCTCGTCCACCCGGGAGCGGCTCGCCGCCCTGGAGAGCGAGAGCGCGGTGGGCGCGCGGATCGTCCGCGAGTTCGGCCCCGCGGTCTGCCTCGTCCAGGGCGCCTACGTGTTCCAGGACCGGGACGGCCGCCTTCTGCGCGCCCGGCTCGACGAGAGTGGCGCGTCCCTGAAGGACGCGGACGGGAATGCCCTGCTCGGCCCCGAGGGCACCGGCCCGGTCCACGAGGTCGAGTACCTCGGCACGGGCTTCGTCGTGGACCGGAGGGGCCTCGTGCTGACGAACCGGCACGTCGCCGAGCCGTGGTGGAACGACGACGACGCGCGGTCCCTGGCCGAGCGCGGATTCACCGCCCGGCTGAAGACGCTGCGCGCGTTCTTCCCGGGGAAGACGGAGCCCCTCGCCCTGACCGTCGTGCGACACGCGGAGGGCGCCGACCTCTCCCTCCTGCGCTGCGACCTGGGGGGCCTGCGCCTGCCGGCCCTGCCCCTCGACCGGAGCGGACGGGGTGCGGTGGCCGGCCAGCCGGTGGTGCTCGTCGGCTTCCCCGCGGGGATCGACGCGCTGCTCGCCAAGGCGGACGCCGGCGTGGCCCGGAGCGTCCTCGAGAGCGCAGGCCCCGGCGCCGGACGCATCGCGGAGGCCCTGGCCGCGCGGGGCCTCGTCCGGCCGTCCACGACCCAGGGCCACATCGCGGACGTCACCCAGAGCGACGTCGTGTTCGACGCCCCCACCACGCAGGGAGGCAGCGGCGGTCCCCTCCTGAACCGGAACGGGATCGTGATCGGAGTGTCCTACGCCGTGCTGTCGCGCTTCGGCGGGAACTCGTTCGCCGTGCCCATCCGCCACGCCCTGCCCCTCGTGGCCCAGGCCCGCAGAGCGCCTCGTTAGCTCGAGCCCCCTTCCCTTCGCGACCGCGAGCCGGCATGATGTCGGGATGCGTCTCGTCTCACTCGGCCTGGTCTCCTTACTGCTCGTCCTCCCCGCCCTCACTTCCTGTCGCTCGGCCGCGCCCTCGCTCGCTCCGACGACGACCGGCGACCGACCGACCGCCCCGGCACCCGCTCCGCCCGCGCCGAAGGCGACCCCGGCGACGGCGGAGGCTCCCGAACCGCAGGTGGTCCCCCCGCCCAGGAAGGAGGAGCCGCCTCCGGCCGAGGAGGCGACGCCGGAGGAGGAGCCGGGAAGCGAGGCCGAGAGCGCGCAGAAGGAGGCCCTCGAGGCGTGCCAGTCCGCCGAAGAGCTGCTCGGCCGGGGCGAGCTCGAGCCGGCCCTCGCCGCCGTGGACCGCGCCTACTCGCGGATGCTCGACCTGCCGGGAAACGGCGACGACACGTACCTCCAGGCGAAGGAGGACATCCGCTTCCTGGCCGCGGACCTCATCCGGCGGATCCACCAGGCCGGGCGACGCGCCTCGGCCCCCGCCTCCGCCTCGCGGGGGTTCGCGCTCCCCACCGTCGACAACGCCCACGTGCAGAGGGAGATCCAGAGCTTCACCACCGTCGAGCGCGAGCTGTTCCTCGAAGGCTATCGGCGCTCCGGCCTCTACCGCCCGATGATCCTCGCCCGCCTCGAGAAGGCGGGGCTTCCCTCGCAGCTGAGCTGGCTGCCCCTCGTCGAGAGCTGGTTCAAGGCGAGGGCGCTCTCGAGGGCGAGCGCCCTCGGGCTCTGGCAGTTCATCTCGTCGACGGGCGTGCGCTACGGCCTGAGCCGGGACACCTGGATCGACGAGCGGCTCGACCCCCAGAAGTCGACCGACGCCGCGATCGGCTATCTCGCCGACCTGCACGACCTCTTCGGGGACTGGCCGAAGGCCCTGGCGGCCTACAACTGCGGCGAAGCCCGCGTGATGCGCCTCTCGCGGCCATCCGGCGACGAGTACCTCGACTTCTGGGACCTCTACGAGCTTCTGCCCCACGAGACACGGCGCTACGTGCCCCGACTGCTCGCCGCCCTCCAGATCCTGGAGAGCCCGGCGAAGTACGGCATGACGCTGCCTCCGGTCGACTCCACGCCAGCGAACGTCGCCACCGTGAGGGTGGCGCGTTCGGTGAGGCTCGACCGGCTCGACGCGGTCCTGGGTCTCGAGGCGGGGACGCTGGCCGGCCTCAACCCGGAGCTGCGGCGCCAGGCGACACCGAAGAAGGCCTACGACCTGCGCGTTCCCGGGGGCCAGGGGGAGGCCCTCCTCGCCCGGGTGGGCACGGTGCCGGAGTGGACCCCTCCCACCCCGCAGTACGCAACCCACCGGGTCCGCAGCGGCGAGACGTTGTCCCAGATCGCCTCCCGGTACGGGACGAGCGTCTCCGCCCTGATGCGCGCGAATGGCCTGCGCAGCGCGAACCGCCTCCAGGTCGGCCAGCGCCTCCGCGTCCCCCTGCGAGGGGCGGCCGCGGCGTTCGCCGGCGCGGCCGCCGACGGCGAGGCGAGCCGGTAGAGGCTCCTCCGGTCGGCGAGGGGGCTCGGCCCTGGGGCGTCCTCAGACGAGGGTGGCGACGTCGGCCGTCAGGCGCTCGCCGATCTCGCCGGCCTCCATCGGCCGCGCGAAGAAGAAGCCCTGGCCGAGCGTACACCCGTACTCGCACAGGCGCGCGGCCTGCTCGGGCCGTTCGATTCCTTCCGCCACGACGAGCTTGCCGAGGGCTCGGGCGAGGTCGAGGATGCCCCGGGTCAGGAGGTGGCCGTTCGTCCCCGCCGCCACCCCGTCCACGAACCGCTTGTCGAGCTTCAGGACGTCGACCGGCATCTGGCCCAGGTAGCTGAGCGAGGAGTAGCCGGTGCCGAAGTCGTCGAGGGCGAGGCGGACGCCGATCGCCCGCAGACGACGCATGGCCTGGAACGTGGTCGGGGCATCCTCCACCGCCGCCCCTTCGGTGATCTCCAGCACCAGGCGGCCGGGGGGCATCCGGGACCCCGCCACCGCCTGCTCGACGATCGACGCGAGCTCGGGCGTGGCGAGGAGGGCCGCCGAGACGTTGACGGTCAGCAAGGGCAGCTGTCCCGGCTCGTCCACGACCGGCCACTCGCCGGCCCGCCGGCACGCCTCCTCGACGACCCAGGCCTCGATGGCCGGCATGAGCCCGGTCGACTCTGCGGCGGGGAAGAACTCTGCCGGCCGCAGCCGCCCCCGCCGCGGGTGGTCCCACCGGAGGAGAGCCTCCGCGCCCACGATCCGCCCCGTGGCGAGGGCCACGATCGGCTGGTAGACGAGGGCCAGCGCGCGGCGCTCGACGGCGCCGCGGAGGTCCCCCTCGAGCTCGAGCCGGTCGCGGACCGCGGCCTGCATGCCCGCCTCGAAGCGGACCATCTGCCCCTTGCCCGCCCGCTTGGCCCGGTACATGGCAACGTCCGCGTTCCGGAGCAGGTCGCCCGCCGTCTCCTCGGGCTGGCTCGAGGCGATGCCGAGGCTCGCGCTGAGGACGATCTCGCGGCCGGCCACCTGGAAGGGCAGCCTCACCGCGTGGTGGAGGCGCTCCGCGACCTGGAGCGCGATCTCGACGCCCCCGCCGTCCTCGACGAGCACTGCGAACTCGTCGCCCCCGAGCCGCGCCGCGGTGTCGCCCGCTCGCACGCAGCCGAGCAGGCGGCAGGCGAGCTCGACGAGAAGCTGGTCGCCCGCGGCGTGGCCGAGGCTGTCGTTGACGTTCTTGAAGTCGTCGAGGTCGACGAAGATCACGCTCACCGGGCGCGCCCCCCGGCGGGCGAGGAGGAGGGCGTGCTCGAGGCGATCCGTGAACAGGACGCGGTTGGCGAGGTTCGTGAGGGGATCGTGGAAGGCCTGGTACGCCAGGCGCTCCTCGAGGACCTTGCGCTCGTGGATGCTGCGCAGGGTCAGGATCGAGCCCGCCAGGTACGGGTCTCCGGAGACGGTGTTGGCGCGGGCCTCGACGAACTGCCAGTCCTCGCCGTCGTGGCGCGCTCGCCATTCCGCCCCGGACGTCGTCCCCGGGCGGGCGAGGGCTTCCCCGACGAGCGCCCGCGCCACCTCCCGGTCGTCGGGATGGACGAGATCGAGCAGGCTCACGCCGTCGATCCCTCGACCCGCGCCGCCGAAGAACCGCTCGGCCGAGGGGGTGTGGAACCGGATGCGCGCGTCCTCCCCCACCACGAGGATCATGTCGGACGCGTTCTCGACCAGGGAGCGGAATCGCGCCTCGTTGGCGCGGGCCGCGCGTTCGGCGGCCAGACGCGCCCCCGCCCGTACCGCCACCACCTGGCGAGCGAGGACTGCACCGGTGAGGGCCACGCCCACGAAGACCAGGACCCCCAGGTCGAGGCTGAGCCGGTGGGCGACGCCCTGGGCGAGCACGGCGTAGCCGACCGCGGCCGCGGCCGTGGGAACGAACGAGATCCCCGTTCGCACCGCGTCGCGCGCGGTGGGGCCTTCGCCGCCGGCCCGGCGGTAGGCGTGGGCGGAGATCCCGAAGGCGAGCCAGGCCACGCTGTAGAGCGCCGCCGCGACCGAGCTCGCGAACCCGGGCGGGCCCAGGAGGACGTCGTACCAGTAGAGGGCGTTCGCGCCCAGGCGGACGACGAGGCCGAGCCCCAGAAGCACGAAGGGCAGGGTCACCCGACCGGTCGGCCGAAGGCCGGCGATCGCGAGGGCGGCGAGGAGGCCGACGTCGGCGACCACGTAGGCGGCGGCGGTGAGCCCCTCCATCGCCCAGCCGGGGTCGGCGAGCGTCGGCTGGACGAAGTACTGCCAGGCCACGATCCCGCCCCCGAGGGCAACCATCGCGGCGTCGAGGGAGAAGGCGGCTCGGCCGTCCGCGTCCTTCCCGTCGCCGCCGAGGGCGAGGAGGCCGACGAGGGCGAGGGGGTAGCTCGCGAGGTAGAGGACGTCCGCGGCGGAGGCGCCGACGAGACCTCCGGCGAGGGCGATCTTGAGGACGAAGAAGACCGCGTCTCCGAGCCAGAAGGAGGCGAACGACCAGGCGAGCCACCGCCACGCGCGCTGCAGCCGGGGAGGAAGGTTGGGCGCGTCGGCGGTCCGCCGGGCGAGCCAGAGGGCGCCCAGGCCGGGGAGAAGGCCGCCGAGGTTGCTGAAGATGTTCACGAGCGGGCTGCGGGGAGCCCACAGCACCCCCCAGGAGAAGGCGGCGGTGACGGCGGCGAGGATCAGGACGGGGCCCCGGCCTTCGCGGAGCCCGCGATCGAGAGCCGCTCGGGCGGCTCGCGACACGCGTCCCCTCATCCGCGTGGCCTCGGCCCGGCGGGCCGGTTGGGGCGTTCGTGTGCTCGTGGCCGAAATCCGGCCGCGGGAGCGTCTTCTTCCCGCATGTCGGTCGTGAGGAGCAGGCTCCGTGCCAGCCGGACGGAGCCCGCGGGACGGCCCCTCGGAATCAGCTCACGCCGAACGAGACGAGGGCGAGGCGCATCACGAGCGCGGCGGAGTAGGCCAGGGAGGTCATGTAGCCGAGCTGGAGCGCCGCCCACTTCCAGGAGCCGGTCTCCTTTCGCGTGACCGCCTGGGTCGGGAGGCACTGCATCGCCAGCACGTAGAAGACGAGGAGCGGGAGCGCGGTGGCGAGACCGAAGAGGGGCGAGCCGTCGGAGCGGCGCTCTGTCCGGAGCGCCTCGCGCAGGGTCGTCCGCCCTTCCGGCTCTCCTCCCACCCCGAAGACGACGGCGAGTGTCGACACGAGGGTCTCCCGCGCCGCGAAGGAGGTGAGGACGCCGACGTCCATGCGCCAGTCGAAGCCGAGGGGACGGAAGACAGGCTCGACGGCCCGTCCGAGGCGGCCGGCGAGCGAGTACTCGAGCGCGTAGGGAGCGCGCAGGGAGGCGATCCGGGCCCCGACGTCCTCGGCGCGGGCGGCGTCTCCCGTCCGGGCCGCCTCGGCGGCCTCCCGGTCGAGGGCCGCGAGCGTCCTCCCGTCGCCGGCTCGGGCGACCCTCGCCAGGTGGCCGGACGGCATCCTCGGGAAGGTGGCCATCGCCCACATCGAGAGGGAGATGAGGAGGATGACCGTGCCCGCCTTGCTCAGGAAGACCGAGCCCCGGTCCCGCATGGCCAGAAGGGCGTTCGCCAGGCTCGGCGTCTTGTAGGTGGGGAGCTCCAGGACGAGCGGCCGGCTCTCGCCCCGCAGGATGGTCCTCCGGAAGATCCACGCCGTCAGGAGGGCCGCGGTGATGCCCGCCGCGTACGCCCCGGCGAAGGTGAGCCCGCCCAGGACGGGCCGATCCGCGAAGAGCACGGCGGTGACCATCGCGTAGACGGGCAGGCGCGCCGAGCACGTCATCAGGGGAAGCACGAGGATCGTGGCCAGCCGATCCCGACGGCCCTCGATCACCCGGGTCGCCATGATGGCGGGGATCGCGCAAGCGTGGGCGGAGAGCATGGGCACGAAGGCCTTGCCCGGCAGGCCGACCTTCCCCATGAGGCGGTCCATCACGAACGCCGCGCGGGCGAGGTAGCCCGAGTCCTCGAGCATCGAGAGGAAGAAGAACAGGATGCAGATCTGGGGCAGGAAGGCGAGGACCCCACCGACCCCCCCGATCACGCCGTCCACGGCCAGGCTTCGGAAGGCGCCGTCGGGCAGGGTGCGTCCGACCGCCCGGCCCAGGGCGGAGGACCCGGCCTCCACGAGCTTCATCGGGTACTGGGCCAGGACGAAGATGGCCACGAAGACGAGGCTCATGACCGCGGCGAACGCGACGAGCCCCGCGACCGGGTGGGTGAGGAATCGGTCGAGCTGCTCGGTCCGGGCGGCAGAGAGGCGGGCCGATCCCCGGCTGACCTTGGCCGCCACACTCTCGGCCCAGTCGAAGCGCGCCGAGTGCGACCCGCACCCGGCGCAGCTCGAGCAGGCGGCGAGGTCGCCGGGCAGCGCCAGAGGGCGGCCGGAGCGGAGGATCCGGCCCAGGGCGACCGGCACCTGCTCCACGCCGGCGCCGGTGCGGGCGCTCAGGGCGATCACCGGAGCGCCGAGCTCGCGCGAGAGCGCATCGGCGTCGATCCGCAGCCCCTCCTCCTCGGCGAGGTCCATCATGTTCAGGACCACGAGGAGCGGGATGTCGAGCTCACGGGCCTGGCCGGCCAGGTAGAGGTTTCGAGCCAGGTTGGTGCCGTCCAGGACCACGATCGCCGCCGACGGGCGCCTCTCCGCGCCTCCGCTCAGGGAGTCGCGGGCGATCCGTTCCTCGAGGCCGCCCGCGGCGAGGGTGTAGAGGCCGGGCAGGTCCTCGAGGTCGGCCGGTCCGCCGGGGAGCGGGAGCGTTCCGAGGCGGCGTTCGACGGTCGTGCCCGGGAAGTTGGCCGTCCGGGCCCGCAGGCCGGTCAGCCGGTTGAAGAGCGTGGTCTTGCCGGCGTTGGGGTTGCCGATCAGGACGACCCGCGGCCGCGGCCGCCGCGAGAGCGGTGCGGCGCGGCCTCCGGCGGTCAGGGTGTCGTGCATTCCACGCTCGTGCTCGGCGTTGCCGTCGATCCCGGCGGGGGCGCCTCGGGCTGCACGCGGACGCCCTCGGCCAGTGCTCCGGCGAGGCCGATCCGCGTCCCCAGGACGCGGACGATCATGGGGTCGCCCGGCTGGACGACCTGGACGATGCGCCCTTGGCACAGGCCCATGACCTCTAGGCGCTCCCGGTCGGGCGCGGAGACGCCGACGGACACGACGCGTCCGGAGGCCCCCCGGGGCAGACTGGCCAGGGGCTCCCCCACGGTACCGGCGGGGAAGGGCTCCTCCCTGGGGTCTCCTCCGGTCGTAATGAACATGAAACCCATTTTCATATTTTTCGAAGCTCGGCGCAAGGGCCGGAGGGTTCACGTTTCCCCGGGGGCGGGGGTGGAAATAAGTTGAAAATGAATTTCAATTTCATTATAGTCCGCAGCCGGGAGAGGAGAACACCCGCATGAAGACGTTCCTGGCCCTGGTCGCCGCATCCTTCCTGGCCGCGCTCGCGATCGCCCAGGAGCCGGCGACCCCCGATCTCGAGACGCGGCTTTCGGCCCTGCAGGCGGAGCTGGCGCAGCTCCAGGCCGGGGTCGCCGACGCCGCCCGGCTCGCCGAGCTCGAGCGCCGGATCGACCTCCTCGCCGCCGAGATCGAGAGGCTCCGCACGGGCGGTGCCAGCGAGGGCGAGGCCCCGGTCAAGGGACAGCCCGGCCTCGGCCCGGCGGCCTCGAAGATCTACACGAAGTCGCACGGGGTCTCCCTCGGCGGCTACGGCGAGGTCGTCTACGACGGTCCTTCCGCGACTCGCCAGGACGGCGAGCCGTCGGGACTCGACCCGCGCATCGATCTCCTTCGCTACGTCACCTACGTCGGCTACAAGTTCAGCGACAAGATCCTCCTGAACTCCGAGATCGAGTTCGAGCACGCGAGCTCGGGGGAGGGCGCCGAGGAGCGCGGCGAGGTCTCGGTCGAGTTCGCGTACCTGGAGTTCCGGCCCTGGAGGAGCGTCGGATTCCGCGCGGGCGAGGTGCTGCTCCCGCTCGCGTTCCTCAACGAGCTCCACGAGCCGCCCATCTTCCGAGGCGCACACCGCAGCGAAGTCGAGCAGCAGATCGTCCCCACGACCTGGCCTGAGAACGGGGCCGGAGTCTTCGGCGAGAACGGCCCGTTCCAGTGGCGGGCCTACGTGGTCGCGGGCCTGAACAGCACCGGCTTCTCGAGCGAGGGGATCGGCGAGGGCAAGCAGGAGGGATCGCAGAGCCTGGCGAAGGACCTCGCCTTCACGGGTCGCCTCGACTACGTCGGCATCCCGGGTCTGCTCGTCGGCGGGAGCCTCTTCACGGGCAAGTCCGGTCAGGGAGCGCAGGTCGACGGCGAGACGATTGGCGGCCGGGTGACGCTTTACGACCTGCACGCCCAGTACGAGCATCGGGGCTTTCAGGCGCGCGCTCTCTACGCCCGCTCGACGGTAGCGGACGTCGCCCTCATCAACGCGCAGAACGGTCTCTTCGACGACGAGTCCGTGGGCGAGCGGCAGTACGGCTGGTACATCCAGGCCGCCTACGACGTCATGAGCCTGCGACCGGCGGGGCAGTGGTCCGTGATCCCGTTCGTCCGCTACGAGCGGCTGAACCCGCAGGACAAGGTTCCGGCCGGGTTCTCGAAGGATCCCGCGCTCGACCAGACTTCGGTCACGGCGGGCGTCGACCTGAAGCCCCTCCAGAACGTCGTGCTGAAGACCGACTACCAGTGGCTCCACAACGCCGCGCCCACCGGGACGAACGCGTTCCACCTCGCGGTCGGCTTCCTGTTCTGAGCCCGCCGATGCTCCGCTCGAGCCGGCTCGCCATCGCCACGGCAGCGTGCGCCGGCCTCTGCGTGCTCGCCGCGCCGCTGGAGCACACGGCCCACGGCGCGACCCGTGCGCGCCGCCACACCCGCCACCGCCTGAAGCCGGTCGTCCACGGCGGCGTCCGGCCCCGCGCCGCGGCCGCGGCCGCGGCCGCGGCCGAAGACGCCGACCCGCCCGAGGTCTCGATCGGGGAGCGGCTGTTCCTCGAGACGCGCTTCGCCCAATTCTTCGCCGCCCGCGTGGGCAGCGACGTCAACCGGCCGCTCGCTTTCGGGGATCCCGTGCTCGACACGCTCGAGACGACGTCGGGCACGCTGCGCGGCCCCTTCGCCGGCAAGTCGATGAACTGCCGCTCGTGCCACTTCGTCGACGACGCCGTCTCGGCCGGGGCTCGCGTGAGCACCTACGCCGACTACACGACGCGGAGCCGGATCCCGGAGCGCGAGGACGGCGAGACGCGGACGCCGCGGAACTCCCCGCCGCTCGTCGACGCCACGCTGCCGCGGCCCGCCTTCGCGCTCCACTTCGACGGCGAGTTCGCGAGCACGGAGGGCCTCGTGCGCGGCACGCTGCTGGGCCGGAACTTCGGCTGGCTTCCGACCGAGGCCAGCGTCGCGAAGGCGCACATCGCGCGCGTGGTCCGGGAGGACGACGGCTCCGACGACCTCGGGCAGCAGTACGCCGGCCTGCCCTACCGGGTCCTGCTGCTCGGGACCGATCCGCAGATCCCGGCGGAGCTCCGGCTGCCTCCGGCGTTCCGCGCCGACGTCGTCCATCTGGGCGACGAGGACACGCTCAGCGCCGTGGACCGGCTGATCGCCGCCTACGTCGAGTCG
>Ga0335082_10001947_pt1 | contig 22164 bp, 16 predicted proteins | sample Lox_Sample_41_FD_206718 | JGI IMG/M metagenome (GOLD analysis project Ga0335082, IMG submission 206718) | Soil microbial communities from Loxahatchee National Wildlife Refuge, Florida, United States - Lox_Sample_4.1 | ecosystem: Environmental > Terrestrial > Soil > Wetlands | place: USA...
GAACTCGGCCACCTGCTCGCCGCGGTCGCCGCTCGCGAAGCGCGCGTCCGGCGCGAGGAGTGCGAGCGGCGAGTAGCCCCAGTAATTCGGGAGGCCGAGCTTCGCGAGGTGATCGTCCTGCGCGGCCTGCGTGACCGGGAGCAGCTCGACCGCCGTGACGCCGAGATCCCGCCAGTGCGAGATCAGCGCGGGCGCGGTCAGGCCGAGGAAGCGGCCGCGCCACTCGTCGCGCACCTCGGGGTGGCGCACCGTCGTGCCCTTCACGTGGCATTCGTACACCAGCGTGCGCGACCACGGCACGTCGGGCCGCGGCGCCCGCGGCGCGAGGCCGGACGTGTCCACGACCACGCTGCGCGGCACGAAGGGCGCGCTGTCGCGCGCGGATGGGCGTCCGGGTCGGGTCGGATCTTCGCCGAGCAGCGCGTCGTCCCAGCGGAGCGTTCCGCAGAGAGCGCGCGCATAGGGATCGACCAGCAGCTTCTGGGCGTCGAAGCGGTGACCCGACTCGGGCGCGTAGGGACCGTGCACGCGGTAGCCGTAGAGCTGACCGGGGCGCAGGCCCGACACACGTCCGTGCCAGACGTCGCCGCTGCGGACCGGGAGATCGAGGCGCTCGACCTCGCGCAGCGCGCCCGGCTCGAAGAGGCAGAGCTCGACGCGCGTCGCGTTCGCGGAGAAGAGCGCGAAGTTCACGCCGTCCCCGTCCCAGGTCGCACCGAGCGGCTCGGCCTTTCCTTCCAGCACGCGCATGTCGTCAGGCCCGGGCGGCGCCTTCGGCGGCGACCGCCTCGAGCGCGCGCTCCCAGCGTTCGGCGGGCCGTCGCCACGACACGTCGGTGCGGAGGAGCTGCCGCAGCAGCGCCGTGCCGTCGCGCGCCAGCAGCGCGGTCGCGCGCTCGGCCGCGGCGACGAGCGCGGCGACCGTGAGAGGCTCGAAGAGCACGCCCGTCTCTTCGTGGCGGATCGTATCCTGGAGCCCGCCGACGCGGTGGGCGACCGGCAGCGCGCCGTAGCGCTGTGCGAGGAGCTGCACGAGTCCGCAGGGCTCGAAGCGCGAGGGCACGAGCACGGCGTCGGCGCCGGCGTAGAGGTGCCGCGCGAGCGCGTCGTCCCAGCCGCTGCGGAAGGCGACGGCGCGCGGAAAGCGGCGCGCCGACTCGCGCAGCGACGCCGCGATCGCGGCGTCGCCGTCGCCGAGGAGCACCACCGCGAAGCCGCGCTCGACCAGCGCGGGCAGGGCTTCGGCCAGCACGTCCCATCCTTTCTGGAGCGCGAGCCGGCCGATGCCGGCGAGCAGGCGCCCGTCGCGCGGCGGCTCGAGGCCGAGCTCGGTGAGCAGCGCCTCGCGGCAGGTCTTGCGGCCCGAGAGGTCCCGCGCCGAGAAGGGCGCCGCGAGCGCGGCGTCCTTCGCCGGGTCGTAGCGCGCCGCGTCGATCCCGTTCGCGATGCCGAGCAGCCGGTGCGCGCGGAAGCGGTAGAGGCCCTCGAGGCCGTTGCCGTTCTCGGGCGACGTCAGCTCCTTCGCATAGCTCGGCGACACCGCGACGATGCGGTCGGCCCAGGCGAGCCCTCCCTTCAGCAGGCACAGGTCGCCGTGGAACTCGAGTCCCTCGGGACGGAAGAGCTCCCCGGGCAGGCCCGTCGCAGCGAGCAGCGACGCGGCGAAGCGCCCCTGATGCGCGTTGTTGTGCACGGCCTGCACCTTGCCGATCGCGCGCGCGGGCCCGACGCCGTGCAGCGTATGCAGCGCGCAGATCGCGAGCGCGGCGTGCCAGTCGTGCGCGACGAACACGTCGGGCACGAGCTCGGCACAGCGCGCCGCGGCGGCGCGCGAGAAGGCGACGAAGCGCGGACCCTCGTCCGGACCGCCGTAGGGCGACTCGCGGTCGAAGAGCCCGGGCAGGTCGCAGAGCTCGACCGAGAGGTCGCCGACGCGTCCGGCGAGCCAGCGCCCGCTATGGCCCGGCGCGCCGGCCGGGCGCGTGTCGGTGGACGCGACGAACTCCGGCGCGGCGGCGCCGTGCGTGCCGCGCCAGGCCGGCACGAGGCAGGTGACCTCGTGCCCGCGCGCGACGAGCGAGGTGGCGAGCCCCGACACGGCCTCGCCGAGGCCGCCGGTGCGGACGAGCGGCGAGAGCTCGGCGGCGGCGAAGACCACGCGCAGCCGTCGCCGCGCCGAGCCCTGTCGTCGCTTCGCGGCGGTCACAGGACGTCGTACTCGTCGCGCTGGCCGAGGTGCTCGCGCGCGACGACGACGACCCCGCCCTCCGTCACCGTGAAGCGCTCGCGGTCGCGCTGGAGATTCCAGCCGATCTCCTCGCCGTCCGGCACGCGCACGCCCTTGTCCACGATGCAGCGGCGAAGGCGCGCGCCGCGACCGACCTCGACGCGCGGGAAGAGCACGCACTCCTCCACCTCGGCGTAGCTGTGGATCCGCACCTCGTGCGAGCAGACGCTGCGCTCGAGCTGGCCGCCCGACACGATCGTGCCGGCGCCGACGATCGAGTCGAGCGCGAGGCCCATGCGCCCGCTCGCGTCGTCGGCGAAGACGAACTTGCAGGGACCGACGCCCGGCTGCGCGCCGCGGATCGGCCAGCCCTCGTTGTAGAGATTGAGGCGCGGCTCGACCGAGACGAGGTCCATGCTGGCCTCGAAGTACGCGTCGAGCGTGCCGACGTCGCGCCAGTAGCCGCGCGCGCGCTCGTGATCGCCGGGGCAGAGGTGCGAGGCGAAGTCGTAGGCGGCGACGCGCAACCTCTCGTGCGCCGTGCTCAAGATGTCGCGGCCGAAGTCGTGCGTGGTCTGCGAGGCCGCGAGCGAGGCGTTGCGGCGGAGCTCCGTCAGCAGTGACGGCGTGCGGAAGACGTAGTTGCCCATCGACACCAGCGTGCGATCGGGGTCGCCCGGCAGCCCCGGCGGGTCGGCCGGCTTCTCGAGGAAGCCGGTGACCCAGCCGTTCGAATCGACGGCGATGCAGCCGAACGACGAGGCCTGCTTGCGCGGCACCGAAACCGTCGAGACCGTCACGTCCGCGCCCTTGTCGCGGTGGTGTGCGAGCAGGCGGCTCACGTCCATCGTGTAGATGTGGTCGGAGCCGAAGACGAGCACGTCTCGCGGCTGCGTGTCGCGCAGCAGGTCGAGGTTCTGCCAGATCGCGTCGGCCGTGCCGCGGAACCAGCTCGGTCCGAGATTCATCGACGCCGGCACGGTGTCCACGTACTCGTCCACCACGTTCGGCGACAGCGACCACCAGCGCGACACGTGCTGCACCAGCGAGGTGGCCTTGTACTGCGTCAGCACCCGGATGCGACGGAAGCCGCTGTTCACGAGGTTGGAGAGCACGAAGTCGACCAGCCGGTAGCGGCCGCCGAAGTGCATGGCCGGCTTGCTGCGCTCGCGCGTGAGCGGCTGGAGCCGACGGCCTTCGCCGCCGGCCAGCACGAGCGTCAAGGTGTCGCGCACGCAGCCTCCCGACGGTGTGGCCGAACCTATCGGCATGCCGGCGCGATCGCCACGCACGCGTGAGCGCCGACCCGCGCGGCGCGGGCGTGCGGCAACCCGCCCCGTCGGGCCCGCTTCAGCGCGCTTCCGCCGCGCGCGCGCAGTCGATGCAGAGCGTCGTGCCCGGAAGCGCCCGGAGCCGCGGCAGCGAGATCGGGCCGCCGCAGGAATCGCAGACGGAGAGGCGGCCCTGACGCGCGTGGTCGAGCGCGCGGTCGAGCGCCGCGAGGCGCCGCGCGGCCAGTCCGTCGAGCGTCGACGCGAGGCTCACCACATCCATCTCCGCGCTGCGCTCGGGCAGGTCCATCGGGCGCCCACGCGTATCCCGCGTGAACTCGCGCTCGAGCGCGTGGTAGCGATCGAGCTCGACCGCGATGCGCGCGCGCTCGCTCTCGAGCTCCGCGACCAGCGCGGCGAGCGCGTCCTGCTTGCGCCGCAGCGGCGACTCGGCGCCGACATCCCGGGCCGCGAGCGCGTACAGGAGATCGGTCTCGGTCAGCATGCCCTCGAGCCTGCCCTTCTCGTCCACGATCGGCAGGCAGCCGAAGCGCCCCTCCGCCATCTGCTCGGCCGCCTCCGCGAGCGTCGCGTCGCGATCGAGGGTGCGAGGGGCGTGGGTCATCAGCTCGCCGACGCCGTACTCGAGCGCTGCTCTGCGCTCGGCGGCCGCGAGCGGCTCGCGAGGACGCAAGGGCAGCGCCAGCGCGGCGGCGAGGTCGTCGGCGGTGATCACGCCGACCACACGCGAGCCGGGTCCCAGCACCGGCAGGTGTCGGATGCCGTGGCGCAACATCGTCTCGTAGGCCTCGAGCGCGGACGCCTCCATGCGCACCGAGATCGGATCCCCGCTCATCAGCTCCTTGACGCTCGTCTGCATGGTTACACCGTCCCTGGCGGCAGCGGCCGTACGACGGTCGCCTGCAGCCCCTTCTCGCCGCCCTCGAAGTCGAGCCCGACCCGCTGACCCTCCTGGAGGCGATCGAAGTCGAGCGCGCCCTGGAGCGCGTTGCGATGGAAATACACGCGCTCGCCGGAGTCGGTCAGGATGAAGCCGTGGTCCCCGAGGACTTCGTCGATCACACCGAGCTCCGACGGCGGCGCTCCGCGCTGCCGCTCGTCGCGAGATCCGCCGCGGCGCTTGCGCAGGCGTCGGATCTCGCGCTCGAAGACGTCCATCGCTTCGTTGAGCGCGAGGCCGGCGTCGGGTCGCGTGCGCGTGGCGACGAGCTCGCATCCGCGTGCCTCGCAGGTGATGTGGACCTCCCTGCCACCGTGGCGGTGATGGCCGTTCGAGCGCGCCATGATGCGGACGTCGATCAGGTCGCTGTGCCCCTCGGCCAGCGCCTGGATGCGCGCCTCGACATCCTCCCTCTGCGCCTGCGTAAACGCCTCGGAGTCGACCCAGTGGATCTCCATGTCTGCATCTCCTTTCGAATGGGCTAGTGCGCGCGCTCGCGCGACCGCGCGGGGGCCGAGCCGAGAGCTGCCTCGGGCAGCGCGACGCGGGCGCACGCCTGGCACACATGCGTGTCGGGCGCCTCGCGCAGGCGGGCGATCTCGATCGGCTCGCCGCAGCGCGCGCAATCCCCGAAGCGTTCGTGCGAGAGGACGTCGAGCGCGCGGTCGATGGCGTCGAGTCGCCCGGCGCGCAGCTCGCGCAGATCGTCGTCGTAGACCACCGAGACGCCGGCCGCGCGCAGCTCGTGCTCCTCCGTCGGACTCAGGGGGCGCGGGTTGCGCTGGAGCGCGCCGCCGGCCTCGGCCGCGCGCCGCCGGTTCTCCTGCGCGATGGCATTGCGCTCCTCCAGCAGATTGCGGCGCAGCCCCTCGAGCGCGTCGGCGCGCGGGTCCGGAGCGTCTGCGAGCGACGAGCGCCCGCCCTCCTCCCGGCGCAGCGAGGTCGCGCGCATGGTCAGCAGATCGCGCTTCTGCGCGGCCGAGAGCACGTCGCAGTCTGCGAGGCCTACGCAGGGCGCGAGTCGCTTGGCGTCGCACAGCTCCTCGAGGATCTGCCGGCCACCCTTGCGGGCGCCAGAGCGCTCCCTGACGTCGAGTTCGAGCACGCGCAGGTAACCGCAGCGATGGAAGTGACGTCTCATGGCTGACCTTCTGCTTGTAGACGAGCCGGACGAGTGCAACGCGCGTGCCGCCGTCGGGCGCGCAGCCGCGCCCGCCGACCGGGCCACGAACCCGCGATGGGGCGCCTTGCACCAATCCGTCCGCTACGACGCCCAGCGCGATGCCTGGGACGTGGAGCCCGATCTCTCCAGTCTGCGCGACGAGGCCTATGGCGCCGCCCCACACGAGATGCGCCGTCGGCGCGAGTGAGTGCGCAGTCGGCCGCTCACTGACGCCAGCGCGCAATCCTCTCGCGCAGGCTATCCACCTCTCGCCCGATGGCGGTCAGCGCCTCGCCGCCGACCTCGCGCAGCCGCGCGCCCACGTCCTGGAGCTTCTCGACCACTTCCTCGCGCACGTGCTCGGCCTGCACCCGCCGCTGCTCCCGGCGGATCTGGCGGCGAGCCGCCTCCCCGAGGCCGTGCAGCTCGTTGCCGAGCGAGGCGACGAGATCGTCGAACGTCACGATTCCGCTGAGGCGTCCCTCGCGCGTGATCAGCACGCGCCGCAGCGCATGGCGCCGCATCTGCTCCACGATCTCCTCGAGCGGCGCGGAGGCGTCGCACGACACCGCAGGGCTGCTCATCGCCGCGGAGACGAGAGTCGTGGCCGGGTTGGCGCCCCGCGCGATCACGCGCAGCGTCACGTCGCGGTCGGTCAGGATTCCGAGGGCCTCGCCCGACTCAGCCTGGACGGCCACGCAGCCGACCGCGTGCTCCCTCATCGCCGCGATGGCCGCCGCCACCGGGACGCCGGCGCGCACGCTCACCACCTCGCCGATGTAGTGCGACACGGGAATTCCCCGGACGCCGGGGCCCTCGGCCTCGGGCTCCGGCTCGTCCGGCATCTGGGCCGCGGCGACGGCGCAGAGCCCCCGGATCTCGCTCCCGAGCAGGCGCAGCACGTCGTCCGACGAGATCAGCCCGATGAGCCGTTGCTCGCTGTCGACGACCGGCATGCGGCGCACTCCGCGCCGGCCCATTCGCGCTGCCGCGTCCGCCACCGAATCGTCGGCGGCGGCGGTCAGCGCCGGCCCGCTCATCGCCCCGGCGACGTTCCCATCGATGTTGCGCGCCAGCGCGACGTCGCGATCGGTCAGGACGCCGACCGGGCGCTCCTCGTCGATCACGACGAGCATGCCGACTTCCTCTTTCGCCATTCGCTCTGCGGCAACCCGAAGTGCCTCGTCGGAGCCCGTCGTGCAAACCGAAGTCCGAGAGTAGACACGTACGCTCATTGCTGGATACCTCCACGCTGGGTGGAGCACGAACCGTGCCGGCTCCCCGGGCTGCTGCGCGTCGCAGGGCTCGCGTCGCGGGGCTGCGCGCCCCAGGCGCCGGGCCACGCATCCCCGAATGTCCACCTGGCCCTTCAGCTCGCGGCTTGCTTCGCCTCGAGCTGCGCGACACGCAGCCGCGTCGCGACGACGGCGTCGGCCGAGAGCGAGAGGCTGTCGATCCCCGCGCGCACGAGAAACTCCGCGACCTCGGGGTGATCGCTCGGCGCCTGGCCGCAGATGCCGATCTTGCGCCCCGCGCGGTGCGCCTCGCGAATCGCCATCTCGAGCGCGCGCAGCACGGCCGGGTCGCGCTCGTCGAAGGTGCCGGCCAGGATCTCGGAGTCGCGGTCGACGCCGAGCACGAGCTGCGTCAGATCGTTGCTGCCGATCGAGAAGCCGTCGAAGTGCTCGGCGAATCGGTCCATCAAGAGCACGTTCGAGGGGATCTCGCACATCGCGTAGATCTGCAGGCCGTGCGCGCCGCGCGCGAGGCCGTGCTTCGCCATCTCCTGCTGCACGCCCAGCGCCTCGGGAACGGTGCGGCAGAACGGGATCATCACGATCACGTTGTCGAGGCCCATCTCCTCGCGCACGCGGCGCAGCGCGCGGCACTCGAGCGCGAAGCCCTCGCGGTAGGCGTCGTGCGCGTAGCGCGAAGCGCCGCGGAAGCCGAGCATCGGATTCTCCTCCTTCGGCTCGAAGGCGGCACCGCCGAGGAGTCCCGCGTACTCGTTGGTCTTGAAGTCGGAGAGCCGCACGATCACCGCGCGCGGATGGAAGGCGGCGGCGATGCGCGCCACGCCCTCGGCGAGCTTCTGCACGAAGAAGTCGGCGCCGCTCGCGTAGCCGCGCGTGCGCACGGCGATCTCGCGCTGCGTCAGCGCGTCGGTCCGCTCTGGATGCAAGAGCGCCATCGGGTGGATGCCGATCGCGTTGGCGATGATGAACTCCTCGCGCGCGAGCCCCACCCCGTCGACCGGCAGGAACGAGTGGCCGAAGGCCTGCTCGGGGTTGCCGACGTTCACGAGGATCTCGGTCTGCGAGCGCGGCAGCTCGCGCGCGTCGAGCTCGTGTTTCTCGAAGCGGAGCTGCCCCTGCAGCACGAGGCCCGTCTCGCCCTCGGCGCAGCTCACGGTGACGGGCTCTCCCTGCGCGAGCACGGAGGTCGCGTTGCCGGTGCCGACCACGCACGGGATGCCGAGCTCGCGCGCGACGATGGCCGCGTGGCAGGTGCGCCCGCCGCGGTCGGTGACGATCGCCGCGGCGCTCCGCAGGATCGGCTCCCAATCGGGGTCGGTCATGCCCGTCACGAGCACGCTCCCCGGCGTGAACTCGCGCGCCTGCGCCGCGCGGTCGAGTCGCGCGACCGGACCGGCCCCGATCTGCGTGCCGACGGCGCGCCCGCGTACGCGCACGGGGCCTCGCTCGAGCAGCCTCCAGGTCACGAGCTTCGCCGGATCGCGGCGCGCGTGCGCGGTCTCGGGGCGCGCCTGGAGGATGAAGAGCTCTCCGCTCTTCCCGTCCTTCGCCCACTCGATGTCCATCGGCCGCCGCTCGCCCGCGCGCGCGCTGTAGTGCTTCTCGATCGCGACGGCCTGGCGTGCGAGCTCCGAGGTCTCCTCGCGCGTCAGCACGAACTGGTCGCGCAGCGCCTCGGGCACGGGGCGGTTGCGCGTGCCGCGGCTCCCGCCCTCGTCGTAGAGCATCGCGATCTCCTTGCTGCCGAGGCGCCGCGAGATCTCGACGAGCGTCGGCTTGAAGACCACGTACTCGTCCGGGTTGACCACGCCCTGCACGATGTTCTCGCCGAGCCCGTAGATCGCGGTGATGAAGACCACGCGGTCGAAGCCGGTCTCGGTGTCGAGCGTGAAGATCACGCCGGCGCCGCCCTGGTCGGAGCGCACCATCTTCTGCACGCCGACGGAGAGCTGCACCTTCTCGTGCTCGAAGCCGCGCTCGGCGCGGTAGGCGATCGCGCGATCCGTGAAGAGCGAGGCGAAGCACTTGCGGCACGCCTCCTCGAGCTGGGGCAGGCCGCGCACGTTCAGATAGGTCTCCTGCTGGCCCGCGAAGCTCGCGCCCGGCAGATCCTCCGCCGTGGCGCTCGAGCGCACCGCGACGTCGCTCTCTGCCTCGCCGTACTTCTCCGACAGCGCCGCGTAGGCCTCGGCCAGCTCGCGCGAGAGCGTCTCGGGCCAGGGCGCCTCGCGCACCGCGCGGCGGCAGCGCGCGCCGGCCGCGCGCAGCGCGTCGACCTTGCGCGGGTCGAGACCCGCGAGCGCCGCGCGCACCTCGTCGCGCACGCCCGGCCCCTCGAGCAGCGCGCGAAAGGCGTCGGCGGTCAGCGCGAATCCGTCCGGCACCCGCACGCCCTGCGGGCCGAGCGCCTGGATCATCTCGCCGAAGGAAGCGTTCTTGCCGCCCACCAGCGGGATGTCGTCGAGGCAGAGGCTGGCGAACGGACGGACGAGCTGCATGACGCGGGGCTAGCCCTCGAGCCCGCGGGCGCACGCGATGCAGAGCGCGTTGCCGGGCAGGGCCTGCAACCGCGCCAGCGGGATGCGTCGCCCGCAGCTCTCGCAGCGCGCGAGGCGCCCCGTTGCGGCGCGCTCGAGGGCGTGATCGAGCCCCTCGAGGCGTCGCACGGCCAGGTCCTGAAAGATGCCGGCGCTCTCGGCCTCGGTGCGGTCGGCCGCGCGCTCCGAGAAATCCACCGGCTCCTCCTGCGAATGCGTCGTGAAGCGCCGCTCCACCTCGGAGTAGTCGCGCAGCTCCCGCGCGACGCGCTCGCGTTCGGCGCGCAGCCGCACCACCAGGGCGTCGAGGTCCGTGCTGCGGGCGCGCTGCGCGCGGACCTCGTCCGTCCACAGGGTCGCGGCCAGCGCGCGCAGGGCGTCCGTCTCGGAGAGGATGCCGACAAGGCCGCCCTCGTTCTCGACCACGGGCAGACAGCCGATGCGCAGCTCGGCCATGAGGTCGGCGGCCTCCGCCAGCGGCGTTTCGGCGCGCACCGTGTGCGGCGCGAAGGTCATCACCTCGCCAACCCGGCCGCCGCCGATCTCCACGCGGCCGACAGTGCCGGCGCTCGCGCCCGACGCCGCGGCAAGCGGCAGTGCGGCGCGCAGGTCGTCGATCGAGATCACCCCGACCACGCGACCGAGCGAGTCCACCACCGGCAGGTGTCGGATGCCGTGCTCGATCATCAGCTCGAGCGCATCGCGCGCCGGAGCCTGTGCCTCGACCGTCACCGGATCGGCGCTCATCCACTCCTTCACCCGCGTCGTCATCGCGTCCTCCTACGGCTCCATCGACGGAGCGCGTTCCTTCGCCGGCTCCTCGATCTCGGTGAGCGTCGCCTCGGCGAGCAGCAGCACGCCCGCGACCGACACCGCGTTCTCGAGCGCGACCCGCACCACCTTGGTCGGGTCGATGATGCCGACCTCGCCGAGATCCACGTACTGGGAGCGAGCCGCGTCGAAGCCGAACGACGCCTTGCCTGCGCGCACGCGGTCCACGACCACGCCGCCGTCGACGCCGGAGTTCGCGGCGATCTGGCGCGCCGGCACCTCGAGCGCCTGGCGCAGGATCCGCACACCGGTGCGGAGATCGCCCTCGCACTGCTCCTCCTCGCGCGCGACGCGGTCCTGCGCGCGCAGCAGCGCAACGCCGCCGCCCGGCACGATGCCCTCTGCGATCGCCGCCTTCGTGGCGTGGATCGCGTCGTCGAAGGCCTCGTGGCGGTTCTTCATCTCCGCCTCGGAGGGCGCGCCGACGCGGATCACCGCGACGCCGCCCGAGAGCTTCGCGAGCCGCTCCTCGAGCTTCTCGCGGTCGTAGTCGGAGGTCGTGTCCTGGATCTGGCGGCGGATCTCGTTGCAGCGGCCCTCGATCGCGGACTTCTCTCCCTGCCCACCGATGATCGTGGTCGCGTCCTTGTCGATCACGACGCGCTTGGCGCGCCCGAGGTCCGGGAGCCGCACGTTCTCGAGCTTGATGCCGAGCTCGGGAGTCGCGACGTGGCCGCCGGTCAGCACCGCCATGTCCTCGAGCATCGCCTTGCGCCGGTCGCCGAAGCCCGGCGCCTTCACGGCGGCGCAGGCCAGCGTGCCGCGCAGCTTGTTCACGACCAGCGTCGCGAGCGCCTCGCCATCGACGTCCTCGGCGACGACGAGCAGCGAGCGGCCCGCCTTCACGACGTCCTCGAGCAGCGGCAGCAGGCCCTTCATGCTGCTGATGCGACCCTCGTGCAGCAGGATCACGGGGTCCTCGAGCACGGCCTCCATCTTCTCGGCGTCGGTGACGAAGTAGGGCGAGAGGTAGCCGCGGTCGAACTGCATGCCCTCGACCACTTCGAGCGCGGTCTCCGTGCCCTTGGCCTCCTCCACCGTCACGACGCCTTCGCCGCCGACACGCTCGATCGCGTCGGCCACCAGCTCGCCGACGCTGGCGTCGTTGTGCGCGGAGATGCTCGCGACCTGCCCCTTCTCCTTGCGCGTTGCGATCGGGCGCGAGAGCTCGCGCAGCCCTTCGACCGCGGCTTTGAGCCCGCGCTCGAGCCCACGCTTCAGCTCGATCGCGCTCGCGCCCGCGACGACGTTGCGAAGCCCGTCGGCGAAGATCGCGTGGGCGAGCAAGGTCGAGGTGGTGGTGCCGTCGCCGACCGCGTCGCCGGTGCGCTCGGCGGCCTGGCGCAGCATGCGCGCGCCGAGATTCTTCTCCGGGTCCTGGAGGTTGATCTGCTTCGCGATCGTGACGCCGTCGTCGCAGACGAGCGGGCTTCCCCACTTCTTCTCGATCAGCACGCTGCGCGAGCGCGGCCCGAGCGTGACGCGCACGGCATCGGCGAGCTCGCTCGCGCCCGCGAGCACCTTCGCGCGGGCCTCATCGCGGAAACGAAGCTGCGTGTACGCCATTCCGGGCCTCCGGAGAGGCTCGGAGCAAGCCGCGTGCCACGGTCGGGATGCGTGCCACGAGCCGGGGCGGGGCGCGCCTACCCCCACATGGGGCTCCTTGCGACATCACACGGCGGCGGCTGGGACGAAGCTCCTCGCTCGAAATCCGAAAGTGCACTCGCGCGCTCGGCTTCCACGCTCGGCTAGGGTTGGGTCGTGCAGCTCGGATTCCACGGCGCCGTCGGCACGGTGACGGGCTCGAAGTTCCTGGTCGAATCCGAGGGCACGCGGGTATTGGTCGACTGCGGGCTCTTCCAGGGGCTGAAGCAGCTCCGCCTGCGCAACTGGAGCCCCCCTCCCTTCGACCCGCGCCGGCTCGACGCCGTGCTGCTGTCGCACGCGCACATCGACCACAGCGGCTACCTGCCGGCGCTGGTGCGCGCCGGCTTCGCGGGCCCCATCTACTGCACGCCGGCGACGCGCGCGCTCTGCCGCATCATGCTGCCGGACAGCGGCCGCCTCCAGGAAGAGGACGCCGCCTACGCCAACCGCAAGAAGTTCTCGAAGCACGATCCGGCGCTGCCGCTCTACGGCGAGCGCGACGCCGAGCTTGCGCTCCGGCAGCTCGAGTCGCTGGACTTCGAGCGCGAGCTCGCGCTCGGCGCGCTGCGCGCGCGCTTCCTGCCGGCCGGTCACATCCTCGGCGCGGCGCAGGTCGCGCTGCGCGGTGCGGCGGGGACGCTGCTCTTCTCGGGCGATCTCGGCCGCTCCGACGATCTGCTCATGCCGCCGCCGTCGCCTCCGCCGGACGCCGACTGGATCGCGATGGAGTCGACCTACGGAGATCGCAGCCATCCCGGCGGCGATCCGGTCGAGGCGATCGCGGGCGTGCTGCGCGACACGCTCGAGCGTGGCGGCGTGCTGCTGATCCCGTCGTTCGCGGTCGGCCGTGCGCAGGCGCTGCTCGTCTGCCTGCACCGCGCCTTCGAGAAGGGGCTCGCGCCGCGCGTGCCGGTGTTCGTCAACAGCCCCATGGCCACCGACGTCAGCGCGCTCTACGCGGAGTTCCGTGACGCCGTGCGCGTGGCGCCGGAAGAGATCGCGGCGATCGGCCGGCTCGCGCACTTCGTGCGCAAGGTCGAGGAGTCTCGCAGCCTCGTCTCGCTGCGCGATCCGCACGTCGTGATCTCGGCCTCGGGCATGGCGACGGGCGGCCGCGTGCTGCACCACCTGCGCGGGCTCGCGCCCGATCCGCGCAACACCATCCTGCTCCCGGGATTCCAGGCCGTCGGGACGCGCGGCGCCGACCTCGCGGCTGGCGCCGAGTCGATCAAGATCCACGGCGAGCTCGTTCCCGTGCGGGCGAAGGTCGTGCAGCTCGGACTTCTCTCTGCGCACGCCGACCGCGAGGACCTGTGCGCCTGGCTCGCGTCGGCGCCGCGCGAGCCGCGCGAGCTCTTCCTCGTGCACGGAGAGCCTGCCGCCGCGGACGCGCTGCGCCGCACCTTGAAGGCGCGGCTGCGCCGCGAGCCGCGCATCCCGGAGTACGGCGAGGTCGTGACGCTCGGCGCGGCGGCGAGCGCGGGGCGCGTCGCGTGAGCCAGGAGGCGCTCGGGAAGACCGCCGCGCGCGAGGTCGCGAGCTTCTACGCGGATCTCCACGCCGATCCGGGCGCCACGCGCGTGTGCCGCGGCACCTCGTGCTGGCTCGCGGGCGCCGACGAGGTGTGGAAGCTGCGCGCGCGCAAGGATCCGTGTCGCGGCGCCTACTGCCTCGGCTGGTGCGACCGCTCGCCCGCGCTGCTCTTCGCGGATGGCCGCGTCGCCACGGGCGAGCGCGCGCGCGCCGACCGCGGCGCCGACCAGGAGGGCGCGCGCCCCGCGGTGCGCTCGCTCGCGCGCGAGCCGATCGCGACGGCGCGCATCGCGCGCGGCTGCTTCGCCGCGCTCGCCGACGCCCGACGCGACGGCGCGTACGTCGCGCTCGAGCGCGCGCTCGCGGATTCGCCCGAGGCGGTGCTCGCGGAGATCGTGCGCTCACGCGAGCGCGGTCGCGGCGGCAGCGGCTTCGCGACCGGCGCGAAGTGGCGCGCCTGCGCGGCCGCGCCGGGCCCGCGCGTCGTGGTCGCGAACGGCGACGAGGGCGACCCCGGCTCCTTCGTCGACCGCGTGCTGATGGAGGACGACCCGCACGCAGTGCTCGAGGGCTTGCTGCTGTGCGCCTTCGCCGTCGGCGCGTCCGAAGGGATCGTCTTCGTCCGCTCGGAGTACCCGCGCGCGCAGCAGCGGATGCGCGACGCGATCGAGTCCGCGCGCGCGGCGGGGCTCGCGGGCCCGCGCATCCTCGGCAGCGAGTTCTCCTGCGAGCTGCGCGTCGTCTCCGGCCACGGGAGCTACGTCTGCGGCGAGGAGACCGCGCTCCTGAACTCGATCGAGGGCCGCCGCGGCGAGGTGCGCCTGCGCCCGCCCTATCCCTCCGAGCACGGGCTCCACGGCCGCCCGACCGTCGTCAACAACGTGGAGACGCTTGCGTGTGTCGCCGCGATCGTCGCGCGCGGCGGCGACTGGTTCGCCCGCCTCGGCACGGCCGCGTCGACCGGCACCATCGCCCTCTGCCTCAACGCGGGCTTCGCGCGGCCCGGCATCGTCGAGGTCGAGTTCGGCACGCCGCTCTCCGCCGTGCTCGACGAGGCTGGTCACGGCGCGGGCTCGTGTCGGCTCGACGCGCTGCTGCTCGGCGGGCCGATGGGCAGCGTGGTGCTGCCCGAGCAGTGGGACGCGCCCATCTGCTTCGACGCGCTCGGCGCGCGCGGCCTGCGGCTCGGGCACGGTGGCCTCGTCGCGCTGCCGGAGGGCGCGGACGTCCGCGGGCTGCTGCTCCACTGGCTCGCCTTCATGCGCGACGAGTCGTGCGGTCGCTGCGCGCCCTGCCGACTCGGCTCCGAGCGCGCGCACGCGTGGCTCGCGTCCGCGCCGCGCGGCGCCGACGACACCGCGCTGCTGCGGCTGTTCGACGTGATGGAGCAGGCGAGCCTCTGCGCCTTCGGCCAGCTCCTGCCCGGCCCGATGCGCGAGCTGGCCACGTTCTTCCGCGCGCGCATCCTCGGTCCCGCGGCGTGAGCGGCGAGGCCTGGATCGACGGGCGGATCGTCGAGCCCGTGCCCGGCGAGACGATTCTCGCGGCGGCGCGCCGCCACGGCATCGACGTCCCGACCCTGTGTCACGTCGAGGGCCTGCCGCCGCCGGCCGGCTGCCGCATCTGTCTGGTCGAGGTCGAGGGCGAGCCGCGCCCGCGCGCGGCGTGTCACAGCGCGCTCGCGCCTGGCATGCGGGTCCGCAGCGACTCGCCGTCGCTCGCGGCGCTGCGCCGCGATCTGCTGGCGCTGCACGTCGAGGGCGAGGCGCTGCGCGGCGATTTCGGCGGCACGCGCTTCGGGGCGCTGCTCGCGCGCCACGGCGTCGTTGCGCCGTCGCACGAGGGCGACGACGGCGCCGTTGCGTCGCATCCCTACCTCCGCTTCGACGCCGCGCGCTGCATCACCTGTCGCCGCTGTCTCACGACCTGCGCCGATCTCCAGGGGAGCTTCGTCTACGGGATCGGTGGGCGCGGCTTCCGCACCGCGCTGCTGATCGGGCCGGAGGATCGCTTCGAGACGAGCCCCTGCACCGCCTGCGGCGCCTGCGTCGACGCCTGCCCGACCGGCGCGCTCTTCGACGTGGACCGCGAGTCCGCTGTGCCGGCCGACGCCACCACCGAGACGGTGTGCGGCTACTGCGGCGTCGGCTGTCGCGTCGAGGTGACGACGCGCGCGGGCGGCGTCGCGCGGATCCGCGGCGTGCCGGGAGCCGCAGTCAATCGCGGACACACCTGCGCGAAGGGTCGCTTCGCGCACGGCTGGCAATCCGCGCCGGATCGCCTGCGCACGCCGCTGCTCCGCACCGGGCCGCCCTCCGATCCGCGCTGGCGCGAGATCTCGTGGGCCGAGGCGACGGCGCGCATCGCGGAAGCGCTCGCCGCGGTGAGAGAGCGACACGGCGCGGGAGCGCTCGGCGCGCTCAGCTCCTCGCGATCGACCAACGAGGCCGCCTACCTTCTCCAGAAGCTCTTCCGCGCCGTGCTCGGCACCAACCACGTGGACTGCTGCGCGCGCGTCTGCCATGCGTCGACCGCGATGGCGCTCCAGCTCGTGACCGGGACGGGCGCGGCGTCGACCTCGTACGACGACATCGAGGTGGCGCGGCGCATCGTCGTCGCGGGGGCGAATCCGACGGAGGCGCATCCCGTCGTCGGCGCGCGCATCCTCCAGGCGTCGCGACGCGGCGCGCGTCTCGCCGTGATCGACCCGCGCCGCATCGATCTCTGCGACGTGGCGAGCCTCCATCTGCCGGTGCGGCCGGGCGCGAACGTCGCCGCCTTCCACGCGATCGCGAAGCTTCTGCTCGGGAGCGGACGCGTCGACGCCGCGTATCTGGCCGAGCGCTGCGAGGGCGAGGCCGAGCTGCGCGAGTTCCTGGCGCGTCTCTCGCTCGACGATTGCGCGCGCGAGGCGGGCGTGGCGGTTGCGTCGCTGCGCGAGCTCGCCGACCTGCTGGCCGAGGGGCCGACGCTCTTCGTCTGGGGGCTCGGACTCTCGGAGCTCGTGCAGGGAGTCGGCTCGGTGATGGCGCTCGCCAATCTCGCGATGCTGACCGGCAGCGTCGGGCGAGTCGGCGCGGGGCTGATGCCGCTGCGCGGTCAGAACAACGTGCAGGGCAACGCCGACATGGGGAGCATGCCTGCGCAGCTCACCGGCTATCAGCCGCTCGACGACGCCCTCGCGCGCGCGCGCATCGCGCGCGAGTGGGGAGCGGCGCCGCCCGAAGAACCCGGGTTGACGATCCCCGAGATGTTCGAGGCGGCGCGCGCGCGTGCGCTCCGCGCGCTCTGGATCATGGGCGAGGACGTCGCGCAGAGCGACCCCGACGAGGCGCGCGTGCTCGAGGCGCTCGAGTCGCTCGACTTCCTGGTCGTGCAGGAGCTCTTCCTGACCGAGACCGCGCGGCGCGCCCACGTCGTGCTGCCGGCGGCCGGCTATCTCGAGCAGGAGGGCACCTTCACGAATGCCGAGCGGCGCATCCAGCACGTGCGGCCCGCGCTGGCACCGCCCGGTGACGCGCGCCCGGACTGGATCGCGGTGCGCGAGGTCGCGCGCGCGCTCGGCGCCGACTGGCGCTACGCGTCACCGGGCGAGGTGATGGACGAGATCGCGCGGGTCGCGCCGGCCCTCTTCGGCGGCGTCTCCTACGCGCGGCTCGAGGGCGACGGGCTCCAGTGGCCGTGCCCGTCGGCGGAGCATCCCGGCACGGCGCGCGTGCACGAGCGCGGCTTCCTGCGCGGCAAGGGGCTCCTCGTGGCGGTCCCGCCGCTGCGGAGCTCCGAGCACGACGTGCCCGGCCATCCGTACCTGCTCGTCACCGGGCGCGTGCTGCACCAGTACAACGTCGGCACGATGACGCGGCGCACGCCGCAGCAGCACCTCGCGCCGGCCGACTGGCTCGACATCCACCCGGAGGACGCCCGCCGCGAGGGCATCGCGGCGGGCCGTCACGTCGTCGTGTCGAGCCGCTGGGGCGAGGCGCGCGTCGCCGCGCGCATCACGCCGCGCACGCCGCCCGGCATCCTGTTCCTGAGCTTCCACCAGCCCGAGACGCACGCGAACCGGATTACCGGTCCGGCCCGCGACCCCCGCTCGAACTGCCCGCAGTACAAGGCGACCGCGGTGCGGCTCAGAACTTCTTCTTGATCTTCTCCCAGAGCGAAGCCTTCGGCGCCGGCTTGCACTCCTGGATCAGCACCGCGGTGTCGGTCTCGAGGTCGACCTCGCCCGACGCCGCCACGTCGGTCTTCTTCGCGGCGTTGTAGCCGGCGAGCCAGTACGCGACCTCCGGCTGCTCCTTCTCGCCGAGCGCCATGAAGTCCTCGCAGGTCATCTTGACCGGCTTCACCTTCTTGCTGCCGAAGGGCATCTTCGCCTTGATCTTGTCCCACAGCGTCACCTTCGGGTCCTGCTGGCACGAGACGACCAGCACGTCGAGCTGCCGATCGATGTCCACGTCGCTGGCGGCGTCGAACTGCTTTCCGCCTTTGGTGTAGCCGTCGAGGTACGCAGCGATGCGCGTCTGCGCCTCGGGCGTCTGCGAGGCAAACTCCTCGCACGTCATCTTCGTCGGGTTCTTCTTCGCGGCGGCGGCTGGGAGGGCGACGCCGACGAGCGCCGCGACGAGCAGGATGGAGATTCGCTTCACGACAGACTCCTTCATGTGTTGGAGGGACGAGCGATTCAGTAGGTCTGTTGGATGTTGCCCGTGTCGGCGATGGCGTTGCAGTTGTGGCTGTCGAGACAGATCGTCTCGTACACCGCCTGACGACCGCAGCCGCGCACGCCGATCGTGTACTCGGCTCGCCAGATGCCGCCGTACATCGGCGCCGGGTTGATGATCTTGCTCGACAGCACCGAGGTCTGGACGTCCTGGCAGTTGAGATCGAAGCGCGCTCGGGCATCCGCGGTCTGGATCGCCCCTTGCTGGTTGGCGTCGAGAAAGGCCTGGGAGGTCTGGCAGCCGCTCAGGGCTGCGAAGGCGAGCACGGCAAGCATCACACGCGTCTTCATGACTTTGATGGCTCTCGGTTGGTGGGGAGTGCACACACCCCGGCATGCGTCGGGGTGCGCATGATCACCCAGACACGGTGAACGTCGCTTGTCATTTTCCGCCAGCTGCGCTGACGTATGCGTGCGGGGGGCACGAGCTCTAAGCGCATGCGAGCGATCCCCCTCGTTCGGAGCAGCCTCCTCCACCCGCTGTTCGAGTTCCTGGCGCGGAGGTCGTGCGCGCTTCCGGCGCCTCTGGCGCGTGCGCGGCGCGCGCTCGCGGACTGCGACCCGCCGATTCCGCTCGCATGCGTGGGCTCGCTCTTCGAGGACGCCGTGCGCGCGACCGGCAGCGAGGATCTCGGGCTGCGCGTCGGTCGGGTCAGCGAGATGGACGCGCTCGGCGATCTCGGTCCCGCGCTGCGGCGGAGCGCGACGCTCGCCGAGGCGATCGCGACTGCAGAGGCGCACCTCACGCGACGCTTCGACAGCGGCGAGCGCATCTGGCTAGGCGAGCACGGCGGCTACGCATCCCTGAACCGCTGGTTCAGTCCGGCGCTGCGGCGCGGACGTCAGGCAGTCAGCGACTACAGCCTGATGTTCATGCTGAAGTTGCTGCGGCTCGCCGCCGGGCCACACTGGCGACCGGCCGAGATCGATCTCGAGGGACCGAGGCCCGCGCACGCGGCGCGGCTCGACGACCTGGCGTACCGCGTGCGCTTCGAGCAGCTCGTCACGCGCGTGCTCTTCCCGCGCGAGCTGCTCGCGCTGCCGTTGGCGCAGCCGGTCCCCGCCCCGCGTCCCGACGGCCGGGCGCTCGCGCGGCGCGCAGCCGAGCTGCCCCTCGACTTCGAGGGCTCGGTGCGCGGCGCGATCGCCGCGCTGCTCCAGCTCGGCAGGCCGGATCTGCGGAGCCTCGCCGAGGCGGCCGGCACCAGCGTGCGCTCGCTCCAGCGCGCCCTCTCGAAGGATGGCCTCCACTTCACGCAGCTCGTCGACGAGGCGCGCTTCGAGCGCGCGCGGCATCTGCTGCGCGAGCCGGCGCGCGTCGTCGACGTCGGTGCGGACCTCGGCTACACCGACGCCGGGAACTTCAGCCGCGCCTTCCGGCGCTGGAGCGGCGGCCAGAGCCCGCGCGAGTTCCGCCTGTCGCTCGAGCGCGACGTCTCCGCCGCCGGTTGATCCGGGCTGATCAAAACAAACCCTTCGGCGGCGCGATCCAGCCCTGGCGCACGAAGAAGGTGGAGAGCGCGTTGGCGAGCTTGGCGGCGGTGCGCTCGGCATCGGCGTCGACGTTGTCGCCGAACGCTTCGGACCCGACGGTGCCCGCGGCGGTGACTGCGGCCGACACGGCAAGGTGTCCGGCGAGCCCTCCGGCGCCGAGCGTCTCGGCGGCACCGGGCTTGCGGCCGCTCTTCGCGTCGATCTCGAACTGATCCAGCAGTCGCTGGCCGCCCCCGAACATCTCGTAGACCTGCACGGCAGTCTTCACGTCGCTGCGGCCGGCGCCGAGCCCGATCACGACGCGCTCGGCGCGGTTGCCCTCGTTGATGGAGAGGAACTGGCCGTCGATCGTGACGACCGGAGCACCGGTATCCGCGACCGGAGCGCCGCTCGCGATCTCGGCCGGGAGCCCGAGCGCCTGGATCTTGCTGACGAGCTTGCTGGCGAGCGCCTGCGCGACGTCGTGCCCGACCTTCTTCTCCTCCTGCGTCGCCGTCTCGCCCTCGAGCCGCCAGCCCTGCATGGTCGGGCTCCAGTCGAGCTTCACCTCGTCGGGGCTGGTCGCGAACGGATAGACGAGAATCCGCTCGGGCCGCGGGAGGTTCGTGCCCCCGTACTGCTGGGTCGTGGCGACGTTCGTGCTCGCGCAGCCGAGCGCGAGTCCCAGGAGCACGGCCGCCGAGCTCCACGCAGCGATTTCACGCAGACGCACGGCTTTCCTCCGGCCCGATCGCGGGCGTCGTCGCGGGAGAATGCGCGGGGTGCCTGGGTGCCGCTTGTCATTCCATGCCAGGCCGCGAGGCGTCGGGCGTGCGAGGCAAGCGCCGAAGGCGCGCGCAGCGAGGCGTAGCCGAGCGAAGTCGCCTCTAGTGACCGGCGCCGCCGCCCGAGCCGAGCACGTGCCAGGCCGCGACGCTGGCAGTCACGAGCGCCACGGCGATCAGCATGCGGCGCTCGGCCGGCGCGGTCTCGGCCGCCTGCTCGCGGTAGACGAGGAAGATGATCAGCAGCAGGCCGAGCGCGGCGGCGATCAGCGCGAGGGACGGGAGCATGGCGCCTCCAGGTTTCGTGGAGGCGGAACCTAGCCGCGCTTCGCTCCCTCCGCTGCGGCGGCAGCCTTCGCATGGGATCGAAGTTCGTGTCGGGGGTCAGCTTCGCGCTCGATCGGCCGATGCAGAGAGACGGACGGGGCGCCCCGCGGTCCGGCGGGCGCATCTCGGCGGAGGGGGTCGCCGGCCATTGCGAAGTCGTGGACGCTGAAGGCGTTTCGCTCGATCGCCTGACCGGGGCCCGCTTCCTGCGCGCGGCCACCGCTTTCGCGCGCGCGGACGTCGGCCGCAAGGGCAAGCTGCTCTTCGCCCTGCTCCTCGTGCTGATGCTCGGCATCAACGCGATGAACGTGCTGAACAGCTACGTCGGTCGCGACTTCATGACCGCGATCGAGCAGCGCAGCCGCTCGGCCTTCGTCTCGAAGGCGCTGCTCTACGTCGGCGTGTTCGCGATCAGCACCGTGCTCGCCGTCTTCTACCGCTTCGTCGAGGAGCGCCTCGGGCTCCTGTGGCGCGAGTGGCTGACTCGCCTGCTCGTGGTCGGCTACGTCGAGCGCGGCACCCCCTACCGCCTGCGCGAGCAGGAGCGCCTCGACAATCCCGACCAGCGCATCGGCGACGACGTGCGCGCCTTCACGCAGGGAAGCCTCTCGTTCGTGCTGATGCTCTTGAACGGCAGCTTCACGATCCTGGCCTTCGCCGGCGTGATGTGGTCGATCTCGCCGACCCTCTTCGGTGTGGCGGTGGCCTATGCGGCGGCGGGCTCGCTGCTGACCGTCTTCTTCGGCCGCCCGCTCATCTGGCTCAGCTACCGGCAGTCCGACCGCGAGGCGAGCTTCCGGGCGGACCTCGTGCACCTGCGCGAGAACGCCGAGTCCGTCGCGCTGCTGCGCCGCGAGGGCCGGCTGCGCGTGCGCCTGCTGCGGCGAGTCGACGAGCTCGTCGCCAACGCGCGCCGCATCGTCTCGGTGAACCGCAACCTCTCCTTTTTCACGATCGGCTACAACTACTTGATCCAGATCATCCCGGCGCTGATCGTCGGTCCGCTCTTCATGCGCGGCCGCGTCGAGTTCGGCGTGATCACGCAGTCGGCGATGGCGTTCTCGCACCTGATCGGCGCGTTCTCGCTGATCGTCACGCAGTTCCAGCAGATCTCGTCGTACGCCGCGGTGCTCGCGCGTCTCGGGCGGCTCTCGGAGGGCATGGAGCGGGTCGAGGCCGCGACCTCGCCGATCGAGGTGGTCGAGGCGCCGGGCTCCCCGCTCGTCTACGAGAATCTGACCTTGCTCTCGCCGCACGACGGGCAGCTCCTCGTCTCGCGGCTCACGGCCCGCATCCCGCACGGACGGCGCGTGGTGGTGATCGGACCGAACGAGCCGGCGAAGATGGCGCTCTTCCGCGCGACCGCGAGCGTGTGGGACACCGGCGAGGGTCGCATCGTGCGGCCGTCGCCGGAGGAGATCATGTTTGTGC